>JAABUQ010009710.1_pt1 | contig 12907 bp, 14 predicted proteins | sample 5560001 | NCBI WGS metagenome assembly JAABUQ01 (sample SAMN10711888, study PRJNA513371) | rock metagenome | isolation source: Antarctica rocks | place: Antarctica: Victoria Land, Finger Mt nord | collected 2015-12-18 | reverse complement strand
GTAAGAGAAAGTCTATCATTTTCCAAAAAGTTGAACAATCACATTGGAGCGATTTGGTACTTCATCCATGGCTACAATGCAGAGCTGGACAGGATTTGAGCCTCACCACTACTTCCATATCACTACCCGTATTAGCATGAGGCTCGGTGTCAATCAATACTAACCTTCTCAGTATGAACTTGGAAAAAAGCTGTCCTAGAAGGACAGGGTTTTAAACCCAGATTTCTGATAACTCTGAGGTCAGGGGTCATTAGCATCTGTCAGCACCTCTTACCAGGAGGTCAGCAAGCTGAACGCGTTTGCAGCAAGAAAAACAATCACAGAAAATTCACACAGGCCCAGTTTTGCTGAGACATGTGTGATTATTAAAGCAAAATGGGCAGACTTAGAGCAGGGGTAGACCAGGAGCGCTGGTCAGCAATTCAATACTCATCTGGAATAGATAGGTTTAAGTGAACTAGGTTGACGGACTATGAACACTCACACTTTTGGTAATTATTCTGTTACTTGCCCAATTTGCCAACGACTCGACAGTCTGAAGCGAGTCGAGGTGGGCAATGGCCTGTTTACGTGTCCGCATTGCCAGGAAAAACTGGTAGTCACTTGGAGCGGTCATTACGTCCGCGACCCTTATGGATGTAGACGGGTAGTCATTGCCGAGGTGCTACGTCGTCAAAGCCGACCTTTAGCTCGGATTTTACGTGACTTTGGTAACCTACAGCGTCCTTCCCTGATCGTTGCTTTCGCAAGTGCCATCCTCTTTGGGGTCAGCTTCATCACTCTTGAAAGCTTGAACTCAAAGTCCCAGCCGTTCCAGGGACGATTACAAGTTACAGATGTCACCCATTCATCCCAAAAGTAGAGCAGAAGTAGAGGCTAGAGGCTAGCCTCTACTTTTGTAATCAGCGTCCGACCTTCAGCTGTGCCAACCACCTTAGCTGAGGCCAGCTTCAGTTTTTCCTGGGTAGACTGATCGAGCAGTAAATATGGATGAGGGTCTTGCTGCCACTGGAGTTGGAGTTTGCTGCTATCAACCGGGATGATTTGGCGATCGCTATAAAAATTCAACGAAGGCCGATTGTCAGGATCGGAGGTATAGATTTTCTGACCAACTGGGGTGCCATGTTGGATAATTTCCGCTAGTGGTTTAACCGGATATGCTTCTTCTAACTCCCAAACCCAATGGTGAGAAGTCATGAGTAGCAGCAGTGAAACATACGAACCCCAAAACAAGATTGAGATAAATTGCCTGTCTCCTAACGCCGCTAACGCAGCCGCAAACGCCATTGTCCCTGCTGCTGCCGTCAAAATCATCTGTAACTCCCAGTCCGGCTTCGGACTCCAGGGGCTGAAGTAAAAGCTGCCAGCTGTCGCCCCAAGAGCCAGCAGGGCCAAAACTGCTACCCAGCTGCGGGGATAAGTGGCTGGTTGTTGCCAATGCCAAACCTCAGCCACTTGGAATCCTACAGCTAGGGCGATCGCTGGGTAAAGGGGTAAGACGTACCAAGGGAGTTTGGTTTGCATGACTGAAATCGCCAGCAGGTAGACGCCACTCCAGACCAGCACGAGTTTAGCCCAGCTCAAGTTGCGATTTTCCCAGGTTAAGTGCAAACCTTGGGGCAAAAACAGTAGCCACGGCCAAGCATACTTGCAGATTTCCAGGAGGTAGTACCAGATTGGCCCTCCATGTGCCTCAACTGGTGACCAAATCCGCTCCAAAGATTGATTGACAATTGCCTCATCGGTAAAAGAGTGACCGTAGTGCAGCCACTGGGCACCATACCAAAAAGCCACGTCAGCACTGCCGAGCAGGACACCGATCCATAAATACCAGCTGCTGAGTAGTCGCGGTGTGTCCCAGGAGAGAAAAGCCAGAGCAACCGCACCTAGCAACACTCCCATGATGCTTTTGGTGAGGCAAATTAGTCCAAAACTGAGACCAACACCCAAGCAATAGCGCAAATCGCGGCGCGATCGCAACAGACACCAGATCATTAATAGGAAAAAGCACTCCACTGCCCCATCTAGCATCGCCAGTCGCCCATGACGCACCACTGGCAGCATTGTCAGGTAAATTAAGGCCGAGAAAATAGCACAGAGTCGTCGGGGGAAAATTTCCCGACCAATACAATACAGTAGCGGTACCGAGAGCGCAGTTAGCATCGCCCCCGGTAGGCGTGTTGTCCACTCATTGACACCGCCCACGAAGTATGCTAGGGCAATCAACCAGTGCATCAACGGCGGCTTATTAAGATAAGGTTCACCTGCCAGCGTTGGGTAAAGCCAGCGCATCGAACCAGATGGAGCTCGCCAGATATCACGCGCTACCTGAGCCACAGTGCCTTCGTCCCAATCTCGCAGCGGCAGTCCACCGAGATTAATCCCGAAGATTAGCACCGCCGCCAACAGCAACCCCCCAATCCAGAGCCATTCGACCCAGTCATCAGGGCGGCGAAACCGCTTCTTCGAACGACCCCAAGCAAAAGTTTGACGGTACATATTTCAGAATAGTTATTTTGACTGCTGTAATCTGGTGCTCAGTTTAATTTTTACCTGTAAGCATTAAACCGCTACCAGTTTTGGATTTTAGATAATGGAATTGAGAAACCATTGCTGCTACGGGCTTTGAGGGTAGTCATTTGTGCCAAACTCAAGAAAAAGGGTCAGCATAGTAAATATATTCACTACATTGATAATTATCAAGTTTAAAAGAGGCTAGCCCCTCTAAATCTATGCGATCATTCCTGCTAAAGTCGTTTGGAGGTCCTGAGTGAGATCGTCAACAGCTTGCTTAGCACTGCGGCGATTGGCATGATAAGCTTCCCAGCGGTCTGAAACTAATAGGGGTTGCCCTATAGTCATCTGGACCCATTGCTTGCCCAGTCGAGGACGATGAAAGGGATTGCCGCCCTTAATCCGCACAATTGTGTCCCACATCAGTAACGTAGTTTCAGCAAACCGCTCCACCGTAAATTTCTCCTGAACATACTTGCCCGTAACTGCCACGAAACTTTCTACCAACCGCATATGCCACATTCTCAGACTAGCCTCCTCAGCAATCCGGTCAGCTAGTCCTCGCTCTAGAGGGGATAGAGCTTCAATGTGCTTGAGATCTTCTCGATAAATCCAATCCCAGCCTGCTTGTTCTAGGCGACGACAACGGTCAATTAAACTGCCCTTAGGCTGTAGACCGAAGTACTGCTCTGCTATTTGCAATGCTGCGTTCAGGAGCGTCTGGAGTCGAGCTGCAAATTGTTCGTCAGTACCGGGCAGTAGAGTTCCTGGCGGGGCTGTCGGTAGCGTTTGATGGTAAAACCGGCTGTAAAATCCCTCCATCAAGGATAGTAAGTGTTCTCCCAACCGATAGAGTCGGCGGTAGAGAGATAGCTGAGCGGCATTTGCATCTTGTGCTAAGATTTCAGCCTCTTCCTCCACAACCACAGGCAAACCACTAGCTGCTTCCAACTCACTCAAAAGCTGTTCCAAGAGTTTCCAGGGAGCCTCGACATAACGGTACTGAATTCCCACTGGCACAATCAAAACCTGCTCCGAGCGTCCGGCTTTGAGCAGATCTTCAACACACCAGAACCCCAATTGGGCAACACCAGGTTCCAGAGGACTGACAATTCCGTTGTGACCATTAGTGGCTCCTTCTGGAGCTGCTGCCATCGGCAGCTTACCATTAGCAAACAGATCGCGAGCCGAGCGCAAACCAAGCCGGTCGAGCTTGCCACGATGGACGGGCGTTCCACCCAGGCGAGAATATAGCCAGCCCACCTGGGCACCTGCCCATAGTGGAATTCCTCGATCGTAGATAAAGTGCGAATGAATTGGGTGTTGCAGCGCTATTTTTTGTTTTCGTGCTACCTCTGGAACCAGGTGAGATACCAGGTATGCCATACAAAGCGGATCGTCGGCGCTGGGATGACGAAATGCCATCATAAATCGGATTTTACCCGCTTGGAACTGGTGATAGAGATCTACCAAGGTTTCTACGTTATTCGCTTGAATATCAGTAATCTTTGTCCGCCACCGTAGCCAAGCAGGCAACATCAGTTGAACTGCCCGCACAACTAAGGGGTTGAGGGCGGGGGGAATAAATTCTAGAGGTGGTTGAACGTGAACAATTGGATGAGACAAGTTGAGTTTCTTCGTGCTAAAAAATAAATATTAGTTTGAGCTTGCACGGGCGCGCCGCCGGAGCTACCTCCGGCGGACCGTTGAGCTGCCATTCTTCCTGAGAACGGACAAGCTCGATTTGGCGAATGAATTCTCGAAAGTAGAATCGCCGCTCAGTTTCAGACAAGTCTAGCCAAAATTGAGGAATCGAGACAGCCTGGGCAACAGAACGCAAATTCACTGGTGGCAGAGTTGCCAGTTTTGCCTGGAGTTCGGAGATCTCAGTGCGGAGTTTGTAGGTGCGTAAGGCGGCGGTTTCTGAGTCTAAAATGCCTTCAGCTTTGAGATTGGCTAGCTGAGCTAGGATATCCTGTTTTGTCGCGATTACATCACACAAAGAACTTTTGAGTGCATCCATCTGGGGGAAATTTATCTGAGCCACTGCTTGGGGGAGTTCGCGGCAAATTGCCGCGATCGTCTGCTCCAAGACCTGCTCGTAGGGAATGGCGCGACACTTGGGTCGTTGAGGACAGGCAGTAGGACGTAGATAAAGATACTCGCTGTCTTGGCGGGGCGTTGTGACCCGAGCTACTGTCATCCGTGACTGGCACTCCCCACAAACGACTAATCCAGCCAGAGAACGGGGCGCACTCGCTGATCGGGGCGCTAGGCGACGGTTCCGACGCAAAAGCCGGTCAACTTGGGCGGCTTCTTCCCTGGAAACAATCGGGACATGGGTATTAGATATTACTTGATTATTCTGATAAGCTGTATCACCGCGATAGACGGGATTAGTTAACCAGCGCCGTCCGGTCGAGACAGAAATTTTCTTACCATATTTCTGCGCTAAGTAGCGAACTGCGCCTCGCAGGGAGCCATAGAGCAGGAATTTTTCAAAAAAATCCTTCACTACTGGAGCCGCACTGCGATCGAGGGCATATTTGTCCTTACCTCGTCGGTAGCCGTAGGGCGCTTTGCCAGGTGGTGGCAGGGCGTCAAGGCGATTGCGAGCGTGCCCCTTGAGGATGCTTTGGCGGCGCTGGTTTTGCTGGATTTCTTGCAGCAGTTTGAGCAAGTCTGTTCGGATCTGCATCGATGTGTCTTGCCCCAACGCTTTGGAGGTATAAGCTTGGTCAGTGGCGATCAGCTGGACGCCCAATGCTTCGAGTTCGGCAACGCGATCGCTGACTTCCTGTAGCGAGTCGCCCAGTTCTTCTAATCGCCGGATTAATAGGTAATCTGCTGGTTCTGCTTGAGTGTCGCGAACGAGTTGTTGCAGTTCAAATCGCTGGCCTAAGTCTTGATAAACTCGATCTACCTCCCAACCCCAAGTGTCTATGTTAGGTGGTGGTTCTAATAGGGGATCGCTGTGTGAATAGGCGATGATTTTCATAACGAACCCTACTCCCTACTCCCTACTCCCTACTCCCTGATTTTGACTTAGTTCTATGATGTTGCTGTCTGGATCTTGGGTGAAGAGGGCGGCTCGACCGGAGGCGCTCGTTTGGATGGGGTATTTGTGAGCTAGTAGCTGCTCTTTGGCGGCGTCTAAGTCAGCAACCGCAAAAGCTATGTGTGGGTTGCAACCCCATTTTTCGGGGTTTTGTAGTTTGTCTGGCAGGGCATAGTCGGGGGCAACTATCAGGTGAAGTTGAAACTCGCCGACTTGATACCAGGCACCAGGGTATTTGAGCGATCGCTCTACTTTGGATAATCCCAACACTTTGCGATAAAAATACTCAGCTCGTTCTAGGTTAGAAACAAGAATAGCTGTATGTAGACACTGGGTAATCTGCATTCTTTCTTTTGCTCACGTCATCCTCCCAATTAACAATTTTATAACTTTTAGGTAAACAACTGGTTTTACCCACGACAAAAATCATAGTGAGATTCAGCTCTCTTAGTGGATCGAGGTGTTCCCGTTCACCTAGTTAAGGAGACCTTGGATCACGCGAGTGTCGCTACGACCGGGCGCTATCTCCATGCCTGACCAACAGATTTGGACTTTGGACAAAACGGTCTAGCCCAGGCAAAATGGGTGTAGTCTTCATCTAGTCGTTTATGGTTATTTATTCAAATACCAAGCTGAACACATGTCTGAAAATCAGCCAAAAGCCGTGGATCAGATGGAGACAATTGCTCTTCCGGATGTCCTACCGAATCAGCCTGTTCTTTCGAGCAAACAGTCGGACTCAGGATCTAGTGCTGCCTTGACCTTTGCATCCCAGCCCATAGCTTGAATCCATTCAGGATAAAGCGGTTGAGGAGTGGTCAGAGCATCGAGTTTTTCCACCTCATGAGCAGATAATTTCAGTTCAACTGCACTTAGATTGTCCTCAAGCTGATGCATTTTGTTAGCGCCAATGATAACCGAGGAAATAAAGGGTTTGGTAAGAGAATCCAGGCAATCGCCACCTGCGCTGGGGAGGCTCCATGATGCTGAGCAATGTGCTTCAGCAGCTCCACCACCTCATAGCCCTTCTCGACATCTATCGGCGGAAACTGAAACTGATTGCGACGGGCCCGCTTTTAGCAAGTTGCCCAAAGAAGGCAAGCACCTCGTCTGGTCCGCGCTTTGGACCAGCTAAAGGGTGATGTCCCGGTATCCACCAAACAATATCAGGAGCAAAGATTTCACGAACGGTTGCCACATCTTCTTTGGTATAGGCATTGTAGTAACGCTTAATAATTGCTACGTTCGGATGGTCTGTAGTCGCGTTGGGGGTAGCTGAGGCTGTCTGTCCTATTAGGTTCTGAACCCCTGTAAGAAACAAAACACCTGAAACGGCACTCAACTTCAAAAATTCTTTTCGAGTTGGTTGGTGAGACATTACTTGGCTCCTCGATTCGCTGCCAACGTCATAATTTGCTGATTTCCTTCTGCCCAAGTGGCGGTCATTTTCATCTTGCAGACTTTCCAGCCATTATTTGTGTGCATTAACTCGTGATGATAGATACCACCAAGTGTCCAGAGAGGACCTCCCGTATCATTAGGTAGAAGGTGCTGTGCCTGAAATTGAGATATGCAGGTTGCCGTATCGCCGTTTAGAGTAACTGCATGATTGGTAATCATATGCTGGGTCGTCTTGAGCCCGCTGAGCTGCTGGCTCCATGATTCGATGAGATCATCAGCAGATACCATTGCTGGCTGACCACCAATAAGCGAGGTGTAATCAACGTCCACTTGGTCCGTGAAGCAGTTACGGCAAGCCTTCCAGTCGCGCAAGTCAGCGGTCATGCCTACCTGATTCACGGTGTTAATGATTTCCATACGCTCTAGCAGTTCCTGAAGTTTAATTTCGTTCATCGGTTGAATTCCTTACGTGTTAGCCTGCTTGGAAAGCAGACAGCACTGTGGCTACTCTGGTGGTTTCAAAGCCGCCACTACGCATCATTTAGTGTCGAGAAAGTCTTGCCCTTGACAACTCTTCCTTCAGTTGGCGTACTGTAAATCCGCCTGTACGAGCTGCCCGGTCTGAGAAACAGCAATCATTGTTGACATCCTCTTTGGGAACTCCGAGCTACTTGGCGAGATAACCACCTGTGACATCAATGTCTGTGCCAACAATACAGGTGGGGTCAGCAGAACTCAGCCATAAAACAGTTTTTGCAATCTCATCTGCTTTAACGATTCGTTTGATTGGGTAATCTTTGGCAACGGTTTCAAAGTCCGTCTTCCAGGCAGCTAGGGCCCGTCGGAGCATGGGGGTATCCACGGCACCGGGAGCAATGGCATTAATGCGAATGTTTTTGTCTGAGCACTCTAAAGCCGCCACCTTAGTCAGAGAGACAATGGCGTGTTTGCTGGCACTATAGGGCGAGATCGTTGCAAAGCCGACATGACCAGAGACAGAGGCATTATTTACGATAATCCCGCCGCCATGCCGCAGCATGTAAGGGATTTCATACTTCATCGACAGGAAAACACCTGTGGCGTTAGTGGTCATCACGTTCATCCAATCCTGCAAAGATTGCTCGGCAATGGTCTTAGGAGGACTCTCAACTCCAGCGTTGTTGAAGGCAATGTTGATGCGACCGTACTTGGTAACGCAGTTATCTATAAACGATTTGACATCCTGTTCGTTGCGGACATCCGCTTTCTGGTAGCTAGCATGGCCACCTTGGGCAGTGATGTCATGAGCCACCTTTTCCCCAAGTGCTTCCCGACGACCGCAAAAATGAACGCTCGCTCCTTCTTTGGCAAACGCCCGTGCCGTCGCTTCCCCAATTCCGGATGTAGCCCCTGTAATCAGCACCACTTTGTTGGCAAATATGCCGCTCGGATTGGCTCTGCTCGTCTCGGGGGTGACAGGTGGCTGTGTACTAGCTTGTGTTCGTCCAGCAAATATCGTTGCAGCTACTCCAGCCGCCCCAACACCACTTACCATCATCTGTCGGCGAGTGTACCCTCTTGCTAATTTCCTGCTAGTACTGTTTGTGTCAGTAAATGCGGTGTCTTTTAAGTTGCCTGTCATCTTCGTTTCTCTTAACCTTCAGTAGCTTCAGCAGTTATTTGGCTGTTATCTAAAGATTAGGAAAAGTAAAGATGTTATTCAGTCCCGATTCTTGCTCATCTGTATTGCGTTCTTGCTCAGTTTTCTCTGACGGTGTTAAAAACCGTTCCGGTAAGCGTTTGGGGTTGTGCCAGTCGTTTTACGGAACTGAGCGATGAAGTGGCTTTTGTTAGAAAAACCGACCCGGTAAGCGACTTCAGCTACGGGGAGACGGGTAACAGACAGCAACACTTTGGCCCGCTCTATCCGCTGATGGGGGACGTAACGATGAGGTGGTTGACCTGTCGCCGTTTTGAAAGCACGGGCGAAATGAAACTGACTCATGTGGACCACAGTCGCCATGTCGGCAATAGTCAGTTCTTCAGCCAGTTGCTCTTCGATGAAATCTTTGAGCTGGTTCAACTTGAGGACATCTAGCGGTCCATTTGCGAGCGTGGGTTGAGTCTCTAACCCACTGTAATTTCGCAGCAGATGCACCGCTAACAGGTTGGTTAGAGACTCGGTATAAAGCTTCCCAGCTAATCCCCCATTAAGAACCTCGGACTTGAACAACTGCGTCACATGTAGAATTGTTGGGTCAGCAAACAGGACGCGATGTTCAATTTCTACATGGCTTGACAGCGAACACTCAGCAGCGACTCGGCTGAACAGGTTGGGGTCTAGTGTCACATGTACACATTCGCTCGACTGCTCTCGGTATGACCAGACAAACTCACTGGACGAGTAAAGGAAAACACTTCCTGGCAGCAATTGGGTGATTTGGCTGGAACCTCCATCCACGCGCCAAATTACTCGGTCTTGGGGAGCCAGCGCCACACCAATGGTCTGCTTGGGAAAGATCACATCATATTCACCAACAGTGTCTGAGCGCATGTACTCGACCGTAATGCCATCCCAGGAAGCTTTCAGGTTATGGTGATGGGGTGGTGCGCTGGTAAACTCCATTGGCGATCGCCTTCAACAAATATCTGCAAGGGCACAACAAGCTTGTTTTAGTGTCCGCTTGCAGGAACCAAGATGACATTCTATTGTAACCTTTGAGGTGTTGAGGCTTTGGCTCGAACAGGCAGCTTCGTTTGCATATCCACCAGTTGTGACAGTCCAACCAACGTATTGGTGAGAGTTCTGGCGATGGGGCTTGTAGATGCCTCTGAGGGCATGATTGGCGTAGGTAGTGCTTCTCAATAGCAGGGCTAAAATCAGGCACCTTGCAGGCGATTTATAGAGGAGGCTTTCATTTTGGGTATCCGAACCAGGTGTTCTGATAGTCCACTGCCAGACCTAACCCGACCGCTACGGACGCCCCGCCACCAAAAGTGAAAGATTGTCGCCTCTTCCAAACATGGTAGGCGGTGCTTACCGGCGTTCGTGCTGGGTCTTCTTACGGGGCGTATCTAGAGGTTAGGGGAGTACAAGTAATACCTGCTGAGCATTGAGAACAGTGGCAACGACTACTGGACTTTGGACAAATTTGTCCAAAGTCCAAAACAGATTAACTTGACAAAGCCCTAAGAACTCATCCTTTGGGAAGAGAGTAGATACAGATAATTTAAATAGGATCTGTATCGAATGTATCAGATTCAACGTCATAGCAAGCGGACACATCATTATGGCTACCCAACAAGACACTTCCAGTCACCAGCAAGTCGCGGAGCATCACAAGAAAGCTGCGGAGCATCATGAACAGGCAGCACATCATCATCGTCAGGCAGCGCAGCATCATGAGTCGGGGAACGATGAAAAGGCTGGTCATCATGCCCATGTTGCTCAGGGACACCATCTAAATGCAACTCATCATGCAGAAGAAGCGGCAAAGCATCATGCTACAAAGCACACTGGTCAAGCGTAAGCTGATGCTATTCGTGCCCGAAGGTGCATGAAGCTCTCCTATTGCATAGTTGCCAGTTAAGAATTAGACGGCATTGGTCCGTTAAGATTTAGCGGAGGGTCGCCCTTATCACGTAGGCAATCGTTTGAAGAATCCCCGCCTAAGGCGGGGATTCTTCAAGAAGACCATATTCTAACTTCATTTAACTCAGGGGAGATGAGGATCCTGCTCTTTGTGGCCCTCCCTCCACACTTCCAGATGGCCGCTGACCAGGTTCAAAACCTGGAAAAAGTGATTCAGCAGAGGGTAGTACCTTAGATTTGTTATTTAGCGCCTAAATTGGTAGACCAAACTCGTATTGACTGATGAATAGACCGACAACTAAATCGTGCATCAGATCCGTCTTGGAAAAGCAGAAAACAGGAAGCAAGACAGTCGTGCACAGACCTAGATAACGCAATAATGAAATAAATCGAGGGGGTTATGCCGCAAAATATCAAGAGAAACTTTTCTGTTATGCTTGCGGTTATTCTTGTATCCGCATCGAGTGAGAAAAGGTAAATGTCATACCAAGCCATTTGGTTTAGGAAATCTATTAATCAACTCCGGTTACTGGATAGAAGCGTAAGTTTTGAAACTGTCCGAGCTATAGTCAGCGATCGCTTACCACATGCAGTCAAAGACATGGAGTCGAAGGGTTTAGACTTGGAAGATACAGATTACTGGTGGGAATCGCTTTTTATCACTGGAGTGATAAAAATTGAAAACGCCGAAGGCAAGTTATTCAAGGTAGCTATATACTTAGTAAATGACCGGAAGGTAGCAGAGAAAGTACTAGAAACTGTTGAATCGAAGAAGTTTAGAATAATTCGCACCGATCTGGGAATTGACCAGCATTGGATAGTATTGACTGATGCTAAGAAGCCACATTCGGACAATGAGTGGATGGACGTGCTATACGAGCAGATAGACCGGAATTCAGGGAGGGCAGGTTGTGCCCTGATTAAGATGTAATTAAACTGATGGTGCCGCCAGATCTTATTGGCAGGTAATGTTAACTTTTATAACTGACGACATAATTCCTTTGAACCTAGACTGATAAGTCAATAAAGGTTCACAAGTTTATTTTCGCAATAGAACCATTTTATTGAATCACAATCGTAAAAAACCATGAACCTGAACTTTACTATGAGTGGCATCAGTCAGAGTTCTATTCTCTGTAGCATGCGATTACGAAAGATAATCCCTGTGAAGTGGCGACCTTACTTATGGCTTCTGGTATTGAGCCTTACAGCTACTGCTACACTGTTAATGACTAAATCACCTGCCGTCAGCCAGACTCAAGGCTTCGAGGATAACAGACCATCCTTTTTCCCAAAAACTTCCCCCGCCAACAAGATTCAACGTCAGCCGCTTAAAGCCAGTCAGTTGTACGAAGGTATGACCAAAGCTGAGGTTGAACAGGTACTGGGAAAACCAAGCGATACCAAGATCTTTCCCAATTTAGATGTGGAAATTGAGATTATGAATTATCGTTTGGAGCTAATTCTCACTAAAGTGTCGATGATTGATGGTCATCTGTCGGGCATTACTACTGAACTCAAAACTGTAACTACTAATAACATTCCTCGGTTTGCTCAAGGTATTCAAATTGGAATGAATCGGCAAGACCTGCTGAAGCTGATGGGCAAGCCTTTCGCTGAGCGGCGCAATGACATTTCTATGTACAAATTTGAGCAACTTGTATATGTAAAAGATAGCGAGCCAGCAGTGAACGTAATTCTCACGGACGATCGGGTGGAGGGTATAAATACCGGATTGGAAACTCCACCCAGAATTCTGAAAGTCATATTGCCTGCGGAACCGGTCATGCCAACACGGGGACCTGCCAACCAGCGCATCCGGATTGGGATGAGCCCACAGCAGGCACTCTCGATTTATGGTCAGCCTACTTTCCTAGAGACGACAGAGTTTAAACAGCAGAAGGTCGTAGACTTCGTGTACGCCACGCTCAATACAGATGCTTCCACTAGGTTTACATTCATTGATAACGTGCTGACACGTTTCTCCTTTGTTCCTCAATCAAATTTTTACCGTCACAAATAGTTAGCGGAATTAAACCCATGAAAACTTCTTTTTCTTTCTTTATACGGAGCGCAGCTGCTGCATGTCTGCTTGCTACCGCTGGTCTTCCAGTCGCTCATGCTCAGCCGGTTCCCAATCAGCCTGATAATGTACTCTTCAACCCACGGGACACAGAAAAGTCTCCACAGAATCCACCGGTCCTAGATGACTCACAGATTGTTGCTCCTACTTCTCCTAACTAGACATCTCCACAATAGAAACGTTTTGTGGTAAAAGAGTATAAAATTAGCTTTTTCCTTACTAGAACATGAAGGAAATATTAAGTTACATTAAAAGCCACCCTGAAAAAACTCAGCGATTG
>JAABUQ010009709.1_pt1 | contig 12909 bp, 9 predicted proteins | sample 5560001 | NCBI WGS metagenome assembly JAABUQ01 (sample SAMN10711888, study PRJNA513371) | rock metagenome | isolation source: Antarctica rocks | place: Antarctica: Victoria Land, Finger Mt nord | collected 2015-12-18 | reverse complement strand
AGGGAACGGGACACCCACCGTTGATAAGAGTAGTACTCGTTTCACCTGGGCAACCCAGGTTCGCAATCTTGCTGACACCATGACTTTTTAGATTACTATAAAAGTCGTCGGCGTAGCCATCATCATAATTAAGGTCAGGCTGATAGCCGAAAGCGAGCGAGTCACCGAGCGCAAGATAGCGTTGTTTGGGACCAACCAGCGAGACATGAGAGCGAGGACTAGCTAGCACCGAAGGTGCGACAATCAAGAAAAGAACAAAAGCAAGGGAGAGGGGTATAAAAACGCGTCGATAAGGAACAAGCTTCTCCTCAGGCATAAACGGCCCTCCTGTTGTAAATACAACTGATGATGAGGAAGTAGTCCATCATCTTCGTTGCTTGCGACACATACAGATAGAGGAAAAAGTCGAAACCGCCTACTTCAAGTATAACCTGATGTCTAGCTATAACGCAAGGGTTATATATCAGAATTTTGAAATGAAGAGATACTATGTTAAGGCAGTGAAAAAACTTCTTTCATTCCTCCTTGACAAATGTCCGTAGGTCATTTACGATACACCTTATCCTTTCATAGAAAGCACAAGAAGGCTACATGGGAAATACTCTTCCACAACGTAGAGCGATACACGATGAGCAGAAACAGGAGCGACGACAGGCTATTCTTGATACAGCGTGGCAATTATTCCAAACGACAACGTATGAGACGTTGACGATGGTCGATATAGCTCATGCGCTTGGGCTAGCAAAGGGAACGGTCTTTCTGTACTTTAAGACGAAAGAAAGTCTTTTCCTAACTCTTATAGAGCAGCAACTTACAATTTGGTTTGCTGAGGTTAACACCAGCTTGGAAGCCCTCTCTCATCCTTGTACTATTCCAGAAGTTGCGGGAGTGCTTTGTCAATCGCTAGAAACTCGTCCCGGCCTAACACGTTTACTGGCGATTCTGCACACTATTCTTGAGCAGAATATTGATTTGGACTCGGCCATCCATTTCAAATTCTTTCTTTTAGAGCATTTCGAGCGCACAGGAGCTTTACTCGAACGATGTTTGCCATTTTTGACTCCTGGCAAAGGTGCATCTCTATTATTACAGTCGCATGCGCTTGTGATTGGATTGTGGCATCTCTCCGATCCAGCACCTATCATTCGGCAAGCATTACAGCATCCAGAATTACGTCTGTTTGAGGTGCATTTCGCGCCTGAATTTTCTACAGCCCTACAAGCACTTTTGTATGGCTTGGAGCGAACAGCACACACAAATATCCAAGAGGAGGAACAACTATCATGAAATATTTCGTAACGGGTGCTACTGGCTTCGTAGGTAGCCATGTAACACGTCAGCTACTTGAAGCGGGACACGAGGTCATCGTGGTCGTGCGTAATCCGGCGAAAGCTAAGAGCCTTGCCGATCTCGGTGCCATCGTTCATCAAGGTGATGTGACCGAAAAAGAGAGTATGCGTCTCCCGATGCAAGGAGTTGATGGCGTCTTTCATATCGCTGGCTGGTACAAGGTCGGAGTGAAAGACAAAAGCGATGGTGAGAAAATCAATATCCAGGCGACACGAAACGTACTGGAATTGATGAAAGAGCTGGGTATTGCGAAAGGCGTCTATACTAGTACACTCGCGGTTAATTCAGATACACATGGGAAACTTGTCGATGAGAGCTATCACTACACTGGTCCTCATCTGAGCGAATATGATCGGACTAAGTGGGTCGCACACTATGAAGTTGTGGATCCAATGATTGCTGCTGGTTTGCCACTCGTCATCGTTATGCCAGGGGTGATCTATGGACCGGAGGACACAAGCAGTGTGCGCACAACATTTATCCAATACCTGCAACGAAAACTTCCTGTGCTACCCGCACGAACAGCGTATTCCTGGGCGCATGTAGATGATATTGCACAGGGACACATTCTAGCAATGGAACAAGGGACCGTCAGCGCGTCTTATATCATTGCGGGACCAACACATACGCTGGTAGAAGCAATACATATAGCACAAAATATTACAGGCGTTCCTGCGCCGCGTATTCAGGCACCACCGTCCGTCATGAAGGCGATGTCCGCAACAATGGGCGTAGTTGAGAAAGCTGTGCCTGTTCTCGCAGATTATAGCGCGGAATACTTACGTATTAACGCAGGCATCACCTACATTGGAAGTAATGCGAAAGCGAAAAGAGAATTAGCCTATCAGCCCCGTTCGTTAGAGGATGGGCTAAAAGAGACACTTCTTCACGAAATGCATCTTTTAGGGATGTCGTAGGGACACAACGCTCAAATCTGAGCATTGTGTGCCTCTCTGTCTAGCATGAATGTGATATAGTGAAAGAAAGCCACCGAAACGATATTGCTACTTATCCTTAATTCGGGACGTGTTGCATACTAAAGAAGGGGCAACGCGTTACTTTTTTAGTATGTAGGTGATGGATATGACGATAGGACGCACAAGCAGTATCCACCTGGGATTGCTGCTCCACAACCATCAACCAGTGGGCAACTTCCCCTGGGTATTTCAACAGGTCTATGAAGAGTCATATCTGCCAATGGTTGAAGCATTAGAGCGGCATCCTGGCGTTCGGCTCGCGCTTCACTATACAGGGTCGCTCCTCGACTGGATGGAAGAGGCTCATCCTGAGTTTCTGCAACGTATCTCGGTACTCGTAAAGCGCGGACAGGTCGAGATGGTGAGCGGAGGCTACTACGAGCCTATTCTGCCCTCGATTCCTGACGACGACAAGCTAGCCCAGATTCGACGATTGACAGAGCGGGTACAGCACGACTTTGGTGAGAAGCCAACAGGGATGTGGATTGCGGAACGTGTGTGGGAGCCAGGGCTGCCGCGCTTCTTACGAGAGGCAAACATCGAGTGGACTGTTCTTGACGACGTACATTTCAAGAATGTTGGGCTGGAAGATGACGACCTCTACGGCTACTATGCAACAGAAGATCAAAGCACTGTGTTAAAAGTCTTCGCGACCAGTAAAGCACTCCGCTATACGGTGCCGTGGCGTCCCGTTAGTGAGACGATTGAGACATTACGCGCTTTAGCAACACTGCAAGGAAACCGTATCCTTGTGATGGGCGATGATGGCGAGAAATTTGGTAGTTGGCCTGAAACGGGTCCCTATTGCTGGGGATCGAATGGCAAAAATGGCTGGGTCGAGGAGTTCTTTACCGCGCTTGAGCAAAACAGTGAATGGTTGCATACAACGCCATTAGGTGAGTATGCACGTACCTATCCGGCGTTAGGGCGCATCTATATCCCAACCTCCTCTTATATTGAGATGACTGAGTGGGCATTGCCACCCAAGAAGTCATTTGCGTTTGGCAAACTCTTACATCAATTAGAGCACGACAAACAAGACGAGATGCTACAATTTATGCGCGGTGGCTTCTGGCGCAATTTCCTGGTACGCTATCCCGAAATCAATAACCAGCACAAAAAGATGCTCCGTGTCCATGATACCGTCTACGCGACCTCAGCACCGGACGAAGGGAGTGGGCATATACATTTGTGGAAAGCTCAGGCTAATGATACATACTGGCATGGTCTGTTCGGTGGCATCTATATGGCCCATGTGCGCGTGGCTATCTACCATCATCTCATTCAAGCTGAAAACATCGCTGATGCTGCTCGGCACGGTAACACTCATTGGCAACACTACGAGTTCACCGATTTTGACCGTGACACCTATAACGAACTGCTTATCGAGAGCGATCAGCAGAATGTATATCTCGACCCACAACGTGGTGGCACACTCTTTGAGTGGGACATGCGGCGTAGTGCGCATAACATGATTAGTGGTATGACACGGCGTCAGGAGAGCTATCATCAGACGCTACGTGAGCATGAGCAGGAACGTCGTAGACAAAATACTGCGGCAACCGAGCAAAACGTGACACAGACCGTTGGACAAGCTGATAACGAACCAGCTTCGCCGCACACTGCTGTACGCACTAAAGAGCCTGATCTTGACCGCTATCTCGTGGTAGATCGTTATCGTCGTAACAGCTTGATCGACCATTTCTTACCTTCCGGCCTGACACTCCCTGGCTTTGCGGAGGTGCGTTTTGAGGAGCAAGGGAACTTCGTCGAGCAGCCCTATGAAGCGAAGGTAGAACAAGGTGAGCAGAGTATCACGACCACAATGTACCGCGCTGGACAGGTACGTCGTGCTGGTGCCTTGAGTCCTCTACCTGTATCCCTTACCAAAACAGTGTTTCTACCACTCGGCGAGGAGAAGTTGGTGGTACACTATAGTATTGAAAATAAGGGGCAGTCACGCTTGCAAACGCAATTTGGCTGTGAATGGAATATCAATCTGCTTGGTGGCGGTGGCAATGAGCAGGCATACTATCTTGTCAAGGGTCAGAATCTTGATAACACGCACTTTGATAGTACAGGTGTAGTGCCAGAGGTACACGAGGTACATATTGGAAATAGTTGGCTTGAGCAAGATATGGGTTTCTCGTTAAGCGAAGAGGCGACCCTGTGGCGTTTCTCTATAGATACAGTGACAGGTTCAGAGGCCGGTTTTGAGCGAACCCATCAAGGTAGTTCACTCACGTTCGTATGGCCTCTCTTGCTTGATGCTGGACAAATATGGAACGTTGAAATTGTCTGTACAGGAAGTAAATCATGAAACGTGTCTTGACCATTATCAATATCGCGGATGACCCAACGGGATATGTGGGTGAAGTGTTGGAGGAACACAACATCGTATATGATGTCGTCGATGCGTCCACGCAATCCATCCCTGATCCTACAGCGTATGATGCACTCGTTGTGTTTGGAGGACCGCAAAACGCGAATGAGGACGACAAATATCCATATTTCCTCCAGGAAAAGACTGCACTACGCAAAGCTGTCGCGCAAGAAATTCCTGTGCTTGGTATCTGCTTAGGTGGACAATTACTCGCTACCGTGCTCGGTGGAACGGTAAAGAAACATACGCTTACAGAGATTGGCTTCTCTGAGGTACAATGTACTGATGAGGGAAAGAACGATCTTCTCTATGCGGGCCTCGCGGGACATCAAATGGTATATCAATGGCATGAAGATACGTTTGCAATTCCTCCGGGAGCTGTTCGTCTGGCGACGAGCGCAAAGACTGAGAATCAAGCGTTTCGCTATGGTCATAATGTCTATGGGATACAATATCATATAGAACTTACACCAACGATGCTTGATACATGGTTACACGAACCATCGCTTAAACAAGAGATTGTCAACGCGCTTGGGAGCGATGAATACGAGCGGATTATAAGCGAACGTTCGCGGTATTATTCGCTTTATAAGGAGCATACACGGATACTATTCGAGAATTTTCTGCGTATAGGGGAGTTATTTTAAAGAAAAAAGTGCAAAACTCTTTTCTTTTTAGTATACTTTCTGCTATACTGACACGTATACTTTACTTTCTAAAAACTTAGGACGGATATATCATGACTCATATATTCTTTTATGATTGTTGCAGAGAAAAATAGTGATAATAAATTCTGAAAGGCAGCATTCGACGCTGATGCCGCATCATAACATGAACTCATATATACATCATACCCAGAAAAATAGTTCCAATGGGCATCATATGCATCTGCCTATAACATATCCAGCGTATCATTATGCGGCTGAACTCACTCCTTTTCTGTTTGCACGGCACACCATTGCCTGTGAGCGTCATCCTAGTCGTAATGAAGATAGTATCGTCGTTGACGAACGAACTGGCTTAGCAGCAGTATTCGACGGTGTTGGTGGAAGCGCGGCAGGACAAATTGCTTCACAGACTGCGGTACGTGCCACGTATCAAGAGTGGCGGCGTGTGCTAGAACAACTACAAAAAAGACGCAAAGTGTACACTTTGATTGATAATCCTGGCGATAATTTCCTCTGTTCCGTCCTCGAACATCTTGTACAAAGTGCCGATGATCTTGTTCGTACTGAAGGGGCGCGACGTGCAGGAACAGATGATCTTGCGACAACAGTAGCAATGGCTGCCGTATGCCGAGAACCAAAGACACGCGACTATAAGCTCTTCTACGCTCATGTAGGGGATAGTCGTGTCTACCTCCAACGCGAAAACGAGCCACTCAAACGCTTGACCAGTGATGATGGACTCCTCGCAAAACTTGTAGAAAACAATGTCGTGAAGGATGAGGACGCACATCGTATCGATCAAGCAATGCGAACCGATCAGCTTACTGACATGGAGTTCAGTTACTTTCGCTTACGTGGCGGCATCACCCAAGCACTGGGAGGCCCTGTGCCACCAGCTATTCATACGTCTGAAATTACTGTTATGCCTGGGGACCGTATCCTGCTCTGCACCGATGGCATCCATGATAATCTCACTGACGAAGAGATTGAGGATATTCTGCGCGGCAGTCCACGGACATCAACAGCACGCCTACTCGTAGAACATTCATTACAACGTTCACGGCAGGAACGAAGTGTAACAGTACGAGCAAAACCTGACGACATGAGCGCAATAGTCATGACATGCCGTTTTTAGCATAGTCCTCTACGGCATGATACAAAAGTACCAAATTTCATCATGATACACATATATACATCGAAGATGTGTTATCTTCCTATGAGTCACGCATTTTGTAATGTGTTATGCATAGGAGGATTTGTACTGTTGTGGGTAGAAAAGTATATATTGCGCTAAGTTTGCTCGCTATTGTTCTGTTTAGTGCTTGTGGCTCACAACAGGGACGTTCGTCTACCCCTCCATCTGTGCTACTCTCCAACAAAGTGAACGCAGACCAATTGCCAGCAGCGACACCGCAGATAGTTATCGCCAGACAGATGACAACTCCAACTCCAAAGCCATCATCAACGCCGAAACCATTGCCAACACCTAGGGCAACGACGATAGTAGCCACTCCTCCAGCGACAACCCCGATACCAACAGCGACAACAGCACCACCACCACAGGCTACGCCAACAACGACTATTCCAGGGGGTGGGCTTGGTAATTCAATTGACACAGCAACTCTTTGGGCTTATCAATAGTGATCGTGCCGCGCGTGGCCTGTATCCATTTACATGGAATGCCACACTCTCAGCAGGAGCACGTCAACATGCATGGGACATGGTTCACTGTGGTTTTAGTCACACTTGCCCAAGTGGACTCGATCAATGTGTAAGGATACAAAATGAAGGCTTTGCAGGCGTGAGCGATTGCGGCGAATGTATTGGTTTAGCAGGACCCTATCCGACAGCGTGGGGGGGCGTCTACAATGTGCAGGAAAGCATGATAAATGAGCCTCCATCAGGTTGGCACCGTATTCACCTGACGAGCACGACACTGCATAGGACTGGCGTTGGCCTCTTCGTAGACTCCAGAGGTTGGGTATGGTTTGTTGAAGACATGGTAAGCTGACCTTACACATATTTCTCATCAATTAAAGAAGTCGTGCAGTTTTGCACGGCTTCTTCGCGCCGCGAAAGCATATTCATTATATGCATATGGGACCAATAGGTACAAAAATTGACATACTGTCTGCTGTCATTCATTATGGTAACAAGAGGGGAAAATAAGCGAAAACCTGGAGATGTGCCGTTCACTTCAAGGCGTATGAGTCTCTCTTCCTCTCGACGAGCAAGGATGCTTTATCACTATCGTTGTTTTGATAACCTCTTTGTTGTCAGACGTAGTGCAGTCGTTTAGAAAATACGAGGGGCGTGGGATAAGACACATGCAACATACAAAAACACGCGAAATTTTCTTTTCTCTTGACGAGCCAAACAAGATACTTACTACCCTACTCACTCTGCTTCAAGAAATACATCAAACTACTTCCTTGAATGGAACAATACTCACTCCTTCACATATACGTACAATCTTGCTCCTGGACGCTGATGCTCAACGTGTACGTCATATCGCGCATCTTCTCGCTTCCGAGGGCTATCAGCCATTTATTGCGACAAATGCACTTGAAGCCTTTACGTTTTTTTTACGTGGCTCGTTTATTCCATTTGTGATTGTATTAGGCCGGGATGACACGAACAACCGCTTCTTTCTATCACGTCTCCTACAGCAAATTACGCAGAAGTATCATTGGGATACACCACTTATCGCTCTATATACACAACCACGTACAATGTCATCACCAGATACCGATCCACTACCACCTACACCAGCGTCATATTCACAACACTCTCCTGTCTTACCTCAGACACCGATCACAGCTGCCCTACCTTTCGTACCAGAGACACCACAACAGCCATTTTTGAGTTTTGAACAGAGTATACAAACTCCTTTTCCCTCTGTACCAATTACACCTTCTGCACGTATTATAGACTCCGCACCAATCATCAATATATCTACCCACGATGCGCAGAGGAAGCAAAACATTACGCAGAAAATTTCATTAGAAGGGCAGAGCATCGGACGCTACCACATGAAAACACTTATAGGCAGTGGACCACTTGGGCAGGTCTATCAGACTTACGATAGATTGCGTGAACAAGATGTAGCACTCAAGGCAATTCAGATGAATGCCCTACCACAGGATATAGACGCGAGCTTTACAACGGAAACAAATTTTTTCCAACAAGAGATAGATGTATTGAGTGTGCTGCATCACCCCAATATTCTGTCTCCACTCAACTGTGGTAAGTCGTATATTAGTGGTTCTCCCTTCGTATATAAAACGATGCCATATTGTGCTGATGGCTCAGTCGCAACCCTCCTCTATCAATTAAGCACGACGAAATTGTTGTCACCACAAGAGGTAATACCGCTCATTGTGCAAATCGCGGACGCGTTACAGCACGCCCACGCACACAACATAACCTACCAGAATTTCAAGCTCTCCAATCTGCTCATACGCACAAGAGAGAAAGGTAAGGGTAAGGGGAGCATACATATTCTGCTCACTGACTTCGCGATTACACAAAACAACTCGTTTCTGATTAAGACGCCTGATATTTTTCCCTATATGGCACCTGAACGTTGGCAAGGACAATCGCTTCCAGCGTCGGATCAATACGGATTAGCCGCTATTGCTTATGAGTTACTGACTGGACGCGTCCTTTTTCAGGGACATTCAGAGCAGATCATGCGTCAATTGCACACAACCATGCAGCCTCAACCGCTCACGCTCTTTACACCGCATGTATCACCTACGTTGAGCAATGTTGTCTTACGTGCGCTCTCGAAGAAGACAGAGGATCGCTTCCCATCAATAATGCATTTCGCGCAAGCACTACAGCAGCAGGGGAACTAACAAAAACAAAAGCTATTAACTTTTTTGTAGTCTTTTGAATTTTAACCTGAAATATCACAAACGTGAACTGACGTAGTACATCCTCTTGACGATTAATTGTTAAGAGGATGTACTACATCAGTTCATGCATTTAATAATTGAAAGTCACCTTAGACACAGAGACGTGGGCTGTAAGCGTTTTAGTGTTAGCTGGGACATCCGTCCCTGAAATAGTGTACGAACCTGTATCTCCTCCATCCAGGTCTTCTACCTTGAAAATAGTGCTTGTCGTCACTTCCTTGCCCGTAGCATCAAGCAATGTCGCGGTGACATAGATATCGTGCTTTTGGGCATCTCCATTCTTAATTTTTCCAGTAACAGTGTACTCGGACCCATTAATTTTGACAACAGGTGAGCCAACCAGCATCATTTGTTGCAGCAACGCAGATTCTTGCACAGTCGCGGTCGCGTCTGCGGTTTGAGGTGTCGAAACTGATGTGGTTGTAGCCGTTGAAATAGACGTTGAACCGCTTGCTGTACTGGTAGAGCCACAAGCTACAAAGAGCAGTGAGAGCACGAACAAGAGCATACTGGAAAGAAAACACATCTTTTTTCTCATAAAACCTTCGTTTCCTCCAATAAAATGGGTATACAGCGACGCTGTATACCCATCTGACCAACTACTTTTTCATCTTAGCGTTCAGAACGCTTAGCCATCACTATCAGGTGAGGAACTTCCACCGTTACTGCCAGGATACGCAGAGTTTGCGCCCTTCACAGCATGCCAGAGAATATTATTCAATGGCTGGTCTTGCGAACTGATGTCCGCAACGTTGAAGTTCATATCCGCTGATTGCTGAGCAGCAAAGGACGCCGCAGTATTAACCTGATCTGGACCGTACTTCTCAGGCAGAGCCTTGAATGCTGTCGTGTCGGCATTCTTGTGGAAGTCACGCCACATTGGAGTTGCTGCATTGTCGTACTGGCTCAATGGTCGAAGGCCAAGAACTAGTTCGATGGTACGAACCATAGCGGCAGTATCATACAAGGTATGATCGACAAAGGGTTTTGCACGTTGTGTATACGGACTGACAACAAGAGCCTCGGTACGATGGGCGTCTACGTGGTCAGGACCATTCTGCGAATCATCCTCAGTGATAACAATCGCTGTGTTTGCCCAATACTTGCTATGACTGACGATATCAACAACCTGACCTACGGCAAGATCGTTCTCAGCAACAGCAGCCTGTGGCGTGAGACGACCAGGAGTTGTGCCAGAGGTATGATCGTTTGGCAAGCGCAGGATTTCCAGTTGTGGCATGTCGTTGTTAGCAGTAAACTGCTTGTATTCACGCCCCCATTCTGCGACACGATCAGACTCGCGATAACGGGTGTCGAACGTGCGGAACTGTTGGTCAAAGTGGCCTACCAAGTTTGGTGTTGACTTAGGATTGACGGTTTCCGATGGGAAACAGAGAACATCGCCCTTAGGGATAGTGACACCACTATACGAGTGTGCAATAGCACCTGGACATGCTTGGCCCGCAGGAATAATCTTAACGTTCTTGGCACCAAACTTGTCTACAATGAACTCACCATAGTCACGGTAGGTGATATGTGCTTGAGCAGAGGAGTCCCACAGGTAGCCACCAGCCGAAAGGTTGATATTGCTGCCACCTTCAAAGTCATAGTCACGATTGCGACCAACACCAGGAGAGTAGTCTTGAGGCCACATCTTCTCGTTGTAATCGCTCGCATTGGCCGAGTTAATCCAGTTGTGACCATCAGCACTCACTTCAGCATCAGCATAGAAGTTGTCAAATGTGCCAAACTTCTGAGCGAGCGCGTGCAGGTTCGGCGTATTGTCTTTCGGGAACAGGGTAAGCGCGGGATCGCCATTGCCTACTGGCAAGTCACCAAAGACCTGATCGTAGGTGCGGTTCTCTTTAACAATGTAGATAACATGCTTGATTGGAGATACACCACCAGGTAGTGGGATTGGATTGCCAGCGTCACGTTGCAGAACTGAGGTATCGCCAACATGGTCGTTGCGTTTGACTTGATCGCTGTATAACTCTAAGAGACCTTTACCAGGAGCAGGAATGGTGGAAAGCGTTCCCACAATCATAGAGCCTGAGTATTGGTCAAAGGTGCAGTTACAGTAGCCATCATTATAGCCCGTAATACCATCAATAATCGGTGCCTTTTTACGCGTTGGGTTTGGACTGTACTTCTTATCATTAGGACCAGCACCGCGACCTTTGGCATTAGTGACACGCAAGTTGCCATCTTTACCAATGGTAACAGAGGTAGGATACCAGGCGGTAGGAATCTGACCCAGTACCTTTTCTGGCCCGTTGCTTCCTTTAAGCGCAACAACAACAACATCATTGTTGCCTGCATTGACAACATAGAGGTACTGGTTGTCTTTATCGACAGTAAGACCTTCTGGGCTGCTGCTCAAAGGTGCATTCTTGAACAGTGAGACAGAGATCGTGCGTACAGTCTTGTTTGTATCAGTGTCAATAACAGAGATTGCATCGCTGTTTGCATCGGCAACAAAGAGAGTTCCCTTAGGGCCAAACACCATTGTATTTGGGTGTTTCCCAACAGGAATGGTTGCAGTGACTTTTTTGCTACTTGCGTTGATAACAGAAACGGTGCTATCGCCCCAGTTAGTAGCATAGACAGTCTTTCCATCGCGGCTTACCAGGGTCGTGTAAGGATAGCCACCAATTGCGATTGTACCAGTAACGGTCTTTGTCTTGGTAGAGACAACAGAGACGTTATTTGCTAGATTATTGGCAACGTAGAGTGTTGAACCATCAGGGCTAATGCTCAGTCCTGTCGGATATGGGTTCGCAGTAGTCGCTCCAATGCTGATGTCTCCCGCTGACGACAACGTACCATTAGCGAGGACATCAAATGTATGAACAACATCGCTACCACCACTAGAAGCGTAGGCATGTGCTCCATCGGGACTGTAGGCTAAGCCAACAAAGACGCCGTTGGGAACGGTGTATGGAATTGTTTGCAAGACACGGTTTGTCGCGGTTGCTACGACTTGTAGCGATTGAATACCGGCTCCGTCATTAGATACCAGAAGGGAACGTCCATCAGGTGACAACACAGAGTTCAATGGCAAATCACCGAGCAGCGTCTGTGTTCCTGCCGGGGTAATTGTCCAGTTGTTCACAAGACGAGTTGTATTGCCCTTTGTGCCTGGTTGGGTGTACTGCGTGATATGCGTTGCAGCCAGGATGGTCGAAGGAAGAATGGTTGCGGCAATCACTACGATAATACCAACAATAGACACTCTCCGATGTTTCTGGAGAAAATACTGGAAATGGGCTATCATATTAGGGCCAGATTTTTGCATGCGGTCTGCCTTTCTTACTGTGGCACAGATACTCACCTTACAAGATAAAGTGGTGGTATTTATCACCTGATACAAACATTTTGCCTCTTACATTTGCTCACAAGCAACACTTCATGTCAGACAACGTAGAAAAGTGTTTTCTCACACTTTTCCCCCATCCGCTTGTATTGCAGTTCAGGCTATATAGTACCAATACAAGCATAAAACATTTTCTTTAAAGTTTTTTTACATTTTCTTTAAATGATTGTAAAATAATGTTAAATTTTGGCATTTTTATAGTATAGATTATATATTTTTATAAATTATAGAAGAG
>JAABUQ010009708.1_pt1 | contig 12909 bp, 14 predicted proteins | sample 5560001 | NCBI WGS metagenome assembly JAABUQ01 (sample SAMN10711888, study PRJNA513371) | rock metagenome | isolation source: Antarctica rocks | place: Antarctica: Victoria Land, Finger Mt nord | collected 2015-12-18 | reverse complement strand
GACCTCCTGAGCTCGAGAACCGGACCTTCGACAAGCCCAATCCTCCAAGCTCAGTCGGACATCCCCGCGCCCCGGACCACCCGGGGCGCGGTCGTTAACGCAAGGTCGGGGCCTAGTGTCCTGATGCGATGGCGAGCGGCCCACTGCTCGAGCATCGGACGGGTGAAGCGCAGATGACGCCCGACACGGATGCAGGGCAGCCGCCCGGCGCGGGTGGCATCACGCACCCGGGACGGGCGCACGTTGAGCAGCGCGGCGGCCTGCTCGCAGTCCAAGAGAGGCTCGTCGAGCGAGAGCGCCGTCAGCTGATCGGCCATGCTTGCCTCCAGTGCGTCGGTGTGGTTCGTCGAGATCGGGGCATGTACTTTTCCTCCCGTCCTGTGTCGACTCGGACCGACTGCGTCTCGCTGAGGGCGATCGGTCTGGTTTCAGTGCAACTGTTCCAGTGAGCGTTCAGTGCCTTGCTGGCGTTCAGGCCAGCAGGGGTGCTGGATCGCCGCGGGCGTGCGCGCCGAGTAGGTCGATCAGGTAGGCGTGCAGGCTGCGGCGCTGCAGGCGGCAGGTGGTGTGCGCTGATAGCAGCCGGGCGGGGCGTTGCTCGCCGGTCTCGGACTGGCTGCCGAGGCTGAGCTTGCGTTAGATGACCGCGCTGCGCAGCGCGCGTTCGGCGTGGTTGTTGGTCTTATCCCGACATCGGGATAAGACCAATTATTCCGAGTTTCTGGTTATGCCGATGTGGTCCAGGAGCGGCCGTCGAGATGGGTCAGGCGGCTTGCGGAGTTCGGGATAATCAGAGCGCTTCGAGGAAGGCGAGCAGCTTGTCTGGTGGGCGGTAGAGCCCGCGTCTGGTGCGGGGCGGGGCGGTGCGGTCGAGCGCTTGTTGCTTGAGCTGCAGGTCGGCGTGGAGGTAGGCGCGCGTGGAGTCGGGGGACTCGTGGCCGAGCCACAGCGCGATGGTGGTCGCGTCGATCCCGGCGGCGAGCATCCGCATCGCGCAGGTGTGTCGAAGGATGTGCGGGGTCAGGTTTTTGGTAGCGATCGTCGGGTGGGCGCTCGCGGCGGTTGTGGCGTGGAGCTTGAGTCGTTGCGCGACGGCGTCGGTGGTGAGCTTTCTGGTTGTCCCTCGCGCGGTGAATACTGGCGATCCGGCGGAGCCGTGGGTCTCGGTCAGCCATGCGCGCATCGCGGTGGCTGTGGTCGTGTCGAGCGGCGTGATTCTGGTCTTGCGGCCTTTGCCGTGGGTGGCGATGTGCGCGGCGGGCTTGCCGGTGTGGACGTCTGCTCGGGTCAGCGCGGTGAGCTCGGACACGCGGACGCCCGTGGTGATCATCAGGAGGATGATCAGATGGTCTCGTCGGCCGGTCGGGGTGCAGCGGTCCGGGGTGGCGAGCAGCGCGTCGATCTCGGTCGCGGTGAGGTAGGTGAGGATCGTCTGATCGTGGTTCTTCGGCGGGATCGCCAGGACCCTGGCGATCAGGTCGGCGTGCTCGGGATGGCGCAACGCGGCGTGACGGTAGAGCGAATGGATTGCGGCCAGGCGGGCGTTGCGCGTGCGGGTGCCATTCCCGCGCTCCTGCTCGAGCATCGTCAGGAACGAGGTGATCAGCTCGGCGTCGAGAACGCTGATGTCCAGGTCGCTTGGCTGGATGCCAGTCCGCTCGTGAGCGTATTTGAGCAGCAGCCGCAGCGTGTCGCGGTAGGCCGTGATCGTGTGCTCGCTGGCGCCGCGCTGACCGACGAGATAGCTGGTGAAGAACGACTCCAGAGTAGGTGCCAGGGCGCTCATCGGATGGTCTCCTGCCAGGCGGTGAGCCGGTTGTGTACGGTCTGCATCAGCTGCGGGCTGGCGGTCAAATACCAGTAGGTGTGCGACGGGTCGACGTGGCCGAGATAGTTCGCCAAGGTCGCGATCCGCGCGTCGACATCGACCCCCTGCTCGTGCGCGTCGAGCAGCGTGTTCACGGCAAAGCTATGGCGGGCGTCATGCAGGCGCGGGGCTCGACAGCCCGGTGGGATGGGCAGCCGGCAGTCGCCGACCAGTGTTCGGAACGCAGCCCGTGCGATGTTCAGGTTCAGCCGGCCGCCGTTGGGGCCGATCAACAGCGGTCCTGTTGGCGGCGCGAGCTTGGCGCGGAGCTGCTGGTAGTCAATCAGCGCCTGCACGGTCGTGGGGTGCAACGGCAGGCGGCGCACCCGGCGGTTCTTGCCCGTCACGCACAGCGTTCGCTTCTCGGTGTCGAGGTCCTCGACGTCGAGCGCGGCGGCTTCTCCGCTGCGCATCCCGGTGGCGGCGAGCAGCCCAATCAGGGTGCGCATGCTTGCCCCGAGCATCGCGGGGGCGAGCGTGAGCGCTCTGTTCATCAGCGCGACGATCTGCTGCTCGGAGTACAGGTATGGGATCCGTCGGGGCGTCTTGGACGAGATCAACCCCGGGGGGATCAGCTCCGCGGCAGCCGGATCGATCGCGTGGACGTGCGCGGCGAGACCACGGACCGCGCGCAGCTTGCGGGCCTGCCAGCCCGGGGTCGCGTCCGGGTGCTCGGTCGCGAACGCGAGCGCAGAGGCGACGGTGATCCGGGGCTGCCCGCGCGCGGCCAGGCCGTCCAGGAAGCTGGCAAGCAGCCAGTCTTCGTCAGCGAGAATGTAGCCCCGGGCTCGGCGATCACGGAGATAGTCGCCTGCGGCGAGATGCAGATCGACGCTCATCGTGCCGCTCCGGCCGAGGTCGGCCACGGCCGCGCGAGCACGACCAGCGCACGGTGATCGGAGCGGGCATAGATCGCGCTGGTCTCGGGGCTTGAGTGCCGCAACAGCTGACCGACCTCCGCCAGGCCGCCACCCGCGGCGAGCACCCCACACGCGGCGGTGTGTCGAAGTCGGTGAGCGCCGCCCCCGCCGGCGATCGCGGCCGCGGCCAGCGCCCGCGCCGCGACGCTGGAAACTGCCGTCGAGCTCAACGGCCGATGGGGAGCGTCGAGCGCCAGGAACACCTCCCGGTGCGCCGGCCCCCGAGGTCGCCCACGGGAGAGATAGCCGGCCAGCAGCTTCCCGATGTCGACCGGCAGCGGCAGATGATCACGCCGCGCGCGCTTGCTGCGCACCAGCACGACCCCCTCCCGCCAAGTGACATCCTCCAGCCGCAGGCGGGCGACCTCCCCGGCCCGCAGCCCCAGCCGCCACATCAGGCCCAGCATCGCCTCGGCGCGAGCCCTCGCTGAGCCTGCCGGCAGCCCGGCCACCAGACTCTCGAGCTCGGTCACGTTCAACGCCTTGGGCGGCACGTTCCCCGTCGGCGCGGCGACCTTCCCCACCGCGTCCGCCAGCGACAGCGATGACACGAGTCCCTCCCGCCACATCCACCGCAACAGACAACGCAGCGCGTTGGCGCGTACCGCTACTGACCGCGGCGGCTGCGCCAGCGAGCGCTCGGTCACGAACACGGCGACCTGCCTGCCCGCCAACGCACCCCACTTCTCAGGCGTGTGTTCCCGCACGAACGGCCGAGCCTGCGAGACATAGCTGGTCACTGTCGCCTCGGCCAGCCCCCGCTCACGCGCCAGATAGCCGCCGAAGCGCTCCAACAGCACCTCAACCGGGTCCATCGCCGCGACCACAGGCGCCCGCGGAATCGCTCCCCGCGACCGCAAGTACCCCAACAGCGGGACCAGCGCCCGCGCAGACCGCAGCCCTCGGTACGAAGCGCGACGAGCGATCACGAACCGCTCCACCATCTCCGCGGTCAGATCGCCTGGAGTGAGACCCTGCGCCGACATCCAGCGCGACAAGTGCGCCATCAGGCGCAGCTGCCCCTCCCCGCCCCGCCCCGAGTACCCCAACCCGCTCAGCTCGGCCGCGAACGCCTCAACGAACTCCTCCAGCGGCCCCGACACCCGCACACCAAACGAACCTGCCATGACACTGCTCCTCTCCGATCGATGAAGAGCCCAGCGTCACCAACCCGACGTCGTTATGCCGAACTTCTCGCCAACACCCCACGCCCCAGCACCCGCTTCGCGGCCCACATCGGCATAACCAGAACCTCGGAATAATTGGTCGGCTGGACGCCCGCGTGGGCGGCGAACGTCCATCGCGCCGGCCAGATCTTGAGCAGGTTGCGCGCGAAGCGCCGGCCCTGGCGGTAGCGGGCCTTGTTGGAGGCGTGCTCTGACAGCAGCGGCTTCAGTTCGCGCTGCAGGGCGCGGACGCGGCGCTTGAGCTCGGGCCGGTCGCCGGTGTGCTGGAAGATCTCCCAGGCCCAGAAGACCTCCTCGCAGATGCGCAGTCCGTGCTCGCCGAGCTGCGTGTCGGCGCCGCGGCCCTCGGCGTGGAAGGCAAAATCGCGCTGCAGATGCGACCAACAGGCCTGCCGACGGCGGACGGGCAGATGGCTGTAGGCCCACCAGCGATCGCTGGTGACGATCGCCTGCGTGTCGGCGAGCAGGTCCTTGGCACGATCCTCGTGGCGGTCGGCTCGACGCTGAGGATCGCGTGACGGTCGGTGAAGGCACCCCAGAGCGCGCGCTGGCCGCCGCGCAGCCGCCAGCCGGTCTCATCCATGTTCACAGCGGGCGCGGCGCGGACCCGCTCGAGCAGATCCGCGCACGGCTCGGCCAGCGCGTCGGCGGCACGCTGCAGGATCGCGTCGACCGTCCCGGTCGAGATTCGCGAGGCAAACAACTGCTCGCACAGCTCGACGGTGTCACGGCGAGAGACCCGGTTGCGGACCGCGAGCGTGACGATGGCCGCCTGCAAGCGCGGCCCGAACGCGCTCTGGGCAACCCCGGCCAGCAACGCGCCGGTGCGCCGTCGACCGCAGCCCGGACACGCGACGCGCTGGCAGCGGTGCTCGATCACGCACACGGCCATCACCGGCAGCTCCTCGATCTGATGGCGCGCCGGCTCACCGACCGCGACCCGATCGGCCTCGCAGAACACGTGCCCGCATCCGCACCGCTCGGGCCAGTGCTCGACGACCTCGTCGACCACCCACGCCGCCAGCAACGGCCGGCCCTTACCCTCATGCCCCGGCTGGGCGCCCCGCGGACCGGCCCGACGGACCCTTCCCGCGCGGTGACGCACTGGGCCAATCACCGCTCGGCGGCTGCGACGAGTTCCGTGATGAGCGCCCCAGCTCGCGCTCAAGCGTCGCGATCCGCTCGTCCTGGCGAGCCACCTTCGCCGTCAGCCGCTCGACCTGCGCCTCAAGCCGCTCGTTCTGCGCCGACAGCGCCAGCAACACCGACACGACCGCGTCGCGGCCCTCCCTCATGATCGCCTCGGCCTCGCGCCGCTCCACAGCACGAGATTCGACAGCGCCCGGTTATGTCCCCCAACCCACTGAACGCTTAGAAACGCCGGGATAAACCGGCCTGGAGAAGGAGATGAGAACGCTCTACATCGAAGGATTAGCGACCCACGATGCCCCCGAGTCATGCGCCTTCGTCCGTGAGGGCGGCGGTGAAGCGTTGGCAGGGGTACGTGCAGGCTCGGTATTGAGCCGCGAAATCAAGAGATCCGGGGTGCCGACGCGGTTAAGTGACGCGGAAGGCAACACCGTCGGTCGCGTTATCGCGAGCGGCTGGCGGACCCCGCGCGGTCGAAGACCCGGTGCATGCACGGAATCTCCAGGCGCGAGAACCGGGAGATCCAGCGGTCGCCCGTGCCAGCCGTCGATGCCCCGTCCTGGATGGTTCGCGGGGTGGCATGACGGCGTGGCGGCGGGACGCGAGGGGAACGCTCAGGCGGTAAGCCCTCGATGAACGCCCGCGGGAAGTCAGACAGCCCCGTAGTACCTGCGAAGCCGCTGAACAAGCCCGCCCTGGCGGGTGCGGAGGGGGTGGAGGGAAGGGGGCTGCCCGAGGGGAACGCGGCCAGCAAAACGCGCCCCGGACTCAGAGCCGGGCAAGGCGCGCCAAGTGCGCTGGATCGCGTGCGCCACGCAGCACTGAAGGACAAGGACGCGAAGTTCACCGCGCTCCTGCATCACGTTGACATCGATCGCCTCCGGGCGGCGTACTTCGCGCTTCGGCCGAAGGCCGCGCCTGGGGTCGACGGCGTGAGCTGGCACGAGTACGGGTCAGATCTGGAGGACAACCTCCGAGACCTGCACCGACGCGTGCACTGTGGGAGCTATCGGGCGAAGCCGGTCAGGAGGGCGTACATCCCGAAACGGGACGGGCGGCTGCGGCCGCTTGGTGTCGCTGCGCTGGAGGACAAGATCCTGCAGCGCGCCGTCGTGGAGGTGCTCAACAGCATCTACGAGGCGGACTTCCTGGGCTTTTCCTACGTGTTTCGGCCCGGGCGCTCACCGCATGATGCGCTGGATGCGCTCGCGACCGGGATCAAACGCCGCAAGGTGAGCTGGGTGCTCGACGCGGACATCCGCGACTTCTTCACCGGCCTCGATCAGTCGTGGCTGTTGAAGTTCCTCGAGCACCGGATCGCGGACAAGCGGGTTCTGCGGCTGGTCCAGAAAGGGTTGGCCGCAGGGGTCATCGAGAACGGGGAATGGTCAAAGACCGAGCAGGGAACCGGGCAAGGAGCGTCAGTTTCACCGCTGCTTGCCAACATCTACCTGCACTACGTCTTTGACCTATGGGCCCACCAGTGGCGACGGCGTAACGCTCGGGGGGACGTGATCCTCACGCGGTTCGCCGACGACTACATCGCGGGCTTCGAGCACCGGGATGACGCCGAGCGGTTCCTTGCGGATCTTCGCGACCGGTTCGCGAAGTTCGGCTTGGAGCTGCACCCCGAGAAGACGCGACTGATCGAGTTTGGCCGCTTTGCCGCCGAACGACGCCAGAAGCGTGGCCTGGGGAAGCCTGAGACGTTTGAGTTTCTCGGCCTCACGCACATTTGCACGAAGTCAAGAAGCGGACGGTTCATGCTCAAGCGCATCACCGGCAAGAAGCGGATGGCCGCGAAGCTCAGCGAGGTCAAGACCGAGCTGATGCGACGCCGCCATCTCCCGATCCCCGACCAAGGACGCTGGCTGGCCAGCGTCATCCGCGGGCACTGCAACTACTACGCGGTGCCCAGCAACAGCGACGCGATCATCCAATTCCGTACTCAGGCAACCCGGCACTGGTGCAGGGCGCTACGGCGCCGAAGCCAACGCCACCGTCTGGACTGGGAACGGATGAACCGCCTCGCGAACCGATGGCTCCCACCAGCCCGACTGGTCCCCCCTACCCCGAAGTGCGCTTTGACGCCAGAACCCAAGGGAGGAGCCCAGTGCGCTTAGCAGTGCACGCTGGGATCTGTGCGGGGGGGGGCCGAGCCCACAAGCGAAGGCCCGTCCCTACCGCGATCGAGGTTTCTTGCGTTCTGGTTTCTCTCATCCCTAGCCTTGGTCCCGATATTTGGTCCCGGAAAGCACGCGGGGGATCTCGGGACGCGTCGGTCAGGCCTGAGGCGGAGATTGGCGCGGACCTAGGACAAGGGGACGCGCTCTTCGGGAGGATCGACATAGTGCGGATCCGCTTACCGTCGTAAGATGCTAGATTGCTCTGTGTGCGGCACCGGATTGGGGTGTTGTTCCCGGGCCAAGGGTAGCAACGGCACGCGGACCGCCGCGCCGTTGCTGCGGCACTGCCCGATCTGGTCGACCGTTGCGACGCGTTAGTTGGCCAAGACGCCTTCGCCTCAGCGGATGAATCCACCCGCTTCGCTCAGCCCGTGATCTTCTGCGCCTCTCTGGCATCGTGGGCCGCCACAGTCGGCTCGCTGCGGGGCGTCTCGGTGTTCGCCGGGCACTCGTTGGGTGAAATCTCGGCCTTGACTGCCGCCGGGGCGCTCGACATCGAAGATGCTCTAGGGCTTGTCGTCGCCCGAGGAAGGCTGATGGCGTCGGCGGATCAGCCGGGCGGCATGATCGTCCTCCGTGCCGGTCTGGCTGAGGCCGAGGCTGTCGCTGCTGACTCGGGGTGTGTAATCGCTAACGACAACGGGCCAGCGCAGGTCGTCCTGTCCGGGACCGTGGAGGCTGTCGAGACGGCAAGCAGGATCGCTGCATCGAGCGGCATCGCCGCTCGTCCTCTTGATGTCGCGGGCGCATTCCACTCGCCGCTCATGGCGGCGGCGGCGGAAGCCTTCGCAGAGTCGCTCGATGCCGTGTCGTTCCGAGCGCCTTCAGCGCCCGTCTTGTCGTGCGTAACCGGTAGGCCCTTCGTAGACCCGAAGCGTCAACTCGTCGAGGCGCTGACGGCCCGGGTCCGATTTCGCGACGTTGTCTCGACGATGCGCACGAGCGGCGTGACGGACGTCTTGGATGTTGGTCCTGGGCAGGTGCTGGCTGGACTGGTCCGCCGCACCGAACCGTCCCTTCGCAAAGTTCTGGTGAACGATGTCTTCGTGGCTTGAGTACGGACCGGACCAGCTCTCTGCCGTGGCGGCGTCGGCGCACTGCGAGCAGCCCGCCCGGCGTGTCGCGGCCTTGCTCGGACTCGGCGCGGCGCTGCCGGTGGGACGTCTCACCAACGCCGAAGTCGTCGCGCGGCTCGGAATTGAGGAGTCGTGGATAGAGAAGCGGACCGGAATCCTCGAGAGGCGCCGGATGGGGCCCGGCGACAGCCTCGTCGCTCTCGGGTCTCAGGCCGCTCAGCGAGCGCTCGACGACGCGGGCGTCTCGCCGGGCGAGGTCGACCTGCTGGTCGCCGCGACGGTCGGCAGCGACGACGTCTTGCCGAACTTCGCGCCTCTCGTCGCCGGCGAAATCGGGGCTCATAAGGCTGGGGCGTTCGACATCGGCGCCGGCTGCGTCGGTTTCGTGGCCGCGCTGCCAACCGCGGCAGCCGCGGTCGAGAGCGGGCGAGCACGTCACGCGGTCGTCCTGGCAGCAGAGCACATGACCCGTTGGATCGACTACGACGATCGCAATACGGCCGCGCTGTTCGGCGACGGCGCGGCCGCCGTCGTCCTCGGGCCGGGGTCGCAAGGCGTCGGTGCGGTGATTCTCGGGGCGGAAGCAAGCGAACAGCACCTGGTCGGCATCCCCGGGGATGGCGGGGCCGCTCGAGATGGACGGACCGGGCACCTACCAGGCGGCGGTCGGGCACCTCACGCAGGCCACGCTCAAGGTTCTTGAGACAGCTGAATTAGGCGTCAGTGACATCGATCTGTTCGTCTACCACCAGGCCAATCGGCGAATCATCTCCGCCGTCGGCGACCGCTTGTCGCTGCCGACCGAGCGAGTGGTCGACGCCATTAGCGGGCTTGGTAACACCAGCGCGGCGAGCGTTCCGCTCGCTCTCGCAGCCGCCCGCGACCGAGGTCAGCTGCGGCGCGGCATGCGCGTACTGATCGGCGCGGTCGGCTCCGGAATCTGCTGGGGCGCCGGCATCCTGACGTGGTAGCTCGCACAACAAAACAACGGCCCGACGGTGCCGTGGCCCTGGTGACCGGCGGCACGCGAGGGATCGGCGCAGCCATCGCCGCGGAACTGGCCGAAGACGGATGGGTGGTCGCGCTCAACTATCGGTCGAACAAAGCCGCCGCCGACCACCTCACCGACGCCATCTCTGCGGCCGGCGGCCGTGCGCACGCAGTTGAAGGCGACGTCGCTATCGATGCTGTTGGGATCCTGCAGCGGGCCGCCGTCCTAGGGCCCGTGTTAGGTCTGGTCAACAACGCGGGCGTCACCCGAGACAACCTGATGGTGAGCTCGGACGACGACGGACTGGACGCAATTCTGGCTGTCAACCTCACCGCTCCGTTTCGGCTCACCCGCGAGACGCTCCGGTCGATGATTAGGCAGCGGTTCGGTCGCGTGGTGTCGATCGCCTCGGTCGTCGGTCCGCGGGCGAACGCCGGCCAAGCGAACTACGCGGCCTCGAAAGCCGGCCTCATCGGAATGACCAAGACGGCGGCCGTCGAGGTCGCTCGCCGCGGCATCACTGTGAATGCAGTAGCACCCGGTCTGATCGACACCTCGATGACAGTCGACATCGACGAGCGCCTGCTCGCGTCCGTCCCCGCCCGGCGGGCGGGGACGGCGCAGGAGGTGGCGTATGCCACGCGCTTTCTGATGTCCGACCGAGCCAGCTACGTCACCGGAGTCACCCTCTTCGTCGACGGCGGTCTGTCGACATGAGCCCCACCGGATGACCTCCATCCCGGTCAGCCCGCCCGTCCAGCGCCTCTCCGCCCGAGACCGCCTCGACGCCCTCCTCGACCCCGGGACCACGATGCAACGGCGGGCCGAGGTCCACTCGCGGACGGTCGGAGGGGGTCTGGAAGGTGACGGGGTCATTCTCGCGACCGGTCGTGTCGACGGCCGCCCTGTCGCCTGCTTCGCCCAAGACCCCTCCGTTATGGGTGGGTCCCTCAGCGTCGCGCACGCCGACGGCATAGTCCGACTGCTCGATCACGCCGCGCGGGCGCGCGTCCCGGTCATCGGCTTCGTCGAGTCAGCTGGCGCCCGCATACAGGAGGGCGTAGGGGCACTCGACGGTTACGCGCGGATTTTCCGAGCGCAGGTCTCGCTCTCGGGTCTGGTGCCGCAGATTAGCGTGGTGTGCGGGGTTGCGGCGGGCGGCGCGGCGTACGGGCCTGCGCTGACCGAGCACGTCATCACGACCCCAAGCTCGGCTATGTTCCTGACCGGTCCCGCGGTCGTCCGGGAGGTCACCGGCGAGACCGTCGACGCGGCGTCGCTGGGCGGCTGCCGCCTCACGCACCGCACCGGTGTCGCGCATCTGCATGCGGACAGCGACGCCGAGGCGGCGCTGCTGGCCCGCGAACTGCTCGACTACCTGCCGCAACATTCGACAGCAGAGGCCATTCGTTGGCCGAGCAGCCCGGCGCTGGGCGGCGCCGTAGACGTCGACGTCCCAGCGAGCGTCCGCAAGGTCTACGACGTGCGCAGCGTCGCCAGACGGATCCTCGACGCTGGCCGAATGCTCGAAGTTAGCCCGCGGTGGGCCAAGAACGTGATCTGCGCTTACGCCCGGCTGAACGGGCGCCCCGTCGGGCTGATCGCCAATCAGCCGCGGCACCTCGGCGGCATCCTCGACGCAGACGGTGCCACCAAGGCGGCCCGCTTTGTTCGGACGTGCAACCTGTTCGGCCTCCCGCTCCTAGTGCTGGTCGACACCCCTGGATTTCTCCCAGGTCTCCGGCAGGAGGAGAGGGCGGTCATCCGCCACGGCGCGAAACTAGTGCACGCCTTCGCCGAGGCGTCAGTCCCGCGCGTCACCGTCGTGCTTCGCCAGGCCTTCGGCGGCGCGTTCATAGCCATGAACTCCAAAGGCCTGGGCGCGGACGCCGTCTTCGCTTGGCCCGCCGCGCGTCTCGGAATCATGGGCTCCACCCAAGCGGTCAAGATCGTCCACCGCCGGGAGATCGCAGCGGGCGCACGCACCGAAGCGCTCGCCGAGCAGTACGCGCAACGGCACCTCAGCGCGGCAAACGCCGCCAGCGAGGGCTACATCGACGCGATCATCGTCCCGGGCGAGACGCGCCGGACGCTCACCGAGGTCTTCGAGGGTCTTTCGGGCTACCCGCGCGACGAGCTCCGGGCGCGAGGGTTTCCGCTGTGAAGATCGCCAACTCGCCGATCGACGTCGACTGGTCTGCACCGATCGACAAGCTCGTCCCCGGGGCGACCTTCCGCACTGCCGAGCGGCTAGTCAGCCAGGCCGACGTAGATGCCTTCGCGAGGCTGACCGGCGACGCGCACCCTCAGCACGTCGATGAAGACTGGGCCGCGGGCTCGTTGTTCGGCGAGAGAGTCGCTCACGGGCTGCTCGTGCTGTCGGCCGCCGCGGGCCTCGTCCCCTTCGACCCGGAGCGCGTCGTGGCGCTGCGACGCGTGACCGACGTTGTCTTCAAGCGGCCCGTCCGTGCTGGCGACAGCATCCTGGTGGTCGGCGAGATCGCGGCGATCCGGGCGCCCTCTCTCGTGTCGACGCGTTGGCGCGTCGTAGGAGCAGACGGACATCTCCGCGCAGCAGCGAAGGTCGAGGTCGTCTGGCGATGACCCAGCCTGCGACCCTGGCAGGCAAGAAGCTGCTGGTCACCGGCGTTCTCACACGCAACTCGATCGCCTACGCGGTGGCTCGCCACGCAATCGACTCGGGGGCGGACGTGGTCCTAACCGGCTTCGGACGGTCCCGGCGCCTTACCGAACGCGCAGCAGCGAGCCTGCCGGGGCGGCCCGAAGTGCTCGAGCTGGACGTGACGCGCGAGTCGGACATCAAGGCGGCGGCCAACCAGATCAAGGATGAGTGGGGTCGGCTCGATGGCCTGCTGCACGCGATCGCGTTCGCGCCACCCGACGCGCTCGGTGAGCGCTTCATGGCGACGCCTGTGGAAAGCGCCCAGACCGCCTTCCGAGTCAGCGCCTACTCCTTCAAGGCCCTCACCGAAGGCTTGGCGGACCTCCTTGAAGCGAGCCCGGACGGCGCAAGCGTCGTCGGAATCGATTTCGACGCCACGGTCGCGTGGCCCACCTACAGCTGGATGGGGGTAGCGAAAGCCGCTCTGGAGGCCGTCGCCCGATACATGGCCCGAGAGCTCGGCCCCCGCGGGGTACGAGTCAACCTCGTCGCAGCCGGTCCGCTGAAGACGCCGGCTGCTGGTGGCATCCCCGGTTTCGACGACTTGACGCGCACCTGGGCGCAGCGCGCACCGCTGAGGTGGAATATCGACGACCCGACTTGCGTGGCGGGTCCGGTTTGCTTCCTGCTCTCGGACGCCGCGCGCATGATCAGTGGAGAGATCCTGCACGTGGACGGCGGATACCACGCAGTCGGTACCGCGGCGGGTAGCGCCACCATCGACTAGTTCGTTGTCCGGTTGTTTCGGTGCATGTCAAGGAAGTTCCTGCATGATTGGCGAATCCAGGCTCGACAATGCTGTCGAGTGTGGAGGCGATCATGTCGTTGGTGGCTGTCGGGATCGAGTTGG
>JAABUQ010009707.1_pt1 | contig 12912 bp, 10 predicted proteins | sample 5560001 | NCBI WGS metagenome assembly JAABUQ01 (sample SAMN10711888, study PRJNA513371) | rock metagenome | isolation source: Antarctica rocks | place: Antarctica: Victoria Land, Finger Mt nord | collected 2015-12-18 | reverse complement strand
TCACCTGGAATGGCAACGGCTCTCGTCGGATTGCAGCCCAATCCTGCGCCGTCTGTTGCGGGTCTGCGTCGATCAGCAACACTCGCTTACCTCCCGCTGCGATGGCTGCAGCAAGATTCAGGGCGATGGTGGTTTTCCCCGCCCCACCTTTCTGGTTGACTACGGCTAAAATCATTATCTGCCTTTCTGTTAACCTAGATAGCCGTATAAGCGTATATATGGTAATACGCAAACACAGAAAGACAGTCGGACCATACCTGTTTTGTTACACCTCGCCCGCTCTTGACCATTAAAGCAAGGATTATATCTTTATATAACTAAAGCGAGGCAACCATGCATACAACAAACCTGCGCAAGGTCGGTGGCTCGGTCATGCTGGCGGTTCCTCCCGCGATCCTCGATCTGTTGCACCTGGGTGCAGGGGCAACCGTGGGCGTCGCGGTCGATGAAGGACGCTTGATCGTCCAGCCTTTCCCGCGCCCGCGCTACACGCTGAACGATCTACTGGCGCAGTGTGACGCCTCGGCCGACGCCGATCCCGACGACCGGGCATGGCTCGACGCTCCCGCCGTGGGGAGCGAGCTGCTCTGATGGACCGGGGCGATATCTACCTCGTATCTCTCAACCCAACGGCGGGACATGAACAGCAAGGCACGCGCCCAGTCTTGATCGTGTCTCCCTCGGCATTCAACCGGCTGACGAAAGCGCCGGTCGTCCTCCCGATCACCAGCGGCGGCAACTTTGCCCGTATGGCCGGTTTTGCCGTGACACTGATGGGAGCCGGGACACGCACGACCGGCATCGTTCGATGCGATCAGCCGCGCACCCTCGATCTTGGCGCGCGCGGTGGCCGCAAGCTCGAAGGCGTGCCTGCCATGGTCATGGAGGAAGTGCTGGCGAAGGTCGGGCCGTTGTTTGAATAAACCATTTTTAGGGTATGAGTAATTAGCGTAACAGAAATCGGTATAAAGGTAAGGACTAACGCGCGTCGCGGGATGTTGCCCAATACCGCTAGCCTGCTGGTCGTAGGGGTTTAACTAGGAATATTAAACCTACTTAGCGCCGTTTCCATGTAACTTATCCATTCTTTCGGCTGTATCATAAAGGTCCTAAGGAGTGGTGTCCCGTCGGTCATTGGCGTCATTAGGGTAAGCGCCGAGAGTGGTGGCTTATATAGTTCGTTGGTGTACCTGATTTGTTGTTTCATATTGGCGAATACTAGCGACTCTATGTTGAAAGGGCCGGTTGGTAGGACAGTCCTTATCGCGAGCGGACCAGATTCGCATGATCGCCTATATCGCCGTCGCGGTCCTGTTCGGAACGCCGCTCTTCCTGATCTACACGCGCCCAGAAAGGATCGGAGGCGGGCGCAACGCCTGGACGCGGCCCACGCTTATAGGTGCGGCGCTGCTTGGCCTTGCAGCGACCGTGGGCTGGACGCGGGCCGAAACCGCTTCTGATTACGTTTTGCAGCGCGTTCGCGAGTAGCCAGGGCGGCGAAACCTGACTCATCAATTTGGGAGCGGCAATACGTTCTAATTTCACGACCATTGGTTAAAGGAATTTAAAAACGGCGCGCGACGTTGGCCGCCACATAGTCCAAATTCCCAGCAGTCTTCGATTCGAAGCGAACAAGGGAGAAGTTACAGTGCTATATCGCATTAGGCTCAAATCAGCGGTCGCGATGATGGCAGTGGCGATCGCCGCGCCCGCGATGGCCCAGACAGCGGCGTCCGCTAACCAGACCGCGACGTCCGCTGCGACGCATTCGGCTGCGCCAGCAAAGACCGTGCGAATGCTCAGCGCGCCCAAGCACGCGGCCGGCGTTGTCGTAATGCCCTCGGCGAAGGAACGGACCGGATTCAGCCTCAAACGCCCCGCTTCTGTTCCACGCACAACCAGCACGGCGGGATTCTATGTCGACAGCCAGTTCCAGGGATTGAGCCTCGTTAGCACGATCAATCTCGGCGCCGGCTTCATTCCGCCCGACATGGGCGGCGGCGCGAACGACAAATACGTAGTGCAGGTCGTCAACGGCGGGCTCGCAATCTATGATAAGCAAGGAACACTTCTCGATAAGCCGAAGCTCGATTCGACGTTCTGGCTTCAGGCTGGCGTCCCCGCGAGCATAGTCAACGTGGGCGTCAGCGATCCGCGCGTTTATTGGGATGCAGCGTCCCAGCGCTTCTTCATAACCGAGATTAACGTCAATATTCCGAACACGATTATGGTCGCGGTCTCCAAGACGGCCAATCCTCTGAACGGATTCCGCGCCGTCTACACGACGCTCAACAACGGCTCGCTCGGCGATTTTCCAACTCTGGGCGTCAACGCGAACGCACTCACCGTGTCCACGAACAACTTCGCGGGCGGGTTCTTCTTCTCGAGCGTGGGCATCTTCTCCTACCCGAAGGCTGATCTGCTGCTCGCCAAGCCGAGCGCGGCCAATCTGGCGCGGTTCGATACCGCCGATCCCAACTCCTACGGCTTCACCGTTCACGCGGTCGACAGCCAGAACCCGAGCGATGGCAATCAGCCGCTGCTGGCGGTGAGCGCCACGACGTTCAACCGCTTGCAACTCGCGCAAATCACCGATGCGGGCGAGCCGACGGCGGGGCTCTCGGGAAGCAAGACGCTTTTCACCCGCTATGATGGCAACCCCCTGACCGGTCGGCAGCCGGGCGGCTCTGGGTACGACAACAGCGACGATCGGATCAGCTCGGCGATCAAGCAGGTGGGTAACTACATCTATTTCACTAACACCGCCGCCGATCCATCCAGTTCGGTCAAGTCAAGTAACTATGTCCACTGGGGGATCGTTGATCGCACGACGAACAAGATCGTCGCCGAGGGGACAGTCCGCGATCCGGCGAAGCTGATTGATTACAGCTATCCCGCGATTGACGCCAACACCAACGGACGTTTCGTGATCGGCTATAACGGATCGAGTTCGACGCTGAACATCAGCGCGTTCGCCACTATCTGCGATTTCGATCAGGTCGCCAAAACCGTATCCTGCACCGCGCCCAAGCTGCTGTCATACGGCATCGACGGCAATTACACGCTCGGCGCTCCGGGCCGCGTACGCTGGGGCGATTACAGCGCCGTGCAAATCGACCCGACCAACCCGCAAGCGTTCTGGCTGTTTCAGGAAGTTCCCGGACCGCGCAACGTGAACGCGGGCGCTGGGCCGACCGCCGAATGGGAGACGGTGATCACGCACATGGTCACGCAGTAATGACAATGGCGGACCGAAGGCGCATCGGCTTCGGTTCGTTCGTTTTTATGTTCGCGGTGGTCTGCGCCACCGCGAGCGCAGCTGTACCAGAGTGCCAGCCGGAAGGACCTGCGCGCGCGGCGGGCATTCGGGACCGGCTTCCGATCGAGAGCGGCCTTGCGCCGCAACCGCTGCCCGCGACGGGGCCGGTGCAGGACGGGATAATCTGTTCGCGCGGACGCTGGACGAAAGACGGGCACCGGGCGACGCGCGCCGAGATCGAAGCGCATGTAAAGCTGGTGATGGCCAATCGGCTAATGTGACTGGTGGACTGGTTACATCCTAAACATCCCAAGCCGCGTCTGTGAAACTTCAATGGCGGAGGAGAGCAGCAACGGGCCAATATGTCTGTTAAAAGCAGAAGTGGGGATCACTGCAAGAAAGTGATCAAAATGTACGCCAAGGTCGAACGGAGCGGGAACACAGGTCCGTCACGCCCCGACGGTGGTCGGCTTTGCTTCTCCGTCCAGCAGCGCCTGTCCCGCCGCCTTGGGGCTGCCGTCGCCGTTGACGTAGACGTAGAGCGTCGTGGTCGTGATGCCGAGGCGGCGCGCGACCTCGGCCGCCACTGCCGTGCGGTCGCTCATGGCGGCCATCGCCATCTGCAGCGTCGCGCAGTCCATCTTGCGCGGGCGTCCGCCCATGCGACCGCGCGCACGGGCGGCGGCGAGGCCGGCACGCGTGCGTTCGCCGATAAGCTCGCGCTCGAACTCGGCGAACGCGGCAAAGATGCCAAAGGCGAGGCGGCCGTTGGCGGTGGTGGTGTCGATCTGCGCGCCCGCGCCGGTCAGCACCTTTAGCCCGACACCGCGCACGCGGAGATCCTCGGCGGTGGTAACGAGGTGGCGCAGATCGCGGCCGAGGCGGTCGAGCTTCCAGATCACGAGCGTGTTGCCGGGCTGTAGCGCCTTTAGACAGGCGGTCAGCCCCGGGCGGTCGTCTTTCCGTCCCGATGCGAGGTCGTGGTAGATGCGCTCGGGATCGATCCCGGCGGCGGCGAGCGCGTCGCGCTGCGGGTCCAATGTCTGCGAGCCGTCGGACTTCGACACCCGGACGTAGCCGATGAGCATGGGAGCGTACGGACCCGCGAGGAAAGACCATTGCCACCCTGCAACCGCATAGTGGTTTCCACAACGGGTTTATAGGCGGTCAGACCGGGCGTTTGAGGGCCTGGGCGGGACCGCAAGGAAACCGGCCGTTTTCCCGTCCAGCTATCTACCCGTCCACCTTGGCTCTCGAAGCGGATAGGCGGACACGTTTAAGCTTGGCCGTCATTGCCTCGCTTACGGGTCTCAATTATGACGCTCGACGGTCATCTACAGCAAGGTCCACTAAGTGACGTATAACCCGATTTCCGGGCGCCTTACCGACATCGGGTGACGACCTATTCACGCTCGCAAGTAGATGTTGCTTTGCTCTAAGGGCAGACTCGGAGGGTCGGGCATCCCAAACAAACTAAGCGCGGTTGAAACGCCAGTTTCATCCCAGGTTGCATGGTCGCGGGTCACGAGCGCGCCCGCTGCTAGCTGGACCCAGCTTGTTGCCTATCTGCCGACCCCGGACTCTGACCAACCGGTCGCGTGGCTGCTGCATGATCAGCAGGTCCGCTTCGGCGACACGACAGAGCGTTACATTCGCATCGTCGGGCGTGCGTTAGCTGATCTCGGCGTTGACTGGCTGTCCGAGCGGCGCGTTACTTTCAACCCAAGCTATCAGACAATCGTAATCCACCAGCTTTCCATTGCCCGGGGTGACGACGTGATCGACGCACGTGTCGATGCCGAAGAAGATCTCGTACGCGTCGAACCTGACATGCACGCTCGGGTTTATCGAGGCGACTATACCCTTGTAATCCAGATCCGTGGATTGGAGATCGGAGATATTCTGGATTTCGCCTATACAATCATTGGCGCACATCCGGCACTTAGCCCCCGGCCTGAGCTTGAAGTCGAGTTTGCCTTTAGGGTCAACATAGGACGACATCACAGTCGCATACTGGTTCGGAACGACCTTCCCGCGCACTGGCACGTATTTGGCGCGCCGCCGGTGCCCGTGCTCTATGAAGGGGAATGCTACCGCGAGTGGAGTTATGATCGCGTAGATGTAAAACGCCGCATATTCGAGACCTCGGTGCCGGCTCAATTCGATCACCAGATGGACAGGATCACGCTGACGGGCTTTAGCGACTGGAGCAAAGTAGTAGGGTGGGCGGACACGCTTTACGCGATTGACCCCGAGGACGAGGCGGTTGCCAGAATCGCTCAGCAATGCCGTGATGCCGAACCGGAAGCACCCGAGCTGGCCGCAATAGCGTATGCTCAGGAGCGCGTTCGCTACGTCGCCGCGAACTTCGGGGAAGGCGGTCTGCGGCCTCGCGCCTTGCAGACGATCTGCTCACGGCGCTGGGGCGACTGCAAGGACAAGGCGCTCCTGCTTGCTGCTCTTCTGCGTCGATTGGGGCACTCGGCGCAGGTCGCGTTGGTAAACACGCACCGCCCGCTCGGGCCGACCGTTGCAGCGCCCCATCCTAGTGCCTTTAATCATGTGATCGTCCACACCAAGATCAACGGCACGGTTTGCTGGATTGATGCCACCGTGACCGGCCAAGTCGGTCCGATTGTCAGGCGAGGTCGGCCGCATGACTGCGCGGCGTTGGTCATCGATCTAGCCAACTCAGAACTGACGATCGTACCACCGCTCGGGTCTGAACACTTTGGTGAAGTCACTCGCAGCATACATGATTTGCGAGCAGGGCATGGGGAGCCTGTGGTCGTCACGTACGAAAGCCGATACTTCGGCCGGGACGCGGAAGCACAGCGCCTTCATCTCCGCGTTGCTGGAAGGGAAGCGGTAGCGCGTGGCTTATTAGAATGGGAGTGCACACTACTCGGAACGGCTGAGCGGGTCGGCGAATTGGAAGTACAAGATGACATTGAAAATAACGTCGTCATTTTCAACAGCGTGATTAGATTTGCCTCACCCTGGATCGTGTCTGGCAAGGGTACTAGCATCTACCGGTACCCTCTCTGTTCACTCAACACGCTGCTGCCGACCCGTGTGAGTAGCGGGCGTGTCCTGCCGGTCATTGTGGAGGAACATCCCTTGCGGCACTTACATCGCGAGGACTTCTTGCTGCCGCCCGGTCCGTTGCCGTGCGGGACGGACTTGGAGCGACGGTCCGTTGAGAACACGGCGTTCTCGGCCTCGCGCAGCGCCAGTACAGAAAACGATAGCTTCGTGGTCATTGCTGATACGGTAACACGGGGCGCATTCGTCGCGGCTAAAGATGCACTATCCGCAAGACGTGACGAGGCGTTGCTGCCAGTTATCAACCTAGTAGAGTTGGAGTTCAGCATTTAGATTGGAGCTGAAGCCCTTTTGAAGGACCGAGAAGGTCACGGGTCTCCCGAGACCTCGGAAAGTGACCGTCAATTAATTAATAATGCAAGATATGGCACCCTAATATTGTAGTGCTCAATTCCATCCTTTTGTTGTTGGCTAGCAGCTTCAAAGGCTTTCTTAGGATTTGCAAGCTCATCAATATAATTCAAACCCATTGTCGAAAGCGCATTCCAGGTAAGATCGTAGTTCGCCTCACCGATTGGTATAAAACTACCGATAGCGTTCTCAACTCTAAATAGGTGACTTTGCCGGATTAGGTCAATGAATACCGTGGCATTTAGGGGATTGGATTCGGAGCCCCATTCATCAGCACCTACCGCTTTCTCTATTTTATCGAACCTAGTACCTATGATTACGGAAAACCGTCCAGTTGCGGTTAAAAGGGTAATTACGCTATAGACGTCGTCCCGACGATGACACGAAAAGGTCATACCTCGACGGCGATACCCTAGTCCGACGATTTTAGGTTCAAAATACCTAATAACACTACGTTCGGTAGTATTCATACTACGGATCACACGCCGGTCGATGCACAGCAACAACACTAAAAGGTATAGGCCTGCCAAGCGGACGATTGGGTACAAAACCAGCAAGTTGGGCGTTAGCTCCGAATGGAACTGCCTGACCGTTTGCTAAGCCTTCTGCAACAGCGCCCTGGTTACGCCGAAGGGCACCGAAAGCATTTCCTAAGTAGCCTTCGTATGTTTTCACCTCAGTAATCCCCAGGCCTCCAACGCCCTTTGTACCAAGGTCAAAACGAGCTATTAATCCTTGGTATTTGAAACTCACCTCGGGAATAACCGCCCCTCCAGCTTCCGCGAGACCAGCGGCAACCTTTACTACAGCACAGGCGTGTTCTGCATTATATCGTTGTAGACGCTCGCCTACACTCTCGATTATATTACTAAGATCGGTTAATGGATTTACTATTACTGGTATAAACGAAGCCAATACCGGTCGGTGATGCTTTGTCCCCGTAACCACGATAGCATCGTCCGGGCCGCCGATCCCTTTAGTGTGGGAGTTTGTCGCGCCGCTACTGCCGCCCGAATAGCCGCTCCCGCCACCGCCGCCGGACACGCCGGGTAAGGTGCCAGTCACCAATATTTCGTCCGCGAGCCCCTGCGGATCGACCGCATTGACCGGGTCCCCACCCGCATAGCCGTAGAGATTGATGCCCCCATCGGTCCCGATCGGGTCGGCGCTCAGGAACCGCCCCAGTGCCGGATCATAGGCCCTCGCGCGCATGTGGACGAGGCCTGCCTCGGGCAGCGCGATCGCGCCCGTGTAGCCGAACCGACCGAGATGCGCCGCCGCGCCCTCGCGGCCGTAGGCGTCGTAGCTGTGGATTCGCTCGACCTGACCGTTGAGGGCGGTCAGCGCCACGATCGAACCGCGCTCGTCGGCGTGGAAGACGTGGATGCCCGACGACGGCGTCCACCAAACCATCGGCTCATCCGAACCGCCGCGCGCGTACAAGCCCTGGAGATTGCCGCCCGCGTCGAGTTCCCCCGCCAGCTCGTTCCCGTTCCACACGAGCCGCGTCACTGGTCCGCCACTCCCGACCTGAATGCTCGCCAGACGGTCGAGCGCGTCATAGCCCAAGATATCTGGGGATTTGCCACTCACGCTCACGCTGAGCGGCAGGTCGTCGATGCGGAAGGTTGACGCGCGCGCAGGCGCGGCGGCGGTCGCAATCTGGTTGCCGCGCGCGTCGTAGGCGAAGGACGCGGCGGGCGAGGGCTGGTTGAGCGCGTTCGGGGTCACGCTCGCGTCGCGGGGCACGGGGCTGAACACGTAGCCGTCGTTCGATGTCGAGCGCGATGTGATCTGCCCGGCGGGGTTGTAGCCAAAGCCGTAGCTGACATCGTTTTGCGTGCCAGTACCCGGGCCGCCCGCCATGTGATGCGTGAGACTGGCGAGCCGGAGGTCCGGCCCGTAGGTCCAGGCGGTGCTGCGCCCGTTCAGGTATGAGACGTTGGTGCGGCGACCGAGATCGTCATTGGTGAACGCGACCCAGCTGGTGCCGTTCGCGTCGGTGATCGCGCTCATCGCGCCCGTCGGCGCATATTGGAAGCGGATATAGCCGCCGCTCGTCGCCCAATGCTCGCCCGTCCGCCGTCCGGCCGCGTCGAAATCGTTCAGCATCGCGAAGCCGCCGGTCGTGTCGGTCAGCATATGCCCAAGCGCGTCATAGGTGCGGCTGACATTGTAGCTGCCGCCAGTGGCCGAGGTGAGGTCGCCAAGATTGTCATAGCTATAGCCATTGGATAGGCCCGGCCCCGAGCGGCTCGTCAGCAGATTGAGCGCGTCGTAGCCGTAGCTGATGGATTGCCCGTCGCGCAGCTTGCGCGTGGTCGCGTTGCCGTTGTTGTCGAGCGCGAGCACCTCGGTGCTGCCGTCGGCGTAGGACGTCGTCTGCGGGCGGTCAAAGCCGTCATAGGCGTAGCGGGTGATGTTGCCGTTGCCGTCCTGGATCGAGGCGGGCTTACCGTTGCCGGTATAGCCGTAGGTGATCGTGCTCGCGTCCGCCGTGTTCGACGCGGTAGTGACCGTGCTGAGCAGGCCGTTGGCGTCGTAGGCGTTCGTCGTCGTCCGGTTAGAACCCTGGCCTTGCATCAGTAGCGTCGTCGTGGTCAGTCTATCGGCCTGATCATAGCCGTAATTCGTGGTGCTCGCGGTCGTCGATCCCGACAGTGTTGTCGAACTCAGCCGACCGGTCGTCGGATCATAGGCATTGGCCTGCGTCGCGAGCCACGCCAGCGTCGGAGCGTTCGACTGGTCCGAAGCCGTGCCTTGCTGCACCGATGTGACACGCCCATTGCCGTCGTAGATCGTGTTCATCGCGGGGTATTTGCCCGAGGCCGGGTTGGGACCGGCGCCGACCACGCCCACCACCCGCCTGAGAGCATCGTAATAGTTGCGCGTCGCCATTCCCGCGATCGGACCCGAGGCCGTGCTCACGTCGCCGTCGTTCGTGTAGACATAGTTCAGCGTCGCGGTCGTCGCTCCCGAGTTGACCGCGCTCGGCGCGCCCATGCCGAGCGCGGTCGGCAACGCGTTCGGGTCGTTGCTGTAGCCGTACGTCGCGCGCACCTCGCCGGCGGTGCCGACACACCCCGCGCCGCTCTGCGTCATGCACGTCGAGACCGTCTGCAGGACGGTGATCGCGCCATTGGATGCTTGGTGGAAATCATTGTAGGAAAAGCGCTGCCAGTAGGAGGGCGCGACCGACTGGTATGCATAGCGCACCTGCGGCTGCACGCCGTTCGCGCCGGCGGGTGCGGTCACGCTCTGCAGCGTGCCGTCGGGATTGTAGGCATAGTTCGTCACCGCGCCGCGCGCGTCGGTGGTTGTGCTCGGCTTGTTGCAGGTGTTGACGCTCGCGCATGGATAGACCGCGCTCGTCGTGATCGCGCCGCCGCCGCTCTTGGCGGTCAGCATCGTCTGGGGGACGTTGCCGTGCGCGTCGTACATATAGCTGACGCTGTTGCCCTCGGGCGCGGTGGCCGTCTTCAACCGCCCATAGCTGTCGTTGACGTAGACCGTCCTGCGCCCCGCGACCGTATCGCTGAGCGGCTGCGCGACGGTCGTATCCACGAGCACCACGCGCTGACGGTTGGTGGGATCGGTCACCGTCGTCGTCAGCTGCGTACCCGAAAGCGAGTAGCCATAGGTCCAGCGCCCTTGCGGGCGATCGATATATTGCACCCTCCCGTCCGGGCCGTAGGTGACGACGATGTCGTTCGATTGGCTCGCCGGAAGCTTGACCGCCTGGATGCGGCCCTGCGCGTCGAAGGTGTAGTCCGTCGTGTCTCCGCGCGGGTTGGCGACCGTCCACACCCCCGCGCCCGCGCTACCGTAAGTCGTCGTCCGCGTGCCGGGAAGCGTCGAGCAGGTCGCGTCGCCGGTGACGTCGCACGAGGTCGTCGCGAGATTAACCGCGGAAACCGCGACCTGACTCAGCCATTGCCCGTGATTGCTGTAGGTGATCGCGCCGCTGAGCGCGTAATCGAATTTTAGCGCATAGCCCCGGTTGGTCGAAATGCCTTGCAGGCGTTGGATGATGTGCGTCTTGGGCGTGGGACATGGCGGGTCGCCCGGCGTAGGCGTGCAGAAGTTCTGGTCTTGATAGCTATTGTTCTCCCAGAAATATGTCTCGATTTCTCCACTTGGTCTTTGAATCGTGCTCGTGGTGGATGTGAAAACCGACAATCCTGGGAATGTAACCGTCGTACCGTCGACACCGATATATTGCGTGGCCGGACCTTTGGCGGTGTTGACCTGTATAAGCTGCGTTCCCCGCCCAATCGCGTTGCTGTATGTCGAACCGCTCTGTGTAAACACGTCGGTCTGCGCGCCAGCGGTGACGTAGACATACCCGTTCGCGCCCGTGATGCTGAACGCGGTGCTCGGCTGCGCACCATAGGTCGATCCGGTCGTCACGCCGTAGCCGATCCCGCCAGCGCCCGCTGGCCCGATCGTAACATCGCTGCGGCTGACGTTGAAGCTCCCCGTCGCCAGGTCGACGCCGTTGCCGTCGAGCACGGCGCGCGCTGGAGGCAACCCCGCCGGGTTGGTGAGACTTTGCGCGTGCACCGCGATCGGCGCAATCAACGCCGTCGTGCAAAGTAGTGTCCTTGTAACAAAGAGCTTCAAGGTCCCGCCCCCAATCAAAGTGCTACGTTTCTATCGAGGACTCGTTTATGGACACGTCGCCGATCGCACTACCACCTCACGCACGCGGTTATTTGCCTTGTCGTAATAATAGCAGGTCGACGACGTGCCGTTAACCGATCCCGTCGAGAGCACCTGGGTCACGCGGCCTTGTGCGTCATAAGTATAGGCGATCGTCTCGGCGGCGTTGGCCCATGTAGTAGCCGCGAGTGCCGCGATCGCGGCAAGCGTGAGTTTCAGGCGCATTGGTTGCTGTCCCCCTGGATACAGAAAGGCTGCGCTCAAATCCGGCGAACGTAAACATCCCTTTGCGAGGGTATTTACTAGTTTAAGGGGTTGCGCGTGAGCTTTGCTCCAGCCCCGCTTCAGCTGGCATTTCCGTCGTTGCCAAGGCGCTCGCGTTCCACGCCAGCGTCGGATGAGTGCGCGCCGCTACACTCAACGGCTAAAGCCCCGCTCCTTACTCGGCCCCGCGATACCCGGCCCCTCAATACTCGGAGCAACGATCGTCTGCTCCGGCTTCACGACCTGGCGCGCCACCTCACGCGCTTGCCGTTCCTGCCGCGCCATCTCGGCCGCTTGTCGCTCCTGCGCCGCCTGGCGCAGCGTCTGCGCCGCGACCTCGGCCAGGCCCGCGATCCGCGCCGCTGGCTCTCGCGCGCGCCGCCCGATCTCGCGCAGCCATTCGCTGCCGCGCTCGATGTAGACCGACAGTCGCCGGGCCTCCGTGACGGCGGCGTTGAATACTCCCCGCAGCGTCACCGGCGCATAGTCCCTGCCCGCTGCTTGCGCCGATCGCTGCTCGCGCCGCTCGATCGCCGCCGTCGCGGCTCCGAGCTTGATCGTCGGCTCGGTCGCCTTGCCCTGGCGCTCGTAGCTCCGGTGATCGACCCGCTCGGGCACCTTCGCCTGCTCAAGGGCCGCGTTCACCCGCCCGGCCCAGCTCGCCCGCACCGCCTCCGCCTCGACCGACGCCGTCGTCGATACGTCGAGCTGCCGGGTCTTGGCGGTTAGCCCGCCCGGCTCCACCACCCGCGTCGTCGTCAGGAGATGCGCATGATGGTTGCGATCGTCGCCATGATCGTGCGGCCTATGGATCGCCACATCGACCGCCACGCCATAACGGTCGCGCAGCTCCTCCGCGAACCCATGCACCAACGCGCGCCGTTGCCCGGCGGTCAGCTCGTCGGGCAATGCGAGTTCATATTCGCGCGCGACCTTGGCGTCCTTGCGCTTCTCGGCTGCCTCGGCCGCGTTCCACAATGCCGAGCGGTCGTGCGCCCACGCCGCACCGTCGGGCGCGACGATGAAGGTATCTTCTACCCCGGTGCGGTTGCGATAATCGTGCGTCGCGCCGTCGCGCTCGTTCACGAGCCGCTCGCCTGAACGGTAGGCGCTTGCCGCCACCGCGCTGCGTCCGGTCGTGCGCGATACCGATTTGATCGACAAATGGTAGATCGCCACGGTGCTGTCCTGCCTGCGCCTTCTGCCTGCTTCCTTACTTCCTGAGCACGCATTGGCACAATGCTAAAGTGCGCCCTTAGATATTCTATCTG
>JAABUQ010009706.1_pt1 | contig 12915 bp, 8 predicted proteins | sample 5560001 | NCBI WGS metagenome assembly JAABUQ01 (sample SAMN10711888, study PRJNA513371) | rock metagenome | isolation source: Antarctica rocks | place: Antarctica: Victoria Land, Finger Mt nord | collected 2015-12-18 | reverse complement strand
AAGGCCACGTTGTCGCCGATCGTGAGGCTATCGAAGAGCGCCGCAAATTGAAACGAAAAGCCGACCTTGCGGCGAAAATCGATGAGTTCGCGGTTCGTCAACGTCGCGAGATCGACGTCGTGCACGAACACCTTGCCTTCGCTCGGCATCCGTAAGCCGTTGAGGAGGCGCAGGATCGTCGACTTGCCCGCGCCCGAGAGGCCGATGAGACACGTGATCGCGCGTTCTTTGATCTCGAGCGAGCAGTTACGCAAGACGTACTTCTCGCCGTAGCGCAGCGTGACGTTTTCGAGACGTGCGTAGTTCGCCGTCATTTTGCAGCGGTCGATCCGAAGAGCACGATCGAGAGCAAAAAATTCGTGATGAAGATCAGGATGATCGATGTGACGACGGAACCCGTCGTCGCTCGGCCGACGCCCGCCGCACCCCCGCGAACACCGAAGCCTTGATAACAGCCGATGATCACGATGATGATCGCGAAGACGACGGCCTTGAGCATACCCTTGAGAAAATCGGCAAACTGACTGTAGGCGCGCGCGGAATCGAAGAATTGACCGTAGCTAATATTTGCGACGGTTTTGGCGAGGTACATGCCGCCCAAAATGGAGACGATGTCGGCGAAGATGACGAGGATCGGCAAGATCGCGATCATCGCGAGCAGGCGCGGCACCACGAGCATTCGCACGGGTGAGAGTCCGAGCGCTTCGAGTGCTTCGATCTGTTCCGTGACGACCATCGAGCCGAGCTCGGCAGCGATCGCGGCACCCGCGCGGCCGGCGACGACGACGGCGGTGAGCATCGGCCCGAGCTCGCGTGAGGAGACGTAGGCGACGGCCCCGCCGACGAGATCGGTCACGCCATATTGTCGCGCTTGATTGGCGGATTCGAGCGAGATCACCATGCCCGTGAAGAGTGAGGTAAGCAAGACGATCGGCGTCGACTGGACGCCGAGCGAGTACGCTTGCGCGAAGGTTTCGGCGACCCGGATGCGCAGGCTCGCGATGAAGCTTGCGGACTCTGCTGTCAGGGCGGCGGCGCCGCCGGCGTATTCGAAGAAACCGGTCGTCCCGCGCCCGACATCTTCGAAGACCTTCATCGGCGGGCGCATTCCGCGATGCGCGCGAGGACGCCTTGCGTTACCTCCACGCGCTTCGCCGTCACGCCGCGTTCGGCCGTGAGATTGTATTGCACTTGACTGACGCGCGTGAGGCGGCGGTCGACGTCGGCGAGATGCGCCCGCGCCTCACGCGCGAAGCCGCCGAAATACGTCTCGACCGTCGCGAGATAGGACGCCGCATCGCGCTCCGAAACCGACGCCTTCTTCTCCAGCTTTGCGGTCATCGCGTCGTGTGCGCGGCGCACCTTACGGTCCCGGATATAGAAACGCGAAACTTCACCGACGAGCGTTTCGAGCGCGCGCACATCAACCGACACGAACCGACTCCAGCGCCGCGCGCTGCAGCGCGAAGAGCGAGGTGATGCCGCCCTCCGCCAGCGCCAACATGGCGTCGAGCTGTGCGCGATCGAAGGCCGCTCCTTCGGCCGTGCCTTGCACTTCCACGAACGCGCCGGCGTCGGTCATCGCGACGTTCATATCGACTTCGGCGCGGCTATCCTCGGTATACTGGAGATCGAGGTGCGCGACGCCGTCGACGAATCCCACACTGACGGCCGCGACGTGATGCGCGAGCGGCCACTTCGCGGTGCCGAAGGCAAAATTGCGTCGCAGCGCGAGCGCGAGCGCGACGTACGCGCCCGTGATCGCAGCGGTGCGCGTGCCGCCGTCGGCTTGCACGACGTCGCAATCGACGATGATGCTCCGTTCGCCGAGCGCTTTCAAATCCGTCACGGCACGCAAGGCGCGACCGATCAGTCGCTGGATCTCGTGGGTGCGGCCGCCGATCTTTCCCTTCGCCGATTCGCGCTGCATTCGGTCGTGCGTGGCACGCGGGAGCATCGCGTATTCCGCGGTGACCCACCCCTTGCCCTGACCGCGTAACCACGGTGGCACGCGATCCTCGATCGTCGCGGCGCAGAGGACGCGCGTGTTGCCGACGGAGATCAGCGCGCTGCCCTCGGCGTATTTGAGCGGACTGGTCTCGATCGTGACGGACCGAAGCGCGTCGAACGCGCGACCGTCCGCACGGATGAGGGGCGTGGAAGTCATCGCGGCGACCTACCCTGTGACGAGTCGCAATTCCCGTACGCGAGCGTTATTCGACGGTTACCGTCTTCGCGAGGTTGCGCGGCTGGTCGACGTCCTTGCCCTCGATGTCGGCGATGTGGTAGGCCAACAGCTGGAGCGGAACGATGTTGACGATCGGCGAGAGCAGTTCGTCGACCTTCGGCACCCAGAATACGTAATCGGCGAGCGCCCCCGCTTCCTCATCGCCGTAATTTGCAACCACCACGGTGATCGCTTCGCGCGCCTTCGCTTCGGCGAGGTTCGAAAGCATCTTCTCGCGCACGCGACCATCGGTAACGATCGCGACGACGGGCACCTTGCTATCGAGCAGCGCGATCGGTCCGTGTTTGAGTTCGCCCGCCGCGTAGCCCTCGGCGTGAATGTACGAGATTTCCTTGAGCTTGAGCGCGCCTTCGAGCGCGGTCGGAAAGTTCACGTAGCGTCCGATGAACATGACGCTGCGGGCCTTCTTCAGCTTTTTCGCAACCTTGCGAATTTCGTCCGACGCGTTGAGGCAGAGATCGATCGACACTGGCAAGAGCTTGGTCGATTCGGCGATCGCGCGCAGACGTTCGATCGGCTCGCTCTCGCGCACGCGCGCGAGGTAGAGCGCGAAGAGCACCATCGCGATCGTCTGCGAGACGTACGTTTTGGTCGCGGCGACGCCGATCTCGGGGCCGCCGCGCGTGTAGAGCACGCCGTCGGCGAGCCGCGTGAGGTGCGAGCCGAGCACGTTGCAGATGCCGAGCACGGGCGAGCCCGCGGCCTTCGCGATCTTCACGGCTTCGACGGTATCCGCCGTTTCGCCCGACTGCGACATCGCGATCGTGAGCGTGCGCGGATCGAGCTTGCGATCGCCGTAACGGAATTCGCTCGCCAGTTCCATTTCGACCGGCAGCTTGCACAGCGCGCGCAAGAGATACATGCCGACCATGCCCGCGTGGTAGGCGGTACCGCAACCCGTGATCGAGATCTTCGTGATCGCGCGCAGCAGGTATTCGTTCATCTTCAACTCGGCCGCGAGTTGCGAATCGCCCGACTCGTCGATGCGTCCGGCGAGCGTCTCTTTGACGACGCTCGGCTGCACGAACATTTCTTTGAGCATGAAATGTTTGAAGCCGTCTTTTTCCGCGGAGCTCGCATCCCACATGATCTGCGTGACTTCGCGGTCGATCGGGCGACCTTCGAAATCGGTGAGGTCGTAGCCGTCTTTTGTGACGACGACCATCTCGTGCTCGCGCAGGATGATCTGCTTGCGCGTGTATTGCAAGATCGCGGGCGTATCGGAGGCGACGAACATCTCGCCGTCGCCGATGCCGACGACGAGCGGGCTCGCACCGCTACGCGCGAAGACGAGTTGCCCGGGCGTCGCCTGCGAAATCACGCCGAGCGCGTAGGCGCCGGTAACCTGCCGGAGCGTCGTGCGTACCGCTTCGATCAAGTCGCCGCGGTCGTTGCTTTCGATGAGGTGTGCGAGCACTTCGGTATCGGTTTCGCTGCGGAACGTGTGGCCTTCGCCAATCAGCTTTTCGCGTAGCGCCGAGTAGTTCTCGATGATCCCGTTGTGGATGACCGCGAATTTTCCCGAGCAGTCCATGTGCGGGTGGGCGTTCGCATCGGAGGGTCGACCGTGCGTCGCCCAGCGCGTGTGCCCGAGGCCGGTCGACCCGTGCAACGGCTCCGTGACGAGACGCTCGGCGAGCCGACCGAGTTTGCCTTCGGCCTTCGATCCGGTCAGCGCGCCCTCGCGGTCGATGACCGCGATGCCCGCGCTATCGTATCCGCGATACTCCAGACGCTGGAGAGAATCCATGATGATCCCGACGCTGTCCCGGAACCCCACGTAGCCGACGATGCCGCACATATCGTTCTATCGTTTCGGAAGGCGCTTTTGTGACGCTACTTGATGCCGTCTTTGATGCGGGTGTAGGGGATCTTGCCGAGTTCGACTTCTTCGAAAGCTGTCGAGACGGGCTTGTTCGGATTCGCATCATCCGAAAGCGCGGGCGCGCCGTTGTTGAGCTGCTTCGCGCGCTTGGTCACGACGTTGACGAGGGTGAATTTCGAATCGACGTGCGTGAGGAGGCCGTCGAGGTCGCCGAATACCGTTTTGCTCATGCGTTTTCCACGTTTCTGAAGGTGTCGTCGTTGTAGTGATGGATGCGGAAGCGTTCCGCGCGCACGATCGCTTCCAGATCGTCGACCGCAGCGAGATGATCGCGACGGTCCGGGGGCGCTTGTTCGTTGATGATGACGTAATCGAAGTTGCGGATCTGTTGGAGTTCGTCGTGCGCGATCGCCAGACGTGCGGCGATTTCGTCGCTGGATTCGGAGCGGCGCGCCGCGAGACGCATGCGTAAATGTGAAAACTTGTCGGGTAGGAGAAAGATGAGGACGGCGCTCGGGTACGATCGCCGGATCGCGAGCGCGCCGTTGACCTCGGGCTTGAGAATCACGTCGTAGCCCTGGGCGAGCGTTCCATCGATGAACGAGCGCGGCGTCCCGTACAGGTTACCGTTGTACTCGCGCGTCTCCAGGAACGCGCCCGCGGCCGCTTTCGCTTGGAAGGTCGCGCGGTCGAAAAAGAAATATGCTTCCCCGTCTCGTTCGCCATCGCGCGGCGCCCGCGTCGTCGCGGAGACCGAGTATCGCAGTCGAGGTAAGCGCACGCGCAGCGTATCGACCACGGTATCTTTGCCGGCTCCCGAGGGACCCGACACAACGAATAACAAGCCCGGACCCGGGGACGCCAAACGCTCTCCTCGTGGATGAGTGAACCCAAAATGTTCCGCACGCAAACTTCTGCGGCCTTCCCTCCGTTAGCTCGGAGCGTGCTTCGCCCGGTAAAACGCTGGGTACGTGCGCGACAATGTCGCGCGAGCGCGTTTCGGGGAGGTTTTGGTTGAATCGCTGGCGCGTACCGTTGATCTCGGTCGGCATCATCGCTCTCGTCGCGCTCGCCATCGCCGCGTTTCACGGATCGCTCATCGCGGTCGGGATCGGGACGGCAGCTCGGCTCGCCGGCTACAACGTTCGCTACGATTCCTTGCGAATCGGGGGCGGCCACGTCGTCATCGGCCATCCCGACGTCAGCTCCCTCGGGGGCGAACCGGTCTTTACCGCGCAGACGCTCGACCTCGCCTACGATACGCGCACGCTCGGGCGCGGGCCGCATTTCTTCGGAATCTCCGGCATCGACATCGAGCGCCCGAAGGTGACGATCGTGCACCACCGCGACGGCACCTATAATATTGCGATCCCGAAATCGAACCCGAACGCGAAGAGCGCGCCCTTCGTCTTTCCGCAGATCGACGTCGCGATCCACGATGGTTCGATCGGCATCCTCGACGACACGCGGTTGTTCCGGCATAGCCGCCGGTTCGCGCTCGAGAGCGTGCAAGTCGCGGCCACCGTCGATCCGCACGCGCTCTCGCAATTCGATTTCGGCACGACGTTCGTCGAGGACGGAGGACGGTTCCCGATCGCGGGGCGTGGCCGCTTCGATCCGGCGCGCGGCTACGAACTCGTCCGCGTCCACGCGCGATCGATCGCGATCGCACCGCTCCTCGATTACGCGCTCAATTCGACATCGCTCCACGTCGCCAACGGCGTGCTCAACGATCTCGATTTCCGCGTCTACGGCTTGGCCGATCGATCGGGCGCGATCACACGCCATGTCGCGGCGACGGCGAACCTCGATCATTTCCAGCCGTACCTCAACAGCCTCGCCAAGCCCCTGCGCGACGGTCGCGGGTCACTGCGTGTGTACGACAACGGCCTCGCGATTCCAAAGGTCGACGGCTCGATCGCGGGCGTTCCCGTGCGCATCGCCGGCGGCATCTACGACCTCACGAATCCGACGCTGCGGCTCGGCATTTCCGGCAACGGCGAACTCGGCCGACTTCTGACGCTCTCCGACAGTGCGAAACATCTGCCGCTACGCGGCACGATCGCCTTCCGGCTCTTTGTCGAAGGCAACGCGACGGCACCGCAAACGCTCGCGAGTTTCGGATCGCCCGCGATCGACTACGATCGCTTTCGCCTCGACCGTGCGAGTGGACTCGTCGCCCTCAATGGTCCCGAGACTGCGGTCGTGCGTAGCTCGCTAACGTACGCGGGCGTCGACGTGGGTGCGCGTGGCCGGATTCTCTCCGTCGGAAAACACACGAACATCGAGTTACTCGCGCGCATCGACGGTCAGAGTTCGCGCCTGCCCTACGCATCGATCCTCGCGCCGAACATGGCGCTCTCCGGCCTCGCCGTGGTCACCGGCGTCGATTCGAAACTCGGCGTCGCCGGCACGCTCGACGGAACGTCGGCGACGCAAAGCCTCGCGGGCACCTTCGCGCTCGACGGCCGCGGCGTCGGGACGATCGGGCCGCTCGCGTTGCGCGGCCCGGGCGACCGCGCTCTCATCGTCTACGCGGGGCTCGACCGGCCCGGATTCCGTAGCGGCGCGGCGTATGTTTCCGCACAACATCTCGCGTTTGCAACCGGCGGCCCGCAACCGTCGTTTCCGGGTCTCGCTGTTGGTAAGCTACCCGCCGCCGACGGCACCCTCGACGCCAACCTCGCCGCCGCATTCGCCGGAAAGGCGTTCGCGCTCGGCGGCGACCTCGGGCTCGCCAACGCGCATGTGCTCGGCTATCCGATCGAGAATTTGCAGGCGCGCGCTCACGTGACCGACGGCGGAAACGTTGCGGTCGACGCGCGCTATCGCGGTTCGCTCGCGGCGCTCGCGGGCGCGGCCGGTCGCGGACCCGTCGTCACGGGTCGCGCCGATATTCCGATTTCCGTCATCGCGTCGAGCGCGACGAATGCGCTCGTCTCCATCGACGGTGCCCGCTTCACGAACGCGAGCATCGGCGGCATCGCGCTACAAGGCCTCGCCGCGACGATCGGCGTGCGCGGTACGGCCTACGACATCTACGCCGCGCGTGCGACACTCGGCGGCAACGACATCGTCGCGCGCGGCAGCTTCGGCAACGGCGGCACCGTCGCGGTTTCGGCCGGGGGCATCGATCTCGCGGCGTTGCGTGGTCTCGGACTGCCGGTTCGCTCGGGCAACGTGACGGCGCTCGCCGAGGTCGGCGGAACGACGGCCGCGCCGACGGTCGCCGGAGGCGTCGCCGTTTCCGGCGTTCCGGTACCGGGCGCAGTTGCATCCGGCCTCGGCGTCGATGCGAACGCCCGACTCACGTATGCGGGCGACGCGCTCCATTTACGCGACGGACTCGTGCGTGCGGGCACGACGGTCGCATCGATCGACGGCGACGTCACGGGCGTGCGCACCTCGCGCGCTCCACACTACGATTTCGGCGCGCACGTGCGCGAAGCCGACATCGCGACGCTCGCGCGCGTCGCGCACGCGCCCCTTCGCTATCCCGAAGGCTCGCTGGATGCCGACGTACGCGTCGCGGGCTCGGGTTCCTCACCGAACGTCGATGGGCGCCTCGCGATCCCCGAAGGCGCGATCAACGGGTTACGTTTCCGCGGCGGCAGCGTCGCGCTCGCGGGGACGCCGAGCGATCTTCGCGCGCACGGCGGTACCGTGACCGTCGGAACGTCGGTGCTCGCCTTCGATGCGACCGTCTCACGGGCGTCGCAAGCCTTTGCATTGCACGCACCGGCCGTCGATCTCGCGGATTTCAACGACGCATTCGATCGGGGCGATACGCTGGGCGGTCGTGGCAGCGTCGCCCTCTCCGTACGCAACGATCCCAACGACATCGCGACCGACGGTCGCGTGCGCTTCGCGCACGCGCGCGTTCGGCGCTTCGACCTCGGCAACGCGCGCGCCGAGTGGTCGACGCGCGGTCGCACCGTCGCCTTCGACGCCGCGCTCGGCGGAACGGCCGGCCGCGTGCAATCCAACGGCACGCTCGAACTCGCGGCGACGGCGCCGCTGCGTGACGCGTTGCATCGCACGAACGTCGCGTTCGCGGCCCACGCGCGCGCGGTCGATCTCGGCGTTTGGCTCCCGGTCGCGGGCATCCAGGCACCGGTCTTGGGCCGTGTGGATGCCGATGCGCGCGCACGCGGCGCGTTTCCCGACGTCGCGCTCGACGCGAATGCGTCGCTGGCGGGTGGCATCGTCGGCCGCATTCCGATTCGTACGGCAACGATCGCCGCACACGGAACGCGCGGACGCGTGACGATCTCCGATGCCGTGCTCGCCATCGACAACCTACGCGTCGACGCGAGCGGTCCGGTCGGCATCCATCCGGGCGATCCACTGGGCGTGCGCATCGTCGCGCAAACCCCCGACGTTGGCGCGCTCGCAAAAACGCTGACGGGCAGGACCTACGATACCTCGGGCGCCTTCGCAGCGAACCTTCGCGTGGGCGGAACGCTCGCGCTGCCGCTGGCGAGCGCGACGCTCGATGCGACGTCGCTCCGCTACGCAAACTATACGCTGCCCGCCGCGCACCTCGCCGCAAACGTCGATCGTTCGCGCATCACGCTCACGCGCGGTGAGTTCGATCTCCAGAACGGGCGTCTGCTCGCGAACGGGTTTGCGCCGATCGTCCGCGGCGCCGGCAATTCCGTTACGATCGGGCCCGCGTCGTCGCCCGTCGCCTTCGATCTCGTCGCGCAGCAGATCGCGCTCGGGCAATTCGCGTCGCTGTTACCGAAGGGGACCGTCGCATCGGGCGTACTCGACGGCGACGTGAGCACCCGCGGCACGATCGCGACGCCGGCACTCGGCGGCACGATCGCGCTCGCGAACGGAACCTTCGTCGGCCCGCAATTGAAATCGAAGCTCACCGACGCGCGCGCGCAACTGTCGTTCGCGGGATCGACGGCGACTCTGCACGACACGCATGCCACCGTCGGCGGTGGCGCACTCGACGCGGACGGCCACGCGAGCTTGCCGAGCTTGCGTGCCCCGGCGCGCGACGTCGCCTACGCGCTCAACCTAACGAGCACGAATGCGTACATCGACGCGCCGCAATATCTGCGCGGCCGCATCAACGGAACGCTCGCGCTCGCGCGGACACCCGGCGCCGCGCCCGTGCTCGGCGGCAACGTCGCGTTCACATCGACGCGCATTCCGCTCTCGGCCATCTTCAATCCGAGCGCTCCGAAGACGACGGCAACGGCATCGCCGCTGGCACTCGCGCTCAATCTCGGCGTCGACGTCGGGCGCGACGTGCGCGTGCAGGGTGGCCCCGCGGATATCGGCGCACAGGGGTCACTGCACGTCGGCGGGACGCTCGCGGCGCCCACGGCGTCGGGCGAACTCGATTCGACCGGCGGCACGCTGAGTTTCTACCGCACGTTCCGGCTGCAGTATCCGAGCACGGTCACCTTCGATCCGGCGAACGGCGTCATTCCGAATATCGATGCCGTCGCCACGACGACGATCGACAATCCGCCGACCGACGTCACGCTGCACGTCGCCGGTCCGGCGACCCAACTCAACGTCGGCCTCGCGTCTGACCCGGGATATTCGCGCGAACAGATTCTCGGATTACTCGTGGACGCGCAAGCGCTCGGCGCCGTCAGCGGCGTGCAGACCGCGCAGGGGAGCGGTCCGCAACAGAACCCGTTTCAAGCCGCCGCTGCGGGGCAGCTCGGCACCCTCCTGACGCAGAATATTCTCGAGCCATTTTCGTCTCAGCTCGGCGGCGCCGTCGGGCTCAACAATCTCGCGATCAACTATTCGCCCGGGGGCAGCGTCGATATCGGCGCACAAAAGAAGATCTTCAAGAACGTGAACGCCGTCTTCGCCGAATCGTTCAACACGCCGCCGCGCGAGAGCCTTGGGTTGCGCGCGAGCCCGAACGACACGACCGCGGTGCAGCTGACGTTCTTCAGCCAACCGTCGAGCAATAAATTCGATACGTTCTCGGCGAATAGCGCGCTACAATCGTCGAACCAGAGCGTGACCTCGACGCAACCAGCAAACGGCACCAGCGGCTTCTCGCTCTCGTTCCAACGCCGCTACTAACCACGGCGGAAGTCCGAGGCCGCAGGGCCAACCGTCCGGGGTGCTCACGGATTGGCTCATCGTACGACGGCTCGCCGCCGAACTCGAACGCGCGCTGCGTGGTGCGCGTCTTCGCGACGTCGGTCGGCTCGCTGACGGCCGCTTCGGCATGCGCGTGCCCGCAGGCATCCTTGCGATCGACGCCTTCGGACCGACGCCGATCGTCGCAATCGAAGCGGACGCGCCACTGGACCGCACCGCGGGCTGGACGCGGACGATGGCGGATGCGCTCGTCGGGCTGCGCATCGACACGATCCGTGCGCGTCGCGGTGACCGACTCGTCGCGATCGATTGTTCGTCGCGTTCGCGCTTCGGCGTATCCAGCGGCTATCGGCTCGTCGCCGAGCTCGTGCCGCGCTTCGGCAACATCGTCTTACTCAAGGACGAAACGATCGTCAGCGCCGCCAAAGAATTCTCGCGTGCCGACAACGCGCGCCGCGCGACGAACGTCGGTGATCCGTACGAGCCGCCGCCGTTGCCGGGGCAGGCGGCCGGAGCCCTCGACCTTCGCGATGCGTTTGCGGCCATCGCACGCGCCGATACGGAATTCACGCGCGGTGCGGCGTCGATGGCGCTACGCGCACGTGTTCCCCTGGTGCCGCGCCTGATCGCCGATAGTCTCGTGGCCGAAGCGGTTCCGCTGCTCGACGGCGCCACCGCCATCGCGCTTGCCGACCGCGCGCTCGCGCGCGCGGAGAACGTCCTCGCCCCGACGCATGGCGTTCCCGACGGCATCGGCGACGTCTTCGCCTACCGCGAGGGCGAGCGGCTCGTGCAGTGCCACGTTCTTCCGCTCGCCCAGTACGCGTCGCTCGCCGTCTCGCGCGTGCCTGCACTGCTTCCGCTGATCGCGGAGAACGTCGGTCGCGCGACGCAGACGCGTTCGTCGCAAGCGTTCGAGGCACGTCGCTCGGGCTTACGCGCGCGGTTCGAGAAACGACGCGCGGCGCTCGCGACGGAACGCGCCACGCTCGAGCGCGAACGCGACGATGCGAGCGCGCGTGACGCGCTGCGTGCCGCGGGCGATGCGCTTTACGCGCATCTCGCCGAGGTCCCGCCGCGCGCGACGACGTTCGTCCCGCCGAGCGATCCGACGCGCACGATCGCACTCGATCCCGATCTCGACGCCAAAGGAAACGCGGCTCGGTATTTCAAGCGGTATCGCAAAGCCGCAACGAAACTCGAACACGTCGCGCGCCGGCTCGAGGAACTCGCCGCGGAAACGAATGCCGGCGACGAACTCGCCTGGGAGCTCGAACGCGCCGACGCCGAAACGCTCGAGGAACTCGGTGACGCCGTCGCACGATTCGAGCGTCGCAAATCGGCGCCGCGCACCGCGACCGTGCGCAAGCGCAAACCCCTGGACGTCCGCGTCGCCGAAGATGCGCGCATCTACGTCGGCCGCTCGCCCGCTGGCAACGCCGACCTCACGTTCCGGCTCGCGCGCCCGGACGATCTGTGGTTTCACGCGCGTCAAACACCGGGTGCGCACGTCGTGCTACGCATCGATGCGGCGCGCGCACCGCAAGCGGGAGAACTCGAACGCGCGGCTTCGCTCGCAGCCTTCTATTCCAAAGCCCGCGCGTCGGAGAAAGTCAGCGTCGATTACACCGAACGCAAACACGTCCGTCGACAGCAGAAGGCGCCGCCGGGTTTAGTCTGGTACACCAACGCTCGCACGTTGCTCGTCGCGCCCGCAGGAGAACCGTCGTGACGTCGCCGCCCGAACCGGCCGTCGCCGAAGCGCCCCCGGCGCCGAAGGGACGCGCGTCGATCGCGCTCTCCGATGCCCGCCCGATCTGGCAATCGATGGGCGTGTTCCTCATCCCACTCATGCTCAGCAACGTGCTGCAGTCGCTCGGACAAACCGCGAACAGCATCTACCTCGGGCGGCTCGTCGGCGTGCACGCGCTCGCCGCCGTCTCGGCGATCTTCCCGCTCGTCTTCTTCCTCATCTCGTTTCTCATCGGGCTGGGCGCCGGGAGTTCGATCCTCATCGGTCAAGCCTTCGGCGCGCACGACGATGTCAAGGTGAAGCAGATCGCGGGCACCACGCTCGCGCTCGTGATCGGCCTCGGCATCCTCGTCGGCGGGCTCGGCGGGGTGTTCTCACCCGAGCTTCTGCGCGCGCTCGGGACGCCTGCCGACGTCCTTCCCGCGAGCGCGAGCTACGCGCGCTACACGTTCTTTTCGATCCCGCTGCTCTTCGCGTACCTCACCTACACGACGTTCTTGCGGGGCGTCGGCGACACGCGCACGCCGTTCGTCGTCCTCATCTTCAGTACCATCACGACCTTCGCACTCACGCCGCTGTTCATCCTCGGCGGCTACGGCATTCCTCGCTTCGGCACCAACGGCGCTGCGATTGCCAATATCGTCTCGACGACGCTCGCGCTCGTCGCGTTGCTGATCATCTTACGGCGAACGAACAACCCGCTCGCACTCGACCGCGCGATGCTCGCAAACTTCAAGGTCCGACCGAAGCTCGCTATGACGATCGCGAAAATCGGCATACCGACGAGCGTCAACCTCGTGATGGTGTCGCTCTCGGAGATTGCGGTGCTCGCGTTCGTTAACCGGTTCGGCTCGACGGCGCTCGCGGCGTACGGCGCGGTCAATCAAATCGTCAGTTACGCGCAATTCCCCGCGATCTCGATCGGAATCACGGCCTCCATCTTCTCGGCTCAATCGATCGGCGCCGGACGAACGGAGCGACTCGGCAAAATCGTCCGATCGG
>JAABUQ010009705.1_pt1 | contig 12916 bp, 19 predicted proteins | sample 5560001 | NCBI WGS metagenome assembly JAABUQ01 (sample SAMN10711888, study PRJNA513371) | rock metagenome | isolation source: Antarctica rocks | place: Antarctica: Victoria Land, Finger Mt nord | collected 2015-12-18 | reverse complement strand
TTCGGCCGCGGCCTCCTCCGCTCCCTCCCGGCCTACCGGGCCGACCACACCGCCGCCGACGAGGCGTGGCTCGCCCTCGACGACGCCGGCCGCGCCGCGGTCGACCGCGAGGCGGACGCGATGGCCGGGGAAGCCGCCGCCCTCGACCGCTACACCCGCGGCCTCGCGTGCTACTGAGACCCGACCGGGCCCCGGGGTTTGCCCCCGGGGCTTCCCTCCCCTACTGGCACACGAACGCGGAGACGAGACGATGGCCACGGCGACCGAGCCCAAGGCGATCAAGACCCTGAACGTGACCTGCCCGCACTGCCTCAGTGCCGACGACACCGTGAAGCTCGACCTGAACGACCTGTCCGAGGTGACGTGCTCCGGGTGCGACGAGGTGTTCAGCCCGGCCGAGGCGGCGGCGGTGTTCGCCGCCCTGGCCGAGAGGTGGGAGGCCGTCGCCCGGTGGGTCGAATCGGCCCCGCCGCTGTGAACGGAGTGGGGCCGGCTGGTGTTGACGCACCCGCCGGCCCCGGTGTCCCGACCCCCTAGTCCCCTTCAAGAACGCAGGAGCAAGACCGTGAGTATCTTATCCGCCCCCGCCCGCCCCGTGGGACCCGGCCTCGGCTACCTGACCGACGTCGAGTTCCTGCACCTGTCCGCCGCCGTGGACGCATTGCGTGAGGGCAGAGCTTGCGTCCGGCGGACCGCCGATGAGGTCCTCGCCCACATGACCGACCCGGCGGCCCCGACCGAGGCCGACGAGGCCGAGGCCGCGCTAATCTTCTCCGACGATTGGGCCGCGGGCATGCCGGCCGAGCCGGAGTCAGACCCCCTCGACTGGCCCTCTTGGACGGACGCCCACGCCTGGGAACTCGGGGGCCACGCGGACGCCGTCCCGGTCCGCCTGCGCCGCGCCGAGCCGGTCACGGATTACGACATGCGGCACGCCGGCGCGGTCGGCTGAGTAGCAACCCCCTTCGGGGTGGGTGGGTGTGACGCCCGCCCACCCCCCTCCCCTTCACCAAACCTAGCGAGGAAGCCCCCGGATTTATCCGTGGGGATGGGTCGCGTGAATTTCTGGATTGCATGTGAACGCCTTATGTGATAAAATTGACGGCATGGAAATCGTCCGGACGGTCGTTTGCAAGTTGGCCCCGACCCCCGAGCAAGCCTCGGACATCGACGCCACGCTCAAGGCATTCGCCGGGGCGTGCGACTTCGCGGCGGGCGCCGCCCGGCGGATCGATTCCACGAACAAGGTCAAGGTCCAGCGTGACGCCTACAAGGCCATCCGCGAGACCTTCGGGCTCTCCGCAAACCTCGCCATCCGGGCCATCGCTCGCGCCTGCGCCGCGTTGAAAGTCGCGGCCAAGATGCACTCGAAGTTCGAGCCCACGTCGATCGACTATGACGCCCGCATCTTCGCCTTCCACGAATGGAACTGGACGTTCGGCCTGACCCTGCTGTCGGGCCGGGTCAAGATCGCCACGGCGCTCGGGGATCGCCAGCGGTCGCTCCTGAAAGGTCGCGGGCCGACCGCCGCCGTGCTGGTCAAGCGGCGCGACGGCGGTTACTTCCTCCACGTCCAGTTGACCGACACGGCGCCCGATCCGATCGAAACCGGAGGGACGCTCGGGGTGGACCTGGGGGTCAAGCATCTTGCCGTGACCGACGACGGCGAGACGTTCAGCGGGGACGGGGTTGAGGCGTGCCGCCGGAAGTACGCCCGGGTCAGGAAGACTTGCCAGCGGGCCGGGACCAAGAGCGCCAAGAAGAAGCTCCGCAAGGTGCGGATGAGGGAGAGTCGTTATCGGGCCGACGTGAACCACGTCATCAGTAAGCGGATCGTCGGGAAGGCCAAAGGCACGGCGTGCGCCATCGGGGTGGAAGACCTCTCCGGTATCTCCGCACGGACCACCGCTCGGAAGGCCGACCGGAGCCGCATGAAGGGTTGGGCGTTCCACCAGTTGAGGGACTTCATCGCCTACAAGGCGCTCGCCGAAGGCATTCCGGTTATCGCGGTCGACCCTCGCAACACGTCCCGCACCTGTAGCGAGTGTGGGCATTGCGAGAAGGGGAACCGGAAATCCAGGGACGAATTCGAGTGCCGCCATTGTGGGTTCAGGCTCCCGGCCGATTGGAACGCGGCGAAAAACATTCGAGACAGAGCCGAAGTCATACGGCTTGATGCGGTGATTGTTGACGCCGGGGGTCGAATCCCGGCCGAGATCAACTGCAAGCCCCCGGCTTTAGCCGTGGGGTTATGACGAACTGAGGCCCCGACGCCCCGGTGTGCTATCATCAGGGCGTTCTCGGCATGGCAGGGCAAGGCAAGGCATGGGTGCCAACGGCACACGATTCCCCTTCAACACACTGCCCTGGAGCCTGACCATGAAGACCGAGACGAGACCGAGCGGCGCGTGCCCCACGTTCTTCCGCGCGGCCTGCCGCAAGGCGAGCGAGGGCGGCAACGGCAACGGCTACGATTGGGCCGGTTACACGCTGGCCGGTGCCCTCGCCAACCTGATCGAGTACCAGGGGCTTGACGAGGCCGACGCCAAGGCCGAGAAGCTCCAGGAGTTCGCCGCCCTGTTCCACCACCCCGGCCAGCTCGTGCGGAGCGTCAACGTGTTCCTGACGAGCCCCGACGCGCCGGCCGCGTTGGCGTGGCTCGCCCGGGAGTTGCCCCGGTGCATGGCGCTGGTCCCGGCCGACCGGCGGGACAACTTCCTCCGCGGGGTGTTCCGCTACGTGGTGGAGGAGGAGAACGACATCACGACCTGGTGACGGCCGCCCCCGCCCTCCGATCCGCCGCCGGCCCCCGGTGTTCACAACTGTGAACACCGGGGGCCGTCTCATTCCAACCCCGCCCCGTCCTGCCGGGGGTCAGACCGGGCGGTTTTTGTGCGATGCTGAACCCGTCCTAACGTTCGTGTGACGGGTGGGGGGCGGGCTCGATCGCCCGCCCCGGGTGGTTGACCTCTGCACAGGCAACCTGGACGATAGGGGCGGCAGGACGCCTTGACCGTTCTGCCCCGGACGCTACAACGGTGACCCCAGGGCAGGTCAAGGACGGCCGCCCGGACGTCGCCGAGGATTACCACCATGGCCACAGCTTGCCCGGAAAACCTGGACGCCCTACTCACCGACTTTGTCGACCAGGCCCGTTCGTACGCCGACGACTCCGACGACTCCGACGCCGCAGACAAGCTGGCGTTGATTCTCATGTTCGGCGTCTCCCTGGCCATCACCATCGACGTCATCGACGTTAACTGGCGGCGGGCCGTCCTCGGTAAGGGTGAGGAGTACGACCCCGACCAAGAGGCTGAGATCCTGAGTCACTATCGGGCGTGGATGCTTGGCGCGGGCGGGGTCGTGATGCACCTGGAACGGCTCGAGGCCGGCGGGGCGATGGTGAAATGGGCCGATCAGTTCCGGAGGGCGTACGGCGACGCGAAAGGCGTTCTCACCCCGGACGATCAGTTCTTTTCCGGGGACGCCCTGGTCCGCATGCGTGACGACGCGATCGACGCCCACCGGGCGGGCCGGGCGGAACCGTACTATGGGCAGGGCAAGAGCAACTAGGAACGTACGCACCCGCGACTACCACGCGTTGTGTGATCGGCTACCCAGGGCGATCCGTGAACTTGCCGAACTCTCCTTCACGACGTTCGTCCGCAACCCTGACCACCCGGCCCTCCGACGCCACCAGTTGGCGGACACCGAGAAGGGCCGCCACCGGGCCGGATCGTGGTCCGTCTCTATCACGATGAAGTACCGCGCCCTATACGCGGTCGACGGCGACACCAACGTCTGGTACTGGATCGGCAGTCACAACGACTACGAGAACTTCATCGGGTCGTAGACTCCCCATCATGCTCGACCGGGTCATCTCAGGCGGCCAGACCGGGGCCGATCAAGCCGCCCTCCGCGCCGCCCGCGCCGCCGGCATCCCGACCGGGGGTTGGGCCCCGCTCGGGTGGAAGACGGAGGAAGGCCCCGCCCCCCGGCTCGCCGGCTTGCGGCCGTGGCATTACCCCCCGGCCGGGTTTTTTCGTTGGTAGACCCGCCCCGGGGCCGGCGGGGATCAAGTGGGCCGAGTACGCGGGGCTTTCGCCTTCGCATGGCCTGATTCCAGATCACCGACCACGCCGCCCAAGGCGAACAGGCCGCTGAACATCAAGTCGAGCGAAACGTCGGGGGACGCGGCCTCGATCTTGGCGACCCGGGATTGGCTCGACTTCATCCGGTCGGCCACCTGCCGCTGGGTCAATTTTTGGACCCGCCGCCGGTCCCGGACCGCCCGACTGACGGCCAAACGCAGTTCCACCATCCGACGCTCTTGAGCCGTCAGGCCGAGGAAATCCCCCGCGTCCCCGACCTGGAACCCCGCGTCCCCCAGAGCTTGCCGCTTGTCCTTGTCCATCACGAACCTCCTTTCTTCCGGGCCTTCCGGACCGCCTCGTCATACAAGCCCAAGCGTCGTCGGCAGTCCTCGATGACTTGCTTCGGCGTCCGGGGCGTGGTCTTGGCAAACACTTCGGCGATCACAACGGCGTCCCGATCCAATCGGTAGATGATCCGCCAGTTCCGGTCCTCGTCCCGGACCCGGAGTTCGTGGCACCGGGGGCCGACGATCGGCATCGGGCGGGAACTCGGCAAGCCGAGCGACTCTCCCTCTTGGAGTCGGCCGAGTAGGACACCAGTTTCGACCCGGGCCGTCGCCGAGAAGGGAGGGGTCTTGATCTCGCCCCTCAACCAGACTATCGGCTTCCGCTCCGCACACATGCTCTGAATCTATGCCGTATCCGACATAATGTCAAGGCGATTCCTACCGAATCGGCATAGCGAATCATGGCGTTCCGGGTTTTTGCGTTGCCGGACCGCCGGGTTGCCGATAGAGTGCGGGGCCGGCGGGTCGGCAACGCGAACGCCCGGGGTGCCTGATGATCGTGACCGTGGCGAGCTTCAAGGGCGGTGTCGCCAAGACGACGACGGCCGTCCACCTGGCCGCGTTCCTGAACGCCGCCGGCCCGACGATCCTCGTGGACGGGGACCCGAACCGGTCCGCGAGCGGTTGGGGGAAGCGGGGTGCCCTGCCCTTCCGGGTGGTGGACGACCGGCAAGCCCCGCGGGTGATCCGCGACGACGCCCCGGCCCATGTGGTGATCGACACCGCCGCCCGGCCCTCCCGGGAAGACCTGGCCGCGCTGGCGGACGGTTGCGACCTGCTGGTGATCCCGACGACGCCGGACGCCCTGGCCCTCGACGCCCTGATGGCCACGGTCGAGACGTTGCGGGAAGTCGGGGCCGAGCGGTTCCGCGTGCTGCTGGCGGTCGTCCCGCCCCGGCCGAGCCGCGACGGCGACGACGCGCGGGCCATGATCGCGGACGCCGGTTTGCCGACGTTCGCCGGGTCGGTCCGCCGGGCCGTCGCGTTCCAGAAAGCGGCCCTCGCGGGGTGCGTCGTGTCCGAGGTCAGAGACCCCCGGGCGGCCGACGCCTGGGGTGACTACCAGGCCGTGGGCCGGGAGTTGACAACGTGAGCCGGTTCAACGACATCCTCAAGAACGCCAAGGGCCGGGCCGAGGTTGGACCGACGCCGGACGCCGACCCCTCCCCTGCCCTGCCCGAGCCGCCCCCCGCACGACGCCCCGGCCGCCCCCCCGGCAAGCGGAGCGACCCGAACTTTGACCAGGTGACGGCGTACATCCCGCACGAGGTCAACCGCCGCGTCCGGGCCGCCCTGATCGAAGACGACAAGGGGCAGGAGTTTAGCGAACTCGTGGCCGAACTGCTGGCGGGTTGGCTCAAGTCGCGTACCTGACATTTTGCGTTGCCGAAAATCCGGATTGTTGAAATTTCAATGGTGTGAAATTCCGGCGTTCCGGCGGTTTGCGTTTGCGGGCGGTTGACGCCTCGGCATTCCGGCGTGCGGACGCCTCGCGGGGTCGGCGTGCGGACGCCTCGCGGTCCCGACGCCCGGCCGACTCTACGGCCGGACGCCGAAGCGTCAACCGACTCAAGACGCCAACCCCTCCGTCCGATACCTACCATCATCGGTGGACCCGATCCCGCCCAAGGAAGGGCAGGGGGGACGCCCACGGACGGAGGTCGAGCCGATGGCCACGAACCCGGACGCCCCGAGCCCGAAGACGCGGAAGCGTTCCGCCCCCAAGACGCCGGGACGGCAAGACGCCGAGCGGGTCAAGCTGACTCTCTACCTGGACGCCGACCTGTCGAAGCGGTTCACCGTCCACGCCGCGATGACGGGCATGGACAAGTCGGAACTGTTCGCCGAGATGGTCAAGGCGACGTGCCGCCGGTTCGTGGTCAGCGACCGCCAGAGCGGACCCGGGGAGCCGGTGGACACGGACGCGGCCTGATCGTCGGTCGTCTCGGCGAGTGCGACCATGACGCCTGTCCCCGGAAGGTCGGTTGCGAGGGGGTCACGACCGGCGGAATCGTCCCCGCCTTCTCCCGTCCCCGGGAATCTCGGGGCTGTTGAGACGGCGGGCGGGGGACCGCCTGGCGACCGACCGCGCGACCGGATCGACCGGGAACGCCGCCCCAGCTTTCGAACGTAATAGCGGTTATCGGCCGATCGCCCCCCCCCGCGGGTCAACGGCCCTTGACGGCGTCCCGCAACCCCGCCCGGAGCGAGGCGTACTCGGCCGAGCTGACGAACTGCGAGGCCGGGACGGTGCGGCCGGTCCGGGACGCGGCGCGGCGGGGCCCTTTTATAGGGGGTGTCATAACCCCCGGGCCGGGGGGCGGCGGCCACCGTTTATTCACCGTTTATCAGGTGGGCGCCGTCACCTGCTATCCACCTGTTATCAGGTGGGGGCGGCGGCACGGTTGGCGGCCGAGGCGCGGGGCGTCGGCGCCGTGCACCCGGCGGGCCGGTCGTCGATCAGGGCGACCGCCGCGGAGAGGCGGGAAGAGCACAGCTCGATCTCGGGGCGCTTCGACCGCTCGGGCCCGCACTTCACCAGGGACAGCGTCCGGTCCTGGGTGATGCGGTCGCCGCACTTGTCGCGGAAATGGCGGACCTCGGTCATTCGGGGTTCTCCGGTGGGGGGTCAGTTCCGGCTTGCGTCGGCCGGAGGTTCCGCGAGCCTCACGTCGGGGTCGCAGTTGCACCGGCCGCCCTTGTAGATGCCGCACCAGTCGTCGTGAACGGTGACGACCTCCGTGAGCACCCCGGGCACCGGCGGGTTGTCGCGGAGGAAAAACTCGACCGCGCCCCCGTAGTTGTGGCCGGGGGCGATCGCGTTGTGACGGAGCATCCGTCGGGCCTTGCGGGCGGCGCTCATGTTCGGGACCTCGGTTCGCCGGGGTGGAGGACGCAGTACGCGGCGAACTGAACCGCCTCGGTCTCGTCCGGCTCGGCCGGCCGGCCGAGGGCCGCGAGGTACTCGTTGACCTCGCGTTGCCACTCGCCGAAACGGTCTTGCGGCCAGCCGAGGACCTCGGCCAACCAGTTGGGAGGGGCGACGACCCCGGGGGAGTCGTTGGGCGGGTCGGGAACCCCGGCGGGGGGGCTTAGTACGGTTAGTACGTTAGTACGTAGGGGGTCACTGTTTTCGGGCTCTGGCGGGATGACAGGTCCGGTGCATTCAGCCCAGATTGCCAAAGCAGTAGACAGATAGCTTATGTCTCTTCCCCCTTACGTACTAAACGTATTAAACGTACTAAGTAGCTTTGGACCTCTTGTTTTAAAGGGTTTGGCTTAGTACGTAGGGTAGCAAGGCGGGTACGTACTTCTACAGCCGCAGCAATTCCGCACCGATTCTGGTAACATCGGCGGAGAGCGAACTCAACATACAAGGACCGGCCGGTTCGTCGTTCCAGCACCTCATGTCGGGAGGGGACCTCCATGACACCGGACGACGTGCGCGCCGCGGCCGAACAGTTGGTCGAGTTTCACGAGCGGTTCGCCCTGCTCTTCGGCAAGGAGCAGGCGCAGGACCACGCCTACGACTACATCCGGGGGCTGATGGCCTGCCCCGAGCGCAAGAGCGTCGAGCCGATCGCCCTGCTGGTCGGGCATGGCGACGCCTCGGGCTTGCAGAAGTTCCTCGGCGCCGGCCCCTGGGCGTACGACGACGTCATGGCCGAGGCCCAATCCCTCTTCGCCGACGAGCTGGCCCCGTCGGCGGCCCGCTCCCCGGTCGGGGTGGTCGGGGTGATCGACGAGTCGGCGTTCGCCAAGAAGGGGGCGCACTCCGCCGGGGTGGCGCGGCAGCACAACGGCCGGCTCGGCAAGGAGGACAACTGCCAGGTGGGCGTCTTCCTGATCGGTGTGGCCCCCGACGGGACGGCCCTGCTGGACCACCAGTTGTTCCTGCCCGAGTCGTGGTGTGCGGCGACCCGGGAGGCGAAGGACCGCCGGGACGAGGCCCACATCCCCGAGGGGGTGGCCTTCCGCACCAAGCCCCGGATCGCCGCCGAGCTTGTCCGCGACGTCGCGGTGCTCGGCCAGGTCGGTCTGGACTGGGTTGTCGCCGACGACGAGTACGGCCGGGCGGGCCATTTCCTCGACGAGATGGAGCAACTGGAGCAGCGGTACGTCGTCGACGTGCCGGTGACGACGGCGGTCTGGACGACCGACCCGTCGTCCTGCGTCCCCGCGTACTCGGGGCGGGGCCGCAAGCCGACGGCGCCCGCCCGGGAGGCGCTGAGGACGGTGGCCGAGGTGGCCGCCGGCTTGCCCGCGTCCGCCTGGAAAGCGATACGGGTGCGCGAGGGCGCGTTGGGGCCGCTGGTGTTCGAGTTCGCGGCGTTGCGGGTCTGGGGGGTACGGCACCGCAAGCCCGGGCCGCCGTCCTGGCTGTTGATCCGCCGGGCGCTGGGGGACGACCCCGGGATCAAGTACTACGTCTCGAACGCCGACGCCGAGGCCCCGCTCTCGACGCTGGCGCTCGTGGCCTGTACTCGCTGCCGGGTGGAGGAATTCTTCGAGGACTGCAAGAGTTACCTCGGGATGACCCAGTATGAGACGCGGTCGTGGGTCGGCTGGCACCACCATATGACGCTGGTGGGGCTGGCGCACCTGTTCGTGACGTTGACGCGGAGGCGCCTCAAAAAAAAGTGCCGGAGCTGACCCTGGACCGGACGGTGCGGCTGCTGGAGGCGGCGCTGATGGAGCCGGAGCTGAAGTTGCCACGGGCGACGGCGCTGGTGGATTACCACGTGCGTAGGAACAAGGTAGCCAGGGCGTCACACGCCAAGACGTGGCGGGCCAAACATCGGGGCGTGAAATTCCTGCGGCTGTAGAAGTACTAACCCGGGACTTAGTACGTAGGGGTCAAACGGCATCGGTCGCCCCCCTGCCCTTGAACCAGGTCTCCGCGGGCCGCCCCCCGGTCTTGACGAGCTTGCTGTGGATCAGGCCGTGTGTGAGCAGGTCGGAGAGCAGCCGGGCGATCTCCGCCGACTTCTTGTTCTTCTGGAAGACGTCGACAAAGATTTGCTTCCGGCTCAACCCCCCAGGCGCGGCGGCCAGGGCGACCATGAGCTTGTCGGCCGCGGGGTCGCCGTGGGACTCCCCGAAGATCAGCCGTGCCGACGCCTCGCAGTATTCCCAGAGGGCGAGAGCCGCGGCCAGGTGCGCGGGGCCGACGACACAGGTCCCGTCGAGCAAGGCGTAGACGCACGCGAGGCGCAGGACCTGGGGGACGGCCCGGCTCGTGATGGCGCCGAGAAGAGCCATTATCGCGCGCCCGGGACCGGCCCGACCGGCACCCCGTGTTAAGTTCGCCGCTATTTGGCAGCATTTCTTTGAGAGTAAATGGCACCATGCATGCAATGCCTCTGGCCGCCCATCAGCTTGGTCGTCGGCCAAAAGGGCGTGTAGGTTAGCTGTCATGACCGATCTCCCCCGTCGGCTGATGGAGTGGGATCACGCCGGGCCGGCCGGTCGGACATGGTACTTTTTAACGGACGTTGAAGATAAATGTCTTAGGAGTCTCGCCAAAATAAACTATCCACCGTCGGCTCGTTGACCTCTAGATTTCAAAGCTCAACGTCAGACAATTGGACAGGTTATTTTGGCGAGCCTCCTTAGGCCGTGTGGACAAATCCCGGGGGTTCTGAGCAGGATAGGCGAAATATTTCCGCCGTCTGGTCAATCGGAGCATTGAAATTGCGCCGCCACGAGATCCCGGATGACCTCTGGGAGCGCATCAAAGTCCTCCTCCCCGGCCAGCAAGGCGACCCCGGGGTGACCGCCAAGGACAACCGCCTCTTCGTCAACGCCGTCCTCTGGATCGCCAAGACCGGGGCCCCGTGGCGCGACCTGCCCGAGCGGTTCGGCAAGTGGGGCTCGGTCTGGAAGCGGTTCGACCGCTGGGCCAGGAAGGGCGCCTGGGAGCGGGTCTTCGAGGCGTTGCGAGACCCCGACCTGGAGTGGATGATCATCGACAGCACCGTGGTCCGGGCGCACCAGCACGCCGCCTGGGCGGTAAAAAAGGGGGCGATGAGCAGGCGTTGGGACGCTCCCGGGGCGGATTCGGCACCAAGATCCACATCCTCGTCGACGCCCTGGGCAACCCGGTCGAGCTCCTCCTGACGGCGGGCCAGGAGGCGGACGTCACGCAGGCCGTGCCGTTGATGCGGGGGCGCCGGGCGGGTGCGTTCATCGACGACAAGGCGTATGACAGCGACGCGGTCGTGGCGGCGGCCCGGGGGCAAGGGGCGGAGGCGGTGATCCCGCCCAGGAAGAACCGGAAAGTGCCGCGTGATTATGACAAGCATTTGTACAAGGAACGCAAGAAGGTGGAGTGGTTCATCAACCTGATCAAGCAGTACCGGCGGGTGGCGACGCGGTACGAGAAGACGGCCCGGAACTTGAGACTCCTCACTGAACTCCACCTGCCTCTCATGCCGCTTGGCCTGATCGTTGACCGGAATCGGGCTGCGCCTTGCGACGGTAGACCTGATCCGACGCCTTGGCCCCCGCGGTCCTGTCCGGTGCCCAATGGCTCCAGACCTCGTCAAGCTTCAGGACCACGAACCGGACCAGCGCCCGACGCCGTCGCCACCTGTACCGCACCTTCTCCAGGAACCGGAACACCCGGTTGGTCCGCTCCACATGGTTGTTGGTCCGCACCCGACGGTTCGCGGGGCCGTTCAGGTACGCCATCACCTTGGGGAACTTCTCCTCATCCAGTTGCCCCATCGCTCTGACCAACTCGGGCACGGCCCGGAACCCCGGGTCGCGCACGATCGCGGACCGGCGGCAACCCGCCTGGTGCAAGTCCTTGGGCGTATCAAACAGCCAGTAGATCCGGTCGGCGAACCGGCGCAGCGTGCCCAGCGCGGGCAGGTACTCCAGCATCCGCGTCAGGTCGTCACCCTCGGACCCGGTGAGGTTCTCCCGGCGCTTCACGATCAGGTGGCGGTGCTTGAACACGAAGTGCGCCTTCTCCTTGACCGTCACGCCACGCCGGGCGGCGGCGGCCTTGGCCTTCCGGCCCTTGCGCCCCCGCTTCTTCTTCCGACCGGCCTTGCCACGCCGGGCCATCGCCGTCTTGAGCCGACGCACGGCGTCCAGGATCAGACCGTTGATCTCCTTGATGACGTGGAAGGCGCACAACTGGTGATCGGCGTCGGGCCACAACTCGCCCAGCGCGGCGGGGTCCAGGTTCGAGCCGTCGGTCACCACCACCCGGGGCGAAAGGCCCCAGGTCTTGAGGTTGCCCAGGGACCGCCGCATGTGGCCCTGATCGTTCTTGCCGACCAGCGCGAAGGCCACCGGCAGGTCGGCGATCGGGTCGGTGGCCAGCACCAACGTGAACCGGCCCAGGTGCAGCTCGTCGACGCAGAGGGTGCCGCTGAAGTGCCCCAGGACCTTGCGGCGGTGCGCGGCCATGTCGAGCTCCGCGGCGCGGTCGCGGAGCACGTCGTAGACGAACCCCGTGGAGAGGTCCAGGAGGAACTCGCGGCGGATCGACCCCAACGCACGCTCGATGCTCATGCCGTCCTTGAGGAGGCGGTCGAGTACCAGATCACGGACCTTGTTGTCGTACCGCGCCTTGGGGGGCACGCCCTCGGGTGTGTTGCGGAAGGTGGCGCGACAGCCGCAACGGGCGGCGTATTCCCCGTAGGTCACTTCCAGGTAGGCGACGGCCTTGTAGGCGACGGTGCGCACGGTCCGGGTCAATGACCTTGGCGCGGAAGCGGCTCCAAAAAAAACGCCCGAGCTGACGCTGGACCGGACGGTGCGGCTGCTGCAGGCGGCGCTTGAGGAGCCGGAGTTGAGGCTACCTCGGGCGACTGCGCTGGTGGACTACCACGTGCGGCGGAACAAGGCGGCCAGGAAGTCGCACACGAAGACGTGGCGGTCCAAACACCGGGGCGTCAAATTCCTGCGGCTGTAGAACTACTCACGGGCCTGGTCCAACGAAAGGTCTCCGGAGGAGGCGAGGTAATCCAGGGTTCGTCACCCCGAACGATAAGGGGAGGTGATTTGATGGACATGGGAGTTGCTACCATAGCCGCGACGACCGTCAGTTTCGTGTCCAAATATCTTGCCAAGGGTGCCGAGAGCGTTGTCGCTAAGATCGGCGAAGACCTCTACAAGATCCTGAAGTCGCACTTCGGTAATAGCCCGGAGGCCGGAGATCCCCTGAAGGGTCTGGAGGGGAAACCGGCCGATCCCGGCGCCCAGGAGTCGGCCCGGCTGGATCTCGAAAAGTTGCTCGCGAAGGACGAGTCGCTCGCGAAGCGCCTCGGCGAACGTCTCGTCTCGGCTGCCAAGACGGAGGATGGGGCAACGGCCATCCAACAATTCGCCGGAACTGAACCACCGACCGGCTTGAAGCCGGTGGGTTCGACAGTCGGCTCCAAGCCCGACTGAGGCTGGCCTGGATCACTCGTCATCGACCTTGAAATCCCCGTCCTCCTTGGTCACGTCCTGCGTCCG
>JAABUQ010009704.1_pt1 | contig 12917 bp, 16 predicted proteins | sample 5560001 | NCBI WGS metagenome assembly JAABUQ01 (sample SAMN10711888, study PRJNA513371) | rock metagenome | isolation source: Antarctica rocks | place: Antarctica: Victoria Land, Finger Mt nord | collected 2015-12-18 | reverse complement strand
TGGGCTTGGGTTGCGAGGGAGGGGTTGGCGTTGCCGGTTTGGGTTGTGGCTGTGGGGGGGGGGACCGGGGTGGTTTGGAGGGGGAGGCGGTTTAGGGTTGGGGTTGATATGAGAGTTAGGGAGATTGGAGGGGGGGAGGGGAAGGTGGAGTGAGGGTTTTTAATGGGGGCTGTTCCTCTTCACTGAGCTACTTGCCCATCATAAGTTCGCTGGCGCGGTGCTGCAGTGGTATACTGCAGGCGTGCTGCGATAGAATATCGGAGAAGGACTGGAGACGAAACGCCAGCCTCGTGAGATGACCTCCTTCGAATCACTCAGATCAGATGACGCCTCTAAATCGTATAAGAATGCAGCTAGTAAGGACATGAGCATGTCTCCATGATTGCTACCACTTTCCCTTTACAGGGTCGCTCGCACAATACATACTGCGAACCATGCTATTCTCAAACACCGCTACCTCCCCCCATCTTCCCCCTCTCCACGATCTACAGGCCCAAGACCAAGCCAACCCAACCCCTAATCGAACAGTTAACAAGCAAGCCAAGAGCTACCTCGCCCCCCGCGCCGATCCTTCGCCTGAAGCAGTCCCTCCTCCCATCACTCCCCCTCACTTCAAAACCCACCTCCTCTCCGCGAGCTTCGTCCCCACCCTCTCAGCCACCGCATCCAGCGTATCCCTGATAACATCCTTGCTCTGCTTAGGAAATTGTTTCTTTAGCATTTCCACCAGGCCGATCTTGGTGAGATCGCTTCCTACAACGGCGTCTTTGAACGAGGGGAGTAGCTCGGGGGGGATTAAACGTTTGGGTGGTTTGGGAGGTTTCATTGATAGAGTGGTGGAGGATGAGTTGGGTTGTTGGGCGGGGAGGGTGTTTGTGCGATTTAGAGGGGATAGGGGGAGGCGGGGCGGTTGGAGGTGCTGTTGCGTGGTTGGGGGGGGGAAAGGAGGTGCCCAGTATGTGGTTGCATAGGGGTCGATTGGGAAGGCAGGGTTTTCTGTGGGGGGTCAGTGGTATTTGAACGGATGCGGACGAGGGGACTCACCCATCAGGATGTCGATGCGGAGGGAAGATAGGTCTACTTTGCTTTGTTCTGACTCCCAGCACAAGCCCGTACATGTTGGCTCGAGATCTCCCAGTAGGGGACGACGTTTGATCGTTTTGGCGTCACTGGCTTCTTTGTCATCGAGAAATTCGGCCATTTCGTCTTCTTCATCCTCTTCTTCTTCCTCTTCTCCTTCCGAATCCAGATCTTCCCCTTCACCCAGCTCTTCCCACTCTGCTTCTGAATCATAATCGTAGTCCGTCGAGGGGAGAACTCGAGAGAAAGGGTTCCGTGATATTTTTGTGATAGCACTGTGATCAGTGATTTTGGTGTATGTACCAATATATGGCGGTCTGACGTCTTCCCGGAATCTGAGAAACTTCATCGGGACATCTCGGAGAAGATCTGTTGGGTTTTGTGCAGTGTTTCTTCTATCGGTCAGATCTATTGGGTTGTTGGCGCTACTATGGAGCTTCGTAATTATATCTTTCACACTTTGAGTACACTGTCGACGAATCCGGCAAGGTTGAATGTGGAATAGACTGTCGGGGTCGAATTTAGGATCCGGGATTGTCTCGTGAGAAGGTTGGAGGGATTCGTCGATAGCTTTCCGGACAAAGGACTGGCCCGATAGATCTCTGGAAAACCGATTGACTGGAGCTAACAAAGTGTAAGACTGGAGGAAGAAGTCTGGGAAATGCCGTTGGTAATTAGATAGATGAAGTTTCCGAGGAGTCAACGATGCGGATCTGCTTCGTCGTCCTTCCATGGCCTGGATCTCGGCATTGGAGCTCCGTCGGCTACTAATTGGACTGGGCCCATTCGCACGGGATGGAGAGTTATTGGAGCTGCTGTTTGGCAAGGAAGGCTGGCCGAAGAAGGCATTCAAGCGCGATTGTGACTGTCAATGAATCAACACAGCGGTGGCTCAACCAATCTAAAATGGACTCACCCTCGCTTTCTTGTTTTTTTCGTCTTCTTTTCGAGCTTTCTCCTCCTCCTTCAGCTTCGTCTGCTCCTCCCTCGCCTTTCGCTTTTCTTCTTTCTCTGCATCTCTGATTCGCTTCTCCTCAGCCTTTTGTGCTTTCTCTTCATCCCGTTTAGTCTTTTCTTCATCCTTCTTCGCCTTCTCTTGGACTCTTTCCTGGTCCTTGAACTCCTTCTCTATTCGTTTGGCTTCTTTCTCGGCGAAGGTCAATTTCGGCTTCTTGCTGGCTTCCTTGTGTACCATTATTGGCGTGGCTTGACTGGCACATGGCAAGGTGCTTGTGGGCGGGTCGTTTTGTGCGGAGCTTTGTGAGACAAGTGGCGAAGTGTTGCCTGACAGGCAGCCAGACTGCATTGTATGACTAGCTGCTATAGGATCTCCCAATCCAGCTTCATCGAAGGTTCTTTTGAGAGTGTTCCGGGAAGCCATGACGAGTGCGGAGACACTCATTGTTTGAACTCTTCAAAGCTGATCGAGACTGTTTGTTATAACGTGGGCATGGCCACACTTTGACTGGTATTGGACGTAGCTCCGAAGTAGTGACCAAGCCAGAAAGCATCGATTTCCATGTACCCTGCGCTATCTTGCCATCAATGAATGATTCTCTTAAGCGTGCCCGAACTACAGAAGTCGCGTCCGACTAGCGCGTTTTCAATTTACGCGTCAAATTCGATACCGTTTCACAGTGTAACAAATTCACTCATTAATCTGATTAATATGGTGTTAATCATAACAAGATTAAAAATCAATTATTAATCAGAATATTAATTGATTGATATACTATTTTTAGAACATTGTCAATTTCCAAAGTTTTAATGAATCAAATGTTAAAAGAAAAATTTTGTTTTTGAATTTTTGGAATATTTTTTCTTTTTTGGGGATTAATAAAAAAAATGTGAAGAAAATCATGAGGACATTTGTTAATGAAAAATCGTTAATCATAATCAATTAATAAAAGGTATAATCATAATCAGATTAATAATTGATTATGATTAAAAAATTCGTTACACTGCCGTTTCATTACCTCCCTTCTCCGTGTAGGTATTATATCACGACAGCTAGACTTGTATATCGGACACCAGATACCATGAGAGTGGGGTTTCATTTACAAGATCGGCCAGTTGCCTCTCAGAAAGATTGCACAGTCCATTGAGCAGATAAAAAAATACAACTACTGGCTTCATGCACTGCTTCTAATAGTGCAAAACATTACTGCGCTATGCGAGAACAATTGCCCAATTTGTTTGCAGTATGGTTTATTACTTGTATTAGGTTCGATTCCTAATGGCGCTGGTACAATGGTGTAGCGGGTTTTTCCCATTTCTCAATTCACACTCAATATTGCCCCGCGTGCTTAGTTCTAGTACAGTGATATTACACGGTAGCAAATGAACTTGTTCCTATCTCGCCCTCAAATCCAGTGATATCCATTGCAAGTCCCCGTATCTTCTAGGGTGTCGCGGCGAATCGCGCATTTCTGTATATTGGAATAGCGTACCGAAATGTCCTGTTTTCCAAGGCTGGGAAAGCGACACTCTGGTGTGTTGCTTTGCTTCGAAAATACCTTTCATCAATGTATCCGATTGTTGTCTTTTCAAACAGTGAAGTACTCTGTACTTGTTCACACTCCCAGGGACCTTAGTAGTCCAGATGACAAGATTCAGGTAGTCAATCTACCATCTGATAGTCTCCTCCAAGTCTTCTCTTTTCTTGTCGCCGCAATTGCGTTCTCGGCTGTACTTGACTTTCCCGAGGCGACCATGGAAATCGAATTTTACATCTACTGAGGAGACTCGGGCCGCGTCTGGAACATCTTTGCAACTTGTGATCGGGCCGAGGCCTTCTTCTTCAATGCTGAGGAGCCTCTCCGCAACTCGAGCCGTCGCCACGCTGTCCCAGATTCCCTCTTGACGGGGGGCAGCATAGAGCAAAGAGACAGCTTTTCTGCGTATAACAGGATCGCGGCATCTGTGTGCGACAGCGTAAAGAGGTCCCACTATGTTCATATCGAGACAGAAGTTGGGGGGACCTTTCGACTGGACGTGATCTTCAGGTGCAGCAAGGTCAATCACTTCCTGGCCCAGTGAGACCATATGCTCGTAGTAGGGTTTGTACTTGTCCCAGACCGTCTCACTGAGTTGGTGGGCCACGGTTGAAGCATCGATATTGGCCATGGCGAAAGCTTGGCTGAATTGCAAGACTCGAGCTCCTTGCAAGCTTTTCGTATCAAGTATCTTACTCGAATTATCCAAGAACATTTGGAAAGCTCTCAGCCACCTTTGAAAAAGCTCGAGATAATGTCGTCGATCTTCTTCTAGTCTGGGAGGACTTTCAGACTGATCCTGCACTTTGTGGAATAGATGTATACATCCATTCCAGTGGTAGTCTAGAGAGTTTCTGGCTTCCTCTAATGAATCAAAAACCCTGGGGATCTCTGGCCGGAACCCAACAGCCTTTCCTCCGGCCAGATTTCCCAGCTTCATAGGACGGGTTCCGATCAACTATCTATCTATTAGGACATGGTCTGCCCAATGATAAGTTCCACGGGTCGATTCACCAAACTCGAGACTTACTTGGGACACTTGATTATCAAGCCTATTGAAAATTACTTCGAAATTCGCCAGCTCAACATAGGGATGAGAAGAGATCGTTAGCGTTCCATGAGTTGCACTTCCTTGCTCTTGGACACTAGATTGGATTTCGGACAATATCTTGACTCCACTGACAATGTGGGACATTGCCGAGCCATGGTGGCCCCGTAATGCCTAGCTTTGTTAAAAACGTTACTCACAGGGATTTGAGCTTAATCATCCTCACCTCAAAACAAGCGAAGAGCATACATGACATCAGACAAACGTCAACAGCTTGTTGGCTTCCATTTGACGGTTTGATCAATGCACCAATTGCATCGTTATAGTGCTGCAGCGCGAAACCACCTTCGCTTACCTTCCACAATGGCTGTTGAATCGTTGCGTCTCTCAACTCGAATCGTTCGTGAAGCGAGCTTAAAGCCAACACTGCATGCCGTAAAGCAGGTTCAAAATGCGTGGCCTGAAGTAAAAGCCGGTCCCAAAAGCTCGAGTCGAAGAAGCCTGACAACTGATGCTCTGTTCTTGAACGGAAGTACTCAAAACTTCTGCATTCCTCTTCAGAGCCCTGGAAACCCAAGCTTGGGTTGACTACAGAAAGGGCGTTTGATTCTAAACTGCCTGGAAACGAGGTAACAGAGCCCTTATGAGACTCCCGGGTCCTCGTGGGGATTCTAATTGCGTAGCCATCGCACTCGTGAACGTCAGTGATCAGGCACGAAGCCGCGTCTCAAGAGCGATGCCGGTACCTTTCGCCCTGTACTTGTGCAACGTTCGCACTGGACATCCCAGAGTCAGCGTCTTGTTTCGGAATAGCGGAGACATATCATAAGATATCTGGGGCAACATGACGGGACAACTGCAAATCATGCATACATCTGGTTTAGCCTCATCACACTTGACACGGCGGACTTGAAGTAATACATGTCTGTTAGCTGTGCATGCTTGAGGTATGGATTGGGACTATTCTCGCTCCTAAAGCTGTTGTCAGCCACTGCGAAGCTGTTGACGCGCAATCGCAAGTTCCCAATTGAGGAATAGGTATGCGCTCGCGCAGGGTAATGAAACCCATAGCTGCTCAATGACCGCCTTTGATATGGAGGGTCTTCAGCAGTAACTGTATGGCCTTGCCAAGGCAATTGCTGTACTGAAAGGGGACAAGATCTCATGCGCAACGGCGAGGAGACATAGTCTTACACTCTTGCACGTGATACACCCTGTCTTTACCTTCCTAGACGACTTCCTTGGCTTTTTATCGATTTGCTCGGTGCGATCATTTGCTATTCTTTGGCTAACAAGGCGACTTCGTGCTGGTCTTTCTGTTCGGTCGGCTGGTCGTTCCATTTTGGGAATGATAACCTTCTGTTACTAAAAGCGTTGTTAGTCCCGTTCGGCAGGATAGACCAATTTGACGCGAGCACACCAATCACAGGTAAGACTTTGCGACGACAAAGCGAGAGTATCAGATATGAGCCACAGGTGTTAAAAGCTATATAGAGGTTCCTCGTGTTCATGGAGACGTCCTTACCGGATGCTGAGAGAGGCGCGCATCTAATGTTGATTCCGTTTTGCATTGCCTCTGCATGGCCGTGATTGAAGCATGCTCGCTTTTGGCAATTGTAGACACCGCCCTCTGAACCTTCGCCGGTTACCTTTCTATGGGACAACATAAATATAGACCCTCCAATCGCAGGACATCGATTGTTGCAGCCTGGAGGGCAGATCCTGATCGGTCAAGGGTCAATTGATGGTGGTGTAACGGTACCCGGTGGTGTAACGGTACCCGCGGGTGTGGACAATGTGTGATATGCAGCGCAAAGGCGCAGCAGTCTGCCTCTGAATCTCCAAACATGGCAACATTACAGCACCGAGCAATGGGTTAAACGAGTGGACCTATTATGCAGCAATTACCAGCCGAAAAGATTCAATGGTTGACGAAGAGCAGCCACAGACGTTGGCGTTGCCGCATGATCAAACATTAGTCCAGGCTCCAGTGCATACCATCCACCCCTTAGGGAATCCAAATCGCTTCTCACTGATTATTCATCCGATGACCATCCCTTAACAATAACAAGGTTGTTTCAACTCCCAGGTGTAATCTCAGCTGTCAATGGTAGCAAGAAGTTGGTTTGGCGTCAAAAGGCAGCACATTTTTGTACCTATTGACGACCAATAGAAAGGATATAGGTACACGATTCTTTACGCGACATTACTGAGAATGTCCGACATCTAGATCCTAGGCATCAGCTCCAAGAAGCCCATTGCCCAGGATGTTCTCCTCGTGGAGGCTGACGACGCTTATTTTCTAATATTCAACTCCGAAGGCTGTGCTAGAGCATCAGAATGACTAAGAATGCTACTTTTGAATCCCTCCATCCTCAGCGAAATTCGGTACATTTCTTGAAAAACGGTCATCCCTCTCTCTGCTATCTGAGATTGAACAACTGTGAAGCCAACTGGCCTACCCTAGGGAGGCCATGATTTCGAAGCAACGCTTCTTCCTGAAAAGGAAAGCTCTTCGGCTTTGGTCAGCAAACTAGGGGCGTCCGGGCACTAAGGTAGCTATCAACCCCTGGTGCCCCCTGCACGACCATGACTAACCCCCTCAGTAGCCTTCCCATTGGCCTGCTCGTACTTCGCGGCAAGACAGAGTTGGATTTAGCGGGAAGAAGAATACCTTAAGCGACTCATGTTGTGAGTTGCTTGGCTCGTTCGCACCCTCGTTTGTTGATATCAGCCTTTAATCGTCCCAGTATTCCGATAAAAGGGTTGAATGATGGTCTCCAAGGGTGAGCTGAGCCTGCGCTGTCGGTTGTATAAGAAGAATGATGTTTCCAGCTCTGCGCTTTCGTTTTGCCTCTATTTCTCGGAAAATTGTCCACACGTCTCGATCATTCGCAAAGTATTCACGACCGCAATTTAATTTTCCTGTCAACAAGTTTCTTCTCCTACATCGATTGAGGTGAACCTTGCTGCACTGAGCTATCCATTCCCTCCGTCCTCTGTTTCAAACTCTCCCTTCATCTCCATCATGGCAAGCTGCCCAGCAAAAGACAACCCCAATACCTCGTGGCCTCCGCTTTGTCCTAGCGTTGGAGCTGCCTATCTCTTTGTGATCCTCTTCGGCCTCACATTCGTTGCACATCTCACCCAGGCAATTGTATATCGCAAAGGATATGCATGGGTCATCACGATGGGGGCCGTATGGCAGACTCTATGCTATATCTTCAGGATTCTGAGTATCAATAATGTGGACAACAGTGCGTACTACGCGGCTTGGTTCGTCTTGATGCTGGTCAGTTGTTGCTTCATGTAGCAGAGACATTTGGCTAATGCAAGGTAGCTGGCACCTCTGTGGACAAACGCGTTCGTGTATATGGTCCTAGGGAGAATGACTTACAATTACACGACTTCTGCTAAGATCTTGGGAATCAAGGCTTGGAGATTCGGTGTTTATTTTGTTTTGCTTGACATTGTGTAAGTTGTACCCATGGTATGAGTATTGCAGAGGCCAGTGACAAGGACTAATCGATTCACCAGTGCATTTATAGTGCAGGCATCTGGAGCGTCTATGGCCTCTGGATCTGACATTTCCCAAAGCCAGATCATGAACGGTATGCATCATATCGCTCCCAATCGTACCTTCTCTTTGCGCTGTTTGAGTCCCGAGACATCTTTTGGGAGCATGGACTCCTTTTCCTGGCCGATGTTGCACTTCTGACATGCCACAATGCCCGTGAACTGCCCCCGAAAAAGGCAATGCTGACCCCGAAAACCATGAACAGGTCTGCACATCTACATGGGCGGAATTGGCCTCCAAGAAGTCTTCGTCCTCAGCTTCTTCGTCCTCGTCTACAAATTCCACAAACGAATGGCTCATAACATCCCCATTGCGAACAAAAGCACCCAATTCCGACTACTTTACGTCCTCTATGCCGTCCTGACTTTGATCACTGTAAGCCGCCACTCTAATCTATCTCCTACGAGGCGTCTAGTAACCTTACTCTCCTCAGGTCCGAATTATCTTCCGTCTCATCGAATATGCAAACGGTTACAGCGCCGGCATCCCCGTTCACGAAGCGTACCAATACGTCTTCGACTCAACCGTCATGTTCGTCGCCCTCGTCCTCTTCAACATTGTCCATCCGGGCCGCATCATGCCTGGAAAGGAGTGTGACTTTCCGAGCCGGAAAGAACGCAAAGCAATGGGCAAGCAACATGTATGGGGCCGGGCCCAAGAGTTCGGCATGAGCCGCGAGCAAGGTCTCGAACCTATTGGCAATGTCGAAGCCAGGCATGGTATGTTCGGAAGGGCTGAGAGGAAAGAACATGTGAGTGTGGGATATCTGGCGGATGTGTAGGGTGAGAGTCTCGAATGAGGCTAGCATGAGCATTGTGGCCGCTGGGAAGAAGAGTGAATAGTGCATACTGGAGTTCGTGATGTATAAGAAGGAGCTCGGATAGAGTGGCATCACTTGAATTTCACGGCATTCCCCAATTCTCGCACACAATTGCCCCAGGCTTCATCCCGAATTATTTTTGTAGCTCTGCTTGTCCGACTCGGGCGCTGAAACAGCTAGCATTCCAACCTGAGCTGCCAACACCAACGACTCTACATTAAACATGGTTGTCATTTCTCAGCTCAAGAAAGTTTGAAACCCTTGTACGGAACGACTTTATTCTGACCTGATAATTTCAAGCGCGACGAGCATACTTCATGAAGACATGTAATGCCAACGGCAATGTTCCCATGTCAGCCGCGATAAGAACTCGAAACATATCCGCCTCAGATATCAACGTTGGAATGAGGTCGTTAGAGCATTTGTTCATTATGCTGGTGATGTGGCGTCTGAATTTGGCAGCAGGGTGGGCAGCTGACTGGTGGGATCGACGGGGAGAGGGGCTTCTTGACTACTAGGACGTGCCTTAAGAACATTCAGCAATAGGAGAATAGAGCAGGAGGGAGAGTGAGGAGGCAGGAAAGATATTGCCAGTGAGGCTTGGTGAATGAAGTACCTAAATCATCCTGACCGATGTGTCTGGGACTTTTTAATGTTGAACAGGACATTCTTCCAACTTGCTGGTTATAGGCGGCCTGCTCGACGTTGGAAGGATAAAAACCGCTTGAACAGGTTTAGCGTATCAAAGGCATAAAGACTTTTCATTTTTTGTTCGCCGGGATCGCATGTCCAACGTTCGAGGCTGGAGAGACGAAAACCTCCCAGTTAGGTATAGTGAATCAGAGAGCAGGTCCCAAAGCCTCTAGTCCAAAGTCAGACTAGTGCAAAAGGGGTCGGAAATTTCCCCTCACAGCCAGTGACCACATCTCATTCGCTTCTCACCAAATATTGCCTCATTTTGCGGAGCTCAACCATTATCAGCTGGTTGGTATATGTCGATGTACCGTAATGGTGACGTCCGTTTTTAGACTCCACATCAGGCAGCGTTCAAATTTCCACCACAAGGCCCCCAGCTTACCAGTCGAATAGCTTCAAACATGGAGAAGTTGTCGTCCAAGCCTCATTGCCACCACCATGTAAGTTCCACGCACCCAAAAGCGTATTCAAGCCAGCGAAGAAACGTCATCGAGCATGCGAGGGACTGCAATGGATCCGTGGCAAATCGCGTTGTCCGTCCAGTCTTGAGCAAAGCTGAAGCTAGACGTGAAGCTGAGGCTTTTCTCCAACACCTCTCATCTTTCCTAATACCAATCACTGTTTTGGCTTCACAGAAAGTTTGGCATCAAGACCTTTTCCCACAGTAAGGGTCCAGCGCTTGGTTGTTTGTCTTCCATTCTGCCTATTGTCCGTCTTAGGCGCCTCGGATGTCCCTGCCAAGCGCGGCTGCATCATGTAATGCCATTCTAAGGCCGCGAACCAGAGTTTGTGTCTCCTGACTCGCAATCCCATTGTTGTTCCTGAAATATCTTTTTCCAAATAATATGCAAGGTCTCAGGTTGCATGCATAAGGCTGCATCCCGCGTTGGGCATCAATCTGAATGCCTTGGAGACCCATGCTTTCCCACCACCGCAATCAACTTCAAACGGTATGAGAGTGACAACACATATGTGCATGATACTGGGGCTCGATGTTCGTATTCCAAGACTCGACTTGTTCCTGATCCGGGCCGTCCCCCAAACTTCAGCTCTCCGAAGATACAAAGCTTCGGGCTCCGTACGGGCAATTGGCTGCATTGGGATCTCAGGCACCATCTGCAGTCTCAAATCTGCGTATGCGGAAAACGCTCTGGGATAGGTCATGACGGTTGTCAGAGGAGAGGTTTGCCGTAGAGATTGAGCATCTTCACCAGGCTTGAAGCCTTTAAAGATGCCTTTGCCGTCTACTTCTAAGGCAAAGCATTCTCGTGACGATAATACCGGATCTCCTGGGTTGCAATCCAGACAACAAGTATCATGATGCTTAGTAACTCAGCGTCTAACGCATCTTCGGTCTCCTTGGATCGCCCGGAAAGCCCAACGGAGGCTTCCCCGATCAACCACAATCACCAACGGGCATATTCTTCAGGCAACAACAGGCAACGAGATTCATCACCAATATCTCCTTCGTTGCCCGCAAATCCACCACCGACGCCCAGAACTCCATCTCTCAACGATCGCTCTCCATTGTCGGCGCCCACCGTTCGAACGAGACGCGGACCCAGCCCACCACTTTCGCCTCCGCCATCACCCCCTCCTGATCATGATCGCCGACCCAACGGCTATCCTTTTGCCTTCTCTGAGAGTGTCATGGCATCGAAGAAGATTTCCTCGGCCGTCCACGGTGAGTGAGTTGAGCCCAACATCTTCAGCGTCAGGCTCTGACGCCGCTCGCGGTATTCAGGCACTTTGACTAGACCAGTGGTATACGAGCTCTCAGATAACGAGTAGAGTACGAAGTGTTGGCTCAAAATCGCTACTTCCTGAGTATAGATGGTGCTGGATATAGAATACTTTTGCCACCTAAACCTTCCGTTTAACACTTCCCCTTTCGTCATCAGGCATATCAAAAATGCAGCAAAGGAATCAGACCTTGAAAACCACACAGAAACCGATTGAAACACAATCAACTCTTCCTGCCGAACAATGCGCCCCGTTTTCTAGAAAGATCCACCCCCCAGTCCCACGGTGGCATGCTTGCATCTGTTGAGCCTCATCGCAGCACGTACCCGTTTGTTCCGGAGCAGCTACCCCTGACTGTAGTCCTGTCGGTACCAATGAACGCTTTCGCACGAAAGATCTCAACATGATGTGACAGTCTCTGCCGGCAGGATTGATCTGTATTCCTGCCTGGATAACACGCGGTCATGCGCGGTTGATAACCTCAATCTACTATCATGAGCTACACGCACGTCGACGTGTTTCTTTTTATCAAGAACCTTCACTTATCTTTCAATTCCCCCATCATTTCTCCGTCCCAGCTCCATAAAATCCACCTTTCAAAATAGAGTCTTGTCCCTCTCTTTGTACAACCCAACAGCTCTTCTACCAACAATTTCCTCTTCTTCTCCGGCTCCATTCTACTTCAATCACCAAGCAAGACCCTCCTCTGCCTGCAAATCCCCCTTCGCTAATGAAGAACAGCCATCACCACCACTCCTCAAATTGCTACAATCAACAATGTTCTCCCAAACCGTCAATCCAAAGCCCTGCCCCTCTCCTCCACAGCCACCACCACCACCTCCTCCAAGCCCCCAGCGCCTCCGAGCCGCCCTCCACAGCGCCAAATGCCACGGGAATTTTGTCGACCTCTCTACCCCCCTCTCGCCACCCACCTCGCCCCCACCGCCACCACCAAGCCCTATTGCTTTTGAGATGGAGGGTTAGGGCGGGCGATTGCCCTTGTTCGAGGGAGAGAGGTGGGGATGTTGCACGTTTAAGTCTTTCAGTTGGGGAGGGTGGAGACGACGGCGAGATGGAAAGAAACGGGGTGTGGACGGGGAAGGGGAGGGTGGTTAGAGTCGACAGCATAGCCTGCGTTCATTCAAGGGTATTCTACCCTATCGCACTTGTTCCAAAAGGCTTCTTTCCAATCTTCCCTGTGATACCAGTAGCCGTGTTTTCGAACTCGACCACGAAGCCTGCGAAGAGTCCAGCCAAACACAAAGAACGTGTCCTTGCCCTGTGCGTTGCTTGAATAGATCCATCGGTAATTTCTCCTTGTGGTATAAGAACGTGAGGGCACGAACTCCGAGGACGACCCCAATCAACACACCCCCAACGCCACGCTATCACATATCCATGCCTCTCCACCTCATCCCTTTACACCCAAATGACCCTCCCCACTCCACGCCCACGACG
>JAABUQ010009703.1_pt1 | contig 12918 bp, 13 predicted proteins | sample 5560001 | NCBI WGS metagenome assembly JAABUQ01 (sample SAMN10711888, study PRJNA513371) | rock metagenome | isolation source: Antarctica rocks | place: Antarctica: Victoria Land, Finger Mt nord | collected 2015-12-18 | reverse complement strand
CGTGCTCGCCGCCGGCCACGCCATCGGCGCGGTGCTCCTCACCCTCGGTCGATTCTATGGCTGAGCCGGCTCCGCGAGCTCAGCGAACGCGTCCAGCGCCCAGGAGGCGGGGCAACTTCCCCTCTATGGTAAGTCGGTGCATGCGATCGCTGCGATTCGCCCCAGCGGCAAGCGCGGCGAAGTGATCACGGGCTTTCCGGTGTTCATGCGGCTCGCGCTCGAGACGGCGGAGAAGCTCTGATGGCCCGAGCAGACACGGCCGTTGCCGGAGCCGTCCCGCACCCTGCGCGCGGCGATCATCGCCTGCGGGCAGCGTGGGAGATGTTCAACCGGCCAGAGGTCAGGGTGATCTCGACCGATGTGTTCGACACTCTGGTCTGGCGCCAGGTCGCCGTGCCCCACCGCGCATTCTCGCTGCTGGCCGATCGGTTGCGGTCACGCGGGCATCTGGCTGGGCACATGACGTCCGAGTCGTTCCTGCAGCTGCGCATGCTCGCCGAACGCGAGGCCCGCCTGAAGCGAGCCCAGAGCTTTGGGGACCTCGAGGTGAACCTCGAGGAGGTCTACGCCGTGCTTCCTACGTGGGTGTTCAATCATCCCGAAGGCCGCGAAATCGCGCTGGACACCGAGGTTGCGCTCGAGCGCGATCTCATCGTTGCCGACCTCGACGTGGTCGATCTCCTGAGCGCCGGTCAAGCCGCGGGCAAGCTGGTGATCGCCGTGTCCGATACGTACTTCTCGGAGGCGCGCGTGCGAGATCTGCTCGGCCAAGCCGGGCTGGGCAGTCTCACCCTTGATCGGGTGTTCGTCTCCTGCGAATACCGTCAGGGCAAGAACGCCGGGCTGTTCGAGGCCGCTCTGGGCGAGCTCGGCCTGGCTCCGGCGGCCATGGTCCACCTCGGCGACAACGAAGATGCCGACATCGAGCCGGCCCGCGCCCTGGGAATAGAGGCGGTGGCCTTCGAACGGCTGCCGCTCGATCTGGCCAAGCTGATCGAAGACGAGAAGCGATTCTGCGGCCCTTCGACGCTCACGGGCGGCTTTCGCGCTTTCCCGCCTGAACTCGGCTCGCTGCGCGGCAAGGTGGCGGTTCGGGCAGAAGGGCGCAGCCTGCCGCTCTCGCTGCAGCCGTTCTGGCAAGCCGGAGCTCTGGTGTACGGCCCCGTCCTGTCGGGCTTTGCCGAGTGGGTACAGGAGCGGGGCAGTGAGCTGGGGGCGCACAGCCTGCACTGCTTCATGCGCGAGGGTGAATTCTTGGCCCCGCTGATCGACCGGGCCGGGGAGTACCTCGGGCTCGCGCCTCGTGCGCAGCGTCTGTGGCTCAATCGCGAGGTCCTGGCCGTGGCGTCTCTGGGAGATGCGTCCGGTTCTGAGCTCGGCGCTCTGCTGACCCGCCGGCGCGCGCCAACGGTACAGCAGCTGCTGCACACCGTGGGACTGAGCCTGGCCGACCTACCCCGCTACGCCAGCCACGCGAATACCAGCCTCGACGATCCGGTGGTGCGCAACAACGTGTTCGACGCCATCGAGGACGACGCGGTCATACAGAGCAGAATCCTTGAGTACGCGCGCACCCAGCGTGAGCGCATCGTGCGCTACGTCGAGCAGCTTCTCGACGGGCAGGATCGGCTGTTCGTGGTCGATCTGGGGTGGGCGGGAGGCGCTCAGGCGATGCTCAACAACGTGCTGCGGCTCGCTGGACGCCCGCTGGACATCGTCGGCCTGTACCTAGTGACGCATGCAGGAGCTACTCGCAACGTCTTTATGGACATGAAGACGTTCGGCTACCTGGGAGAGTTCGGAGAGCCCGAGCTCGCGGTGAACACGATCGTCCGCTCGCCTGAGATCCTCGAGCAGACGTGCATGCCCCCGCACGGTTCGCAAACCGGACTGGACGAGACTCTGCAACCGGTGCTTGCGCCCTCTCCGCATCACCCGCTCCAGGCCGCCGAGGCCAGCGCAGTGCGCCAAGGCGTGCTCGCCTTCCAACGCGAGTGGGCTCGCTACCAGGTGGTCTGCCCAGGCAAGCTGCCGTCGTTGGCCTGGTCCCCGGAGGTCCTGCGCCCGCTCCTTGTCCGCCAGCTGGCGGCCCCCACCGAGATCGAGGCGACGCTCTTGGGAGGCTGGGCCCATGACGAGAACCAGGGGTCCGACCGCAACGAGCAGATCGCGGATCTCTCCCTGGCCGGCCGGCTGCGCCATCTCGCGCCCGACCAGCTTCGAAGGGTGTCGATGTCCGATCTGTATTGGCCGGCGGGACTGGCCGCGCGTGTCGATCCGCCCGCGGCGGAGCTGTTCGCGGCGGCCAGCGCGGGTGAGCTGGATTGGGACGCGTTGTCCGCCGAGCTTGAGACCGGACCCTTCGTCGTGGAGGTTGCCCGCGGGGTGGACGTGGATGCCAAGGCCCGGCTGGCCGACACACCGCGGCGCAACCGTCGTGGACTGAGCGCGGTCTCGGGCTCCATCGGCGCCCCTGCCATTCAGGAGTTGGTGCTGCGACCGGCGCGGCACCCGTGTGTGCTGCGCCTGGATTTTCTCGAGGCCCGCTGTTACGTACAGGGACAGAACGAGCCGCTGACCATCAGCCTAGATGCGCCCGAGCAGTTCTCGCGGCTGCGCCGCGAGAACTGCTTCGTGCTCAATCCCAACGTATTCGTCGTGCACGGCGCCGCGCCCGCGCTTTACCTGGATCTGGAGTCCGCGGTCGCCGGGACGGTGTTTCGAGTCGACGTGCAGGTCGGCTTTGCGATCATGGCCATTAGCCAGCTGTTGCCCACCCCGGGCCGTCTGCGTTCGGTGGAGGACGCCGGGATCGCGGTGGAGCGAGCAGAGGCGATGATGGAGCGAGCAGAGGCGACGATGGCTCAGATGCGTAGCTCGGTCAGCTGGCGAATGACCGCGCCGTTGCGTCGGGTCAAGCGGATGCTCAGATGAACGAGCGGCCACTGCTCCTGCATTCCCTGCATGAGTTCTGGTCGCTCATCGAGCCCTGCCTCGATGCGGTCGCTCCAGCCAGCATCGTGGAGATCGGCAGCGAGGCGGGGACGTTCACCGAGGATCTTCTGGGTTGGGCGCAAGAGCATGGCGCTTCGGTTACCGCCGTGGAGCCGTGGCCGCGGCCGATCCACTGCCGACTGGTAGATGAGCGCGGGCTGCGGCTGATCGAGGGCAAGAGCCCGGGGATCCTCAAGGACATCGACGCCTTTGGCGTCTACGTGATCGACGGCGACCACAACCACTGGGTGGTACAGGCCGAACTCGAGCACGTGTTCAGCCAGGAGCCAAGCCCTCTGGTCATCATGCATGATGTCGCTTGGCCTGCCGCGCGCCGTGACCAGTACTACCAGCCGGAGGACATCCCCGCGGCGCACCGGCAACCGTTCTCATACGACGGCGGCGCCGTACCCGAGGAACCCGAACTGGTCCCCGACCGCGGCTTCCGGGGGGAGGGCGACTTCGCCTACGCTTTGCACGAAGGAGGCGAGGCCAACGGGGTGCTCACCGCCGTCGAGGAGGTGCTCGCCCGCCGTCCCGAGCTTGAGCTCTTGCGCCTGCCCTGCATATTCGGCCTTGGCTTTGTGTTCGCGCGCGACGCTCCCTTCGCTGCGGAGGTCCGTCGCATAGTGGGCCCGTTTCACGAGAGCGACCTGCTGGCGCGCCTGGAGCAGAACCGCATCGAGCTGTTCCTGCGCTTCATCGATCCCCGCGGCCAGGCTCAGCGCTACGCTCGCGCGTCGCCCGCCGCGGATCTCGTGGCCGGGCTTCAGCGAGAGGTCGAGAGCCTGCAGGCCGAGATCGCTCGTCTGCGCATTGACCTGGTTGATCGCACTCCGCCGGCCCAGGCTGACAGCGTGGCCTGAGATCTTGCGCCGTGTGAAGGTGGTCATCTTGGCGGCGGCAACGCGCCGCGGAAGACGTGGAGCTGAGCGGCTCGGGCGACACGCCGTTCGCATGGCATCGTCGAACCGGGGCACTGGCGCGGTCGGCGTGTGCTCATCACCGGGCGTAGGCTGCGCGCGGTTTCGGTGATTGTGTCGCGTTGTTCTCGGCGTCGGCGAGTTCGCCGGCGGCCACATCCATGAGACCAATCGTCAGATCACTAGCATCGCCGGGTTGGGGCGGGGGGCACCGGCGGTGGCTGCCGGGCGGCGTGATCGTGGCTGCTGCGCTGGCTGCGGCGGTGGTGGTGCTGATACTGGCGGTGGCGTTGGGCCATCACGGCCGGCGGTTGGCGGCGACCAACTCTCGGGTCGCGGTGAGCGCCTATGCCATCAGCGTCGGTCCCGGGCAGACGCGTTGCCAGGGAGGTGAGTACGTGCCTGGCGATGCCGCTGATCTGAGGATCTATCCAGGAGTGACGCCGGGCCAGGCCGGGCCGCCCCTCGCCCTGGCGTTCAGCGCGGGGGCTAGCGCCTTCACCGCCCATGTGCGAGGAGGCTATGGGTCGGACGCGCTGATGATCGGCCTCCCCCGCCATCCCGCGCTTCAGCTTGCGCGTCTGTGCATCACTAACCAGGGCCACGCTCCCGCGAGCTTTGCCGGCAACCACGTCTCTGCTTACCCGGCCGACACGGGCACGAGAATGACACCGAGCAGCCCGACTGATATGCCGGCGATAAGGAGCGGCAGCCGGTAGGTCTCTTTGATGTAGGTGCCGCCGGCGAGAGCCTTTGTCGCATCGAGCTTGGCCGACTGCGCAAAGACCGCCGCGGCCACTCCCACCGCGAGGGCAAGAACGCCAATCGCGACACCCCATCCGGTCGCCGAACGCTGAGAGGGCTCAGGGGTCACGAGCTTCGACGTGAGCCGGGTCGCAGAGGTACGCAACGTTCCGGCAATGACAATCGGGGGAGCACCGGGAAAGCTAGGGCAGGGCATCTTCGAGTTCGTAGATGACGCTCTTGGCTTCGTCGGGTATGTCGGCGTAGCTCGTCTCGATCGTGTCGAGAGCCCGGCGGGCTTGAGCAACGCTGGTTTGGATGCCCCGGCTGCGTTCGATGATTTCCATGAGGCGTTGCAGGCGGCGGGCGAGCAACCCGACGTTGAGCTGCCCGTCCTGGCCGACGTTGAGCGCGAGCGTCCGCGCGAGCTGGCAGGCGATCTCGAGCGCGAGCGGCTGCGAGTCTTCCTTGTCGAAGAGCACGAGGATGCGGTTGCCGGGATAGACGCGGATCGGGTGGTCGGCGAGCGCCGGGGTCGCGGTGGCAAAGATGACGATGCCGGCTTCGGCTTGACGGTTGGACATCGCCTCCGCGAGGTAGGCAAGCGCGTCTTTGGCTTTGAGGCGGGGGACGTCTTTGGCTTCGAGAACCACGCGGCGGTCACGCCCTCCCGTGCTGTCAGGGTTGAGGGTGACGGTGAAGTCGCCTTTGTCGCTGCCGTCGATGCCCTTGGCCTTGCTCGTGTCCTCAACGAGATCGCCGTAGGGCGCGTGCGCGGCCTCGATGGCGGGCGCGATCAAGTCTTGAAAGGCAAGTCCCTTGGGATTGCTCTGGCGCGCTTCGGCCGCTCGGACCGCCCGCAGGGCGCCGCTGCGCTCGCCGAGCGCGGAGAGCAGGCGCTCGACCTCGCTGCCGACGGCACCGACGATGGCCTGGCTCGCTCCGTGTTGAAGGAACATCCCGCCCACTTCGAGCATCTCGCGCACCACGCCCTCCACATCTCGACCCTGGCGGGCGCAGTGCTGCGCAGCGGCAAGCGCGGTGCCGCGAACCTCCAGGTCTCGAATCCGAAGGGCGTCCGGCGTGAGAGTGACCGGCTCACCGTCGCTAGGCGACCCGCTCCGGAATTCCGGAGCTGAGGTGTTGCCTGAGTGGTCGATCGAAGCCACACGTCCCCTCCCGGTTCCGGTTCCGTGCATTACCATATATGTGCGGTAGACGTGGTTGTAGAGGGTCGACAGGTGCCGTTTCTGCGCGCTAATCCCGTATCTCGGGCCGTCTTGAGCGTGTACGCAGCATCCCGACCACCAAGACCTGGCGGCCCTGTGCCAGCCGCAGCAGGACGGACATGTGACCGACGGTGTGACCTGGGGTGAAGACGAGGCGGATGCTCCCGTCGCCGAGCAGATCGATGGTCTTCGCGAACGGTCCGTACGGCTCACCGTCGCGGTCGAAGTCGACGAGTTGAATCCGCGGCTGGGACGGCAGATGGTGGCGGACGTACCCCTTGCCAGCGACGAACCGTCCACGGGTGGCCGCCCACTCCTGACGCGAGCACGTGAACCCGGCCGTCGGGAGCAGGCGCATACCGCTCGTATGGTCAACGTGGAGGTGGGTCATGATCACCTGCTTGACGTCGTCCGGCTCGATCACCAGCTCGCGTAGCTGCTCGTCAAACGGCGCCTTCGCAGGTCGCAGGTTTCGAAACAGCAGGCTCATCGGGCCTCCGAAATCCGCGCGGAGGTCGGTGCTCGCGTCAGGGTGCAGGCCGGTGTCGATCAGGATTGTGCCGGCCGATGGATGGCGAACCGCGTAGGCGAGGCAGGGCGAGCGCACGACTTCACCACCGGGTCGCAGGACCCCGGCAAGCCGGGTGAGCCAGTTGCCCCCATCGGCGCGGAACACGTAACCGTTCGGGGTGGGCACCTCCGCTGTGACCATCACGTCGAGCTCCACGACGGTGCTGCTGGCGTCATCATTCACGGTGATCCTCCACAGGGTCGCTTGACAGTCGGCTGCCGCCAGCAACGAGGTCATAGAACACCTCTACGAAGTCGCCGTAGAGCCGGTCCGGGAACGCGTCAGGATCCGCCAGCTTCGCCAGCGCGAGTCCCACGCCGAGCTCGCGCATCACGGTGGCGATGTCCTGCGCGGGCATCGGCAGGACGACGCCGGCCGCGCGGGCATCCTGCTCGAGCATCCGGCCGACCGCGAGTCGCACCGCGGCCTGCCGGGCGGCCAGCGCGTCGCGCAGCTCCGGAGTCCGCAGGGAGTGCACGAAGAACTCCAGGGCGGCGAGCACGAACGCCGGGTCGGCGGCCTGCCGCGCCATCCAATGATCGGCGAAAGCCCGCGCACGCTCAGCGATCCCCCCGCCGTCAAGCTCGTGGATCTCCATCAGCTCCGCGACCCGTGTCAGCGCGTATCCCTCAAACACGGCCAGGAACAGCTCGTCCTTGCCGCCGAAGTGCCAGTAGATCGCCCCGGTCGAGTAGCCGGCCTCACGAGCCATCTGCTCGAGCGACGCCGCGTGGAACCCGCGCTCGACGAACACCCTGGTCGCCGCCGCGACCAGCTCGGCGCGCGTCTCCTCTTTGCGCTCGGCCCGGCGAGACCTGCGACTCGGGATGGCCATAGGCCACGACTGTAACATAGGCTCCTTATGTAACTAGAGCCTAGGCAGGGCACCACCCCGCAGAACCGCCGTCGGCGGGCCGATGGGACCCTGCTTGCGAGCCCGGAGGAGGGTCGAGAACGGTGCGCCCGAGAACGCGACAAGCGCCGCGATAGCCGATCTCGCAAGCCGATCGGTCAGCGGGACACCATGGTCGAGGTGTGGCGAAGGCTTGAGACGAAGCGTTCGCGGGCCGCTGTCGCTGATGCGCTGGGTCGGTGGTCGCCAGCGACCTTGCCGCTGATCTCATCAGCGAACGGCGCGCGATATCCAGGGGGGCCAGAGCGGCGAACGTGCTGCGGCGGTAAGCCTCGAGGAAGAAGCCGCGCGCGTCGCCGTGGACGGTCGGCTCGATGAGCAGCGGGCCGTCGAGCTGCGTGGGCAGGAGCCGCATAGCTCGGGAGCGTATCTCCGAGGTGATCGCAGAGCTCGCGATGCCTCGAGCGTCAAGTCGAGTTCCAGCCGCGAGCGTGACCAGCAGGAGGAAGCACAGCCGGCATACCCAAACATGAGCGAATCCAAGGCGATCAGAGCATTGACCTTCAGCGGCGAGGGGTATCCAGCGCAGCGGCCGGTCGCGCGCCCCCGAGGCATCCATCAGGAGCAGCTTCTCGGTGCTACCGTGCCTCCGTCTGGGAGCGCGAGAGATCATCCGATGTGCGCACTGGACCTGGATAGCGTCGCCCACCGCAGCGACGGGAAAGAAGGCCGAGGGGCCATCGTGGCCAGTCAACGATCCTTGCGAGGTCCAACGCGTATGACGACAGAGGCCTGCCGCCGTACCGTCCTCTGGTCCAGTCGTGCAGAAGGGTTCCAAGACGGTCGCCGGCGGCAACGACGATGACGTGATGGTGGGATGATCATTGACTCCGCGGCTGTGGATCGTCACGCCTGTGTACCTTGATGTCCCGTCGTTCCAGATTCTGCGGGCACGAGTGATCAACCGCGTCGTCAACGAGCCCGCTCTTATGGGCTACGAGGTTCGCTTCGTCGTCGCGGATGACACCGGGGGACTGGATCCGGAGATCGCGTCGTTGGAGAGCTACGAGGACGTGCTGGTCGTCCAGCCGCCCTTCAACCTCGGTCACCAGCGAGCGATCGTGTACGCGCTGCGCAAGACGGCAGTCCACATCGACGACGAGGATCTGGTCGTGACCATGGACGCGGACGGGGAGGACGCACCTGAGGACGTGCCCCGGCTGCTCGCTGAGCTCCTCAACGCGCCGTCCGATAGGGCGGTGGTGCTGGCGTATCGGACCAAGCGATCGGAGTCGCTGGCCTTCAAGTTGTTCTACGCGGGCTTTCGGACTGCCTTCAGGCTGCTCACCGGCACCACCGTCCGTTCCGGAAACTTCGCCGCTTATCGCGGGTGGGTTGCCCGCCGAGTGCTCGCCCATCCCCACTTTGATCTCTGCTACTCCTCGACGCTGACCAGCCTGAGTCTGGCTCTCCGCTTCGTCCCGTGCGCGCGGGCCACGAGATTTGCAGGACAGTCGCGGATGAGCTACGGGAAGCTGATTCAACACGGCGTCAGCATGCTCATGCCCTACCTCGACCGGATCGCGATCCGGGCCTTGATCCTGTTCTCGGCGATCGCCGCAGCGTCCGTTGTCATGGCGCTGGCGGTGGTGGGTATCAAGATCGGCACCGACCGCGCGATTCCCGGTTGGGCCACCGCCACCCTGCTTGCCCTTATAGCCTCCTCGCTCGTGTCGCTGGGCAACTTCGTGCTGCTCTTCGCGGTCTACTCGCAGTCGCGAGGGCTGTCGCTGTCCCAACTCGAACAAGAAACCTATGGATCCACTCGAAGCACACCTGCAGAGGCAGATCGAGCATTCTCGTGACTTCTTCTGGCACCGCATCCGCTGGAAGGCCGTATCCGGACAGCTGAGAGAACGCCGCTTCGAGCTCACTGACGTCGGGGCGGGCATCGGCCTGGTCGGCGAGTACCTGGCCCGGCAACATCCCGAGTCGACTTACCACTTCGTAGAGCCCCTCCCGTCGCTGGTCGCCGAGCTCGAGAGTCGCTTCGGACCCCAAGCCAACGCCAACCAAGCCAAGAGCTACGCGGGTAGCCGGTATGTCACGTTGCTCGATGTCCTCGAGCACATCGAGGACGACAGGGCCTTCCTCGGCGACCTGGTAGCCAAGATGGAACCGGGAGCGACCCTGATCCTCACTGTTCCGGCCCTTCAGCGCCTGTGGTCGCCGTGGGACGTGGCGCTGGGGCATTTCCGGCGCTACGACAAGGCCAGCATCGTCCGCGTGTTCGCCGGGCTGCCGGTCGAGCTTCGTGAGGTGAGCTATCTGTTCCCAGAGATGCTCCCGGCCGCCGTAGCTCGGCGGCGTCTGCGGCCCGCCGGCGCTGGCGCTCAGGCTGCGCAGAGCGCGGAGTTTCCCGATCTGTCTCCGACTGTCAACCGACTGCTCTACGCCGTCGGCTCAGCGACGTTGCGGCTTCGCCGCCTGTGGCCGACAGGAACCTCCGTTCTGGCGATCGCCGACCGCGTGTAGGGAGAACCCGCTTTTGGCGTTTGAGACAGTCCGCTAGGAGCGTGGGTCGCTATCGGGTCGCGTCGCGGGTGAGCGGCGAAGATCGACGGTCGTGACGGTCGTGACGGCGGCGGTGATGGTGATGGTTTGGTCGCTTGGCTCGGACTCGGCGCCTCCCGGGGCGGTTCCGGGCCGTTGGGGAGCGCTCCCCAGGGCTTTTTCAGCTGGTGTTCAGGATCGCCAGGCCACCGGCGCGGTACAGCTTGAGCAGGTTGTGGATTGCGCAGGTAAAGCGCCATTGGGCGCGGGCGGCTGGCTTGCCGCGGATCAGTACGCGGCGGCCGTCTTAGACTTAGTGCTGATCGCCGGAAGTTCTGTCCGGTCAGGCGGCGAGCGCTTCGTGGGCGCTGAGCCGAGCGAGCCAGGCGTTGAGTTTCTCGCGGGTGAAGTTCCACGCGAACGGTTCGGCGATCTCGTTGTAGAGCCGCTGGAACGCAGTGAGTCGCTGCTTAACCTCAGGCGAGGTCGTCGAAGTCGTTGGGGGTCAGGACCTTGCGCTGCACGATCGAGAAGTAGGGTCGGAGGCGGGCCGCCGTGTCGCGCTTGCGCGCGGTGGTTTGCTCGCCTCCGCCCTCCGCACCGGACGTGCGTGTTCCCACGCATCCGGCGCTCCCCAGGATTGGCCGCTGGTCGTTCAAGGCGCTGCACGGGCAGGGCGTGGTTCCGCCCGGGTGGTGGCCCGGGATTGTTCGGGGGTTGCCCACGGCGTGGGTATGCGGTGGCCCCTGTAGCGGTAGCGGGTCACTGGTACTTGGCCGGGCCAGTAGAGCCTGGTGCCGTCCGGGCTGGTCCATCGGCGTCCCCAGTACCGCCGCTTGATCTGTTTGGAGGTCAACCGCGGGTGCTTCTTGCGCAGCCACAGCATCACCCGCCACCACAAGTAGTGGTCGAGATAGCTGAAGCAGCGCTTGGATGCGGCGTGGCGGTGGTAGTTGGTCCAACCCCGAAGGATTGGGTTGAGCGCGTGAACGAGCTCGTCGAGCGACAGACCGATATTGGACCGTCCGGTGAGCTCCTTGATGCGGTGTTTGATGTCCCGAAACGATCGCTCGCTCGGGAAGCTGTAGGCGACGGGAATCCGACCCCGCGGGCGCCGCTGGATGCGGAACCCGAGAAAGTCAAAGCCGTCGTCAACGTGGGTGATGTGCGTCTTCTCGGGCCAGAGCGTCAAGCGCATCTGCTCGCGCATGAACTCGGCCGTTTGCTGTTTGAGCGCCTGGGCCTGGGCTTTGGTGCCACGAACCAGGATCACGAAGTCGTCCGCGTAGCGGATCATTCGATAGCTGGGGTGGCCCTTGGCCATCCGCCACTTGCGCTGATGTGGCGTGCAGGCGTTCCAGGCGTCCTCGAAGCGACGGTCGAGAACCGAGAGGGCAACGTTCGCGAGGAGCGGTGAAAGTATCGCCCCTTGCGGAGTGCCCGATGGCGTCGCGGTCAGGGACCCGTGTCGCATGATCCCCGCGCCCAGGAACTGCCGGACCAGGCCGAGCACGCGCTTGTCGGTCACCCGACGACGCAGCTGTTCCATCAACAATCCTTGATGGATCGACCCGAAGCAGTCCTCGACGTCTCCCTCTATCGCCCACTCATATGAGCGGGGCGGGTTGATGAAGAACCGTACCTGCTCGATGGCGTCCTGCGCTCGACGATTGGGACGGAACCCATAGGAGCACGGCTGAAACTCCGCCTCCCAGATCGGCTCCAGCACCAGCGTCGTCGCCATCTGAACGATCCTGTCGCGCAACGCCGGGATGCCCAACCTTCTGACCTTCCCGGACCCGCGCTTGGGGATCTCGTGCTCGCGCACCGGCAGCGGGGAGTAGGAGCCGTCCCTGAGCGACTGCCGAAGCTCGCCAAGGACCCTCTCCACGCCTCGCTGCTCGACGTGCCAGCGTGTCTGACCATCAACACCGGCGGTCTTAGACCCCCGATTGCGTTTCACCCGCTCCCACGCAACCAGCAACGTCGCATGGTCACACAACAAGTTGAACAGATCGCCGAACGGCTTCTGCTCGTCCTGTTCTGTCCAGCGGTGCAGCTTGGTCTGCCATCCCAGTACCCGCTCTGTCGCCAAGGCGACGTCAAGCGGCGCGGACGTATTCACGCCCGACCTCCCGAACGGCTTCTCATGCCGCGGTCCTGCTGCCGCCCTTCCCCATGTGACCGGCTTTCCCGGCGCTCGGAGTACTACGGCGGCTCCGCCACACCCCCGGCGCATCAGCCAGCATCGGGCCTGACCGGCCGCCACCAGCAGCCGGTCGCCCCGGGGGCGCTTCCCACGTTCACCATGATCCGTTTGACCGGGTCGGCAGTCGGCTTTACCCCTGCAGCGCATCCGGAGGGCAATCGCAGTCTCCCCCCGGCCACCGGGCCTGGATCGATGAGCCAAACCCGGCGCGGGCCGCCAATCTACGCGGCGACACCGTTGCTGCGCGCAGCCCACATCCGCCAGATTCTGGGCTGCTGATGCGATCAAGAGGCTTCAACCACCGCTTCGCTTTCGCTCTGCCTTTCGGTCTCACTAGCGCGCACGCGGACGTCTGGCAGTACCGCCCGGCCGCTACGTTGTCGGGGCTGCTCTCGCCGCCAGCGCGCGATCCCGCGCCGCGACTGCCCCCAGCTTCGCCGAGCCGCTGCATCAGCCCGGGGCCGGCATTCCAGCCGGCACGGATGAGAGTTGTACGTCCGTTCTCTCCTTTCACATGGCGCCTCGTGGCGCACGTAGATCTCGATCTGGTTCAGCCATGACGCGTGGACGGGGGTGTGCACGAGCCGGAGGGTCGGCCACTGGCCTTGCAAGCGTTCCACGGACTGCTTGCCGCGGTGTGAGCTGCCGTTATCGACAATCCAGAACACTCGCCGCGCCGACCTGTAGGGCTCAGCGGTCATGACCTGCTCAACCAGCCGGCCGAACCGGAGCCTGTCAAGCCCGGTGAGACGCTTCATGTTCGAATTTAGTGAGCGGCGGCCTCCTTCTCGGGCTTGTTGATCCACGCGGCGGCCGGTAGCTCGGGCGGGACGGGCGGGTTG
>JAABUQ010009699.1_pt1 | contig 12924 bp, 7 predicted proteins | sample 5560001 | NCBI WGS metagenome assembly JAABUQ01 (sample SAMN10711888, study PRJNA513371) | rock metagenome | isolation source: Antarctica rocks | place: Antarctica: Victoria Land, Finger Mt nord | collected 2015-12-18 | reverse complement strand
AGGGTGACCTTCAGTCGCTCGCCTCGCACGTCGGCGAAGGCGCCGACCCGCCACGCGGTGGTGGGGTCGCCGTCGACTGCCTGGGCCGGGCGGTCGGCGGGCGCGTACGCGACCGGGTTGCCGTAGTCCGTCGCCTCGACCGAGGCGACGCCGCGCTGCTCGGCCACCGTGCGGGCGTTGTCGCCGGGGGTGCCGTCCGCCAAGATGTCCGTCGCGGCGTGCCCGGTGGTCGCGCTGGACGTGAACAGCGGCAGCCGCGCATCGCTGGGGTCGGGCTTGAGCGGCGTCTCGCCGGTCCGCTCGGTGTAGCCGTAGTTCTCGCGCACCGTGCCCCACCGCTCGGCCCGCCGGCGGTTGCTGTCGGTCAGCAGCAGGTCGGCCCCTGCGGCGAGCGCCGCCTGGTACTGCTGCGCCGTCATCGAGGCCCGGTAGAGCACGGTCCCGGTCTGTTGCAGCAGCCCCGCAGCGGCGGCGTCGACCAGCCCTTCTCCGCTGCCCGCGACGACGAGGGGCTGCGCCGCGCGCTCCGCCCGCACGATCGGCACGGTGCCGTTCACCGGGAACACGGCGACTGCGGGTGGCTCGGGAGCGGCCGCCGGGGTGCCGAGCGTGACCTCGTCGACGAGTGGGACCGCGCCCTGCTCGGGCACCTGCGGGCCGAAGGTCGTCGGCGCCCCAAGCCCCGCTGGGCGCAGTGTCGTGAACTCCTGCCACGTCCTCGTCGGACGGGGGGAGCGGAACCGGGCGTACTGCAGGTCGCTGCGCAGCTCCACGTCACCCACCCCGAGCAGCCGGGCAAGCGGGGGCAGCGACGCGGGCTCGTACACCCCTTCCTGCAGCCGGCGGTCGAGCGCGCGCAGCAGGTCGGCCGTACCGGGCTCGCCGTAGGGGATCAGCTCGCGGGACAGGAACGGCCGGTCCATCAGCCCGGGCGGCACCGGGTCGAGCGTCGAGCCCCAGTTGTAGTGCGAGAAGTCGGCACCGGGCAGCTCGAGCACCCGCGTGGCGTTGCCCTTGCTGCCCAGGTAGTCCGCCGACGCCTGCATGTAGCCCGGCAGCTTCTCCGGCCGGCGCAGGTTCGGGTCGATGTAGAGGCCCTGCCACAGCGGTGCGGCGACCAGGCCGATCAGCACCACCGCCACTGCGAAAGCCACCTGCCGCCCGGCCCGCGGCATCCGCGCCGAGCGCCGGAGCGCGTCGAGCCCGGCCGCCAGCAGCACCGAGAGACCGAGCGCGACGAGCGGAACTGCACGCGGCATGCTGCGCAGTGCCAGCCCGAACGACGAGCCCTGGGCGAAGTCGCGGAACACGCCGGCTGCGGGCGACGGGTGCTCGTAGGGGTAGACACCGACGGCGATGGCCGTGGCGAGCGCGACGAGCGCCACGAAGTAGGCGCGGTAGCGCCAGCGGACGCAGCCGGCAAGCAGCACCGCGAGCACGGGGAGGGCGAAGCTGGCGGCCATCAGCCACCCGGCGCGGGTGAACGACTCGGCGGCCTGCACCCAGGCCGCGATACCGTCGCGCCCGTAGAAGTACCAGTTGCCCAGCCCTCGCAGCACCTCCGACGCCTGCGAGCTGCTGGCGACGGTCTTGATGCTCTCGGTGAAGGCGAGCACGTCGAGCCCGTACAGCGCCTGCATAGCAAGGCCCGCGACCCACCACACATTGGCCAGCAGGATCACGACCGCGCAGCGCCACAGGAAGCCCAGCGCCCGCCGGCCACTGACCTCGTGATAGCTCCAGACGGCGAACGGGATCCACACCAGCGGCGCCAGCAGCGCCCACACGAGGCTGGTGGCGTTGACGCTGCCGATCAGGGCGATGCCTCCGGCCAGCAGCGCGGGATGGCGCCAGCGGGCGCGCCATGGGCTGCGGGCGGCGCTGGCGGGTCCGATCAGGCGCAGCCCGCGGATGGTGAGTCCGAGCAGCCAGGCCAGGCCGGCCCACGGCATGAGGATGGCCGAGATGCGGGCCTCGTACTCGAGCACGTAGGGCGTGAAGGCGTACGCGAAGGCCGCCACAGCCGAGGTGCCCCGCGGCCACCCGAACGTCCGCAGCAGGAACATCACCCCGGCACCCGCGGCGAACAGCAGGGTGCCGGTCCAGAGCCGCTGGGCCACCCAGTCGGGCGCGCCGATGTGTTGCCAGAACCAGTACCACGGCCCCATGGGCAGCAGGTAGCCGATGTTCTGGTGGGTGACCGTTCCTGCACCCACGTGCGGGTCCCACATGTACGGCGCCCGGGCGAGCAGCCGGTCGGGGTCGAGGTAGAGGTAGGCCTTGGTGTCGGCGCCGACGTAACCCGGCGCGGTCAGCAGCAGCGGGATGTACGCGCAGAGCGCCAGCAGCGTCTCCGGCCAGAAGCGCGCGAACCGCAGCCACCCCTGGCGCCGGGGCTCGGCGCGGGCCGCCCGCCGCGCCCCAGACCTGCCTGCCGGTCTGGCCGGCATGCCCGGGCTGACCTGCACCGAACCCTGGGTCATCGGCGTCCGGTGGGTCTGGCCCGCCCGGCCTGGTCCGCCAGCTTGCGAAACGTCCCGCGTGCCGTCGCATCCCAGGTGAAGCGCTCCGCGTGCGCCAGGGCACCGGCCACCAGCTGCTCGTGCAGCTGAGGCGTCGTCAGCACGTCGGTCAGGGCAGGGCTGAGGTCGGCCGGCTCGGCGACGAGGATGCCGCTGCGCCCCTCGTCGACCGCGTCGGTGTGCCCCGCGATGCGGGTGACGACGGCAGGCGTACCGCAGGCCGCGGCCTCGGTGATCGTCATCCCCCAGCCCTCGCGGGCGGAGGCCGAGGTCAGCACCCACGCGCGTCGGTAGAGCTCGATCAGGTCGTCGTCGTCGACCCGGCCCGGCAGTGAGATCCAGTCGGTCGCACCCGCCGCGGCGATGCGCGCCTCGAGCGCGGCCCGCTCGTAGCCCTCGCCGACCAGCACGGCCTCGAGCTCCGGCACCTGCCGCCGTGTGCCGACGAGCGCGTCGATCAGCGCGTCGAGTCGCTTGACCGGGACGAGCCGGCCGACCGCCACCACCAGCGGATGCGGCGAACGGGTGCCACCCGGGCTGAACCGGGGGCTGATGCCCGGCGGCGTCACCGACACCAGCTCCGGGCGCATCTTCAGCAGGTGGATGATCTCCTCGCGTGAGGACTCCGAGAGCGTGACGATGGGGGTCCGCCGGTACAGCGGCGGGGCAATGCGGAACTCGATGGTCTCGCCGACCCGGGCCAGGTGCGGCGGCAGCACCATTCGCCACATCGAGGCGTGGACGTGGTGCAGAAAAACGATGCGCGGGCACCGCGCCCACACCGGGGAGAAGAACGGCATCCCGTTCCAGATCTCGACCAGTCCGTCGTGCGTGCCGCTGCGTCCCACCGCCGCCGAGACGGCGCTGCGCGGGAACACGGCGTACCGGCCGGCCTTGCGGATGACCGAGTAGCCGTTGCGGGTGGTCCGCACCGGGCGCCCGGCCACCTCGGCGGTCCGCATGGTTACGTCGAGCCCAGCCTGTGCCCACCGCTCGGCGACCTTGTCGGCGTGCACCTCCGAGCCGCCGGCCTCCTCGTCGTCGAGGTCGCGCCAGGCGAGGAACAGCACCCGCCGCAGCCCGGAGTCGGCCACCATCTGCTCCAGCGTCGGGCCGGCCACCGGCTGGGGCGATGCCGCACCCTGCACCAGCGGCACGGGCGGCACGGGCGGCACGGGCGGCACAGGCGGCACGCCGAGCTCGCCGACCTGGGCGCGCTCGACGCCCCCGGTGGCGCTCACGCCGGCTTCCGTAGCGCGAGGGCGGCCTGCAGCACGAGTCCTCCGGTCACCGCGGCGAGCACGGCCTGGACGGCGAGGTCGGTCAGGGCCGTGGCGGTCGGGGCGCCGTGCGCCGCGTTGAGGGTGGGCAGGGCGACGACCACGCCGACCCCGAGCGCCAGCACGGCCCTGCGGTGGCCGGCGCCGAGCAGGTAGTGGACGAACAGCACGGTGGCGCCCAGGCAGGTCATCGCGAGGGCGAGCGGTAGCAGGGCTGACGCGGCCGAGACGTAGCGCGGCCCGAACGCGATGCGCAGCAGGGTCTCCGGGGCGATGGCGGCCAGCACGAGCAGCAGACCGCACGGGATGGCGAGCACCGCGAGGGTGCCGCTCAGCTGGCGTAATGCGTGCTGTCCGGCGGCCTTGCGGGTGGCGGCCTCGGGCAGCAGAAAGCTGCTCAGCACCAGGGCAGCGAACACCAGGGCCTTGCTCGCCACGGAGATGGCCGCGTAGGTGCCGGCCGCCTCGGGGCGGGCGCGCCCGAGGACGACGACGTCGAGGTTCTGCAGCAGGCCGAGCATGCCGAGCGTGGCGAGCGCGAGCCCGACGTCGGTGCGCAGCCGGCGGGCGGGCCGGACCCGCCGGCCACCCGCCGCCGTCTCGTCGACGGGTGGGAAGGCGACGCCCGGCGGCATCGCCGGCCCGGCTGCCACCTCGGGAACGTCAGCCACCTCGGGCCCGGCGGCCTCGGTCCGCCGGGCGTGCCGTGCGTAGGCCCAGCGGGCGTGCAGGTCGGCGCCGACGATGCCCGCGAGCAGCGCCCCGATCGCGCCGGCCGCACCGAGCCCCACCACCACCAGCAGGACGGTGAGCAGCGAGCGCAGGCCCGACTCCAGCAGCAGGTTGACAGCCAGCGCGTTGTAGGCTCGCGCCGCCTGCAGCAGCCCGCGGTCGATGCACAGCAGCCCCCACGCGGCGCCCGCGGTCAGCACCACCACCAGACCGGCGCGCGACGGCACCGACAGCGCGTCGGCCAGGGGAGCAGCGACAAGTACGGCGACGACGAACGTGGCCGCGGTGATGCCGAACGCCACCCGCCGCACCCGGCTGGTCCAGCCGGGGATGAGGTGCCGGCGCCCGGCCGCCCGCCAGTGCGTCACCCGCTGCACGATGCCGACGAGCAGCGCGCTGCCGGGCATTGACAGGACGAAGAACAGGGCGATCAGCTGGGCCAGGGTGCCGTAGCCGCGGGTCGACAGCGCCCGCGCGATGACCAGCGTGACGAGGACGTTGGCAGCGTTGGCCACCAGGCCCGCGAGCGCGAGGGGCGTGGCCTCCTTGACCGCGCCGCCGGTCGTCGGGGCGCCACCGACCGCTCCTCGGGCGCCACCGGCTCCCGCACCAGCCGTAGCGGCGCCGCCGGGACGCGTCGGTGCTGCCGGCTCATTGCCCTGAGGGGGCTGCGCCGGGGCACTCGTCGGCAGTGTCACGGACTCCTCGGGTGGCTGGGCGTCGCTGTCGTCGCTGTCGTCGCTGTCGTCGCTCACGCGCCACCAGCCGGGCGCTGGGTCAGCGGACAACGTGTCGCGAGGGACGACTCGGCGAGGGTATACGGGCACAGCCGCCCCCGGCCCGCCGACGCGCCCAGGCTCACTCCACCTTCGCCTGCTCGGCCAGCCGGCGCTCCCGGCGCAGGTCGGCGTCGACCATCTCCTTGACGAGGGTCTCGAAGTCCATGGTGGGGGTCCAGCCGAGCTCGTCGCGGGCCCGCGAGGCGTCACCGGTCAGCACGTCGACCTCGGCGGGCCGGAAGTAGCGCGGGTCCTGCACCACCCGGCTCGACCAGTCGGTCGTCCCGACCCGCGCGAAGGCGATGTCGAGCAGCTCGCGGATGCTGTGCGTCTCGCCGGTGGCGACCACGTAGTCGTCCGGCGCGGGCTGCTGCAGCATCCGCCACATGGCATCGACGTAGTCGCCGGCGAAGCCCCAGTCGCGGCGGGCATCGAGGTTGCCCAGCGCCAAGGTGTCCTGCAGCCCGAGCGCGATGCGGGCCACTGCCCGGGTCACCTTGCGGGTGACGAACTCGACCCCCCGGCGCGGTGACTCGTGGTTGAACAGGATGCCTGAGCACGCGTAGGCGCCGTAGGACTCCCGGTAGTTGACTGTCATGTAGTGGCCGAAGGTCTTTGCCACCCCGTACGGCGAGCGGGGGTGGAACGGCGTCGTCTCCCGCTGCGGCACCTCGCGGACCTTGCCGAACATCTCCGATGACGACGCCTGGTAGAAGCGCACCCGCCCCATGTCGTTGGAGGTCGAGATGCGGATGGCCTCCAGCATCCGCAGCACGCCCATCCCGGTCACGTCGCCGGTCAGCTCGGCCTGCCGCCACGACAGGCCGACGAACGACAGCGCGCCGAGGTTGTAGACCTCGTCGGGCTGCGCCAGCTCCATCGCCCCGATCAGCGACGGCAGGTCGGTCAGGTCGCCGTCGAGCAGCTCGACGCCCGGCACGATGCGCTCGACCGTCGCCACCTTGGGGTTGCTCTGGCCCCGGACCAGGCCGAACACCTCATAGCCCTTGGCGGACAGCAGCTCGCCCAGGTAAAGGCCGTCCTGGCCGGTGATACCGGTGATGAGCGCGCGGGGCACGGGTCTCCTTCTAGGTCGTGGCGGCGAGCAGGGGTGCGCGGCGAGGCGGGTCGAAGCGGTGCCGGCGGCGCAGGAAGCGCCGCTCGACGAGCAGGTACGACGCCGTCGCCGCCCCGACGGCCACGACGAGGCGGACCGCCTGCGTCGGGAGCCAGGGTAAGCCGAGCGCGCTCTGGTTGAGTGCGAGGAACACCGGCCAGTGCCACAGGTACAGCCCGTAGGAGATGCGCCCGACGGCGACCAGGAGGCTGCTTGCGAGCAGCGTCCCCAAGACGCTCCCGGGCACGGCGACGAGGGCGGCGACGAGCACGGTGGCCAGCAGGGCGATGCCGGTGAGCCCGCCGTGGAAGACGACGGCCGACCGGTAGCTCAAGCTGACGACGAGCGCGAGCAGCGCCAGCGCCGCGAGGATGCCGGCGCCCGAGAGCACCTGCCGCGCGGTCCCGGTGGCGCGCAGCGGCCGGCCGGTGGCGACGAGCGCCAGCGCGCATCCGAGCAGCAGCGCCTGCGCGCGGCTGTCCGGGCCGTAGTACAGCCGCGACACCGACCGCGCGCCGTCCCAGAGCAGAGGCGCGAGCAGCGCCGACAGGACCGCGAAGCCAACTGTCACGCCGAGCACGGTGCCGCGCCGGCAGGAGCGGACGAGCAGGGCCAGCAGCGGCGGCCAGAGCAGGTAGAAGTGCTCCTCGATCGACAGCGACCAGGTGTGCTCGACCAGGCCGAGGACGGGCACGTGGCCGCTCGCGGCCTGCAGGTCCGACACGTACAGCAGCGTGCCGACGATGCCCCAGCCGAGCCCCTGCGTGCCCGCGGGGTGCGCCGCGACCGCGGCGTAGGCGAGGACCGCGACGACCAGCACGAGCAGCGCCGGCAGCAGCCGCAGCGCCCGCCGGGCGTAGAAGCTGCGCAGCCGTATCCGTCCGGTGGCCGCGATCTCGCCGAGCAGCAGCCAGGTGATCAGGAAGCCGGACAGGACGAAGAAGATGTCGACGCCGATCCAGCCGCCCGGAGCCCGGGTGGCCCCGCTGTGGAAGGCCAGCACGGCCAGTACCGCCACCCCCCGCAGTCCGTCGAGTGGCCGCAGGTGGGGCGTCCTCGTCGCCGCAGATGCCGCATCCGCTGGCGGCCCAGCGGAAGAACTAGAAGCCACGCGACGCCGGTCCGGTGTCGGCAGCCAGCCGGCGGACGAGGGGCAGTGCCACCCGCGCGACGAGCTTGTCGCCGGGCTCGGTGATGTGGATGCCGTCGCTGGGGAAGCGCACGTCGACCCCGTTGATCTTCTGCGTGTACCGGCCGTCGGGGCACAGGATCGCGTTGGCGTCGACGACCCGGGTGACGCGGGGGTGACGGGCGGCAGCCTCGCGGACCAGCACGTTGAAGCGGTCGATGCGGGCCGGGTCGTCGGCGACCGAGGTGCTGCCGTCGGGCAGCTCGGTCTTGCGGTAGTACGGCGCGGTGAACAGGATGACCCGCGCTCCCTCGCTCGACAGCGTCGCGATGGCGGTGTCCAGCTCGCCGGCGATGTAGGCGTCGAAGGCCGGGTCGCCCAGGTGGGTCCAGCGGCCGTTGACGAACCGGTCGACGACCTCCCAGCGGCCGGCCATCAGCGCGGCCACGGCTGGGCGGTACTGGTGCACCCAGCTCGCCCAGTGCGACGGCCATACCGCGCAGTCGGGCCAGGCCGGCCAGACGGTCCGGCCGTCGGTCGCCAGGCTGCGCCGCGCCACTCCGCAGCCCACCCAGCCTCGGTTGACGACGCTGACCCCGTACTGCTTCTGCATCTGGGAGAAGCCGACACCCAGGGTCAGGGCGACGCTGTCCCCGACGACGAGCAGCCGGGGGGTCGCAACGGGCGCCGGCGGCACCACCAGCGACGGGGCCGGTGGCGCACCGCCCGCCGTCGACTGCACCTGAGCCGCGAGCGTGTCCAGGGAGGCGCTGCTCGCCGTGGCACCCGGACCTGCGACCCCGGGCGCCCCGGCCGTTCCGGAGCCGACTAGGGCGACCACGGTCACGACTGACATCACCGGCACCGCGAGGTGGTTCAGCGGGCCCAGGTGAGCGGGCGCAAGCCGGCGCAGGCCTCCCTCGCGGACCGGGCGCTCGACGAGCTGGTACGACGCGGCCGCCACGACCAGGGTGGCCGCGATGCGGGCCCCGGCGAGCGACAGGCCCGACAGCCCGGTCCGCTCGTGGTTGCAGATCAGCACGATCGGCCAGTGCCACAGGTAGACGCCGTAGGACATCCGGCCGAGTGCCCGTAGCGGCGGGATGCTCAGCACCCGCGCGCCGATGCCGCCCGGGTGCTCGCTCACGGCCGCCACCACGGCGACGGCTGCGACCGCGACGAGCAGGAAGCCGCCACGGTCCAGCAGCGGCGACTGGCCCGACACCAGCGCCCAGCAGGCTCCTACGCCCGCGGCGCCGAGCAGGCCGACGAGCGTCCACCGCCAGGGCCGGGCGGGTACCACCACCTTCGCACGCTCACTGCGCTTGCCGCGCCTGGCCACCAGCGCGGCCGCCGCGGCCGCCCCGACGAGCAGCGCCTGGGAGCGGGTGTCGGTGCCGTAGTAGACCCTCGAGGCGTCGGCCCCCGTCCCGGTCAGCCAGGCGGCGACTCCGGCCGAAGCGAGGGCGCCGATGCCGGCGAGCCAGGCCAGCGCGCGCACCCCGCCACCCCTGCGCCGCCGCAACCACAGCACCAGCACGACGACGAGCGGCCACAGCAGGTAGAACTGCTCCTCGACCCCGAGCGACCAGGTGTGCAGCAGCGGCGAGGGCGCGTCGAAGCCGTGGAAGTAGCTCTGGTGGCTGAACGCGAACCGCCAGTTGGCGACGTAGCCGAGCGTCGAGAGGGCATCGGCCCGGATGCTGCCCCGCTGGCTTGGCGAGGCCGCCCACGCCGCATATGCCGCGATGGTGACGAGCACGAGCAGCAGCGCCGGCAGCAGCCGACGCAGCCGGCGGACCCAGAAGCTGGACAGGACGATCCGGCCGGTCCGCTCGTGCTCCCCGAGCAGCAGCGCCGTGATGAGGAACCCCGACAGGACGAAGAAGACGTCGACCCCGAGCAGGCCGCCAGGCAGGTAGCCCAGGCCCAGGTGGTAGACGAGGACGGCGACTGCGGCCAGCGCACGGATGCCGTCGAGCCCCGCCACGTAGCCGCCGCGGCCGAGCCCGGGTGCGGCTGGTGCTCGCGGGGGCACCCGGCGAGGGGCCCGGCGGTGTGCCTCGGCCGCAGCGGAAGCACCGGGAGCCCGCGTCCCGAGGTCGGCGCTCATCGCTTCTCCTGCTGTGGTAGCGGCCCGGCGTAGACCTCGTACTCGCCCGCCTTGGCGAGCACCTTCTGGTCCGGGCCGGGGGCGGGGGAGGAGCCGTCGTTGTACGCGATGACCGCCACGAACCGGATGTCGGGCTGGTCGGCCACCAGCCGCGGCCCGAAGGGCAGCTTCCAGAACGTCAGGGTCCGGACGTCGACCCCGCGCTTCTGCAGCGCCAGCAGCAGCCCGGCGCCGATGAACGGTGTCCCGACGAGCACCGGATGGGTGGTGGGGGCGAAGTCGACCCGGACGAGGGCGCCCGGGTGCGGTCGGACATACGCCGTCACCGCATCAGCCAGGCGGGTGACTGTGCCCGTGGTGTCGGTCTGCGGCGTGTCCACGCGGACCGCCGCGACAGTCGCGTAGGCGGTGAGGGCGAGCAGGCCGGCGCCGGCGACCGCCGCGGTCGCGACGTGGGCCAGCCGCTGCCGGGGCGGCGCCTGCTGCCCGGTCGCCGCCCGTAGGGACGCGGCCGCTCGGGACGCCGCCTGCCGGCTTGCCGCCAGCGCGCCGACGACGTCGAGCACTACCACGCCCACCACGACCCACAGCAGGATGCCGGCAACCGAGACCCACTTGAACAGGTAGTCGAACAGCGGGCCGGTCACCCGCGACACGCTCACCACACCTGTGGCACCTACCGCGAGCGCGAGGACACCTAGCGCCAGCACGGCCCAGCGCCGCAGCACCGCCGCGACGCACAGCGCCACTGCCAGCAGGACGGCGGCGAGCACGCCCGCCCACGTAGGCAGGGCCGGCGGGTAGGGGAAGACGTGCGCCGGGTCGGTGCCGGTGACGAAGGCCGGGAGCTCGGCGACGGCGTTCGACACCTGGCGGAACCCGTCGGTGACCGTGTAGTCCGGCCGCGTGGTGCCGAAGTAGCGCCAGACGAGGGTCAGGTTCCCGGGGGAGTGCGTCAGTTGCTGCACGATGGGCGGCAGCCACATCGCACCTGCCAGCAGCGCAGCCACAAGTGACGCAACGGTCCAGCGTGACCGTGCGTGACGTTGGCGCCCTCCCGCGGACCCTTCCGCCACGACCGCGCCCACCTGCGCGCCACGCCGCCCACGAGCCCGCGCCACCGCACCGATGACCGCCAGGCCGCCAACCGTGAGCAGCACCGCCAGCGACGGCGGGACGTACCCGACGTGCGACTGCACGGCGAACGAGATGAGCAGGGCCGCGCACGGCAGCGCCCAGGCCTCGCCGAGCAACGCGGTCCACATGAGCACGACCGCGAGCAGGAAGGGCAGCACGGGCAGGTAGGGGTTCCACGCGTCGCGGATGAAGTGTGGGCCGAGCGTGCGGGCATATAGCGCAAGGACGAGCACCGTCCACACCATTGCTCCGAACCCCAGCCGCCGCCGGACGAGCAGTGCGACGCCGCCGAGGCTCAGGGCATTGACCAGCACAGCGAGCACCGCGAACGACTGCGAGCGCTCGCCCATCAGGTGGTAGAGGGGGAGGGCGAGGTAGTAGATCGCCGGGCCCGGGTGCGACCAGCCGTATCGGGAGAACGGGCCGACTTCGAGCAGATGGCGCCCCGCTTCCCGCACATGCAGCTCCATCGTCGCCTGGTCGCTGATGACCGAGTAGTCCGACGACAGCGAGGTCAGCAGGTCGATGCCGGCGGCGAGCATCGGGGCGACGAGCAGGACCAGCCACGGCAGGGGAGAGCGCACCAGGCGGTCACGGCGGCTGAGAGGGGTCGGGTGTGCCCGATCTGTCCCTTCCACCCGCACGAGAACTGAGCGTAGGCGATTCAGCGCCGCGCAGCCGCGACCCTCGCGGTTCGGCGCGCAGCCAGGTCGGCAGCACTGGCGCCCGATCCTGCGCTACGGTCCGAAGACCGTGAGCGCTTCGACACGTCAGGACGGTCCGGCCGCCGGCGCCCCCCGAGCCGTATCGCCGTCCCGGGGCGCCGCCGTCGCCGTCCCCGGCCGGGCTTTCTTCCCGGAGTTCGAAGGGCTGCGAGCGGTGGCGGCCCTGCTCGTCGTCGTCGTCCACACCTCGTTCGCGAGCGGCTTCACGCTGCGCTCGCCCCTCGGTGACTACACGGCCCGGGGCGACAGCGGCGTGTCGGTCTTCTTCCTCATCAGCGGCTTCCTGCTCTACCGCCCGTTCGTTGCCGCCCACTTCGACGGCCGCCCCGGCCCCGACGTCACCGCGTTCCTCGTTCGCCGGGTGCTGCGGATCCTGCCGCTGTACTGGGTCGTGCTGACGGTGCTCTACACGGTCAACGGCTGGTCCCGTGTCGGGGGGGTGGAAGGGGTCGCCCGGACTTACCTGTTTGCGCAGGTCTACAGCATCCCGTGGGTGCTCAAGGGCATCTCGCAGGCGTGGAGCCTCGACATCGAGGTCGTCTTCTACCTGCTGCTGCCCGTGTTCGCCGCCCTGCTCGCCCGCGGCCGCGCGCACCGGTCCGCGGGCCGCCAGCTGCGGGTCGAGCTCGGCGCGCTCGTCGCGCTCTACCTGGCGGGGGCCATGTTCCACGGCTACGTCCTCATCTCGCCGCGCCACGCCACCGCCACTTGGCACGGCTGGTTCCCGACCTGGGCCGACATGTTCGCCCTCGGCATGGGACTGGCCGTCTGGAGCGCCTGGAGCTCCCGCCGCGGGCACGACCCCCGCTGGTCGCTGCTGCCCGGGGCCGACGTCGCGTGCTGGGTCGGCGCCGCCGCCACTTATGCCGTGATGGCGAGCCAGACGACGATGCTCGCGGACCCGCTCTACGTCGGCACCGCCCGGGCCGAGCTCACCATGCACGCGCTGTCGGGCTTGTTCGCGCTGCTCCTGCTGCTGCCGGCGGTGTTCGGGCGCGAGCGCGGGGGCCCGGTCCGGTGGCTGCTCACCTGGCGGCCGGTGGCCGCGATCGGGCTGGTCTCCTACGGCGTCTACCTGTGGCACCAGCTCGTCGTGCAGCAGCTGCTCAAGCACGGCTTCCACCAGTTCAACGAGCCCTACCTGCCGTTCCTCGCCGTGGCGCTCGCCATCACGCTCGCGCTGTCGACGCTCACCTACCTGCTGGTCGAGCGGGTGGGCGTAGGCGTGGGGCACCGGTGGGTGCGGCGCCGGCGCGAGCGGCTTGTCCGCCACGACGAGCCGGAGGCCGGCCGGTAGCTGGCCGGGCCGGAGCCGAGCCCGCGTCAGGCCTTGTTGCGGAAGGCCCCGGTGGCTGGGTCGCCGTCGCTCTGCGCGCCGCCGACTGCTGCG
>JAABUQ010009698.1_pt1 | contig 12925 bp, 9 predicted proteins | sample 5560001 | NCBI WGS metagenome assembly JAABUQ01 (sample SAMN10711888, study PRJNA513371) | rock metagenome | isolation source: Antarctica rocks | place: Antarctica: Victoria Land, Finger Mt nord | collected 2015-12-18 | reverse complement strand
CCACGTGCCGATCAGGCCAGTGACCGTGGCGCCGAACAGGACCCAGAAGGCGTGGCCGTGCACCTTGGACGGCTGGTGGAACAGTGGCCCGACGCCGTGCGCTTTGTTGAGCGCCCACACCACCAAGCCCAGCATCATGACGATCACGAGCGGGCCGGCCCACAGCTCGAAGAAGCGCACGCGTGCCATGCCGTGCTTGATGATCACCAGGTGCAGCGCCCAGAAGATGATGAAGGAGATCCAGTTGTTGATCCCCATGCCGATGATGTCGACGTTGAGGTGGGTCCACACCGGGATGACCGCGCCGATGATCGCGTTGATCGCCACGCTCCCGGCGTAGGTCTGCACGGCGAACCAGAACATGGCCACCGCGGCGCGGGCGAATACCGGTATCTGCGCACCCTTGTAGCCGAAGGCGGCTCGCATGAGCACAGGGAACGGCAGTCCGTACTTCGCGCCCGCCACGCCGTTGGCGCACATGGCGAGGATGAGGATCACATTGGCCGTGATCACCGTGAAGATCGCCTGCCACACGCTCATGCCAAGCGCGATGAGGCTCGCCGCCGCCGTGTAGGAAACGATGTTGTGGACCATCCCCATCCACACGGTGCAGTAGTTCAGCCACGTCCAGCTGCGCTCACTGGCCTGCACCGGACGCAGGTCCTCGTTGTAGAGCCCGGAATCCAGGGTGGCACCCTGTCCGGTGCCCGCAGCGACGGCGCTCACGGGATGAGCCTCGGCCGGCGGTCTTCGCTTGCCATCGTGGTCATGTGACCTCCTCGGTCGGTCGTGGTCGGCGCGGGGGACGTGTCTGCGTCAACCCTGACCGCTACCTACTCCGATCACCTTGGCCCGACGGGCCAAGATTCACCCGTTTCGTTTAGCCCGTCAGGCGAACTGTCTCGGCGGGCGCGAGCGTGTCGAGGATCCGCTCGAGCGCGCCCTCCACCGGCGCGAGCACGGTGACCGCAACGCCGGCGTCGCGATAGACCTCAAGCCGCGCGCGGCATTCGTCGGGAGTGCCCGCGGCGGCCAGCCGGTCGACGACCTCGTCGTCGACGAGCGTCGCCGCGGCCTCAAGGCCCCGGCGGGCGAGCGTCGTGCGCACCTCCACGACCCGGTTCTCGGGCACGCCGGTTTCCCGCGCGATGTTGGGAAAGGCCGAGAGGTAGAGCGCGATGAAGCGCCGCGCGCCGTCCTTGCCGGTCCTCGAGTCCTCGTGTGGCGATGTCACGATCGCCATGGCGACATCGATGTCGGCCAGGGATCGCCCGGCCTTCCTGGCCCCGCGCTCGAGCAGCTCCAGTCGCGAGGTGACGTACTCCGTGGGTAGGCAGGCGTTCATCAGAACCCCGTCCGCCACTTCGCCCGCGTACTCGACCGCGCGCGGGCCGGTGACGCCGAGATGCAGCGGCAGGCGCGCCCGCGCGGCGTCCGGTCGGCGTGCTGAGAGCAGGTCCTCGATTTTGGCGCCCACCAGCTCGACGCCCTCGCCGGAGTAACTCACCTGCTCACCGCGGATGAGCGGCGGGATGACCTCGCAGTAGGCCTTCAGGCGCGTCAGCGGTTTGACGAAAGCGATGCCCTGAGGTGCGAGCACGCCGGGGGAGCCGGCTCCGAGGCCCATGAGGATGCGCCCGGGGGCGATCTCCTCCAGGCCGATGAACGACAGCGCGAGCAGGACGGGATTGCGGGTGTAGACGTTGACGATGCCCGTCCCCACGCGAATGCGCTCGGTGGCCTGGGCGATCGCCGCCGCCGGGACGAAACCGTCGCGGGTCAAGCGGGTCTCCGCGACCCACACGGATTCGAAGCCCACCGCCTCGGCGCGCCGAGAGACGTCAACCATCTCAGCAACGCTGGGGGAGCCAGCGAACAGCAGACCACAGCGAGGGACACTGTGCGGCGGGCAGCTCGGGGGCATGGACGACATGTTGCCCGACCGCGCTGGTTCCGTCCCCCCGGGCACTTACGCTGGCGGGCTGTGCTCGGGACCCGCCTTGACATCGCGCGCTGTCCGGTGGGCCAGACGCTCACCCTCGAGCGCGAGCTCGGGGTCAGCAGCACCCTGGCCCAGGTTCTCGTGCGACGCGACCTCGCCGACCCGGTGGCGGCGCGGGCCTTTCTGGACGCCCAGGAGGAGCACGACCCCGACCTGTTTGCGGGCATGCAGCGTTCGGTGCAGGTCATCGGCGGTCACATCGCGCGGGGATCGCAGATCACCGTCCACGGCGACTACGACGTGGACGGGGTCTGCTCGACCGCGCTACTCCTGCGTGCCCTGCGCGGGCTGGACGCGCGCGTCGACTCCTATCTGCCCGACCGGGCCACCGACGGCTACGGGCTCAATCCCGCCACGGTGGCGCGGCTGGCCGCCCGCGGTACCGACCTGCTCCTGTGCGTGGACTGCGCCATCACCGCGGTGGACGAGGTCGCAGGGGCGCGGGCCGCCGGCATGGACGTGGTGGTCTGCGACCACCACGCTCCACGTGCGGATGGACGACTGCCTGACACACCCACGGTGCATCCCGGCCTGGGCGGCTACCCCTTCGGCCAGCTGTGCGCCACCGCGGTCGCCTACAAGCTGGCGCTCGCCCTCTACCGCGCCGCGGGGCGCGACGAGCAGGGAGTGCAGGAGGACCTCGATCTCGTGGGCCTGGCCACCGTGGCCGACGTGGTGCCCCTGCTCGGGGAGAATCGCACGCTCGTGCGACGGGGTCTGCGCGCGCTGGCGACTACGGCCAAGCCTGGTCTGCGCGCACTCATGGACATCGCCCAAGTGGTGCCGTCGCGAGTCGACGAACGTGCCGTGGCCTTCGCGCTGTCTCCGCGCATCAACGCCGCGGGCCGTCTCTACCGCGCCGATGCCGGCCTGGAGCTGATGCTCACCGATGACCATCACAGGGCCACGGAGATCGCCGACGAGCTCGATCACGCCAATCACGAGCGTCGCCATACCGAGACGCGCATCGTCTTCGAGGCGGAGTCCCAGGTGGCCGAGCTGGGGGAGCGCAGTGCCTATGTGCTGGCCGGCGAGGGTTGGCATGCCGGCGTGATCGGCATCGTGGCCTCGCGCATCGCCGAGCGCCACCACCGGCCCACGGTGGTCATCGCCCTGGACGGCGAACGCGGTCGTGGCTCAGCGCGCAGCGTCGAGGGGTTTGACCTGCTCGCTGCGTTGGACGCGTGTGGCGCCCATCTGACCCGCCACGGCGGCCATCGGGCGGCAGCCGGCCTGGAGCTCGAGCGCGCCGGGGTGCCGGACTTCGCCGCGGCGCTGGACGCGCAGGCCGCGCGTACGCTCACCGAGGAGCAGCTGCTGCGCTCAGAGCGCGTGGACGCCATCGCCGGGGGCGACGAGCTGGGCCTTGACCTCGCCGAGGAGCTGGGTCGCATGGCTCCCTTCGGATGCGCGAACCCTCCGGTGAAGCTGCTCCTGCCCGCCGCCACCTTCACCGATCCGCGGCCGATGGGCGAGGGCCGCCACGTGCGCTTCACGGTACGTGCTGGTGGTACGCACGCGCGAGCGGTGGGCTTTCGCACCGGCGGCGGGCTGCCGGTGGGGGTCGACGAGCCCGTTGACGCCACCTTCTCCCTGGAGGCCAACGAATACCGGGGAGCGGTCGAGCCGCGCCTGGTGCTGAGCCACGCCTCAGCCTGCGCTCCGGCGCCGGTCACCTGGCTCGGCCAGCCGGCCGGCTACCTGGAGGCAGTGGGGGCCGAGATGGACGGGCCACTCATCGGTGAGGAAGATCGGCCCGGTCCCCAGGTGCGTCAGGCGCACGACCGCCGGGGCCGTGGGCTGGCGGGCGTTCTGGGCGCGCTGGCAGCCGGCGGTGAACCCGTGCTCGTGGTCTGCGCCGACGCAGAGCTGCGCCTCGGCCAGATGGCGGGGCGCGTCGGGGGGTTTGTGCTCTGCTCCTACACGGACCTCCTGTTTGGTCGGGTTGCGAGCGCGGACTTCACGCACGTCGCCCTGTTGGACCCACCCGCGTTTGCGCTGGCCGACGACGTTGCGCGTGCCGGCGACCCGAGTGGACACGTCCATCTGCTGTGGGGGGAGCCCGAGACCGCGTTCGCCGCGCGCGTCCACGAACGCGACCACGACCTGCGCCCCGGTTTGACCGGTCTCTACCGGAGGCTGCGTGACATCCCCGCCGTGGACCGGGCCGATGGCGCGCGGTCCCAGGACCGCCTTGCTGAGCTGCTTACTGGGCCGGCAGGCAGAACAGGGGAGGGATCCCGATGCCCCGCGGCGCTGGCCGGGCGCCTGCTGCGGGTGATGCGCGAGCTCGCGCTGGTCGACGTCGACCTGGCCGCCGGTCGTGTCGAGCTGCGCGCCGTGTCACGCGTGGATCTGGACCGCTCGCCGACCTTCCGAGCGTGCACCGGGCGTCTGCAGGAAGGAAGCCGCCGCCTCGGCCTCACGCAGGTCCGCGCGGCCTGAACGGGTCTTGCCTTGCGCAGGGCGGCGGCTTCCCTACCCTGTAGCGGTGTCCATTCCGGGCTCCGGTAACCCATTGGCTCACCCAGGGGGCCACGACGGGGGACGGCGCGGCGACCCAACCGGGCCCGACGCACCGCCCAACGGACGCATCTTGCCCGAGGGTACTCCGGCCGTCGGCGACCGTATCGAGCCCGGGGAGATGTCGCAGGCAGCGCAACCCGGCGGCGCCGTGCCCGACGTGGGGCGCGCACCGGTGGACGGGCACCTGGCACCTTCTGACTCCAAGCCGCTCGCACCCAGGGCAGACCGGCACCTGACCGCCCGCCCGGAGCTCAACGAGTTCGAGCGCCGGCTGCTCAACGATCTCTTTGCCATCGTCTCCGAGCACGCCTCCGACTCGGCCATCGAGATCGACAGGACGCGCGTGGAGGAGGCCTTCGTGTTCGCGTGCGAGCACCACGCCGCCCAGCGGCGCAAGTCGGGCGAGGACTTCATCGTGCATCCCGTGGGCGTCGCACGAATCTGTGCGGGCATGCGCCTGGACACCGAAACCCTGTGCGCGGCGCTGCTGCACGACACCGTGGAGGACACCAGCGCCTCAATCGCCGAGGTTCGCGAGCGCTTCGGAGAAGAGATCGCGACGATCGTGGACGGCGTCACCAAGTTGACGGGCATCACGTTCCGCTCACGAGACGAGGCACAGGCGGAGAACTACCGCAAGATGATGGTGGCGATGGCCAGCGATGTGCGGGTCATCCTCATCAAGCTGGCCGATCGCCTGCACAACATGCGCACGATCGATGCGATGGCCAAGCAGAAGCAGATCGACAAGGCCAAGGAGACTCTGGAGATCTACGCTCCGATAGCCCACCGCCTGGGCATCCACGCGATCAAGTGGGAGCTCGAGGACCTCGCCTTCGCCACGCTTCACCCGCGTAAGTACCAGGAGATCAAGGGCCTGGTGGCCCAGCAGCGCGACGACCGCGAGGGCTACGTCTCCCAGGCCGGTGACTACTTGGCGCGCGAGCTTGCCGCATTGGGCATCGACGCTCAGATCGCCGGGCGGGCCAAGCACTTCTACTCGATCTACTCGAAGATGACGAAGAAGAGCCGCGAGTTCAACGAGATCTACGACCTCACCGCCATGCGCGTGATCGTCGATTCGGTCAAGGACACCTACGGCGCCGTGGGCGTCATCCACTCGCTGTGGAAGCCGCTGCCCGGACGTTTCAAGGACTTCATCGCGATGCCGAAGTTCAACATGTACCAGTCACTGCACACCACGGTGATCGGTCCCGAGGGGCGTCCGCTGGAGATCCAGATCCGCACCCAGGAAATGCACGAGATGGCCGAGTTCGGCGTCGCCTCGCACTGGATGTACAAGCAGCCCAGGCCGGGCCAGGGCCCCGCGGTGGCCGACGACGCCAAGATGGCCTGGCTGCGCTCGATGCTCGACTGGCAGAAGGAGCTCTCGGACCCCCAGGAGTTCATGGAGAGCCTGCGCATCGATCTGTTCGAGGACGAGGTGTTCGTCTTCACCCCCAAGGGCGAGGTCAAATCGCTGGCCGGGGGCGCGACTCCGCTGGACTTCGCCTACGAGGTCCACACCGAGATAGGCCATCGCTGCGTGGGCGCGCGCGTGAATGGGCGCATCGTGCCGTTGCACTACGAGCTCAAGTCGGGCGACATCGTGGAGATCCTCACCGCCAAGCGTGAGCGCGGTCCGTCACGCGACTGGCTGGCGCTCGTCAAGACCACCCGCGCCCGCAACAAGATCAAGCAGTGGTTCAAGGCGGAGTCTCGGCAGGACACCGAGCACACCGGGCGTGACCTGCTCCAGGAGAACCTCAAGAAGCAAGGCCTTCCCGCGCAGAAGATCACCGGATCGGCCCTGCTGGCCGACGTCATCCGCGAGATGGGTTTCCGCAAGGCCGACGACTTCTACATCGCCCTGGGGGCGGCCAAGATCTCGCCCAAGGTAGTGGTCAACAAGCTCATGCAGCGCCTCAAGCAGGGAGAAGCCGCCGACGCAGACTCCACCTCGGCCGCCGACCTGCTCACCGTGGGGCACCATCGTCGTGCGCCCACGAGCTCCTCCAGCGAGTACGGGATTCGCGTCGAGGGTGTCGAGGACGTCATGCTGCGCCTGGCCAAGTGCTGTCGTCCGGTTCCCGGTGACCCGATCGTGGGCTACATCTCCCTCGGACGGGGCATAACCATCCACCGGGAGGACTGCCCCAACGCTACGCTGCTGCGCAAGGACCCCGACCGCTTCACCAGCGTGTCTTGGGAGGGCGACCACGAGACCTCTTTTCGCGTGGAGCTACAGGTCGACGCGTGGGATCGCCACCGGCTGCTGGAGGACCTCTCGCGCACGTTCGCCGAATCGGGTATCAACATCATCGAGGCGCGATGCCTGTCCAGCCCACCGATGGTCAAGAACCGCTTCGTTGTCGAGGTGGCCGATACCCAGTCGCTCAAGGGGGCCATTAGCCGCCTGCGCGGGATCGAGTCGGTCTTCGACGCCTACCGTCTCACGCCCGGCGGCGCCTAGACCGGCGAGCTGAGAGCCCGTGGCGCTGGGCGTTTCTTGGCGGCGCCGAGCGCCGTCGCCACGTCGCCCTCTTAGGCAACGACGGTCAACGCCCGCGGGCGCATCGAATAGCGCGCCTCGTGCACCTCGCCGACGAAGTCGCCGTCGACCTGCAGAGGTAGGGGGCGCTCGTCGGTGGATCGCACCGTCAGCTCGCCGGCGTCCGCGAAGGCCGACACGCGCCGGTGGCGCACCAGGCGAGCGCGCCCGGACAGCGCCCGCCAGGTGATGAAGGGCATGTCCAGTGCGCTGGCGCGGCCCAGCACGCAGCCGGCCAGTGTGCCCGAGCTCAGCGTCGCGCCCTCGGCCACGACGATTGGGCGGTCCCCGAAGTAGGTGAACGGAGACGCGTTCTGCACGATGGCCGTGACCCCGTCGAACCTCTGATCGTCCACCGTGACCTCGAGCCGAGGCGGCTGGAGCAGGTAGCGGCGACCGAAGATGGTGACCGCCGCGTAGGTGAACCACCAGGGACCGAAGCGCGCCTTGAGGCGTGGTCGCTGGTCCACTCGCTTTACCACGCTGGCGTCGATGCCCAGACCTGAGGAAAAGGCAAAGTAGCGTCCGTTGACGCTGCCCAGGTCCACGCGTCGCGGACGCCAACGGTCGGCCATCCGCAGCAGGTGCTCGGTCGCGTCCACCAACTCGCCGGGAATTCCCAGGATTTTGCCGAACACGTTGGCCGAGCCACCGGGCAGGCAGGTCAGCGGGGTGGACGAGCCGACCAGTCCGTTGGCTGCCTCGTTGACGGTGCCATCGCCGCCGAAGGCGACGACCACGTCGTACCCCTCGTGTGCCGCTTCGCGGCACAGCTCGGTGGCGTGACCCTGCGCCTCCGTGTCGACGGCGTCGACGTCATAGCGTCCCTGGAGGGCGTAGACGACCAGGTTGCGCAGCCGATCGGACACCGTGGTGGCGTACGGGTTGACGATGATGAGCATGCGCTTCTTGACCGTCGGGGTGGCAAGCGTGTAGAGATCCGGCACCGCGGACTCATCGCGGTCGCGCTCGGTCGGGGGGGCGTCGCGGAGCGCGACCGACGCGTTGGGATCGGACGTATCGGGGTCGCTGTCGCCCGCCATGGGCCCGTTCTCAGCAGCCGGCATAACGCTGGCTACACCGGGTCGGCGGCGCAGTTACCGCCGACGCCGGCGCCGCCCCGGGGGGCCCGCCGCCGCGCGCGTTCGGGGGCGCCGCGTCGGGTATACTTGCGCGTTACATAGCTGGACGCATCCAGAGGGGTGGAGGGACTGGCCCGTTGAAACCCCGGCAACCTCCCGCTGTTCAGCGGGGATGGTGCCAATTCCATCAGGCTCCAACGAAAGCCTGGGAGATGTGGTGAAAGACTCTGCCAAAGACCTTCGCCACAGCCCAGCGGAGGTCTTTTCCATATGAGCGCAGAGGGACTGAAGTGCAGAGAGTGCGGGAGCGAGTATCCGCTCGAGGCGCTGTACGTATGCGAGCGCTGCTTCGGCCCGCTCGAGGTCGCTTACGAGCACAGGCTCCAGGGCGACGTGGCGGGCCGGCGGCGGCGCATCCAGAGCGGTCCTCAGAACCTGTGGCGCTACTCGGACTTCCTGCCGCTGGCCGGCGGGCCCCCCGGACCCTCCGGACGCCTGACCTCGCGCGTCGGCCTGCCCTCCGGATGCACCCCGCTCATCCGTGCTGATCGTCTCGCCAGCCATCTGGGCCTACGCGAGGTATGGGTCAAGAACGACGCGGCGAATCCGACCCACTCCTTCAAGGACCGCGTCGTGTCGGTGGCCACGGCGCGCGCGCGGGAGCTGGGCTTCGAGGTCATCGCCTGTGCGTCCACAGGCAACCTGGCCAACTCGGTGGCGGCGCACGGTGCCGCCCTGGGCATGGACTCCTATGTGTTCATCCCCGCCGACCTGGAGGAGCAGAAGGTGCTGGCCACCGGCGTGTACGGCACCAACCTGGTGGCGGTGAATGGCAACTATGACGACGTCAACCGCCTGTGCACCGAGCTCTCGGCCGACCATGACTGGGCCTTTGTGAACGTCAACCTGCGTCCCTACTACGCGGAGGGGTCCAAGACCCTGGCGTTCGAGATCGCCGAGCAGTTGGGTTGGGAGATGCCCGACCGGTGTATCGTTCCGATCGCCTCGGGCTCGCTTTTCACGAAGATCGGCAAGGGCTTTCAGGAGTGGTGTGAGGTGGGCCTGCTCGACGGCGACCTGCCACGCATGAACGGCGCGCAGGCCGACGGCTGCTCGCCGGTCGCGAGCGCGTTCGCCGGCGGACAGCAGGTGTGCCGCCCGGTGAAGCCGCACACGATCGCCAAGTCTCTGGCCATCGGAAATCCGGCCGACGGCCCGTACGCGCTGGAACTGGCTCGTCGCAGCGGCGGGTCGGTGGACTCGGTCTCCGACGAGGAGATACGCCAGGGCATAGCGCTGCTGGCCCAGACCACGGGTGTGTTCACCGAGACCGCGGGCGGCGTGACCACCGCAGTGCTGGCCAAGCTGGCCGCGCGGGGGGACATCGACCCCAACGAGCGCGTCGTGCTGGTCATCACCGGGGACGGTCTGAAGACTCTCGACGCGGTGCGTGGAAGCTTTCACACGTTCGAGATCGATGCCACCCAGCGGGACTTCGAGAGCCAGGTGCTCCAGGGCGGTGCCGGTGCTCCGGCGGCCACCACGGCGCACGGCGGCGGTGTGCGGGTCTAGGGTCGCGATGGCCGTCACCGTCAAGATCCCCACCCAGCTGCGCGCGGCCGCGGGCGGGACCTCAGAGACCCAGGTTGAGGGCAGCAGTGTCGGTGAGGTCCTGGACAGCCTCTTCGATCACTTCACCGAGCTGCGCGAGCGGATCGCCGACGAAGGCGGATCGCTGCGTCGCTTTGTCAACGTGTACGTGGGCGGCGAGGACATTCGCTTCCTGGAGGGCTTGGATACGCCCGTGAGCGACGGCGCGGAGGTAACGATCCTTCCCGCCGTCGCCGGCGGGTGAGCGCCTGGGTGCCCAGGGAGCGGCAGGTCACCGCCGCTTGAAGCAAGGGTGCGGCGACGTCCGAGCGGACCTCCTCAGTCGAGAAGGCGATGCTGGGCGTCCTCCGGGGCAGGGGAATGCACGAAGGAGCCGGACCGCTTCAGTCCGCCGCCGCTGGTTCAGTGAAGCAGACCGACGGCTCGCGGGCTACCCCGATAGACCCGCGGATGGACGATCGGCCGGTGCGCTGCCCTCGAGCAGCACGCGCGCCACGAGGTCAGGGTCATCCCAGGTGGGTATGTGGCCGCAGCCAGGCAGTCGCACCACCCGCACGCCCGGCGGTGTCGCGGCCGGGCGGACCAGGCGGTCGCGCTCGGCCCAGGCCACCGTGACGGGCACGCGAATGCGCTCGAAGCCCTCGAAGTGGCGGCGTCGCATCGCGGCGTTGGTCACCTCGTACGCGGGCGCCTCGACGAACGCGCGCATCATGCGCAGAGCCTCGGCCCGCGATATCCGCTCGGGGTGGGCCACGAAGCGAGCGAGCACCAGCCGCCGCCCGGCGGCGGTGGTCACGAGCTGTTGCAGCAGTGGCAGCAACCGGAGGGCGGCGCGCCGGGTGAGGTTGCGCGCCGGGGCATCTCCGACGAGCAGCGGAGCGCTCCACAGGCCGGCCGGGCAGAGCGCGGTCACCGATAGGGCCCGGTTCTGCTTGGCCAGCTCGAGCGCCACCCACGCGCCCAGTGAGTTACCGGCCACGTGAGCCTTGGCCAAGCCCAGCTCGTCCAGCAGATCGCCGAGCGCCTCGGCGAGCCGCGCCGGGGAGGGCTCCGCGCCGTCGGGGAGGGGAGGGGACCGCCCGAAACCGGGCAGGTCCACCGCGATCATCTCGCGCTGAGCGCTCAGCTGCTCGCTCACCGGCCCCCACATGTGCAGTTCCCCACCGATGCCGTGCACGAGCAGGAGCGGCTCGCCCGAACCGGACCGCTGGGTGAAGAGCGCGGACACGAGACGTGTCTACGCACGGCGGGGCGTTCTTGATCACCGATGGGCTCGCAGGGGCGCCCTAGAGTGGCCGGGTGCGCCGGGCCGTCGCCAACGTGATGAGTCGCCCTGACTTCCGCCGCTTTTGGATCGGTCAAAGCGCCAGCGTGATCGGTGACCGCCTGGTGGTCGTGGCGCTCGCCCTGTACGTGACCAATCACACCGGCTCGGCCACCGACGTGGGACTCGTGCTGGGTGCTCACGCCGCTCCGCTGGTGCTGTTCATGCTGGTGGGCGGGGTATGGGCGGACCGGCTTCCCCGTCACCGCGTCGTGGTCGCGACCGATCTCGTGCGCGCGGCTCTCCACGGACTGCTGGCGGTACTGATCCTGACCGGTGAGATTCGGATCTGGCAGTTGGTGGTGATCGAGGTCGCGTTCGGCACGGCCGAGGCGTTCTTTCGCCCGGCCCGCACCGCCCTGATACCGCAGCTCGTTCCCGAGGAGCTGATCCAGGACGCAAACGCGATCAGCGGCGCGTCAGACCAGGTCGCTGAGCTGCTCGGCCCGGCGCTGGCCACCGCTCTGATCGCCGGTGTGGGTGCCGGGTGGGCGTTTGCTCTGGACGCCTCCACGTTCATGCTCTCGGCGGTGCTGCTCTCGCGCGTGCGTCCGCGGCCGCGGGCCGAGCGCTCGGTGCGCCGTCCCTTCTCCACGGAACTGCGCGAAGGGTTTGCCGAGGTTCGCTCGCGCAGTTGGGTGTGGGTGACGATTTCCGTGTTCTCGATAGCGCTCCTGGCCGGCCTCGCGCCCTGGTATGTCCTCGGGCCCACCCTCGCTCGTGGCCACTATGGCTCCACCGCGGTCTTTGGCGTGATCACCATCGCCTTCGGGGTGGGCGCGGTGGCCGGCGCCCTGCTCGGTCTTCGCTGGCGCCCTGAGCGGCCCATGCGCGCTGGGTTCGTGGCCTGTGCGGCCTGGCCCGTGAGCCTGGCCATGCTCGCGCTCGGCGCGCCTTTGGTGTTCTTGCTGCCCGTCTCGCTGCTGTTCGGGACCGGCTTTGCCCTGTTTCTCGTTTGGTGGGAGACCGCGCTGGCCGAGCGCATTCCCGCGGGCGCGCTCTCACGAGTGACCTCCTATGACTGGGTGGGATCGCTGGCCCTGATGCCGCTCGGCTACGTCGCCGCAGGACCGATCGCCGGTGTGATCGGCGCGGATACGGTGCTCCTGTCGGGCGCCGCTCTGACCACGCTGGCGCTGGTGGTAGGGCTTTTCCCGCGCCAGACACGCTCCATGACGATGGGGCGGGCGCGGCCCGATGGTGGTGGGGACACCGCCGCGTCCCTCCCGGGACACCTCCCGTTGGGAGTGTGAGCCGGGAGGCGGTTGGTGGGCCTCTGACCCTTCCGGAGGATCGGCCACGCAGGCGTCGAAAGCCGAGCTGTGCGTATGGACTCCGGCCCGCGCCAGCTCGAGGACATGCGCCCCCTATTCGAGGCAGGCTGCGACGCGGCACGCAACGACCTCGAGCGCATCGAGCACATGCTGGCTCGCATGGACAGGATCGAGGCGATGCTCGCCGCCGACGCCGACAGCGCCGGCGGCGACCGGACGGCGCCCTCACCGCCGGCGCCGGCGCCCGAACGCGTCCGCTCAGCCGATGTCAAGGTGACCGGGGGCGGTCCGTCTGACGATCAGGCGGCCCTGGTGGCGGCGACGGGCGTCGTCGGGGCGGAGGCGCCGGCCGAGGGGCCCGAGACTCAGGCGCAAGCCGACCGGCTCGAGACTCAGGCCCGCGAGATCCCCGCTGCGACAGAACGTCGCGGCGGGCGCGCGAGCCTGCGCGACAGTCCCCTGGCACATCTCTTTCGCCCCACCGAATAGCGTGCCGCCGGACAGGGTTGCCCCAGGGGGCCGGCTGGGGTCGTGGCGCCGGACCGTCGTCCAGCG
>JAABUQ010009697.1_pt1 | contig 12925 bp, 5 predicted proteins | sample 5560001 | NCBI WGS metagenome assembly JAABUQ01 (sample SAMN10711888, study PRJNA513371) | rock metagenome | isolation source: Antarctica rocks | place: Antarctica: Victoria Land, Finger Mt nord | collected 2015-12-18 | reverse complement strand
CAATGATCTCCGGTAATCCGGAAACGGCTTTGATTCAGCCAAATTCGATGGTGATCTCCGAATCAATTGCACAGAAATACTTTAAGAGCTTAGATGTTCTTGGCAAAATACTGAAAGTTGATAATACAACACTCTGCAAAATTACCGGTGTCATAAAAAATACACCTTCCGAATCGCACTTGCATTTCAACTTTATTAGATCTATGTCTGGTAAGGAAGACAGCCATTCGGACTTTTGGCTCAACAATAATTTTACAACTTATTTGCTTGTTCGTCCGGGTACTAATCAGGGAACGCTTGATCGCTATTTAAAAGAAGCGGCAAAAAAATATGTAGAACCACAGTTAAAAAACATAACCCATAGCAGCTTTAACGACCTTGAAAAAAGGGGTGATTATTTTAAATATACATCAATTCCATTAACAAGGATTCATTTACATTCTACTTTAAGCAGCGAAGCAGAGCCATCCGGCAATATCCAATACGTTTATATTTTTATGGTGATTGCTGCTTTTATCCTGCTGATTGCCTGTGTCAACTTCATGAACCTTTCTACTGCGCGCTCGGCAGGCCGCTCTAAAGAAGTTGGTGTGCGCAAAGTACTGGGTTCTGGGCGTTCCAGCCTGGTTGCGCAATTTCTGACGGAATCCGTTTTAACCAGTTTTTTGGCAATGGTGGTTGCTTTACTTATCACGATACTGTTTTTACCCTACTTTAATCAGCTGGCTGGAAAAGAAAATGAACTGACCCTCTTTTCCAATGTATGGCTGTTGCCTTCCCTCCTGCTCATTACCCTGGTTGTTGGTTTACTGGCCGGCCTTTACCCGGCGTTTTTCCTTTCGGCATTCCAGCCCATACAGGTATTAAAAGGAAAGTTGGCAGCAGGTTTTAAAGGCAGTTGGCTGCGAAACAGTTTAGTGGTTTTTCAATTCGCTACAGCCATTATCCTGATCGTTTGTACGCTTGTAATTTATAACCAGCTGAACTATATCCGAAATAAAAACCTGGGTTACAACCGGGAGCAGGTTTTGATCCTCAAAAATGCGTATTCGCTTGGCAACAGTGCAAAAACATTTAAAGATGAAGTATTGCAGATACCAGGTGTGGTAGCGGTGGCACGTGCTGGTACTTTGCCAACTTCCGGATCTGGCGATTGGAATAAGAACGCGTTTTCAAAAGATGCTTCTATGAATGCCAGCGGAACAGTTACAATTGCCGACTGGTCTGTTGATGCAGATTATGTTCCGACTTTAGGTATGAAGATGGTACAAGGCCGTAACTTTTCCCCGCAGATGCCTACCGATTCTGGTGCGATACTGATTAACGAAGCTGCTGCCGGTATGTTAGGGTTCAATCATCCTTTACAGGAAAAACTATATGATTCTAATCAAGGAAAAAGCGTGAATGAAATGCACATTATTGGTGTGATCAAAGATTTTAATGCAGGATCATTGAGATATAAAACAGAACCTGTCGTGTTTCGTCTTTCCAAATATGGCGACCGTTTTGCTTTTCGCATCAAAAGCAATAACATACCGGCGGTTATCGTACAAATTGAAAATAAATACCATACGGTTGCTCCGGAAATGGCCGGTCAGCCTTTCCTTTATTCTTTTATGGATGATGATTTTAACAACCTTTATCAATCCGAACAGCGCAGCGGTAAGCTGTTCATTTCCTTTGCTTTTTTTGCTATTTTGATTGCCTGCCTCGGTTTGTTCGGCCTGATTACTTATGCGGCCGAACAGCGCACCAAAGAAATTGGTATCCGCAAAGTTTTAGGTGCTACAATCGCCAACGTTACCGCTTTGCTTTCTAAGGATTTTATAAAACTTGTTTTTATTTCTATCGTGATTGCCACACCAATTGCCTGGTTTGCAATGAGCAAATGGTTGCAAACTTTTGCTTATCGCACCAACATCAGCTGGTGGGTTTTCGTGTTAGCAGCTGCAATGGCGTTGATTATTGCCTTAATCACCGTCAGTTTTCAGGCGGTAAAAGCAGCATTGGCCAATCCGGTAAAGAGTTTGCGTTCAGAATAAAAAGCCTCACCCAACCCACTCCAAAAGAGAGGGCTTCCAGGCGAAGAAATAGCAAACAAAAAAGGTAGCACGCTTGGTTCCTCCCCTTTGGGGAGGTTAGGTGGGGCGAAAATTATACCGATAAAAGAAGCATTATAGAAAAGCTGATAAAAAATATTCAAATCGCTGAAAGCCGATTGCTGACAGCTAAAAGCTAAACAAAATGATCCAAAACTATCTAAAAATTGCCTGGCGCAACTTGTGGAAGCACAAAGGCTTTTCTACCATTAATATCCTGGGCTTAACCATTGGCATCACCGTTTGCCTGATGATTTTCCTGTTTATTCTGAATGAGTTTAGCGTGGATAACTTCCACACAAAAGGAAAAAACATTTACCGCGTGATGCGTGGGTACGACGCGCTTAAAGCATCAGTGCCTTATTTGTCAGGCCCTTACGCGCCTGCTTTGTTAAATGATTTTCCGCGTGAAATAAAAAAAGCAGTACGTGTAAAGCCAACCAGCGGATTAATTTCTTTTGATAATAAAGCCTTTACTGAAAAAAATATATACGTTACAGATTCCAATTTTTTCAACCTGTTCTCTTTCCCGCTTATAAAAGGTAATGCTGCCACTGTTTTAAACGATCCTTTAAGTGTTGTACTAACTGAAAAAAAGGCAAAAAAATATTTCGGTAACATCAATAATGTAGTTGGAAAGGTAATTGAAATGGATAAACATTTGCAATTAAAGGTTACAGGTATTGCAAAGGATGTTCCTTCCAATTCCCATTTGGATTTTGATTTAATCGTGCCAATTGCTAATTATTCTAAACAAGAAGATTTTAATATTTGGTTCAATAACTCCATGTTTACTTATGTTTTGCTTGAGCCGAGTGTAAGTAAAGCACAAGTAGAAAACCAGTTTCCACATTTTATGGATAAATACATGGGGAAAGATATGGTGCGTTCAGGCGCAAAGTTCAGTCTTTCGCTTACACCTTTAAAAGATATTTATTTTGAACACGTATCAGATTTCGATAACGTAAAGCATGGGGATAAAACGGTGGTTTACATTTTTCTTTCTATCGCTGTTTTGATATTGCTGATTGCCTGCATCAATTTCACCAATCTTTCTACCATTCGCGCGGTAGAGCGTTCTAAAGAAGTGGGTTTGCGCAAAGTGCTTGGTGCTTTACGAAATCATTTGATCTGGCAGTTTATCGGCGAATCCATCCTGATCACGCTTATTTCCTGCATCTTGTCCATTGGCTTACTGTTTTTACTGATGCCTTTTTATGATGACCTGCTGGGTTACAACTTAAATATTTCCTTCAATACCTTGCCAATTTATTTGTTTCTGCTTGGCGTAATTCTGTTAGTTGGCTTTCTGGCGGGAAGTTATCCGGCATTTTTCCTGTCAGCTTTTTCTCCTGTTCAAGCATTAAAGGGGAAATTACGCTTGGGCAAAAGCGGTTCTTTTTTCAGGCAGATGCTGGTGGTGGTTCAGTTTAGTATTTCTATTTTTCTCATCATCGGCACCATCGTGATCATGAAACAGATGAGCTATGTAAAAAGTAAGTCTTTGGGTTACGATCAATCGCAAACGGTAATTGTTAAAATCGACAACGACGATATTTACAACCACCGCAAAACTTTTAAAACCGAACTGCAAAATACCAATGGCATTGCTTCCGTTTCGCTGATGTCTGGCGAGCCGGGCGGTTACCATGATATTCATACTTTTGAAGCTCAAGGACAGCCAGACACCTGGAGATCGCGCACAGAGTTTGCCGATTTCGAATTTGTAAAAACTTTGGGATTGAAGATCATTGCTGGCCGAAATTTTTCTCCACAATTTGCAACAGACAGCACCAAATCAGTTTTGATTAACCGAACGGCGGCAACGAAATTAGGCTTTACACCAGAACAGGCTTTAGGAAAACAACTAACCGACAAAATGCGCGACAGCACTAAAACCAGCATTATCGGCGTGGTAGAGGATTACAATTTCCTATCACTTAAACAAAACATAGATGCTTTGGTGATTTCGCCGGCGGAAGACCATCGTGTAGCTGTTATTAAACTTAAACCAGGAAACATAGCTGCAGAATTAGCAAGCATAAAAGAAGTATATAGCAAAGTGGCACCTGTTTTTCCTTTTGAATATACATTTCTCGACCAAAAGTTTGATACCACTTACAAAACCGACATCCGCCAGCAAACCATTTTGACTATATTTTCCTGTCTGGCTATTTTGGTGGCCTGTTTAGGTTTGTTTGGATTAGCTTCTTTTACGGCAACAAAACGGACCAAAGAAATCGGTGTGCGCAAAGTGCTGGGTTCATCGGTACAAAACATTTTGTTGCTGTTGTCGAAAGATCTGCTCAAGCCGGTGTTGCTTTCCACCGTCATCGCCATTCCGCTTGCTTATTTCGTGATGGAAAAATGGCTGCAAAACTTTGCGTACCGTACTACTTTGCATTGGTGGGTTTTTGCTTTGGCTGCGCTGGTTACGTTTGCCATTGCTTTGGCCACCGTCAGTTTTCAGGCGGTAAAAGCAGCATTGGCCAATCCGGTGAAGAGTTTGCGTTCAGAATAAAAAGCCTCACCCAACCCTCTCCAAAAGAGAGGGCTTTTGCAGGGCGAACATGAAAGGTCTGCACCTGAATTCCTCCCTTTTGGGGAGGTTAGGTGGGGCGAAAATTATACCGATAAAAGAAGCATCAGCAAAAAACCAATTACCATGTTTAGAAACTACATCAAAATCGCATTCAGGAACCTTTGGAAAAATAAAGGTTTTGCTGCCATCAACATCCTGGGTTTATCCATCGGCATTTCGGTTTGCTTCATCATTATGCTTTTTGTGCAGGATGAACTGAGTTACGACCGCTTCAACGAAAAGGCCGACCGGATTGTACGCGTGGTTTTCAAGGCAAGCATCAACGGCGGAAAAATATTTGAAGCCAACGTGATGCCACCAACGGCACAAACGCTAAAAAACGATTACCCGGAAGTGGAAGAAGCCATACGTCTGCGCGAAATGGGCAAACCGAAAGTTACCTATGCCAACAAAACTTTTAAAGAGGGCAGTTTCGTTTTTGCTGATGCCAACATTTTTAAAGTGTTCACGCTCCCGCTGATAAAAGGCGATGTAAAAACAGCATTGCAGCAAGCCAATACGGTTGTCATCACGCAGGAAATGGCGAACAAATATTTCGGCAACGAAGATCCAATCGGCAAAATCCTGACTCTCAACACCAAAGATTTATATAAAGTAACTGGTGTAATGGCCAATATTCCAAGCAATTCACATTTTCATTTTGATATGTTTGGTTCGATGCAAAGCCTACCCGAAGCCAAATCACCAACGTGGATGTCGTCCGGGTTTTTCACTTATTTGCTGTTAAAAAAGGATTACGATTACAAAAAACTGGAAGTCAAATTGCCGGGAATGGTGGAGAAATATATGGGTCCGCAGATTGCGCAGTCCATGGGCATGAGCTTGTTGCAGTTTCGCACCAAAGGCAATAATCTGGGTTTTGCCTTGCAACCGCTAACGGATATACACTTAAAATCCAACAGTAATTACGAGTTTGAGCCGGGCGGCGATATCAAATATGTTTATATTTTTGCTGCGGTTGCCCTATTTGTATTGCTGATTGCCTGTATCAATTTCATCAACTTATCTACTGCCGGTGCTTCTAAAAGGGCTAAAGAAGTGGGCGTCCGCAAAGTGTTGGGTTCTGATAAAAGCCAGTTAATCAAGCAGTTTCTATTAGAATCTCTGCTGCTTACTTTTTTGGCACTGTTGATTTCGGTTGTCATTGTAAAACTTGCCTTACCAACATTCAATCAGCTCTCCGGCAAAAACCTGGTCCTTGGCTATGAAGTCAAACCCTGGGTGGTTTTTATCGGATCAGGTTTGCTGATTGGCATCTTAGCAGGAATTTATCCCGCATTTTTTCTTTCTTCGTTCAAACCGCTTGCCATCATCAAAGGTAAAATCAGTACCGGCAACAATAGTTTTGGCTTACGAAGCGGCTTGGTTGTGTTCCAGTTTTTTATTTCTGTCAGCTTAATCGTTTGCACCATTGTGGTTTATCAGCAGATGCAGTTTATCCGCAACAAAAAATTAGGCTACCATAAAGAGCAATTGCTGGTGCTGCCAAACTCCTGGGCTTTGGGAAAAAATGAGCAGGTTTTTAAAGAAATTATGCTGAAAGACCCGCGTATAATCAACGCCACAGTTTCCGGCTACAAACCTGTTGGCCCAAGTAACAGCAATAATTCAATGTTTTATCCCGATGGAAAAGATAACCAGGTGATGAAAACGCTGCGCTACGATGTGGACGAACAATATTTGCCAACCTTAGGGATCCAGCTTGCAGCCGGAAGAAATTTCTCTAAATCTTTTCCTACAGATTCTTCTGCCATCCTGATCAATGAAACAGCGGCCAAATCTTTTGGCTGGGGAACTCATGCCATCGGACAAAAAATCATCAGACAAAAAAATAGTGAAAAAGGTAAAGATGTTGCTTATACGGTGATTGGCGTAGTGAAAGATTTCAACTTTAAATCGCTGCACGAACCTGTTACACCTTTGCTGATGGTTTTACAACCGGAATGGGGCTTGATTTTCAAAGTAAAAACCGGCGACGTTTCGGGCTTGCTGGCAACGATGAAACAGGAATGGGCAAAATTCAATTTAGATGAACCTTTTACTTATTCTTTTATGGATGAGCTGTACAACAAAACCTATCAGGCAGAAGAAAAAGCCGGCAGCATCCTCCGTATTTTTACCGTGCTGACCATATTTGTTGCCTGCCTGGGTTTATTCGGATTAGCCATTTATACCACCGAGCAGCGGACTAAGGAAATTGGTATCCGCAAAGTATTGGGCGCATCGGTTGCCAGCGTCACCACTTTGCTTTCCAAAGATTTTATAAAATTAGTGCTGATCGCCTGCGTGATTGCCTTTCCGTTATCGTATTGGGCCATGCAAAAATGGCTGCAGGATTTTGCTTACCGCATCACCATTAGCTGGTGGGTTTTTGCGCTGGCTGCATTTATTTCCTTGTTGATCGCTCTGGCAACCATCAGTTTTCAGGCGGTAAAAGCAGCATTGGCCAATCCGGTAAAGAGTTTGAGAAGTGAATAAAAGCAGTCAGCAGTCAGCTTTCAGGTATCAGCGATTTGCAAGTTAGATACCTGAAACCTCATACCTCGTACCAAAATAATAAACTATAAAAGAAGCTGAAGGCTGATTGCCGACAGCTAAAAGCCAAATAATAAACTATAAAAGAAGCTGAAGGCTGATTGCCGACAGCTAAAAGCCAAAGTCATGATTAGAAACTACATCAAAACCGCAATTAGAAGTTTACGAAAAAATAAACTGTTCTCGTTTATTAACATATTCGGACTTGCATTAAGCATGTCCGTTTGCTTAGTTGTAATGATGGTTATTGCCAATGCTTTTACTTATGATAATTTCCATCCTTTTCCGGAAAGAACCTATCGTATTATTTCTGATGCCACGGCAGATAATGGACTGCATGATAGGTGGGGAACTTCACCTTTACCCTTGGCAAACCAGTTACAAAAAAAATTTCCTTTTGTTGAAAAAACAGTTCGTGTTTATAACGCAATTTCAGACGAAGTAAGCTTCAAAGAAAGAAAAATCCAACTTAAAGGGGCTTTTGCAGAACCTTCCTTTCTTAATGTATTTGGATTTAAATTAGTAGCTGGTGATAGAACGACTGCGTTTGAAAAACCATATACAGTTGTTCTTGCAAAACGCAAAGCTGATTTACTTTTTCCAAACGGAGATGTAATAGGTAAAGTGATTAGGTTTAAAAACTTTGATGCTGATTTCATAATAACAGGTATTCTAAAAGATGGATATAAAACTCTTTTTGATAACGATTTATATGTATCGTTTTCTAGTTTGCCCGGTTTGATAAAGCAAAAAAAGATAAGTGTAGATATTGATAATTGGAAAAACTATGGCGATGCATCTACTTACGTCCTTCTAAAGAAAAATACATCTATTTTATCTTTAAAGAATGCATTGCAAAAAATAGCTATAACAAATGCGAGACTATTTCCAATTGCCAACATTAAGCAATTGAAATATGATTACCAGCGATTGGATCATATAACTCCGGGAGAAGCATTAATTAATGGTGGCAATACAGTTACATCGTCTCTATTATTTGTCATCTCAGGTATTGCATTTGTAATATTACTGCTTGCATGTTTCAATTATACAAATCTTTCTATAGCCCGTTCGTTAACAAGGGCACGTGAAGTTGGCGTACGCAAAGTATTGGGCGGTTCGAGGAAACAATTATTTTTACAATTTATAATAGAATCAGTTGTTGTAGCAGTTACAGCTCTAATATTAGCCTGCCTTTTATTACAAATCATGTTGGGCTATTCAATTGCAGAAAGGCTTTTGGCAGGAATCCATCCTTCATATTATTTGGCATTATGGTTTATTCCGTTTGCTATTTTTACAGGTTTACTTGCCGGAAGTTTGCCTGCCTGGATATTATCTGCATTTAAACCTGTTGATGTGATGAAGGGAATAGTTTCTGTAAAATTATTTAAAAGTTTCCGTTTACATCAGGTTTTAATTGCTTTGCAATTTTCAGTGAGTTTGTTATTTATAGTTTTTCTGATCACAATTTATAAGCAAACCGTTTACCTTAAAAGCTTTTCTTACGGTTTTAATCAAAAAAATATTGTTGATATTCCTGTAACAGGAAAAAATATCAGCTTATTAAAAACACAAATTTTAAGAATACCCGGGGTTGAACGCGTTTCTGCCACATCAAATGTTTTTGGTTTTAACTCATCCGATTTTTCTCTTTTAAAAAAAGACAATAATAAAGATGGAATAGGTACAGACAGCTATTTTATTGATGAAAATGCTATACAAAATATGGGATTAAAGTTAGTTGCAGGAACAAATTTTCCTGTTACAACTTTATCCAAGGAAGCTTTTGTTATTTTGAATGAAAAAGCAGTAAAGGCTTTAAATTTCAACAATGTTTACAGTGCAATTGGTAAAAGCATATGGCTAAATGACTCAACGCAAGTACAAGTTTCTGGAGTTGTAAAGGATTTCTATTATCTAAATCCAAAACATGAATTAGGAAATCTTGCATTAAGGTATAATGCAAAGGAGTTCAAATATATAAACATAAAAGTAACCGAACAAAACCGGGCTGCTGTTATAAAAGCAATCCAATCAACTTGGAAAAAATTATACAACAATGAACCTTTTAATTACAAATGGTTTGATGATGAATTGAGACAAGCCAGAGATAAGCATGAAGATTTTTCTTTGATCGCGTTTCTTGCTGTTATGGCAATAACAATTTCGTGCATGGGTTTATTGGGCATTGTTACTTACTCATCCGAAATAAGACAAAAAGAAGTAAGCATACGTAAAGTAATGGGTGCAGAAGTAAAAAGTATCTTGTATCTAATTTCAAAAGACTTTGTGCTGTTATTAGTTTTCGCCTGTTTATTTACATTGCCACTGGGTTATATAATCGGCAATACTTTCTTAAATGAATTTGCCAATCGTATTGCAGTAGGATGGGAAATATTAGCTGGTTCAACATTTATAATTATGTTGATTGGGTTGTTAACGATTTTACCGCAAACATTAAAAGCAGCATTGGCCAGCCCGGTGAAGAGTTTGAGGAGTGAATAAAAGCCTCACCCAACCCTCTCCAAAAGAGAGGGCTTTTGCATGGCGAATAATAAAAGTAAAACTTTGCTTCCTCCCCTTTCGCGAGGTTTGGCGGGGCTAAAAATAATACGATAAAAGAAGCTGAAAACTGATTGCCGACAGCTAAAAGCTATTCACAAAATCAACTGCATTTAAAATGGGAATGTTGCGAAACGGATGGAGAATAAGGAGATCTTTATCTCCGGTAATAAGACAAGAGGCATTTGCAGAAATGGCTACTTCCAAAAATTTATCGTCTTTAGGGTCTCGGCAATCCGTGATGATCAAATCAGGTTTGAAAAGTTTTGAATTAGCTTCTAATTTATATATCAACGTCCAATGCTCTTCGTCATCAAGAAAATATTTGTCAAATTTTTTACGGAACAATACTTCAATAAATTCTTTAGACGTACTATCGGAAGTTGCTAAAATTCCGGAAAATATAGCTTTATTCAAAGCATTCCTGTTGGAAGAATACGGAAGAAGGGCAGAACTGATTGATACGTTTGTGTCAAAAACAAAAAAATCACTCCTCATCCTTCAATATGTCATTCAAAATTTCTTCTGTGAGACCTCTTTCCTGCATAGTTTTACCAATTTCGTCAAGATATTTTTTAAATTCCTCTTTAGAATCAGCCATCAACTCTTTGGCCAGCCTCAGGTTTATCCCCTGGGATATTTTATTTTTCTTTGGGGGAGAAGAAAACCTCCATTTTTTCGCGGTAGCATCATCAACTTCAATAACAATCCGTTCCATTTTTTATTGATTACAAGTTACAAGTCAAATTTACAAAAATTAAGCTTTTAATAATTACATCATGATCAACAACTATTTCAAAATCGCCTGGCGGAATTTCTACAAGCAAAAATTTTATACCGGCATCAATGTATTTGGCCTGGCGATGGGCATTACTTGTACCATTGTTTTGTTCTTGTTTATCTCTTACCATTTAAGTTTCGATAAATATCACACCAACGCAAAACGAATTTACAGAACGGTTACAGATCTGCATATCCCGGATGGCAGTATTGAGTATGACCAGGGTTCGCCTTATGTTTTAGGGCAATTGTTGAAGCAGTTACCGGCAGTTGTAAACGAAGCTGCCTTGCTAAGCAAGCGCAGTTTTACCGTTTCCATACCTCAAAAAAAACAGGGTAAACAAAGCCTTTTTTACGAATTTGAAAACATCGCTTTTACCGATAACAATTGGTTTAAAATGTTTACTTACAATTGGAAATCGGGAAACCCAAACACAGCTTTAACCAATCCTTATACCGCTGTTGTTACTTCCAACATGGCTAAAAAATATTTCAATACGGATCAGGCTGTTGGTAAAACCATCCGGGTAGAAAATAAGTACAATTTTACCATTACTGGAGTATTGCAAGATAACCCAACCAATACCGATATTCAGGCAAACATGTTCCTGTCCATTTCTTCTGTTCATACCATGTTCCCGGAACCTCGTGCTTTTTGGACTGACATCGGTTTTATCTCTTCAAAAAATTATGTTTTTATACAGTTACATGATGCATCTTATCAAAAAGCAGTAGATAATAGTATTAAAGTCATCATTAAAAAAGCACTAAAAATTTATGGTAGTGCTGGTGATGCTTATCACTTCCGCCTGCAACCTTTGGAAGATATTCATTTTAACAGCCGTTACGGCGGAAAGATTTCCAAACCTTTGTTATGGGTATTAGCCATTGTTGGGTTTGCACTTATCCTGATTGCCTGCGTTAATTTTGTGAATATGGCTACAGCCCAAAGCCTGACCAGGGCAAAAGAAATTGGTACCAGGAAAGTTTTGGGAAGCAGCAGGAAAGCTATCTTTTGGCAGTTTATTGCAGAAACAGCTTTTGTTGCTTTAGCTGCTGGTGTAGTTGGATTACTTTCAACCATACTGTTTTTACCTACCTTAAATAGTTGGCTGCAATTACCATTGGCCATAAATGGCCAGGCTTTACTGTTCCTGTTTGCATTGCTGTTGATTATTGTATTTACGGCTGGTTTTTATCCGGCAGTGATACTAAGTGGTTTTAAACCGATAGACGCGCTAAAGAACAGGATCGGCAATAATAATTCGTCCAGGTTATCACAAAATGTGCTGGTTATCTTCCAAAATGTCATCGCGCAAGCTTTGATTGTTTGTACGGTGATTATTGTTTTACAAGTGGATTTCCTCAAAAATACCGATCTGGGTTTTAACAAAGACGCTGTAATTATGCTTCCCGTTCCGGATCATTCCGCCTCAAAACTTTCTTATTTCCGCAATCAGCTAAGTAATTATCCGGGCATTAAAAGTGTAAGTTTTTGTTATCGTGCACCAGCATCAACATCGGGTAAAGGAGGAATGATTCGTTATGATAATATGCCCTCGACAAAATTTGTCGTTCGTAGTGTAATTGGAGATGAAAACTATATCAAAACATTTGGCTTAAAACTTCTTGCAGGCCGTAATCTAACTTCTACAGATTCCACAAATGCCTATATCGTAAATCAGCAAGTGCTTCAAAAATTAGGTATTAAAAATCCGGGGCAAGCGATAGGACATTTACTGGAAGCTGAAGATTTCAGCGAAAAGAACGGAACAATCATTGGTGTTGTAAAAGATTTTAATGTTCACTCTTTATATACCGGAATTGAACCTGCTTTAATTACTGCAAGACCAGATTTGTATGAATTTGCTGCGGTAAAAATTACTGGAAACTATCCAACAGAAACCATCAATATCATTCAGCAGAAATGGCAAAAAACTTATCCTCAAAACGTTTTCGAGTATCATTTTCTCGACGATCAGTTGGCCGAATTTTACCAGAAAGAAGAAATAATTGGCAAATTAATTACCGCCGGAACTATAATTGCCATTTTGATTAGCTGTCTGGGATTATTAGGTTTAATTTCTTTGATGACCGTACAACGCACCAAAGAAATCGGTATCCGTAAAGTTTTAGGTGCTTCGGTTGCACAAATTACTTCGCTGCTGTCTAAAGATTTTTTGAAATTGGTTTTGCTGGCTTTAATCATCGCATCGCCAATTGCTTATTTTACCATGCAAAAATGGTTGCAAGGTTTTGCTTATCGCACCAATATCAGTTGGTGGGTTTTCGCTTTGGCCGGAATACTGGCTTTGACCATCGCTTTGGCAACCGTCAGTTTTCA
>JAABUQ010009696.1_pt1 | contig 12928 bp, 10 predicted proteins | sample 5560001 | NCBI WGS metagenome assembly JAABUQ01 (sample SAMN10711888, study PRJNA513371) | rock metagenome | isolation source: Antarctica rocks | place: Antarctica: Victoria Land, Finger Mt nord | collected 2015-12-18 | reverse complement strand
CTAACCCCTCTCCCGCGCGCGGGAGAGGGGTTGGGGGTGAGGGTTTCCTGGCACGACTCTTGCAAACAGCATGGTACAACTTATGCGAGTACTACTAAGCAATTGTACTGGCCTTACCGTATAGCAGGTGGCTGGCGGACAACTATTCATAAAAGGAGTTCCGGGACGAGCAGGCGGCGCCTCCGCCGAACAGCCCGGTCGTGTGACACTATGCGGACACTGAAAACTAACATTCCCGACGACGCGGCGCTGCTGGCCGACCTGCCGATCAACCCCGAGTACGCTGACGGCGCGCGCAACGCCATCCGCACCTGCCTAGCCGTACAACCCGGCGAGATAACCACGCTCATCACCGACCGCCACACAAGCCCCGTCGCGGCCAGCCTGTTGCGCGAGTTGAATGAGGTCGGGGCGGCCTCACACGTCGTCGTGCTCGAGAACGTGGCGCGACGGCCCATGCCGCGCATGCCCTTCGAGGTGCTCCAGTACGTCGCCGACAGCACCGTGACCATCGGCTGCTTCCAACCCCAGGAGAACGAGATCGGCAGCCGGCGCGACCTCATCGACCTGGTCGAGCGCCAGGGCATCCGCTACGCCCACATGGTCTGGATTAGCGACGAGATCATGCGCCAGGGTATGCGCGCGGACTACCACGAAGTGGACGCGCTGAGCGACCGCGTCCTGACTCACCTGCGGCCAGCCCGAACCGTGACCGTGCGCAGCGCCGCTGGGACCGACATCCGCGCGCGCTTTGAGGATTCCATACAGTGGGTCAAGACCAGCGGGCTCATCAACCGCGAGTACTGGTCTAACCTGCCCGCCGGCGAGGTCTTCACCACGCCCGTCACGGTGGACGGCGTCTTCGTCGTCGACGGCACCGTCGGCGACTACCTCTGCCCCAAGTACGGCGACCTCTCCACGCATCCTCTCACGCTCGAGATCCAGGACGGACGCCTGCATGACGCGCACTGCGCGAACAAAGATCTGCTGCGCGACTTCATGGACTACTGCCACGAAGAGCGCAACGGCGACCGCATCGGCGAGTTCGCCCTCGGCACCAACATCGCCGTGACCAGCATGATCGGCAATCTGCTGCAGGACGAGAAGGTACCCGGCGTGCATATCGCCTTCGGCAATCCCTACGGCAGCCAAACCGGCGCGCGCTGGACCTGTGGCTCGCACATCGATGCCATCACGCGCGACTGCGACGTGTGGGCCGACGACCACCAGATCATGGCGGCGGGACACTTCCTGGTCTAAGAGTGACCACTACTGTGACCGCCGGTCCCCACTCTTGTGGCCACCCGGCAAGCCGTCATTACCGGGCGCGCCGGTGATGGCGGGCAGCGCCGATGATATCACGTATGACGCGGGAAACGTCGTAACCCTGCTCCGCCCCACCGTCGGGCGACCGCCGACGGGGATCGATCCGTGCGTGCGGCGCGTCACGCTGTCGAGCGCCGCGCTGGGCGTGCGCAAGAGTCTCTACGTGGCCCTGCCGCCGGACTACGACGCGCGTGACGGGCTCTACCCTGTGTTGTACCTGCTGCGCGGCCACCAGCGCGAATGGGTCAATCCGAACGAAGACACAGCGCGGCAGGGGACCGTCGTCGATGTCTACCGACGGCTGCGCGCCGCCGGCGAGGTCGGACCCATGATCCTGGTCTTTCCGGGGCTCACCTCGGACGACGGGCGCGTACACGGCATGGCTACCGACTTCCGCGTGCGCCGCCTCGCGCCCGACGCCCCGGGGCTAGGCACGGGCCGCTTCGAAGCGTATATAGTGGGCGAGGTTGTCCCGCTGATCGACGCGCTCTTTCGCACCGTGCCCGACCACCACCATCGTGGGCTGGACGGGTTCTCGCTCGGCGGCTTCATGGCCATCAAGCTCGCCGCCAGGTATCCCGATCTCTTCGCCACGGCCGGGGCCTACGACGGTACCTTCCTCTACGCCAGCGACGATGGCGCACGCGTCAAAGACGACAAAGTCTTCCGCGCGACGTTCCTCGACCCCGTCTTCGGCGTCCCGCGCGACCAGCGGTACGCCGCGGCCAACAACGGAGCCAACCTGATCGTCAACAGCCCTCAGGAGCGCGTACAGAGCGTGCGCTGGCTGATCCAATACGGGCGCGAGGAGATCGAGCCGCTGGGCTCCAACTACTACCGGGGGGCCTACCTGCGCGACCTGCTCACCATCAAGGGCGTCGTCCACGCCCTCCCCGCGGTCATCCCCGACGGCGCGCACGACTGGGCCACCGCCGACCGCCATATGGCCGCGACCCTCCCCCTGCACTGGGACGCGTTAGGCCCGATTCCCTCTACCCCCTCATGGTAGGTCTCCCCCTCCGAGTAGCACGAGCGCCACATCAGTGTCGATAACATTCGACCACACGATCTCACCGGGCTGGTCCTCCACCGGACTAGCACATGATCGATGGTGTCGAGGGATTGGTCGGCCGAAGGCGGATCGTGGGCCGCACGCGCTTGCTGTTCAGGACAGCCCACCCAGTTCATCGATCTCGCTGGCGGAAAGGCCGGAGAGCAGTGATACCTCGGCCTGACGGCCCGTCGATGCGGTAGCTAGCGCTCGCGCGGCGCTGGTTGTCAAGTTGCCACGACGGCGATGACCTCCGGCGCCGACGTAGCCTTTATGATCGCCTACTCCGCAAGCTCTGTGTCCCGTGCTCTATCATCTTCCATGCGAAATGCGATGACACGTCTCCAGTCTCGATGCCCCGTGAGCATAGGTAAGAGGCTATCACTCGCATGCTTACTTCCCTTCTGCGCCCCGCCCTACTTCTTAGCCCGGCGCTTAGGCGGCGGCGCGGGCTTGAGCCAAAGCACGGCGAGCGGGGGCAGCGTGAGCGTGAGCGCGTAGGGGTAGCCGTCCAGCGGCGACTCGTCCGCCGCGAGGCCCGTGGGGTTGCCGACGCCCGAGCCGCCGTATATGGTGTCGTCGCTGTTGAGCAACTCGATCCACGTCCCGCCCGACGGCACGCCAATGCGGTAACGCTCACGCACTACCGGCTGCCAGTTAGACACGACGGCGATGGTCTCGGCGGTCGCGGCGCCGGCCTGACTCCCCCTCGCGCCCGCGCCCGTCGTACGCTTTCTTGCAACGGACGCGTCCGGCTGCGCGGCGCGGCGCAGCACGGCTACGATCGAGTACGCGGCGTCGCTGCCGTCGATCCAGGCGAAGCCCTCGGGCGAAAGGTCGCGCTCGTAGAGCGCCTTCTCAGAGCCGTACAGGGTGTTGATACGCGTCACGAAGTCAAGCATCTGGCGGTGGCGCAGCCCGTGTTCGCCCTCAAGCAGATGCCAGTCCAGCGAGTACTGGTAGGCCCACTCGTGCCACTGCGCGAACTCTCCCCCCATGAAGAGTAGCTTCTTGCCGGGGTGGGCGTACATAAAGGCGTAGAGCGCCCGCAAGGTGGCGAAGCGCTGCCAGTCGTCCCCCGGAATCTTTTCGACCAACGCATGCTTCAGATGCACCACCTCGTCGTGCGAGAGCGGCAGGATGTAGCGCTCGTCGAAGGCGTAGGTGAACGAGAAGGTCAACTCGGTATGGTGGTATGGCCGGTAGATGGGGTCGCGCGCGACGTAGGCGAGCGTGTCGTGCATCCAGCCCATGTTCCATTTGAGGTCGAAGCCGAGTCCGCCGTCCGCGGTGGCCCTGGTGATGCCCGGCCACGTCGTGGACTCCTCGGCCGCGGTCACGATACCCCCGTGGCGCGTGTGCGCCACGTCGTTGAAGCGCTGCAGGAAAGACACGGCTTCGAGATTCTCGCGTCCGCCGTAGCGATTGGCGACCCAGGCCCCGTCGTCGCGGTCGTAGTCGAGGTAGAGCATCGCGGCCACGGCGTCGACGCGCATACCGTCGAGGTGGTACTCCTTGAGCCAGTAGTGCGCGTTGGAGAGCAGGAAGGAAAGCACCTCACCGCGCCCATAGTTGAAGATGTAGGTGCCCCAGGTGAGGTGTTCGCCCTGGCGCGGGTCGGCGTGCTCGTAGAGGTGCGTGCCGTCGAAGAAGCCGAGCCCGTAGCCTTCTTTGGCGAAGTGGCCCGGTACCCAGTCGAGCAGCACGCCGATGCCGCTCCGGTGGCAATGGTCCACGAAATACATAAAGTCGTGCGGCGCCCCGAAGCGGCTGGTCGGCGCGAAGTAGCCCGCCGTCTGGTAGCCCCACGAGCCGTCGAAGGGGTGCTCGGTGATCGGCAAGAGCTCGATGTGCGTGAAGCCGTGCTCCCGCGCATAGTCGACGAGCGCGTGCGCCAGTTCTCGATAGGTCAAGAAGCGGTCGTCGGGGCCGCGCCGCCACGAGCCGAGGTGGACCTCGTAGACGGACATCGCCCGCTCCAAGGCGCTGTTCGTGGAGCGGGCGGCCATCCACTCCCGGTCGCCCCACGTATAGCCGCCGAGGTCGTAGACGGCCGAGGCCGTCCCCGGCCGTAGTTCGGCGTAGAAGGCGTAGGGATCGGCCTTGTCGACCGCGTAGCCCTGGTAGCGCGAGCGGATGTGGTACTTATAGAGCCCGCCCTCCGGTAGGTCGGGCAGGAACGCTTCCCAGACTCCGCCCGTGCCGCGCGGCGCCAGCGGCGCCTGCCCTAGCTGCCAGTCGTTGAAGTCGCCGACGACGCTGACATCCTGCGCGCCCGGCGCCCACACCGCGACGTTGGTCCCGGCCACGCCGTTCACCTCGCGCCGGTGCGCCCCCAACTTCCCGTAGGCGTCAAGCCAGGCGCCCTCACCGAAGAGGTGTAGGTCGTCGTCCGTGAAGAGGGATGGGGCGTCCATGGGATCCTCCTAAGCAGGCACCGGCGCGAGGTTGTACAGTTCGGCGGCGTACTGCTCGACCATGCGCTGCGCCGTGAAATCGGGGCCGGTGGCGATGGCGCGGCGCATACGCGCGGTCCAGTCGTCGGGCCGGTCGTAGTACTCAGGCATCACACGCCGCTCAAGCTCGTCATAAAGGCTGTTGGCGTCGTAGGAATCCTCATCACCGCCGCTATAGCCCTCGCCGATGGCCCAGCCGTTCGTGACATGATAGCCTTCGATCCACCAGCCGTCCAGCACCGAAAGGTTCGGCACGCCGTTGAACAAGGCCTTCATGCCGCTCGTGCCCGAGGCTTCCATGGGGCGGTGCGGGTTGTTGAGCCACACGTCCACGCCGGCCACCAGCAGGCGCGCCAGCGCCATGTCGTAGCCCGCGACGAAGACCACGCGCACGGGCACATCGCCGGTGTGCCGCACGATTTCGGCGATGATGCTCTTGCCCTCGTCGTCGCGCGGGTGCGCCTTGCCGGCGACGACGACCTGCAGGCCGCGCGCGGCGATGGCCGCCAGCCGCGCGGGGTCGCGGAAGAGCAGGGTGGCCCGCTTGTAGCCTGTCATACGGCGCGCGAAGCCGATCGTGAACACGCCCTCTTCCAGCTTGATCCCGGGGTAACGGCTGTTGACCGCGGCGATTAAGTCGCGCTTGGCCACAGCGTGGGCCGCCCGCACCTCCGCGGCCGAGAGGCGATCCGCGTCGCGCAACTTCTCGCCCTGCTCGCGCCACCCCAGTAGCGCCTGATCATAGAGGGCGGCCGCGTGCGGGCCGGTCCATGTCGGATGGTGGACGCCGTTGGTGATCGAGCCGATGGCGCGCCCTGGAAACATGACGCGCGTGACCTCGCCGTGCTTGGCCGAGACCGCGTTGGCCGCGCGTGTGACGTTGAGCGCCAGTTCGGTCATGGAGAAGTCGCCGGCACCGCCCAGCGAGAGCAATTGCCAGTCGGTGAAATCGAGGTCGCCGCGCCACCACGGGCCGAGATAGTAGAGCAGCAGGTCGTGCGCGAAGCGGTCGTGGCCGGCCGGGACGGGCGTGTGCGTGGTGAAGACGGCGTGCTCACGGGCCTCGTCGAGCGCCGCGTCGTAGTCCTTGCCGGCGGCGCGCGCCTCGCGCGCGCGCTCGAGCAGCAAGAAGGCGGCGTGCCCCTCGTTGAGGTGGAACGTGTCGATGTCGTCGTAGCCGAGGGCGCGCAGGGCGCGCACGCCGCCGATGCCGAGCACAATCTCCTGGCAGATCCTGATGTCGCGCTCGCTCCGATGCTCGTTGCCTCTATCGTAGAGGCGCTGCGTGATCTCGCGGTCGGTGGCCTCATTGGCGTCGATATCGGTGTCGAGCAGATAGAGCGGTACCCGCCCGATATCGGCGCGCCAGACCCGCGCCTGGGTCTCACGGTCGCCCAGCGGGATCGATACGTGAAGCGGCGCGCCGTCGCGGTCGCGCTCCAGCTGTAACCCCGTCAGCGCGAGGTCGAGTTGTGGATACTCCTCGTGCTGCCAGCCGGCGTCGTCGAGCGTCTGACGCAGGTAGCCGCCGTGGTACAGCAGGCCGACGGCGACGAGCGGGAGGCGCGCGTCGGAGGACGCCTTCAGATGGTCGCCGGCCAGGACACCGAGGCCGCCCGAGTAGATGGGCAGGCTAGCGTCGACGCCGAACTCGGCGCAGAAGTAGGCCACGCGACGGGTCAGCGGGGCGGCGGTGAGGTAGCGCTGCTGGCTGGCCCGCGCCTGAGCGATCAGATTGGAAAACTCGGGCGTATCGAGCGCGGTCAGCGCGTCGTCGGAGAGCGCCGCGAGCGTCGTGTAGGGATTACCCTCGTAGCCGGGCAGGCGCCCGAATACGACCTGCGTCGGCGCGTCCCACGTCCAGTAATAATTCTCGATGAGGGCGCGTAGTTGGGAGCGAATCGGAAACCTCCTTTGGGGCACACAAGGGCTGTATCCACTTTCTGTATCGGTTAATATACCGTTGTAGCGTACCCGAGATTGGGCTTGATGTGTACCATGCTGTGCCCATACTCTTCTTACTCTTTGGGCCCCGCGGCGCGGACCTCTAGGGCGACGTCGGCGAACTGGGCAAAGTTGGCGCGGAAACGGGCGGCCAGGTCGGCCGCGGCGCGGTCGTAGGCCGCGCCGTCCGCCCAGGTATCGCGCGGGCGCAACGCCTCGGCCGGGACGCCCGGCGCCTCCACCGGCACATGTAAACCGAACACCGGGTCGGTCCAGGTCGGCGTCTCGGCCAGGTCGCCCGAGAGCGCGGCGCGGACGAGCGCGCGTGTATGAGCGATCGAGATGCGCTCGCCCACCCCGAAGGGTCCGCCGCTCCAGCCCGTGTTGACCAGGTAGCAACGTGCGTCGTGTCGGGTTAGACGCTCACGCAGCATGCGCGAGAACGTCGTCGGGGGCAAGGCCAGGAACGGGGCCGCGAAGCAGGTTGAAAACGTGGCCTCAGGCTCCTTGCCCATGCCGGCCTCCGTCCCCGCCAGCTTGGCCGTGTAGCCCGACAGAAAGTAGTACAGCGCCTGCTCGGTGGTCAGCCGCGCGATCGGCGGCAGCACCCCGAAGGCGTCCGCCGTCAGGAAGACGATCGTGCGCGGGTGACCGGCGCGGCCCTCGGGCACGGCGCCCTGTATATAGTCCACCGGGTAGGCCGCGCGCGTATTCTCGGTCAGGCTCCCGTCCGCGTAGTCGGGCTGGCGCGTCTGGGGGTCGAGCGCCACGTTCTCCAGCACGGCGCCGAAGCGGATCGCGTCGTAGATCTGCGGTTCGCGCTCCCGCGAGAGATCGATGCACTTGGCGTAGCAGCCGCCCTCGAAATTGAACACGCCCGCGTCGCCCCAGCCGTGCTCGTCGTCGCCGATCAAGCGCCGCTCGGGGTCGGCCGAGAGGGTTGTCTTGCCCGTCCCCGACAGGCCAAAGAACAGCGCCACATCGCCTCCGGCGCCGACGTTGGCCGAGCAGTGCATCGGGAAGACGTTTTGGGCGGGCAGCACGTAGTTCAGGTACGAGAAGACGCTCTTCTTGATTTCGCCGGCGTACCTGGTCCCGGCGATGGTCACGGTGCGCCGGCCAAAGTCGAGGATGACGGCCGCCTCCGAGCGCACCCCGTCGCGCGCGGGGTCGCATTTAAAATCGGGCGCGGCCAGCACCGTGAAGCCCGGTATAAACCCCTGGCGCTCGCGGGGCGTGGTGCGCAGGAAGAGTTGATGGGCGAAGAGGGCGTGCCAGGCGTACTCGGCCACGACGCGCACGCCCAGACGGTGCGACGGATCGGCCCCCGCCCACGCGTCGACCACGTAGGTCTCGCGCCCGCGCAGGTAGTCCCGCACGCGCTCTTGCAGCCGCCCGGCTACAGCGGGGTCGATAGGCTGATTGGAGCCGCCCCAGGCGACGTGCGCGGCGGTGTCCGCGTCGCGCACGATGAACTTATCCTTGACCGAGCGGCCCGTGCGCGGCGCCGTTTCGGCGTCGAGCGCGCCGTTGGCGGCCAGCCGCGCGTTACCCTGGCGCAGCGCCTGCTCCACCAGCGCCGCCACGGCCAGGTTCCCGTGCGCCCGCGGCCACTCGCCCTCCAGGCCGGCATAGGGTGTTTGACGTGTCGTATCGACCATAAAACTCTTCATACCTCGTTGTACATGCGGCACGACATTGTACCGCCTACGTCGTATTGGCTGCCAGCTATTAGCCTACGCTCTCATGCCCGTATGCTAACACACGCGACAACCGGCCGGCATCAAAGCGTGGCCAATGAGGCGCGCCCATGATTGTGGTGGTGAGCGCCGCGGGCCTGACCTTGAAAGGTCATGGCAAAGATCGGACCTTAGAAGGTTTGCCTGGGCACATGCGCGCGTGTGCTTCACGACCGATCGCAGGCGCTCCCGACCCTTTAGGTCCGTAGCCTGCCGTAGTCCTTGAGGGCCAGGCCGCGTGTCACAATCGCGGGGCGCACACCGACCGATATGTCGTCGCGGGTCAAGACACCGTGGCGCGGCAGCCTTACCTCACGGGGCGACAGGCGACGGCACATCGGATTCACTGTAGAATCGGTCGTAGGTGCGAGGCGACGGCACTGTTCGACCGCGCGTGCGTTGGGCGTCTAACCATCCCTCGATAGCCTCGCGCCCCATCTCAACCGCTTCAACCGTCGTCGCGCCATGCGTCCGGCAACCAGGCAACTCAGGTACCGTCACGATATACGCGGCGTCGGCATCTGACCACTCGATCATCATCGAGTACCGTCCGACCTCCGATGCGGGAGCGTCATACATACTCATCGGTCAGCCTCCTGTGCTGCCTGTGCCGCGCCAAGCGCCGCGAGCGCATCGCGGACATCCTTTTCCTGGTATGGTTTCGCGTCGTTCCCGTCTTTGCCGGCCAGCGTGACCTCTTCACCGGGAACCAAGGGGTGCTCCCAGTACGTATGGCTGCCTTTACCGCGACCCGGCCGCGACGTAAAACCGGCCTGGCGCAAATCGGAGCGCAACTGGCGGAGCTTGCGCGGCATCGTCCCACTAAATCCCCGCGGTACCCGCCTGCACATGCGGGCCGCCGTAGACGACGACGGGGGTGCCGACGGGGGCCCAGTTCCACAGCCATACTGTGTTCGCGAAGGGGATGTTGACGCAGCCGTGTGTACCGGTAGGCTCGCTCGAGCTGGGGCCGTCGCCACCGATGTTGGTGCCGGGGCCGTAGTTCGCGCGCCAGTAGGCGTCGTGCAGGCCGTAGCCCGAGTAGAACGGCATCCAGTACTTGATCCAGGTGGGCGGATAGTAGAACTTGGAGCCCTGGGGCCACGGCGAGATGAACTTGTAGGGCGTCACCTTCTCGTAGATGGCGTAGTGGCCCGTCACGGTCGGCAACTCGGGGCGGCCCGTGGTGATGAGCGTGTACTTAACCATCTGGCCGTCCTCGTACGCGCGCAGGGCCTGCTCCTGCAGCGAGACCATGATGGCCTTGTGCGGCATGATCTGGCGCATGCGCGCCTGCACCGCCGAATCGTCGGAGAGCGCCTGCGCCGCCGCCTCGATGTAGTCGTCGTAGCTCGAAGCCCGGCCCAGCATAGCCTGGTAGTAGGCGCCGGTGTGCGGGACACGGCTAGCGTTGAACTGCGCGAGAACCTGCAGGTTGACCACGATGTCCCCCACGGCGGTGCGGGCATTGGACTGCGCGAGCGAGAACACGCCGTCGGCCGCGGCGCGCGCCTGCTGGCGGGCCGCGGTGAGTGAGAGGCCGCGCGCGGACGAACTGGGGCTGGGGTTACCGGCGGTATCGTTGGAGGAGAGCGGCGCCGGGAGCGGGCGCAGCGTCAGGGCGCCGGTCGCGACCGTGTGGCGGCCGTACAAGTCGCCGGTGACGACGATCTGGAGCCTCTGCTCGTCCTTGATCGTGGCGCTCACCGGCGCGCTGACGTACCACGCGCCCTGTGCGTCGGCTTGGGCCACGCGTGTGAGCAGCGTATCTCCGGCGCGGTCGCGCACATACAGCGCGAGCATCACGCCCGGCTTGCTCTGCACGCGCACGCGCAGGGTATCGCCCACATGGAGGAGCGGCGTCTGCACGTCCACATGTACCGCGAACGGCGCCTGCGGAAAGAGCACGAAATCGCCGTGCGTCGAGCGGTAGAGGCTGCCGCGCGTGACGTAGACCCAATAACGCGCGAGCGTCACCGCCGTGCCGGTGTAGGTGGCCGTCCACTCGAACTGATGGATACCCTGCTCGTTGGTCGTCGCCTGGTCGGTGACGACCTGACCATTGCCGTAGTCGACCTTGATCGACACGCCGGCCATAGCGATGGTATGAATCCAAACCTTCTGGGTTTCGCCGGCCGCGACGGACCGCTTGAACGGCGACGCGAAGATGGGGATACCGTCCGCGTGCGCCGTCGAAACAACGTTCGGGACGGCCGACGCGAGTAGGGCCAACAAGAGCGCGAGAATTAGTGCCGGCGAGAAGGCGCGCTTAAGAGTCATTCGTAGCTCTCCAATAACGTCCCGCTACCAGGCGTGGTCCGCCACCGCGCCATCGTCGGGAGATGTCACACGTCGGCCATAATAGGGGTATAACCGATACGTGAACGACTGTCACACGTATCAATTCTAGCACAACCGGATGTCTTGGAGCCTTAGAGCTTGGGGGCTCCCGCCGAGAAGCGGTCCGTGACCAGCGCGTCGTCGATCGCCGGCGTGCGCGGCAGCTGGCCGATCGCCTGCAACGTGCGCGCCGACACGCGCCACTGCGCCGGGTCGGCGTAGCCGAGGCCGTGTACGCGCGTCGCGGCGTCGTGCCAGACGGCGATGGCGCTCTGCAAGACGGCGTATTGGTCGCCGACGTCGGACCCGCGCAGCGGTGGCAGCCCTTTGGCCGTGCGCGCGATAGCGAAGGCCGCGCGCGGATCGCGGATCGTGTCGGCCATGCCTTGCAGGGTCGCCTGCACGAACGCGCGCACTATCCGCGGGTCCCGCGCGATCAAGTCGCGGCCCGCCACGACGCCCGGCCCCACCAGATTGGTCATGGCGCCGATCTGCAGCGTAGTGATCCTGAGCCCGTGCCGCGCCAGGATGACCGGCCCATTGTTGCTGTAGTCCACCGCCGCGTCGACCTTGCCGCCCTCCACGCTGGCGGCCTGGTTGTAGCCGACCGGCGTGATGGTCACGTCGCGGTCCGGTCGCAGACCCGCCGCATGCAGGGCGGCAAGGAGCCCAACGTAGGTCGAGCCGTAGCGGCCGGGCACGCCGATCGTCTTGCCGCGCAGGTTCGCCACGGAGCGGATGCCCGTCCTGATCAGCGTGAAGATGGCCACCGGCAGGCGGCGGTACTGCGTCATCACGTCGGTCACGGGAACGCCCTGCGCCGCGGCGGCGAGCGCGTCGGTGCCGTCGGCGATGGCGAAGTTGACCCTACCCGCCCCGACCAACTCCAACTGGTTCGACGAGCCGCCGTAAGCGAAGTCGACCCGCAGGCCGGCCCGGCGGTAGTAGCCGCGCTGGTCGGCCACGTAGAACGGAGCGAACTGCACGCTGGGGATATAGCCCATACCCAGCGTGATCGTACGCGGAGGGGGCAGGGCGCGCGGCGCGGACGTAGTATGCGCTGCCCACGCGCCGCCGGCGAGCGAGAGCGACAGGACCACAAAGAGCGCCACGAGGGCGGCAGGGATTGGAATTAGGCGTCGCGCCATCGTAGTAGTATCCTTTCCAGGAGCGTCACGAATCCAAATAAAGAAATGCTGAGTAGGATCAGGGCAATGAGGGCCACGTACTTGGGCGCCGCGACAAAGTTGCCGCCGGCGCTGGCGATGGCGTAGGCGAGGCCGCTATCGGCCCCCACCCCCGCGATCTCGCTCACCACCGCGCCGGTGATAGAGAGGGTGAGCCCAAGCTTGAGGCCGCTGAGCAGCACGGGCGCGGCCAGCGGGAGATCGACCAGCACGAGCGTCTGCAGCCACGACGCGCCGAAGACGCGCGCCACATCGTGGTAGTCGCGCTCCACGCCGCGCAGGCCGGTGATGACCGAGATGAGCAGCGGGAAGACGACGATGACGGCGCAGATGATCACCTTGGGCAGCCACCCCCCGCCCAACAGCAGCAGAATGATGGGGGCCACCGCTATGACGGGGACGGCCTGGCTGGCCGCGATCAGCGGGGCCAGCAGCACTTCCAGCAGGCGGACGCGGGCGATGGCGTAGCCGCCGATTCCCGCGACGATCGCGGCAAGGACGAACCCGCCCAGCGCCTCCTGCAGCGTGACGACCGCGTTGGCGAGTAACGTGCCGTCGGCCAACTCGGCCGCGCCCTCCCGCGCCACCTGCAGCGGGGTCGGCAAGACGTAGATAGGCGCGAGTCCGGCGCGGCTGGCGGCCTCCCACAGGGCGTAGATCAGGCCGGCGAACGAGAGGAGCGACAGTAGGGGCGTGAGCAGGCCCGCGCGGCCGCTTGCCGCGCGGCCGTCCGCCGACGCCGGCGCCTGTTCCCCGGGCTGTTCGCCCCCGTCCGCCCTGCCCCGCGCCGGCGCCTCAGGGCGCGTCGTGGCGCGCCCGGTCCCTATAGCGCGCCGCGCCCACTGTTGCATCACTATATTCCCCCTACCCCGGCACCTATGTCCG
>JAABUQ010009695.1_pt1 | contig 12933 bp, 12 predicted proteins | sample 5560001 | NCBI WGS metagenome assembly JAABUQ01 (sample SAMN10711888, study PRJNA513371) | rock metagenome | isolation source: Antarctica rocks | place: Antarctica: Victoria Land, Finger Mt nord | collected 2015-12-18 | reverse complement strand
TGAATTAAATGAATTAAATGAATTAAATGAATTAAATGAATTAAATGAATTAAATGAATTAAATGAATTAAATGAATTAAATGAATTAAATGAATTAATTAATAATTATTTAAATTTTTATATTATTATTTAATTGTTACAAAATCTTTCGATTATAAATATCGATTAAAACATTTAAAAAGATTTAAAACGTAAAAAATTACAATTTATTAAATTTATTAAATTTATTATAATAAAAATAAATAAAAAAGTTTGTCAATTAGTAAAAATTATTAAGGAAACAAATTTATTTTTAAATTTGCTTCTTGTATTACTTGAAAGTACCGTAAGTAATATTAATAATACAAAACTAAATATATAAATAATAATAATAAACCAACTTCCGTTTAATTAAAATTAAAAAAGACCAAACGGAAAACGATTTTAATATTAAAAAAACCTTTTAATATTGATTTAACTAATAAACTAATTAAATATAAAAATTATATTTAAATACTTTGCTTTTCAAGTTACTGTTATCGATAAATTGTTCGATTTAATTATTAATATAATAAAAATGATACGAAAAATATTATATTGACGTGTTAATACTGTACGTATATACGTAAGGGCCCTCTGGCTTGAACAGAACGTCGCCGTAAAAGATAATGACGCTGCGCGACGAGTCGTTAATTCCCCGAAGAATGAGCTTGCTGACCAGTCCGGTTAGGGTGCCGAAGGATTGGTTTGCATCCACGGACGATCGGCGGTCAAGCTCAAATGAGTCTCACACAGTTCTGCTCGAACACGGAACTAATCCCAGCGGGACCCCAATACAACCCCACCACCGTCGCCATTAACATGCAACTGTTGCTAGCAGGTACTGGTTTATGTGTACCTGTGGACTTCCAGGTGGCTCGGGCGGGGCGGGCGCTGGAGAGGATGAGAGTGGAGGTGGAGGTACTGCGATTCCGGGGAGCGCTGGAGAGGATGAGGTGGCTGGAGGTGAAATGAATGAGGATCATGAGACTGTGCCGAATGCTATGCCTGTTGACCATATTGTATCCGAGTTGGGGATGGATGGGCCTTAGTGTTTATGAACGTCAAGATGTGAGTATCGTTTCTGTTACTGCGGGCCAGTCAGAAGATATTCGTAGTTTGAGAAGTAGTGTCAAGATATTTCTCTACGACCCGTTCGAGAATCCTTCGACCGTTTTGATCATTTGGACGGCATTTGTTTATATATTAGAGAACTCGAAAAGTTCCAAATGGGCGAAGTTTGAGATGAACCACTTTCGAGACGAGCCCGAAGCTGGTCAGACCTTGGTCCATATCTCTTTTGTCACAGGCCACATTGATGAGCAACACCGGTGTTGTCTCTTCCCTTGTGGAACGTAAACTTACTTCGCCCATTCTTTTCCCTATTCTCACGTTTTCGACAGCCTCGCCATAATCATACTTCCAAAAAAAAGTCTTTGGCCACACTCACAAAATCCATCCGTCTATCACCAAGGACTCCAACAGCCAGTCTTCACCCAAAAATGCCCCTCACCATCGCCTCACCCTAACACTCCCCACCCTCTTCCTCCTCACCACAGCCCTTCTACAAATCTCCCAAGATTTCCCCAACGTGACCTACGTACGTCTCGCCTCCCGAAAACGATCTATCCACCCCTTCCCCCTTACCAAACAAAAGAAGTCAACTAACCGAAAACTGCCACTAGAACCTCACCTGCCCCGGCTTCACCCCTAGCGGTGACTCCCTCCAAATCTACTGCCAGACCAGCGCTATTCCGCCTGTAGGATGCGCCACGAATGGAGACCTGACTCCGCCTCAGAGCCCCGGCGCTGCCGGCTCGTTTTGTAGCTGCGCACCGGTTGTGCCGAATATGGACGATGGCACCGGAGGCACGGGTGCTGGGACTGGCTCGGATGACGGCGCGGGGTATAATTTGAATGCCGGTGCAGAGGCTCCAGTTGATGATGGCCAGAATGGTACTCCGTTCGATGGTGTTGGGTATGAATCTATAGATGATGGTGCAGGTGGTGGCGCTGGAAATGAGACTAGAAGTGGGACTGGGGATGAGACTGGGAGCGAGACTGGTCCTTCTGCTTAATGGATGCGGAGCTGTGATGCGGTAATCTACTACTGCTGGTCAGTCGGTAGATGTTTGTGGTTTTGGGGTCGGGAGGTCCATGCCAGATTAGATTTTGGGACTCGGTATCTCGTCGCATCGCTCAGATCTAATCCTGACGGCTTTGCACCTAGTTTCGACGTTACTCCTCCTTCTTTTCCTCTTAAACTCAATGAATACCGGTTGATCAAATCTTATGCCGTATTAATCGGGACTTATGTCTCCTTCTTCTCCGAAGGAGAGCTCGTCGCGTTCTGAGAAGCGGCAATGTTTAACTTGTGGCCGGACGAGCTTTCCATGCACTCCTCTAAAAATGGTTTCAGTGGTTCGGTCGTCAGACCAATGCAAGTCAAGATGATCATATCCTCACTCCCCACAGCTTTTTGACGCCGAAGGAACACGACACGCCAGCCGCGGAAGAACCACATCGTGCTGTCATGCGCGGGCTCATACCGAAGCGCTGATGATGTTCTTGTGACTGCACCCCGCTCCCTGCTTGAAGCGACAGATAGCACACGCGCCCCCGCGGCCTTCGGAAAATCCTTGTCAATGATATTCGAAGAAACCCATCGCAGGACTTCTCCGTGAAGCGCCCCATCCGAAGGAACGGTGATCGAAGAGGTCAACCAACAGGCGAGCAGGCTTGAGATGGAGGTCCAGACGTATTGGACGGATTTGAGAAGTGCGAATAGCACGAAGAGGAAGGTCATGATTTTCGTGAGGTCGATGCCGAGGTATTTTGCGAAGATTCGACATACAATTCGGTACCCGGGGAGGAACCTCTCGAGCAGTTCGGAGTTCTCCATGGTGTTGTGGAGGGACTTTCCACTTCAGCCGGGTAGGGAATTGACGGCTTCTTGCACGTTGTCAGAATGATGTCCTCATGGCATGGAAGGCTGGATGTGCGTAGAGAGCGACCACTTTGGGTATTGTCTCATGCTATGGATTATCGAGTAAAGACGTCATCGGTAAACTTGAAGTGCTGTGACTAGTTCCACGTTTCTGTAGACTGGTCGTCATTATTACTGGGGAAGACATGGATTGGATGTGGTTATGCTTCTACGGACATTCATTCAATGACGGCGTATATAGAGGCGTTTGATATCAACAGGGTAGGAGGAGGAGCAAACCTCACGGTTGGTAGGGTGGGGGTTGTGTCTGGTTGTTCTACTGTAGAGATGCGACGTGTTTCATCCCTAAATTGAACCCCGCGGCAGCCGACCCGGCATAGTACGCTAAATGTTGGCACCTTTGTAATATTGAAGTAGCAAGTTTCAAACCACACGCCACCTCTGTCCTAAACTTCCCAAGACGAAGCATTGCTTAACCCGAATCACTACTTCACTAGATAATGCCACTCCCGTTCTAGGGGGTAGGTCCTTTACTGTATCTAATCAGTATCGATACGAAGGCGCACTAATCTAAGATTGTTCTTCCGAAGCTAATTCACTAAGAGCACTGATGGTTGAGGGAGGAGATGTAATGGAATTTGTTCGTAGATAAGACGCCACATAAACACAAGGAAGCAGCCATCAGTCGATCCCTTTACCAATTACGCACGTTCTGTGTCCAGTGTGTGCTGGTCCTTCTCTCCACCAAAACCACCTTCGGCAATGACAGTAGCCTCAAGGCTGGCCTTCTGTTTTTCAGTCGCATCTTGGAAATGTACCATCACTTCGTCTCCAAAGCGTCCATTGATCTCTTCTAGGGACAAGCCTTTGGTCTGGGGGAAGTTGTTGGTCAGCTTTGCTTTCGCGCTTCTGCATTCAGCATGTTCAACTCACCTCCGGCAACCAGAAGTAGATGATCACAATGTTCACAAACGTCAGGCATACAAAGACCAAATAGTACTTCCACTGGATGTTGGCGAGAGCCGTGGGACCGGCTTCAACGTACACCAATGTCGACAGGAAGGTTCCGACTATGGACCAGGCCATGCCTTGGGACCGGATGTGGGTGGGGAAGATCTCACTGCAGTAGACATACGACACGACGTCAATTCCGCCCCCGTAGAAGGAGATGAAGCAGAAAGTGAAGAAAACGCCGAGGGAATTGCCAGCTTTGTCGCTGGTGCCGGCAAATCGAGCCACCATTGCCGTTTCTAATGCAAGCGAGACCATGCATCCAGATAAGCCGATGACTGCGACAGGTGTCAGCGTTCAACCGCTCCCAACTTTACGTACGAATCATGAGGAGCTTACTAAGAAGAGTCACGCGGCCAGCTTTGTCCATGATGAAGGCCCCGAGGAAGTTCGACATTGCAGCAACGGTCACGTACGTCGCTCCCAGGATCAGTGGGATGCCTCCAGTCTCACCAAGATTTTTGTATAGCTGCACGACGTAGATGTACACAACCATTGCGCCGGTGGTCTGGGCTGCGTATTGCACGAAGAAGCCCATCCACATACGTTTTCGATACGATGGCTTCGTAAAGAGCTGGCGGTTGCCTCCTTGCTCCCAGGCGAGAGCGTCGTTGCGTACCTGTTGTGTCATCTGGTAGAATTCCTCCCGGGCGTACATTTGCTCGCCATCATCGGAGCTTCCGTGGAGCTTGGAAACGATGGTCCAAGCCTCGTCACTCCGATCTCGTGTCAAGACTGCGGATCGTCAGCAAAGGGTTACTCAACAGAAGGAAGGCCGATTTTCATACGCCAACGTGGAGATTCGGGTACCCAAGGGCTGCATGCGAGCAGAGCTAGTGGTGGCAGACAAGAGAGCGAGATGGGGAATCGCCACTGGAAGGAAGGATTGGTGGAGTAAAAGGTTCCGACGCCGACCCAGCCAGCAAGGGCATATCCAGTCACGATCCAACTTCCGTGCTGGCCGACTAGGAAACCTCGAGCGTTTGGGGGTGCTGCAAGCCATGATTCAGCGACAACCTCGTCAAACGAAACCTTTGCTCCCTGATACAGTACTTACAGATCTCGGCCTGGTAGAGAGGAATGAGAACAACCATCATGCCGATACCCCAGCCCGCAATGAATCTCGCGACGAGAAACATGGCGATATCCACCGAACCGGTCTGCAAAGCGGAACCGAGGATGGATATCAAAGCGGCCAGATTCATGGTCTGCTTCCTACCTTTCGCCTCGCTCATCCATCCTGTAGTCAAGGCGCCGAAGACGCCACCGGCCGAGAAGATGCCATTGATGGCCCCCGAAATGGCATTCGCGTAGGAGTCGTTGCTGCCCAGACCGAACTTGGCGATGAAGCCTGGCTGGCCGAGAGTGTTCGAGATGACGGAGTAGGTGTATCCAAAGGTCAGACTCCCAAGGGTCAAGACCAGGATGATACGGATATTGTATGCGGTGTACGTCTTTGTCTTCGCCATGATGCAGGTGGCCAGTCTTGCTTCAGCGGAATCCAAGTTTTGAAGCTGATACGACAGACGTTGACCTGCGACCAAATATATAAGCCCGACACAGCCACTTGGGCCTCGATGGAGAAGCCGATCATCGCCATGTCCCGTGACTCGACCCCAGAAAAATGAAATTGAAGCCTTCCAGAGCGCTTCTCGAACCTCAAGTTTGGTACACTGTGAGATTGACGGCGTAGTGTGCGGGGAAAGACGATTGGGCGGGGTAGGACATAGCCGGGAGATGCGTCGAAGCCCGGAATGGACTCCCGCTTATTTTCGCTGATCGCCCCGCGTTTGACCAGACCGCTTTCTTTGTCCACCATCGGCTATGTCATAGTAGCCGGTCCGAACCCTGAGGGACCCTGAACTGCGTTCCATTCTTCAGATAGCCTTCAAATAGCCTGCTCTCCTCACAACCGCTTCCCTCTTACCCATTTTGCTATCGGCAATGTACGAGGATGATAACCTGCCCGGAGCCTCTAGGACAGCCGAGACAGCGTGCATCGATCGCTTGCCAATCTTGCAATAGAAGGCGTGTCAAGTGCAACGCCGCTACTGTTGGCATACCGTGCTCCCCTTGTCAGCGTGCTGGACGGAGAGAGTGCAAATTGATCGAGTCGAAGAGGGGTAAACGGAAAGCGAAGGCTACTGGCAGCGCTCGGACAACGGCCTCGAATCCAGCACTCGTTGGTGGTGACAATATTGCAAGTGGAGCCCTAGCGGAAGAGGATGGCCAAGACGAGCCTCAGGAGCAGGCCTCCGAGCCAAATAGCAGTCTGTCAATCGCTGGGAATACAGCAGAGACAATGACCAAGAAAGTTGGTTCTGTGCCTGCTGGTACGGCTCCAGAAGATACCTCCACCAGCGGTGAGTCGAAAATTGCGGAAACCGAAGATCAAGATGGACGTGAAGGCCCAGAGACGCTCTACGCCCAAATGCTCGAAACGGACAGATCGCGGAGCAACAAGCAACGGCCCAAGCTGATGAAACCTGGAGGCCAGGTTGTCTACTTGGGGGAGACGTTCAATTTGACATACCTCCTCCACCATGACGAGCGAGAGGACTGTAAAAGGCTTCACTATCCCCTTCCGGTTGAGGTTACGAAATCCAGCAGCATTCCAGAGAAAAAATCGAAGGATGGGAGAAGCCTTTTGCTATTACAGGGTGCTTTCGATGTTCCTAATTCACATGTCTGTCGGGAATTATTCAAAACCTATTTTGAACATGTTGCGCCTCATTATCCCATTATCGACCGTAGTCTGTTTCTCATCCAGTATTCAATTCCTCAAAGTCCGCCCTCATGGCTCCTTCTTCAAGCTGTTCTGTTCATGGTGAGTGGCTTCTTGTTCCCGTGTCGCCTGGCTTCTTACAAATGGATCGCCCATTTTTCTGCTGACTACTAACTTACAACAGGCGACCGGACATTGTGAGGAGGCTCTTCTTAAGGAGGCCGGCTTTGAGTCCAGATATGATGCTAGACTCACCCTGTTCAGACGCACAAAAGCATTGTACGACGCCGACCATGAGAAAGACAAAGTCACCATAATTCAAGCAGTCTTTCTAATGAGTTTCTGGTGGGCTACCCCTGTCGATTCCAAAGACACGTGGCATTGGCTTGGCGTCGCCATCAGTCTGGCTCTGACGATAGGAATGCATCGGTCAACTAAAGACTCCTGCATGAGTCTCAAAGATCAACGCCTATGGAAGAGGATCTGGTGGTCGCTGTTTACAGAAGAGAAGCATGCAGCAGCAGCCCTAGGCCGCCCCGTTCACATCCGCCTCAGCGACTGCGACATTGAGCAGCTTGAAGTTTCTGACTTCGATGAGGAACCCTCTGGTTCCGGAAAGAGTTCCAGTGTGGGTCTACCCAATATGCTAACTGCCTATCCGATTTTTTTGACAAGCCTGTCCAAAATTGTGGAGCGAATCATCGAGAAATCGTCTCCGACAGCGCAAACTAATACCCTCGAGCTTTGTGAGGGTATGTTACAAGTCTGGGAGGCTGGTCTCCCGGATGTGCTACGTCTAAGCTCCGAGAATGATACAATATGGCCGAATATGCTACACATCGCATTATGGTAGGTCACAAATATCATAAAGTGCTTCACAATATTCCAATTCGGTCTAACTCGCTCCAGCTGGTTCAGGATCCTAGCTCACCGTACTCGAACCCCAAATGACCCATCGATCTCTTCGCGAGACAACAAACATGAAAAGGCTATGAGTGCAGCAAACCAAATGGTCCGCATTGTCGAAGACCTGCTTGCTTTTGGCCAAATCCGACAGTGTCCCATACATATTATTCCGGCATTGTTCGCTGCAATGAGCATGCTTGCTACCAGAGTACGCTCCGGTGACGAGGTCTCGCAGCAGCTAGCCTACGTGAAGGTCAGATTATGTATGATCGCGCTGCGAGAATTACAGAGCTCGTGGCCTGTGAGTGGGTGGATATTTCTGCTTTTCGCTAAAATTGTGAAAGGGATTCGTGATGAGGACGATGCCAGGCCAGATGCAAGAGTTTCCAACCAGCTCAATACTCGATCAACCAACAAAAAAACACGCGAATATCGAGGTAGACCAAATCTCAGGGCTCAAGCAGCTCCCCAAATTCAAAACAATGGCCATGAACAGCATTGGCCCCCTTCCCCTTTGCCGAATGCAGGGCTTCCAACCGGGTACAACAATCCCAATTCGACCAGGTGCGAGCCCTCGGCTACGCCAAATAATCAATTTTACCCGATGCCGCTCGATCTCTCCACTGATTGGAGTGGTTTGCGCGACCAAGACCTATGGCTTGTGCCTGGGTTTGATTTCTTCGGAGACATGCCTGGCGGAAACGAATTTAGTGGCTTTTCAGGTGCTTGACAAGTCGATCTGACCTCAAGCCGGATCTTAGTGCAGCTTAAAACAAGAATCATCGCTCCTTGCAACTTATGCTGCATCATTGAGATTCTGCGTCAAGTCGAGTAGCCGAGATGTGTCGATCATGGCTATTTACCAGAACACTAGCCCCGAACCCACACATATTGACAAACTCAGCACTCTCGTGACCGCAGATCATTGCGTAATCCCTCCCAGTGGACAGCATCTATCATCATTGAATGTTCTCCAATTTTAATGTTGACTCATCCAGCGTTTGCGCGAAATCATGTCACCGCCAGCTGCAACAGGCCTTGCCATGCCAGAGATGAAAGCAAACGGAACAACCCAACAGCCTGCTGCGGACACAGACAGTGTCAATGGCTTCAAGTATCTCCAACAAAAGCCCCTCCCAGACTTCAAAGACCTCCCCCGGGTCGCAGGCATGCCCCCCACCTGCGCCTGGGGCCTCTTCGACCACCCTTCCTCCAGCCAGCCGGACGAGATCGGCACGCTCAACCTCCTAACGCCCGAACGCAGAATCCGAGCCAAGCAAGAGATCCAGCAAGGCATCAGCGTGGCCATCAACTGGTCGCTCGACAATTGCCAGACGCCGCATTCGGGACGCATTCGGCCGGAGCATCGCATCAAACGCCTGCCGGACTGGATTGGCCACGATGACGAGATTCGGATGAATACGCAGAGTGGCAGCCAGTGGGATGGCTTGAGGCATTGGGCGCATCAGCCGACGGGGCTGTTCTACAATGGAGTCCAGCTCAAAGACATCGTGGGCCCTGGATCTTCGTTGCGGAATGGCATCGAGAAATGGTCGGAGCACGGCGGCATCGTCGGTCGTGGGGTCTTGTTGGACTATCTCTCTTGGGCTGAATCGCAGGGCATCGTCTACTCGCCCGTTGAGCGCCATGCTATATCCGAGAAAGACCTCGAGGCCGTGGCCGCCTGGCAAGGGACCCAATTCGAAATCGGCGACATCCTGCTCGTGCGATCCGGTTTCGTGAAATGGCACAAGAATGCCTCTTCAGACGCGGAGCGCAAAGCTGGCACGGCCGACGGGGAAGCGTGGGCCGGGGTCGAAGGCACGGAGGCGTCTGTGGAGTGGTTCTGGAACCATCACTTCGCTGCTGTGGGTGGAGATGCGAATGTCTTTGAGGCGTGGCCGGCACAGGACGAGCGATTTCGGCTGCATGATGTCTTTTTGGCCATGTGGGGCATGCCGATTGGGGAGATGTTCGATTTGGAGGAGTTGGCGGAGGTGTGTGCGAGGTGTGGGCGCTGGGGTTTCTTTTTTACGAGTGCGCCGTTGAATTTCCCCGGTGGGGTGGCGAGTCCGCCGAATGCGGTTTGTATTTTGTGATTGGGCTGTGATGAGGGTGGATGGATGTGGAGATTGCAAGCATGCCATGCGTGCGCGAAAATACAGATGTTGGAGTAGGTCAGAGATGCAGTGGTCTATATATTTATATTGTGGCAGTTGACGCAATATAGATATAGTTTCTAGAACTGAGGACAACACGTGATGTCAGATGCACTCAGGGCTAAATCGTCTGATTGATAAATAATGGTGCACAGCACCCTAATATACATAATGATAAGGCCCTAAATAGGGGCAAATAAGTATTCCTAGCCCTGTTTTATACCAATTGCTTCGCCTGATAAAGTGGAGAATAGGTGGTATAATCGTAGTATTTTGGTAGTATAATTAAGGGTCCAAATAACCCTAGAGAAAATTGTTGGCTATAGGAGATTTCAATTGCTCTATCTACCTAGGAATATAGGCTTATTTATATATTCGGCTGATCAATCTAGGCCCTATAGATAATAAATATTTAATAGAGCTGATATACCCTAAGTATAACCCTTATTATTCGGTATATAACTTAACTAATAATAATCCAGGATTACGATACGCTAGACCTAATTTAATTTAATATTGCTAGAAAGATTGCTTTAATTATTCTTTAATATTCTTTTTTAAGTTTTATAATAATTTTTAAAATATTATTAATAAATAATTTATTAAACTTTATATTTCTTTTTTTGCCTTCTTAGGCTAGCTTTAATAGCTAGAATATATATTTTAGGTTTGCTATTATTATTAACTTTATTAAAAAATTTATTATTATTTTTTTGATAAAGATTTAATTTATAATTATATTTTTATTTTATATTAATTCTTTTATTTTATAATATTAAAGTCGTATATATTTCGTTTTAAAGTATATTATAAGGTTTTCGGTTAAATTAATTATTAATTTATTATTTAAATTTATTTTTATAATTTTTATATTTTTTTTATTATACCCGAATTTTTAAAGTAAATTTTTAAAATATATAATTTCTTTATACGTTTCTAATATAATAATATATTTGGCTTTAATTAATAATATAATTACGATTAGTTCCTATTTAAACCTTTAATTAATTAATTTATTAATTAATTTAAAAAGATATTTTATTATAAATTTATTATTATTAATATTATTATATTAAAAAGAGTCAAAATAAACTTAAAAGGTTTTATTATATATATAATTTAATTTAAATATTATTTTAATTTTAATTATATTAATTGATTATTTTATTATTATATAATAATTATTTATTAATTATATAAAATATTTATTTAAATAATATATTATAAAATTAATATTAAATTAATTTATTCTAACTATTTAATTTAAAGCTTTAATAATAAATACGAAGTTATTTTTCAATTTTTTATTAATAATATATTTAAGAAATAGCTATTTTAATTTTATATTCTTATTTATAATATTTTTAATAATATAGCAATTTTCTATTCCTAATTATTTAAATATTTAGGCGATATAACCTTTTTAAATAATAATTATTATATAATTATTACAATTTCTTAAGATTTCTATTCCTAAATAAAAAGAAATAGCTTTTAAATATTTTAGTTTAAATTCCTTATTAAATTAAATTTTTAATTTGCTTATTACTTTTTTTATATATAAAAATATTGATAGATTATTTATATAAATAATTATAATTATTCTTTTATTATTAATAAAAATAAAATTATCTTTTTAAAGTCGTTTAAAGCCAAAATTCTTTAATTTTATTATTAATATTTTTTTTATTCTTTAAATAATTATTTAAAGTTATATAAAGCTTTTTCTAAATAATACATATTATTTATATTATTAATATATTTATAAAGTTATTTTATTAATACTTTTTCCTTAAAAGTTGCTTTTAAGAAGGCAATATCGATATTAGAATATTTTATTTTTATATTATACTTTATTCTTAAAGCCAAGAATATTTTCTAACTTAAAGTTTTTATAATTAATAAAAAAATAATATTATAATTTATTCTTTTTATTTATTTGAAACTTTTAACGATTTCGCCTTTAATACTTAATTTAATTAATAATATCTATTTTCCTAAGAGTATTTTACGTCTTAATAATAATTTCTTGATTTTTTATACCCCTTTGGATTTTATTGTATTTAATTTTATTTAAAATATTACTTTTTATTATTTTTTATTTAGCTTTAAAAGTACTCTTTATCAATTTTTAAAAGGGGTAGTATTTTCGTTTTCGATTATTTAAGAAATTTATATAGAGGGAAATCCTTTCCCCCTTATTCCTTTTTAAAGATTATAATAGTTTATTAATAAATAAAGTTTTATAAACCGGTTTAATTAATATTTTAATAATATTAATAGCCTTTAATAAATTTGAAAAAATGTTTATTCTATTCTTAATATCCTTTATTTATTATATAAAGATAATATATTATTAATATAAATTACAATTTCTTTATTTAATTTTATATTTAATATTTATTTAATATTTTGTTTATTAAAGTTAAAATTAATTACTTTATTAAATTTAATATTTTAAATATTAATTTCCCTAAATTTATTTTATATATTAAAACTAAAATTAACTTCTTTATTAATATTAATATTTTAAATATTTGCTTTTATATTTGCGGATTATTTATTTATTAATATATTATTTATTTTATTAAAAATATTAGAAATAATTTCTTTATTACTCCTTATTTTAGACAAATATATCTTTATTAATATTATTTTATCAAAAATAATATAAACTAAAAGTTTTAATTTTTTAACTTTTTTATTTTATATTCGATATTAATTAGAATTATTATTAAATCTTAGGAATTTATATTTAATACTTTAGAATTTGAGTTTCTATTTATAAATATTTTTATTATATATTTAATAAATATATCCGAATAATTTTATATAATTAATATTTAATTTCTTTTTAATTTCTTTTTTATATAATATTTTTCTATTGAATATTATTATAAAGAGCTTTTCTTTAATATATATTATAAAATTTTTAATTTCCCTTTAAAAAATTTTATTTAATCCTAAATAAAATAATATTATTTTAATTTATTTAAATAATATTTTATTATTTTATTTAATAATATTATTTTAATAAAGGTTATATAATAATATTAATTCTTATTAAATATTAATTTAATTAAAAATTATTTATATTTGCAAATTAATAAATTCTTTTATATTATTTTTATATAAATAATTAATAATATATTTTTTAATATTATTCT
>JAABUQ010009694.1_pt1 | contig 12935 bp, 10 predicted proteins | sample 5560001 | NCBI WGS metagenome assembly JAABUQ01 (sample SAMN10711888, study PRJNA513371) | rock metagenome | isolation source: Antarctica rocks | place: Antarctica: Victoria Land, Finger Mt nord | collected 2015-12-18 | reverse complement strand
CCAGGAGATTGTCGCGATGGCGTCGTTTGCCACCGCAGATATGGCGCGGGCGGCGGGCCGGGTCTTGTTTTACCTGCGCGCGGGACTGGAGTCGTTTGGGCCATCGGTGGAGGACGCAACCCAGGCTTTGCAAACGCACCATCTCAACGAGATCAGCGCGCTGGGGGCGCGCGAGGCCGAGCGCTACCGCCAGCGCGCGCTGGCCTTGTCCGGGCTGCGTGACTGGCTGGACAGCCGCCAGCGCCAGTTCTTAGACGCGCTTAAGCAGCCGGAGGCGGGCGTTCACCCCAAGACCCGCGAGCCGGTCTTGTTTCTTGCCGGGCGGCCCAAGCAGCCACGGGCGGAGTGGCACCCTACCCCCTTGGCCGAGGTGCAGATGCGCCTGGCCGACATTGCCACCTGGGCGTCGCTGGCTCGTGCCGCGTTTGGGACGCCGGAGCGTGTCCACGCCATCTTCAACACCGCCAAGACCCGCACGGCTGACGAGGCCCTGCGGCGCACAGTCGCTGCGCTGGTGCTGTACCATCGGTGGGAGCCGGAACTGGTGCGCCCCGCCGAGGACTATGCGGACTTTCGCCGCCAGTACGGGCAGGGCAAACGCAGCGGCATTGACGCGGCCCGCGACATTGTTCTGGACGCGCTGGAAGCCACGCCAGCGGAAGCGTGGAAGCCGTCGGACGCTAAGGCCCGCGCCCGCGAGATGCTTCTGCGTGCCGTCTCCGAGGTGGAGACAATGCCAATCCCCGCCCCGCCCAAGCCGCCCACTCGTGGGTGAGAATAAGATAGGAATGCATCTCACCGCCCCGCCCCCTTCGTAAGGGAGAGGAGTAAGAAAAGGCACGGGCACTTGTGCCTTTACTGCTTCCGGCTCCCCTGTTGCTGAACAAGAGGGCGCTTAAACGTTCGCCGCGGGAAAGGCTAATTCCGCTGTTTCGTCTTCGGCAGGAATGATGCCGGGCAACTCGGGGGTGGCGACCAGGGCGCGCGTGGAGGGCTTGAACTCACGCAGGCTGCTTGTGACACCGGGAATGTTGGCAAGGTCGTCTTTGCTCGTGATGGACTCAAAGCCGCCCATGCGCTTTCCTTGACGCAGAAGCGTACTTTCCAGTGCGGTCAAGGCGTCGTTGTAGTCACCTTCTAAAGATTGTATCTTTTTGCCGATGCCGCCGAACTTGCCGATAAACGCACAGCAGGCTTTGTAGATGTCGTTGCCGCACTTGCGGATGTCTTCCACTTCTTTTTCTATCGCAGACTGCCGCCAGAGATGGTTGGCGACATGAAGCAGCATCATCAAGGAACTGGGACTGCAAATGATGACTTTCTGCTGGGTGGCGTAGTCGGTAATCGCCGGGTCATGCTCCAAAGCGGAGAGGTAGAGGCTTTCGGCGGGCAGAAATAGAATGACGGTGTCCAGCGCGGTTGGATGGCTGGCGTAGTAGTTCTTAGCGGATAGTTCTTTGACGCGGCTGCGGACGTTTGCACTGTGCTGTTTGAGTAGAACAGTGCGGTGGGCTTCGTCTTGGGCCGTATAAGCGTCGGTGCAGGCATTGAGGACAGCTTTTGAGTCAACGATGAGTTTTTGCTCGCCGGGCAGCGTGATGACCATGTCAGGGATTTTGCGGCCTTCTTCGGTATGGGACATCACCTGAGTTTCAAAGTGGCACTTGTCGATCATGCCGACCGACTCCACCAGCCTTTTCAGCGTCATTTCCCCATAGTTACCGCGATATTTGGGAGTTGTGTTGAGCGCCATCGTGAGGGCTTCGGCTTGAGCATGGAGGGAGTGCTCGGTTTTTTGCAGGGTTTCCAGTTGTTCTTTCAGCCCACCCATTTGCTCATGGGAGCCTTTTTGGTAGCTGGCGACGGCGTCATCGTACCGAGAAAGTTTTTCCTGCAAGGGCGCAAGGGTGCGGGCGACTGTGTCGGCGTGCTTTTCTAATTCTTTGTCGCCGGACTGCTTGAGCGCGACGGCGATTTCTCCCAGCCCGCGTTTGGCATCGGCCAGGGTTTCTTTGAGCACGGCTTGGCTGATGTTCTCAAACTGTCGGGCGGCGTCCTCACCGGTCTGCTGCCGGGCGAGAGCGGCGGCAAGCTGCCTGCGTTCCTCAGTCAAGTGCAGTTGCAGTGTTTCCACGGAGCGGCTCAGGCCGTCGATTTGTTTGCGTAAGTGGTCGGCGTCTTTGCTGGAGGCGGTGGCGTTGCGGGAGGCCGTATCATAGTCCTGGCGCAGTTTGACGCAGTCGGCGTTGAGGCTTCCATGGCGCTGCTCGGCGGCGGCGGCTTTTGCGTTTGCCGCGTCTGCTGCCACTTTTGCGCCTGCCGTGGCGGCTTCCGCAGTTCGCAGAGCGGTTTCTTTGGCATCAAGCCTGGCTTGCAGGTCTTTAACGCGCTGTTTTTCATCGGCTATCTGCTTCTCGTTTCCTGACTGGTCGGCGGCAAGCGGCGGCTTGACACGCCACAGCAGCACGCCGACAATCACAGCGGCAGCACAGATGACGGCAATGATGACAGGGAGCGTTTGCATGCTTAAAGACTTTCTTTGTGACAGCCCACTATATCATTGATTGTTTCGCCTGTCAAGTAACGGTGCATTTGCCGGCAGTGGAGACGTGCAGCGATTGCCTTTGGGCAGCAAAAAGTTACTTCTGCCGGATAGCTGCCGGTTATCCGCTTGCCCGTTTCCGATCCCTGCCCCATCTTTTGTGCCACCACAGACGCACCCGCTCCAAATCACCCTGCGTGAGAAACACGCCGTAGGACGCTATCATCAGCGCGCTGAACAGGGGGATGTTCAGACTGTAGTCTATGCCTAGATGCAGCAGAATGCCTGCGCCAAGCACCCACAAGCGCAGGCGGGGCATCCACACCAGTGTCCATAGCGCAAGCTCAATTGTAATCGCTCCCCAGGTCAAAATGTGTATCAGCCACAGGTGATTGGCGTCCGCCCAGGGCACCGGAAAACGCGCGGAGTCGGGCAGGTGGAGCGGGTAATAGGCCGCCAGGCCCTGCCGCCACTGCGCGCCCGTTAGCTTGGACATGGACGTGCAGAGATACACGGTGGCAATCTGCAATTGCATCAGGCGCTGCGCCCATGGGACGATTTGGGGCGGCACGTGGCCTTCTTTTCCCCGGCGCATGCGAATCCAGCGGTCCAGCGAACAGGCCGCGCCGCTTGGCGCAAGCGCGAGGTATATCACCATGACCAGCATGACGATGTCGCCGCTGTTGTGGATGGGGACATTGCGGTTATGCACGCTGAGCAGGCACGCCCAGACGGCTATCGCGCTCGCCCGTGTGCAGAAGCCTAGGGTGAACAGCAAAGCCGCCAGCGTGAACAGCCCAAAGAACACCGCCAGCCCATGCGCGGTTGTCACCCCGTGCAGCATGTCAAAGCGCGGCGTGTGGCCGTTGATCTCGTTGAACGCATCGGACGAGCCAATCGGCAGCAGGCCGCGCTCGGACAGCCAGAGCCTCCGCTCCGGCCACAGCAGGCCAATATAGGCCAGCACGAGCAGGCCCAGCGCGATCCGGGTGAGGCCCAGAGGCCCGGCCCCAATCTCCCCGTACCACCAGCGGTTCCACGCGCGGGCGGGTGTTTTCCATAACACATCGGCCATGTCAGCGCAGCTCCTCTGGCCTAAGGGCGGTTTGGAAGAACGGGGTGCGCGTGTAGGGCGGCAGCGGGCGGCCCGGCGGGGGCACATCGCGCGTGTACCGTGTCAAGCTGACGGCGACCGGAGGTTTGCCCCGCGTGGTGTCGCATTGCCGCGCGGCGTAGAGGGCCATCGGCAGCCAGAGCGTTTCGTGGTAGTTGGCGATCTCCAGATACTTGCGCATGCGCTCGCGTTGGTAGCGTGCTAGGTAGCCCATGTCGCGCATGCGGGGGAATTGCCAGTCGCGCGTTTGCCCGTTTTGCAGCGTGACATGGGCCACGATGTCCAGGTCGTGCGTGTCCGGGTTTGGGGAAAACATCTGCCAGCTTTGCTCAAACCCTGATCCGATGATGTAGCCTCGCACCCAGCCGCCGCCTTCCGGGGGCACCAAGGTTTGCACGAGGGGCAGGTTGTAGGGCAGCAGCCAGACAGCGAGCATAGCTATGTGGAATAGGATAAAGGTGTTGGTGAAGCGACGCCCGCGCACGCGCCGCGCTTGTCGTGCCAGGCGTCGTTCAAAGACGCGCTGCTTTTGCGCTTCGGTGCGCAAAGCCGAGTGGGTCATGGGTGCCTCCTGGGGTGCGGGGGATGAGTGCAGGTTTATTATACACCGTGCAGGCTCGGGGCAAGCCCGCTGCCCCGGCGTTTAGAGCGCGTACCAACGACGGACGGTTTTGTTCCGTCGTTGGTGCGAGCGGGAAAAGCCGAGGGAACCCGTGTGCTACGGGCGCGGAGGCTGGACAGCGTGCAGCAGAACGTCCAGGGGATGCGCGCCGCGCGTGGCGTCGTCGCCGCCGAGGTCGAGAACATAGCCGTCCCAGGGCGCGCCGGGCGGGGTGTCTTTGAGGCTGCGGGCCAGGGTGTCTGTGTTGGCGGCGTAGTCGCTGTCAATGCTCAGCAGCACAGCACGACCCTGCCTGCGGGCGATGGCGGGGACGCGGGCGCGGGCGGGATAGGGATTGTCAGGAGAAACGTCGCGCAGCGGCGGCGGCATCGCACGCGGGTCGTCCCAGGAGGCGAGCCAGTTGATATTGTCTATGTTTTGCTCCATCAGCAGGGGCAGCGCGGAATGGGAGACAGAAGGGCCGAGAGAAGGGGCGGAGGCCGCGGCCTCGCGCAGCCGCCGCAGAGTGACGAGGGTCTGAGCGGTGCGAAAGGCGGCCCACTGGTTGGAGAGGGCGCTTCCGGCGGCGGCATCGTCAAAGGCGGGCAGGCTGAGGTCGGCGCGCGTATATTGGGTGGGGTCTAGGTCTATGGGGTCGGCATGGCGGGCGCGCAGAAAGGCAAGGCGCAAGGCCTGCGTGTAGCCTAAGTCGTCGGGCGCGGCCCCGTGCCAGACAAAGCCCGCGAGGCCGGGCGTGGCGGCGAGGGTTTGCACGACGCCGAGCAGCGCCTCACGAGCCGCCACGGGGTTGACATCTACATCGGGAGTGACGAACGGAACAGGCTTGCCACTGTCGTCAAACTGCGTGTCCGGGGTGTCGGCGTGCTTGCGCAGGGCGGCTTCGGTGGTGTTCTCGCCGCGTATGTTGAGGTCGGCCAGGGCGGCAGGCGGGTGCGTGCCCCACGTCAATAAATCCATGTCAGCGTAGACGGCGATGTGCGCAGCAGTACCAAGTCTCAAGGCTTCGGTAAGTATGTCGGGGCCGGCAAACGGCACAGAAGGCGACAAAGATGTACCGGGAATGCGGGCCTCGCCACCCGAAAACACGTCCAGCCAGAGTTCATTCAGCCCCAGCTTTTGCATGGCGGGCAGCAGAGCGTCTATGTCGGCGGCATTGCGCGCATGGGCAATAAGGGCGCGGCGCTTGCCCATTCTGAGCAAAGCGGCGAGCGGCGGGGCGGGCTTAGCGGGCGCGGCGGGCTTGGCTTTGTCTGCCTCATGGTAATTAGCAGTGAACACATCATCGCCCGGCCAGTAAAAGAACATCATGCCGCCTTCGCCGAAACTGGTTTCAACGGGGGTGGAAAGGGAGGGAACGATAAACTGCACATGGTTTTCCGGCATGAGGCTGACGGAGCTGCTGAGATCGGCGGGAGGATGGTTGTCGCTGGCAAGATAACGAGGCAGATTGCCTGCGGCGCGCTTATCGTTGAAGTCATTGGCAATGCGTTTGGCGTCGGCCTGCTGCGCGGGAGTTAATTGGGCAAACGGCATTCTGTTCTCTAGATAATCGGGGATGCCGGGCACGCCTTTGCTGAGTGTTTCAGCGTTGATCTGGTCAGGCGTCAGCGCCATCGGGTCGCCGAATGACGGGACAAAGCGGGCTTCTTTGCCGTGCTTTGCCAGCAGGGCCTGTCCGGCCTTGTCGGTCATCTGCGATTGCAGCGCGCGCGCTTTGTCCTCCCAATCCGAGAGCTTTGCGCGCCGCGCGCCGACGCCATCAAGGTCATCGGTCAGCACAAACGCCTGCCCAACCTGGCGAAATGTGCCGGTGACGCACAAAGCGAGGGCACGCAGCAGGTCGGCGGCGCGGGTGCTGGAAGCATGGCCCATCACGGTCAAGGCGCGCTTTGCGTAATGCGGGTCGGCGTAAAGCTCGGTATGCGTCAGCGTTCCAACACGCAGCACAAGGCTGCCGACTGTGCGCAGGCCGGTCACCGGAATAGGAGTTTGCAGGGCAGGCAGGGCAAGGTTCAGTTGGCCGGGTTTTGGGACATTGGGCACGACAGCACGCAGAAGAACGGCATGCTCCCCACCAGGGGCATCGGATTTGGGGCGGTAAACGTGCAGGATGGGCGTCTTGTCGGGGTCATCCCCGGAGAAGAATACTGTGCCGCCTTTGCGGTCATGGACATAAATCTTGGATGTCTGGCCCATGCGCATATGCACAGAGTCAATTTGATTGGTGAAGTCCTGGATGTCGGTGCGTTTGCCCTCGGGCAGCTTGGCAAGCGCAGGGTCGTCCGAGGCAACCAACAATTGCTTGTCGCGGAACAGGGCATGGAACAAGCTGCGCTGCGCGTCGTCAGTTAAATCCCCTAGGCCCAGGCCCGTCTCGGAAGTGAGGGCGTGCCATTGCGCGTCGTCCAGGCTGGCGGCAAGCAGCTTAAAGGCGACACCGGGCGCAAGGTCGGCGGCGACATTGGGCGGGGCAGGGTCTTCGTTGAGCACAACCATCGTGGCGGGCGCGAGGGCCGTGACGGTGCCGAACGTTTGTGTTTTATAGCCGAACGCCAATGCGATGTCGTCCGCACTAGACAAAGCAGGCGGCAAAGCGGCGTCCTTGGGCAGAGAAACACGCTCCGCCCCGACGGCAAGCAGCACGGTTACAGGAGGGGGCACACCCGCCAGCACGGAAGCCAGTGTTGGCGGCTTGGGCGCAGTGGCGGGTGGGGTCTGCCCACTTGCCCAGGGCGTGTTGGGCATCTGCAAAGCAAGCACGGCTAAAAGAGCATAAAGCCTAATCGGTTTGTTCCACATGGACAGTCACCTCAAGGTGGGTTTCGCGGGGGGCGGGCTGGCCGGGTGCGCCGCGCAGCAGGCCTTTGGTCGGGGGGACATCGGCGTAGTCCCGGCCCACGCCCACTTTGACATGGTGGTCGGCGACGATAATATTATTGGTGGGATCAAAGCCGAGCCACTGGCTGGCATGGGGCAGATACAGTTCGACCCACGCATGGGTCGCGCCCGCCCCGTGGGTGGCAGGGTCGCCGCCGCTCCAAACGTATCCGCTGACATAGCGGGCGGGAATGCCCCGCGCGCGGGCGCAGGCCAGCATCAGGTGGGCGTAGTCCTGGCAGACGCCGCGTTTTTGCGCGACAAACTGATGCAGGGGCGTGCTTACGTCAGTCGCGCCGGGCACATAGGAGAACTGTGCATAGATGGCGGCAGACAGCGCCTGCCCATACGCGAACACGCTGGGCTGCGGGCCGGGGCCAGGCCATTCGTCAGCAGGCAGCGTGAGCGGGGTCGGTGCGAGCCACTCGGCATGGAGCGAGGCAAACCCCGCGTCTGCGGTTGTATCCCAGTCTTCCGCGAGGAAGTTGATGTTTTCAAACGGGCGCGCGCGCAGGGTTTCCACGCGCGAATGGGCGGAAACCACGATCTCTGTGCCGTGCTGGCCCCGCAGGACAAAGTGCTGGACAGTGCCCATTTGATCAGGCTGGTCGTACTGGAAGACGGGCGCGGCAGGGAGGGTTTCCAAGGCAAACTCGGTGCAAAGCTGCTCGCCCGGCAGGGACAGCGGCTGCAAACGCGCTTCCATGAAGCACTCGCCGCGCAGGGGCCGGTCATAGGCATAGCGGGTGGTGTGGGCAATGCGCAGGTTCACGAGGGAAAGTGTCTCCTAACGCGGGACTTCCAGGCTGCCCAGAATGCTTTCAATGACGCGGTCGGCACTGCTGCCCTCAATCTCGGCCTCGGGGCGTAGCAGCAGGCGATGGCGCAGGGTGGCGGGCGCAATGGCTTTCACATCATCGGGAATGAGGTAATCGCGGCCACGCATGGCGGCCAGCGCCTTGCCGACTTGCAGCAGGGCGATGGAGGCGCGGGGGCTGGCGCCCAGCACCAGTTGGCGGTGGTCGCGGGTGGCGGCAATCACGGACGTGATGTAGCGGAACATGGCGTCTTCCACGCGCACCTGGCTGATAATGCGTCGGCAGCGCAGGATTGTGTCGGCATCCGCGACAGTCTGCACGCCCGCCGTGGCGAGGTCGTTGGCATCAAAGCCCTGGTGGTAGCGGCGCACAATGCGCTCTTCGGCTTCCAGCGACGGGTACGAAACGATAATCTTGAGCAGGAATCGATCAAGCTGCGCCTCGGGCAAGGGGTACGTGCCCTCAAACTCTATCGGGTTTTGCGTGGCGAACACCATAAACACATCGCCCAGTTCATGCGTTTCGCCGTCCACGGTGACCCGGTGTTCCTGCATGGCTTCCAGCAGCGCGGCCTGGGTTTTGGGCGGCGTGCGGTTGATCTCGTCGGCCAGCAGCAGGCCGGTAAAGACCGGGCCAGGCTTGAACACAAACTCGGAGGCCTGCTGGTCAAAGATGCGCGTGCCGGTAATGTCGGAGGGCATCAGGTCAGGCGTAAACTGAATGCGCTTGAAGTCTGTGCCGACAGCCGCCGCGAGGGCGCGCACCAGCAGGGTCTTAGCCGTGCCCGGCACGCCTTCCAAAAGCACATGGCCGTCGGCCAGCAGCCCAGCCAGCGCGTTTTCAATGGTCTCATCCTGCCCGACCACGGCTTTATGCACTTCTGCAGTGATGGCATCGGTGACTTGCTGCACCTCCCCAGACGCCGCATGACGGGTAGGATTGCGCGGGAACGTTTCTTCGTTTATGGCTGTCTCAGAAGAGGCAGGTTCCATAGCTCGCGTGGGAATGGGCATAGGCAGTTCGCCATTGTCCGGGGCGGCGGAGTGAGCGGCTGGCGGGTCAAGTGGTACGGGAGGCGTGTAAAAGTTGACGCTTTGGGTGGCATCCGCGTCGGGCACGTTGTTTTCAGGCAAGTCCAAGGTCCTTTCTGACGGCTTCCATCTGCCGGGTCAGGTCTAACAATTCAGGCTCAGTCACGGCCCCGCTGTCCAGGCGCTGCTCGCAGGTCGCAAGCAAGCGCCGCAGGGCTTCTTTGTCCACGCCGCCATGCCGCGCGGCCACCTCGGACAACTGCTCCAAACTGACATTGGGAGCGAGGGCAAGGCGCGCAGACAGGTCACGCAGAAACTGCCGGTACAGCGTTTCTAGGGCGGCAGGAGAGGCTTTCGCGCGCCGGTACAGCCCGGCCAGCGAGGCGACATACTCCACCGAAGTGCGGCTCTGCCCGCGCCCCAGCGGAACAGGCTGCCCAAATCGCACCGCCACCACGCCGGCGACCAGCAGCAGGGCCAGCAGCGCCTGCATCAAGGCAAGCTGGGCTGGGCGACCGATGGCAGTCCAAATCGTGGCTCCCGAAGCCAGGGCAATGTCGCCGTGATGGTACTCGTCAAACAGCACGACGCTGCCGGGCGGCACAGCCTGCGCGATGATATGGGCAAGAAACACAGCATTTTCCGAGCGCGGCAGGTTGCGGTTGGACGCGAAGCCCGAGTCGGCAATCGCCACCAGGCGTCCCTTTCCCACGGGTACGGAAAGAACAAAGGGGCCATTGGCATCCCCAAATAGGGCCAGGGCATCCGGGGCCGCGCGGCGCAGGCGGCTGTCGGTGCTGGCGGCATCACGGTGCACGCTGATAACGCCGCGCGTTTGCGGAACAGGCTGCAAGGGGCCGAACTCTACCCGCCCAGCACGCAGGGCACTATTGGCGGTCAGGTCCAGGGCATCGCCAAAGGTTGGCGTGCCGCCTTTCTGCCCGGCAACATGGCCCGTCGGCAGGCGCGAGGCCATCAGAATAGCCGTATGCCCCGCCCGCAGCCAGGCCAGCAAAGCCGTGGCATCGGCAGGAGTTAAAATGCTCTTGTCGGTGTGCGCATCGCTGTCATCAGCGCTGCCCGTGAGCGGCGACACGTCGGCCTGCGCGTGTGGAGCGCTGACAATCAGCAGGGACGCCTTGGACTGATCCAGGTCGCCCCACCCCTGCCGCCAAACAGTGGGCCGGTCGCCCAGCGCACGCACCCAGTCAAATAGGCCCTTGGTACCCGATGCCCGGTCATTAAACACCGAAGGATCGGGATGCTCTTCGTGGCCCACCAGGCGCGAAGGCCCGCTGTCCCGCCCGCTCAGCGCCACGCCCACGACGACAAAGATTAGCAGCAGCACGCACACAGCAAGGATGTCCCGGTTCAGTCGCATGGTGTGTTAGTCAGCGGCATAGCGTGTTAAATAGCAGCGGCGGTAGGGGCGTCTGTAACGGCAGATTGGCTCTGGGTCAGCGTTTGGTACTGCGCGACGGCATACGCGTAGTCACTTTCCAGGGCTTGCGCGCCACCATACCATATTCTATCAAACTCATGGGTGAACGGCAGCAGGGCTGAATAGGTGCCGCCCTGCCCCGCCGCCCGCAGCGCCCGCAAATACTCCCAGTTGGTCTTAGAACGGTCAAAGCGCAGGACGCCGTGCGTGTCCAGGGCAACCAGGGCCGCCAGATAGGTCAGGCGGAACGCCCGCCGCCATTCGCCCTGCCGCCCTTGCTCTTCGGCCAGGGCGCGCAGGCTATTGGCATCGCGCGCGTCCACCAGGGCTTCTTCCTCCTCGGAAAGCGCTAGTGCGCCTTGAGGACGCACGCGCTGACGCAGATACTGCACCAGCACGGCGACCAGCAGGGCGAATGCGCCTGCCGCAACGGCGATTAACAACGTCTTGATAAACGCCGGGCTGATGTTGGGCACAGGGCTTGCCGTCCGGTGCTTATGGGAGAACAGGCGATCCAGCCAGGCGCTCAGCCGCTCCAGCAGCGAGGGCGGCGGCAGTGGGTCGGAAGCGAATTCGGGGCGTCCGAGCACAGCCCGCGCAGAAGCCTCGGGCGATGGCGCCGTGCGGCTTGCCCCGCCGCCGCTGAGCAGCCCGCGCAATTCCCCGATTTGCCTGCCCACCTGCGCATAAGCCACCCCGCGCTCCTGTGCATTGCGCAGGCTGGCCGCACGGTGCAAGTTTTGTTCCAGCAGCGTGTTGTTGACAAATTGAGGCATTCCCCCCGGCACGGCGACTATGGTAAACCTATCCAAAGCTTGGTGGGCCAGGCGTTCCAGGGGAATGCTGTCCGGGGTCAGGGCGACGCCGTGACTGAGCCGCGCGCTTTGCTGCACCAGGGTGGACTGCACATCCATCAAGGCTTTGGCATATGTACCCGTTGTTGGAACGCTTTGCTGCGCCTGCCCCACGGCTCCCGCGCAGGCAAACAGCCCGGCGCACATGGCCCACACACGTAACGCTTTCACGGAGATACGCCTTTCACGGCAGCCGACTTGCGCCCTACCCCGCGCGGCGGCTTTTGGGGAACGGGCGCAATCCACGGCAGGACAGGATAGTGCAGGTCACGGGCCAGCAGCTCCATATCAAAGGCTTCTTTGCGCACGCGCAGATCGTAGTAAAGCACCGTCAGCACGCACACCATAAAGGGAAGCACAACTAAATCCGCGATGCCGCCGGTGATCTGGTCTATAATCTGCGCTTCCTGCCCCACCCCCCGGCTGCCCGCCTGCGCGCCCAGCACGGCCTGCCCGTTAGGAACAGCGTCCAGCAGGGTGCGCAGAGCATAAGCCAGCGGCAGATGAATGCCGATGCCGACAATCATGTACACAATCCCCATCATGCACAGCGCCCCGAAGACGCGCCCGCCCTGCCCCGAAACCAAACTGCGCGAGCGGCCCAAAGGCCGCCAAAACAGCCAAGTCCCCTGCTCTTCCACCGCGAATGCGTGGGCCGTAAAGGCCAGCAAAGTCAGGGGCAAAGCCATGCCGATGTAGCACAGGCACGCGCCCAGCGCCGAAAACACGCCAAACAAAAGCGCACTGAGCGCCAGCGGCCCGACACGCCGCAGCGGCACGCGGTAGGCATCCCGCAGCGTAGACGGCGTCCCCAGGTAGCGGGCCGAAGTGGCCCCAGCGAGGGCGGAAAGCTGCAATCCTAGCCCAACCGCATACAAAGGAGCGAGCACTGCCAGCACACCCGCGATGGAGCCAAACACAGCAAAAACTTGCGTGATGTCCGGCGTGTCGCTTCCAAACACGCTTGCCAGCCCGTGGAAGCCGTGCAGGAACCGGAACTCAAGCACGGTTTCGGCCACGCGGAGCGGGACAGCCGCGACGGTGGTAACCAGCACCAAAAACAAGAAGTTGTCTTTGTACAGGTCAAATGCTTCATCAAAGATGTCGCCTAGCCCCAGGGGCCGCAGCGTCCGATTGGTCATAAGCCGTCTGTTTTCATAAGCCGTCTGTTTTCTCGAGGCGCATACGCCACCCTATTAGCCGTGCTTGGCGACTTTGACCAGCGAGGGGCGGATGACGCGGCTGTTGAGCGTGTAGCCTTTGCGCAGCTCAGCCGTGACTGTTTCATCAGGCTGGTCGGTGTCTTCGTCCAGCATGACCGCTTCGTGCAGGTCGGGGTCAAAGGGCATACCCACCGCTTCAATCGGCTGAACGCCTTGCTTGGCGAGTGTCTCGTGGAACTTGCGGGCGGTTGCTTCCACGCCGCCGACTAGCTGCTCGTAGCTTTGGGCCTGCTTTGCGGCGGCCACCGCGAGGTCAAAGTCATCCAGCACAGGGAACAGCTCTTTGATTAATCGCTCGTTGCCGTCGCGGATAATTCGCAGACGCTCTTCCTCGCCGCGCCGCCGGAAGTTCTGCAAGTCCGCCCGCGCCCGCAGCATGTCGTCATTGGCACGCTTGACCTGGTCTTTCAAAT
>JAABUQ010009689.1_pt1 | contig 12939 bp, 10 predicted proteins | sample 5560001 | NCBI WGS metagenome assembly JAABUQ01 (sample SAMN10711888, study PRJNA513371) | rock metagenome | isolation source: Antarctica rocks | place: Antarctica: Victoria Land, Finger Mt nord | collected 2015-12-18 | reverse complement strand
GCGCACCGGCAAGCTGGACGTCGTCTGCGACGAGTTCGACTGCCCGAACGGGCTGTGCTTCTCGCCCGACGAGAGCCTGCTCTACATCGCCGAGACCGGGCGCGTGCACGAGGACACCGCGGAGCGCCAGATACGCGTGTTCGACGTCGCCGACGGCGGCTCCGGCCGGCTCGGCGCGGGACGTCCGTTCTATGCGCCTTCTGTCGGCGCGGCAGATGGATTCCGCTGCGACGAGGACGGCAACGTCTGGACCAGCGCCGGGGACGGGGTGCACTGCGTCAGTCCCGAGGGCGAGCTGCTCGGCAAGATCCGGCTGCCGCAGGCCGTCTCCAACGTCACCTTCGGCGGACGTCATCGCGGCCGGCTGTTCATCTGCGCCACCACCGAGGTCTACGCGATCTACCTGCATCGGCGGGGTGCGCCGCCGCCTTGAACGACCCGCCCCGAACGTCGGCGACGCTGCGCGACGTCTCGCAGCTTGCCGGTGTCTCGCGCATGACCGTGACCCGCGCGCTCATCCAGCCGGAGCGGGTGCTGCCCGCGACCCGCGCGCGCGTGCAGCAGGCGGTAGCCCAGCTCGGCTACGTGCCCGACCGCGCCGCCGGCGGCCTGTCGACGCGTCGCAGCGGCTTCGTCGGGCTGGTGCTGCCGACGCTCGCCAACGCCAATTTCGCCGCCCTCGCGGAGGGGCTGACCGAAGCCCTGCGCCCCGCTGGTTACGAGGTGCTGATCGGCTACACCACCTACAGCGTCGCCGAGGAGGAGCGCCAGGTGCGCACCATGCTGTCACGTCGGCCCGAGGCGCTGGTGCTGGCCGCGTCCGCCCATGGCGAGGCGGTGCTGCGTCTGCTCGGGCACGCGGGTCCGCCGGTGATCGAGATCGCCGAGCTGCCGGAACGGCCGATCGGCCGCGCCATCGGCTTCTCGAACCACGCGGTGGGCTTCGCCGCGGCCGCGTTCCTGATCGGGCTCGGCCTGCGCCGGCTGGCAGCACTCGGTCCGCGGCACTCGGCCGACCGGCACGACACCCGCGGCGAGGCTCGTCTGGAGGGCTTCGCGGAAGCGCTGCGGGCGGCAGGCATGGCCACCGACCTGGTACGCGCCGACGGAGACATCCCGGTATCCTTCCGGCAGGGTGCGAGCGCCATGGCGGCCCTGCTCGAGCAGGCGCCGGAGGTGGACGGCGTGTTCGCGATATCGGACCTTTCCGCCGTCGGCGCCTTGCTGGAATGCCATCGCCGCGGCATTGACGTGCCGGAGCGGGTGTCCCTGCTCGGCTTCGGCGATTTCGAGATCGGCCAGCAGATGGTGCCACCCTTGACCACGATCGGCGTTGACTTCCCCGCACTCGGCAGGCGCGCCGGCGGGATGATCATCGACCTGCTGCGGCACGGAACCGCGGGGCCTGAAGACCGGGTCGATGTCGGCTTCACGCTGATCGCGCGCGGCACCACCCGCCCCGCCCTTGCCTGAGCACGGTCGGGATCCCTCGCCACAGGAGAAGACGCGCATGACCGATACCTCGGAGTCGCAGGCGGGAAGCCGTATCGCACTGGTCACCGGTGCCGGCAGCGGCATCGGCCGCGCGGTGTCGCTGGCACTGCTCTCGCAAGGATGGTCGGTGGCGCTGGCCGGACGCAGGCAGGCAGCGCTCGAGGAGACCCTGTCGCTGGCGCCGGAGTGCGGCCCGCGCGTCATCGTGCAGCCCGCCGACGTCTCCGATCCGGTCTCGGTGGACGCACTGTTCGAGGCGGTGGCCAGCCGGTTCGGCCGGCTCGACCTGCTGTTCAACAATGCCGGCATCAGCGCCTCGGCGGCGCCGGACGCGCTCAGTTTCGCACAGTGGAACGAGGTCGTGGGGATCAACCTGACCGGCGCGTTCCTGTGCGCCCAGGGCGCGTTCCGGATGATGCGCAACCAGCTGCCGAGGGGCGGACGCATCATCAATAACGGCTCGATCTCGGCGCATGCGCCGCGACCCAACTCGATCGCCTACACCGCCACCAAGCACGCGGTGACCGGCCTGACCAAGTCGCTGGCGCTCGACGGGCGGCCGCACGGCATCGCCTGCGGCCAGATCGATATCGGCAACGCGCTGACCACGATGGCGGCCTCCATGCAGTCCGGCGTGCCGCAGGCCAACGGCACCACGATGGTCGAGCCGGTGATGGACGTGGACGATGTCGCCCGCACCGTGCTGTTCATGGCCTCGCTGCCGCTGGAGGCCAACATCCAGACGCTCACCGTGATGGCCACCAACATGCCCTTCATCGGCCGCGGCTGATCGACCTGCTCCCATCCATCCTGAAGGATCCTTCCCGATGACCCATCCCGCCCTGCTGCCCGGCGGCACCGCCGTGATCACCGGCGCCGCCAGCGGCATCGGCCTCGCCGCCTCGCGCCGCCTCGCCGGCCTGGGCCTGAACGTCGTGCTGAGCGACCTGCCCGGCGCGGCCCTGGAGCACGCACGCGACGCCGTGGCCGCCCTGGCCGCAGGAGACGCGCAGGTGCTTGCGGTGCCGACCGACGTCTCGCAGGCGGACGCACTGGTGGCACTCGGCGACGCCGCCATCCAGCGCTTCGGCGGGGTGTCGGTGCTGATGAACAACGCGGCGGTCGGTTCCGATCCGGGCAAGCCGTGGGAGAACCTGGAAGCGTGGCGATCGCTGATGGCGGTCAACCTGTGGGGCGTCGTGCAGGGCGTGCAGGCCTTCGCCGGCGCCATGCTGGCATCGGGGAAGCCGGGCCTGATCATCAATACCGGCTCCAAGCAGGGCATCACCCTGCCGCCCGGGAACAGCGCCTACAACGTCTCCAAGGCGGGGGTGAAGGCCTTCACCGAACTGCTGGCGCATGAGCTACGCGAGGCTGGCGGCACCGTCTCGGCGCACCTGCTCATCCCCGGCTTCACCCATACCGGCATGACCGGCTCAGCGGAGAAGCCGGAGGCGGCCTGGACCGCGGACCAGGTCGTCACGTTCATGCTGGACAGCCTCGCACGCGGCGATTTCTACATCCTCTGCCCCGACAACGCGGTGCCTCGCGCGACCGACGAGCGCCGCATGCGCTGGGCGGTCGGCGACATCGTCGAGAACCGGCCGGCGCTGTCGCGTTGGCACCCCGACTACGAGGACGCCTTCGCCGCCTTCATGCGATCGGAGTGATCCGGCGAGAGGGTCACAGCGTCCTGAGCATGCCGCCATCCACGAAGTAGGTGGAGCCGATGCTGTAGCTCGCCCTGTCGGAGCACAGGAACACGAAGAAGTTGGCGACCTCCTCGGGGCTGGCGAAACGCTTGTTGGCGGCGTGCTCGTCGGCGATGGTCTGCAGGTAGCCCTCCCAGTCGCCGCCGGTATCGGTGGTGAGCTGCTTGGCCGTCTTGATCCAGTCCGGCGTCAGCACCAGTCCCAGGTTCACGCAATTCACCCGGATGTCGTGCTTCACGACCTCGGCCGAAAGCGTCTTGGAGAACATCATGAGGGCGGACTTGGTCACGTTGTAGATCGGCTCGTACCAGAGCGGCTGCACCGCGCAGATCGACGCATTGTGCAGGATGACGCCGCCGCCACGCGCACACATCGACGGCACGATCCCGCGCGCGAGACGCACCGCCGCCATGACGTGCAGCTCCCAGTAGGCCTGCCACTTTTCGTCCGGCGCTTCCATGACGGTCTCGTTGGAGCCGGCGCCGGCATTGTTGATCAGGATGTCCGCACCCTGGAACTCGGCCTGCGTCGCGGCGATCAGGATGGCCGTCCCTTCGGCGGTTCCGACGTCGCACGCCACCGCGTGCGCACGCACGCCGTGCGCCTGCGAGATGCGGCCGGCCACCGCCTCCAGGCGCTCGCGACCACGTGCGGCGAGAACCAGATGCACGCCCTCCGACGCCAGTTGCTCGGCGATGGCGAGCCCGATCCCGACGCTCGCGCCGGTGACGACGGCCACCTTGCCGGTCAGTGCAAGATCCATCGTGCCCTCTCCCTGCCTAGAATGACCCCGCCGATCGTCCCCTGCTCGATCATGAACAGGCAGCCTCACCGGGTCACGCAACGATCCCGGCTGACGGACGCTGCCTTCCGCATCTTGTGACGACGCGCACGTCCAGGTCCAGGCCCCGCTCACTCATGCCGGTCGCCCTAGAGCAAGATGCCTTTAGCTTGGACCGCTTGTTCAAGCTAAAGGCATGAACTTGCTCGTCGAAATCATCTAGAGCGTGATCAACCTGGGGTGATCACGCTCTAATCCAAGGTGCATACCGGTCAGCCCGAAGTGCGGCCGGTATCAGGCAGCCCGGACCTCGGCGACGAAAGACCTGACTTCGCTCGAGAGCTGCTCCGCCTGCCTGGACAGATCGCCGGCAGCACTCAGCACCTGTCCGGCCGCAGCACCGGCGTCGTTGGCGGCAATGCTCACGCCGCTAATGTTCAGGGTGACGTCCTGGGTCGCCTGCGCGGTCTGCTGCACGTTGCGCGCGATCTCGGCCGTCGCGGCGCCCTGCTCCTCGACCGCGGAGGCGATCGTGGTCGCGATCACGCTGACTTCCTCGATGGTGACCGTGATGCTGCGTATGGCATCGACCGCCTCTCTGGTTGCGGCCTGGATCTGGCTGATCTGCGTCCGGATCTCCTCCGTCGCGCGTGCGGTCTGGTTGGCGAGGCTCTTCACCTCGGAGGCCACCACGGCGAAGCCCTTGCCCGCGTCGCCGGCCCGGGCCGCCTCGATGGTGGCGTTCAGGGCCAGCAGGTTGGTCTGGGCGGCGATGCTGGTAATCAGTCCGACCACATCCCCGATCTTCTGCGCACCCTCCGCCAGCGCGCGCACGATCACGTCGGTATGCCGTGCGCTGGCGACGGCTTTTCCGGTCATGTCCGCGGACTGCGCCACCTGCCGGCTGATCTCGCCGATGGAACTCGACAGCTGCTCGGCGGTGGATGCGACGGTATGCACGCCGACGCTGGCCTGCTCCGCGGCCGCGGCCACGGTCATCGCCTGGCGGTTGGTCTGGCTCGCCGTGCCCGTCATCGACCGGGCGGTAGCTTCCAGCTCGGTCGAACTCGCGGTCAGCAGCCCCACGAGGTGACCGACCTTGGCTTCGAAGCGATCGGCCAGGCCGCGCATGCCCGCATGATGTTCCTCGGCCGCAGCGCCCTTGATGCCTTCCTGCTCCGCAGTCAGCCGTTCCGCCCTTATCATGTTGTCCTTGAACACCTGGACCGCGCCGGCCATCACGCCGATCTCGTCGCGCCGACCGGTGCCGGGGGTCTCTGCCGTCATGTCCCTGTCGGCCAGCCTCCGCATCACCGCCGCCATGTCCGTGATCGGAACCGAAATGCCGCGGATCAGGCCCAGGCCGGTAAGCACGAAGGTCAGTACCATCAACGCCAGGGCGGCCAGGGTCATAACGGCTGCGGAATGGTAGAACACGGAGCCGTGCTTGGCAGCCGACATGCCCCTGTCGCGATTATAGCGGACGTCCCTTTCGAAGGGCATTAATATACTTGACGCAGTATCCGCCCACGCGTAGGGTTGGGGCATGGAAAACGAGCCCGCCACCCTGGTCGAAGCCATCCGCCACTTTGCGGATCCGGACGTGACGCTCGCTATCATGGTCGATTTACGGTGGCCTACTGGCGTTTGCTGTCCCACCTGCGGCCGTACGGACGCTCGCTTCATCAAGACCCGTCGCGTGTGGGAGTGCAAAGAGGTCCACCCAAAGCGCCAGTTCTCGGCCAAGGTCGGGACAGTGTTCGAGGACAGTCCACTGTCCCTCGACAAGTGGTTCGTCGCCATTTGGATGATCGCCAACTGCAAGAACGGCGTATCCTCATACGAAATCCACCGGGCGATTGATGTTACGCAAAAGTCGGCTTGGTTCATGCTCCATCGCATCCGGCTCGCGATGCAGACTGGCTCGTTCCTCAAAATCGGCGGCGAGTTCGAGGCGGACGAGACCTTCGTCGGCGGCAAGCACACAAACATGCACAGGACCAAGAAGGCGAAGATGCCGAAGGGGCGGGGCACGGTCGGCAAAGAAGTAGTCATGGGCGTCCTGCGCCGTGGCACCGATGCCGAGCATAGCAAGGTCGTCGCCAGCCACATCCGTGACACCTCGGCAGACAATGTCCAGGGCGGGGTCCGCGCTGTGGCTGAGAAGGGATCGACGGTCAACACCGACGCGCTCCGGGCCTATCGCGGCCTGTCCAAAGACTACGTCCACAACGTTGTCGATCACGCAATTGAATATGTCATCGGGAACGTCCACACGAACGGGATTGAGAATTTCTGGAGCCTGTTCAAACGAACCCTTAAAGGAACCTACGTCTCTGTCGAGCCGTTTCATCTGAACAGCTACGTCTCCGAGCAGACCTTCCGCTTCAACGAGCGCAAAATCACCGATGGCAGCCGCTTTCGGGCAGTTCTAGGATCGGTCAGCGGCAAGAGGGTGACCTATAAGGAGTTGATCGGCCATGACAGCGCGACGCCCGCATGAAAGCGTCGGAACGGACGAGGGAAACGGCCCCGGTGACCCCGAGCAGCCTCCGATGGAACGCTTTAAGGCGTTGGCTAGGGGGCTGCTCAATGTCTCCAGGGAGGCTCTCAGGGAGGAGGAGGAGAAGTATAACATCGAGAACGCAGCTCGGAAGAAGGGCGCCGATCGGTAGCGCCCATAGGATAACTGCTCATGATTGATTACCGGACTGAGCGCGAGGTGGAGATCAACCTCATCAATCCGCTCTTTCGGGACACCCTTGGTTACCCAGAGAAAGATCTTCACTGGGATCGTCCGGTTACGATGCAGTGGGGGCGCGATGAGAAAAAAACGAAGTATGCCGATCTAGTCGCCAGTTACAAAGGAACGCCAGTCGTCACGGTGGAGGCAAAGAAGCCAACCGAGACGATCCGTAGCTGGTTCAAACAGGTTGACTCGTATGCTGTAGAGCTGCGAACCCCATATAGCATAATTACAAACGGGCGACAGTTCGTTCTTCGCGGATATTTCTCATTCAATAGCCGTATCAACGTTATCGATCAGCCTGTTGAAGAACTCCAACAAGAAAGTTGGGAGAAGCTCCGCGGGTTAATTTCCTTTAAGAATATTCCGGCCTCTTTCTCTCAGTCTGCAAACCAAGTGTCGGAGCCGAGCGCGGAGAAGATTGAGGATTACCGGAAGTTCTTTCGTAAAATTCACAATGAAATTAGAGATCGCGATAGGCTGGATCCTGCCGCCGCCTTTGATGAGCTGAGCAAGCTATTGTTCCTGAAGGCGGCAGAAGATGATCACATTGCCGGAAGCACTCAGCGGCCAGTTTTAACGCCTGAAAAGATCATGGAATGGGAGAGTCTCGGCAAGGGAAGATCTCAGGCGTTTATAAACGAGTGGTTTCAAGCTGCGACAGGAGAGCTGTTTCCTGGGGTTTTTGATGATCACCCAAAGCTGGACCTATCCCCTGAGACCCTAAAAATTGTCCTCGCCATGATGGCGCCGTTTCACGTAAGAAATGGGGATGTCGACGTGAAGGGTCGGGCTTTCGAGGAATTTCTTCCGTCGCAACTGCGGGGGAAAGGACTTGGCCAATTCTTTACCCCACGCCCGATCGTCAATTTGATGGCTGCAATGGCTACCGTCTCCATTCAAGACGTTGTGGTGGACTTCAGCTGCGGCTCCGGCGGCTTCCTCATCAAAGCATTTGAGCAAATGTCGCGATACGTTGAGGAAATGCCAAACGGCACCTGGGGACGATTGGGTACGACTAAGGATGCCGTTCTAGACGACATCAAGGATCGGCAGATATTCGGCGTCGACGCAGAACCTCGCGCGGCACGTACCGCTAAGATGAACATGCTTATGTGGGGCGACGGCAAGCAGGTCGTTCGAGGCAATGCCCTAGACGTCAAAGATTTTCTCGGGAGGCTCTATCAACCGACAGAGTACGCGTCTGGAAGCAAGCATTCTGGCTGCACTTTGATCCTGGCCAATCCGCCTTTTGGTAGCAAGGAGAAGGATCCGGCCGTACTTGGTCGATACGCGCTCGCCTCGCTCGAAAAGGAGACTGGGCCGGCTCGAACGGAAGTCTTGTTCATCGAGAAAGGGATCAAGCTTCTCCGGCCGGAGGGCAAGATGCTCATTGTACTCCCTCAAGGATTACTCAGTAATTCGAACGACGCTCGGGTCAGAGACTATATTCATAGTGAAGCTGAGATCCGCGCTATTGTCAGCCTGCCGCGCCACACGTTCTCGCCATCTGGCGTTCCAAAGGTTAATACTTGCATTGTTTACATACAAAAATTCAGTGTCGAGAAGAAGATCGCCGTAGCCGCTCGTCTCGCCGACAGCTTAGTGGGTGCAGGCACGTTATCTTTGAAGACCGATCCTGAGCTCGACTATCCAATCTTCATGGCTATAGCGGAGAACATTGGCTACGACCCCAGTGGAAGGGAGACCGTAAGGCGAGGCCAAACTACAGATTTGGATTTAATTCTGATGGACTTTCTCGCGCCGGAGATGATCGAGCCTATCAGCACGGACACAATCTTCTCGTTTGCAAATGGCCGCTATGGGGAACAGCCGCCTACAAATGCGGTCACTGCTAAATCCGCCCCTCTAAAGAGCTCCTTCGTCGTGCCATTTAGCGAAACAGTAGATAGGTTGGATCCGTCATACTACTTGGTCAACAGACAAGCGGTAGACCTAATCTCAGCCCTTAAACCACTTGGCGACTCGGTGGTAGAGCGGAAGACGACCTTCAAACCGACAAGTGATGCGGATCTCGATGCCGAATATCGAGTTCTCTCGGTATCGAATGACGGTCGTGTTGCGCTCAGCCATCTGGCGAAGGGTGAAGACTTTACCCGGATGCGGCAAGTAACCGCCGGGGATATCGTCTATAATCCAATGCGGGTTAACATTGGAAGTATTGGTGTTGTTCCTGAGCAGCTTGAGGGCGGGCTTGTAAGTCCCGACTACGTAGTATTTCATTCTATTGATCTAGACCCTAATTTCCTCGTGGCGCTGTTTCGCTCGCCTTTTTATCGTATGTACATTGACGTTTCGACAACTGGCTCCATCAGAAACCGCCTGTATTTTGGCGGCCTTCGGGAACTTAGAGTGCCCGATGCCAGCGTCCTCGACCAGGCAGCAATACGAGTCTTGGTAGAACCGGCCGATGTAGCCTACGTCACGGCAGAGAAGTCGTTCCAAGATCGCGCCGCCGTGTCGGAGAGGCTTACTTCATTGGTTCGTCAAGCGACAGCTGAGATCGGGTCAATAGAAGACGCCTTTGCGTCTTTGGTGACCCGCTGGAAGGCTGAGACCTCGATGTTGTCGTCAGTCCAAAGAAAAATCAAACATCCAGCTTATCGGAAGATCGTTGAGCTAGGCAGGAGAGTGGTGCCTCTCATCTTGCTCGAATTGCGTGATCGGCCGAGTTTCTGGTTTCCGGCATTGGAAGAGATTACTGGCGAAAATCCCGCTGTTGGCTTGAAGGATTTCAATGCCGCCGTAAAAGCGTGGCTTATCTGGGGACGGGGACGTGACGAGCTTGCAGACGAATCGTCTTACAATTGAACAAGAAGCATTCTTCCCAAATTTAACCAGATCAGATTATGAGGTAACCAGTTCACCAACAGTCTTGTACAACTGTATAGCATATTCTGCTGGCGACCACGCACGGTGGTGGTGGCCAGACGAATGCGCCCCGCACGCTTTCTGGCCGGAAGGTCTAGAGAAGGTAGAAACGCTGGCAGCGTTTGTTCTCGCCTTTGAAGGACAAGGCTATGTTGTTTGCGGATCGGGAAATCGCGAGATCGAACAGAGTTACGAGAAGGTAGCTCTCTTCACCGATATCGATGGCGTTCCGACCCACGCGGCACGTCAACTCACGGACGGAACATGGACCAGCAAGTTGGGTGAGGCGGAGGATATCAGGCATCGTTCGCTGGAGGCGCTGGAGGGAGGCGACGGCCAATCGATCGGCTACGGTAGCGTCACGTGCATTCTGATACGACCGGTGGTCTAGCCCTTTACTGAGCCAAGTATATTATTGCCTTTCGAAGAGATCGGATATCTCTTGGCTCGCGAGCCTCATGCTGCCCGCGAACAGGCTGGCGGCGGCGTCCCTGTGGTTCGTCCGCGACAGTGAAACAAGCTGGTCATGCAGCAGCCTGTACCGGCTGACATCGCCGTCGATGCGGTCGTAGAGCTCTCGCTCCTGTCCCGCATCGAGGAACGTCGCGAATTGCTCGCGCACCTGGTCGTATTGCGTCAGCGTCGTGGAGGCCTCGCTGGCGATGGACTCCATCTCGCGCACATCTGCGGACATGATGTACCGAGACTCCGTCAACCGGAAGTGCAGCTGCAATCTTGCCAGCTCGGCGCTCGTGGCCATGCTCGGAAGATAGTCTCCCATCTCCGCTGCCTTATGGTTCATCGCCCTCATACGCTGGATGGTGAAGCCGCCGAACGCCATCGATGCCAGCAGCAGGACTGCGACAGCCGTGGCGATCTTCCTGCCGATCGAGAAGCTTCCGGTCCGTCCGCTGCCTGACATCAAGTGGATCCTGTCTCTTCGGTGCCTGACGGGTTCGGAAGGGTCCGGCGGTCCTGCCTCAGCCTATAGAGACGAAAACAGAACGATCGGTTAACGACGTGAACTGCCTTCCGGCCACGCGGACGAAGCTCTCAGTCAGATCGTGCCGCCAGTCCCTTCCACGTTACCAAAAGCTGATTTGCACGCTCCACGCCGTTCAACGGAGCGTCGGAAGCAAAACAGGATCGGGTTCTCATGACGAACCCATCCGCGTCGGCGGGACACGCCGATGCTCCTCCGGATGTCTCGCGCCATGAGAACCCGATCCTGGTCAGGATCGGCATCCCGACCTTTCCTTTCTGGGGTTTCGATCGTCGTCACCGTGCATCCGTCCCGGCCTGCCTGCGGCTGGTTCTGGTTCGCCTTTACCGGCGACCTGCCGACGCTCGGCTCCACGTTCGCGCGGATCTCGATCCCGGTCGTGGGCGCCTACACCACCCTGTGGCTCGCGCTGCTGACCGTGGTCGCCCTGCCCGGGATCCGCGACAACCGCGGCTTCCTGATCATGCTGCCGATCTGTTTCACCACGACCCTGCACTTCACCCTCGAGCAGTGGCTCGAGGGCATCGCCTGCATCTTTACCAGCAACATGGTCGGCAACCTCCTGTCGGGCATCGTCAGCGACCGGCTGACCTGGCGCCGGACGGTCATGTTCATCGGCGGCATCGGCTCGGCGGTCAGCACACTCGTGCTCTACATGGTGCCAACCCGTCTCGGCCCCGACGGCATGTTCCTGACACTGTGCGCCGGTGCCTTCTACGGGCTGACGCTCGCCGGATACGTTCCGCTCTCCGCGCTGATGGCCTGTCTGGCTCCGGAGGAAAAGCCCGCTGCGATGTCGATGCTCAACTTGGGTGCGGGCGCCAGCGTCCGGATCGGTCCGGCAGTCGTGGCCCTGTTCGGGGTCGAGCGTCGGCGTGTTCGGCGTGATGTGCATCTACTCGGCGATCTACCTGCTCAGCACCGTCCTCGCCGGTTTCCTCACCCTGGATCCGCAGGTGGAGGCCGAAGTCGCGGCGGATCGTGCGAGCGGCAGGATGGTCGCGGGGCACCGATACCGGCTGCCCAGCCGATCTCACGTGCACACTGGTCAAGCCGAAGGGCCGCGGCCGGTACAAGGGCAAAGACGGTCAGCGCGGGACAGCCGTTCCGGCTGATCTTCGGTCGAAGCCGCTCGGGAGGACCCGTCCGGCAACGCGGGCGCGTGTCCGACTGGCCGCATCGCTGCCTTAACCGGTCCTTCACGCCGCTCGGCCTTAATAGCCAAGAGCAAGACTGGATCATGCGATGAAGAAACGAAACCGCCTGACGGTGCTCGGCAAGATAGGGGGGCGTTCTCCCTGGTCCTGCTGGTGGTGGTTGGACTAGGCGGCACCGCGATCAACCGGATGAGCGCGGTCAACCTGCACGCCATCGAGGTGCGGGATCATTGGCTGCCGAGCATGCAGGTCATGGGAGCGCTGGCGGCCGCCTTGCGGGAATACCGCCTGGCCGAAGCCAGCGTGGACATCGTCGGATCTTCCTTCGGCCACAAGAAATCCATGAAACGGCTCGCCGAGGCGCAGGCAGCCGTGGAGACGCTGCGCGATTCGTACGATCGGCTCGTCGCTCGCGGCACCGGGGACGAGCAACTGCTCAAGCAGTTCGACATCACCTGGACGAGCTACATGCAGGCTAGCAAGGAAATGACCGACAGCGCCGGGAGTGGCAGCCTGCTCGAGTCGAACGCCCTCTATGCTGGCGCCGACGACGTGATGTTCATCGCGTGCAACGCGTTGCTGGTCGATGACCTTGCTTTCAACGCCGCGCAGGCCAAGCAGGCTTCCGACGAGAGCGCCAGGATCTATGCCCGGACGCGCCTGATCGTGTTCGGAGTCGTGGCGGCCGCGGCGATCCTGTGCGCGCTGCTCTGGGTGCTGCTGATACGCGGCGTATCCCTGCCGATACGACGCATGACCAGGCTGATGAAGCGGCTGTCGGAGAACGATCTGTCGGTGGTCATATCGGGTCTTGATCGTGGTGACGAGATCGGCGACATGGCGCAATCGGTTGAAGTCTTCAGACAGAACCTGATCGACACCGGAGTTCTGCGTCAGCGGCAGGACCAGGCAAAAGCCGCCGCCGCTCAGCAACAGAAGGCGATGCTCGCCGGGATGGCGGACGACTTCGAGCAGAAGGTCGGCCTGCTGGTCGAAATCCTGTCATCGGCCTCGACGGAACTGGAATCCGGCGCGCGCGCGATGGTCTCCAGGGCATCGGACTCCGATCAACAGGCTTCACTCGTCTCCATCGCGGCGCGAGAAGCCAGCAGCGGCGTGCAGAGCGTCGCCTCGGCGGCGGAGCAGCTCAGCGC
>JAABUQ010009688.1_pt1 | contig 12941 bp, 7 predicted proteins | sample 5560001 | NCBI WGS metagenome assembly JAABUQ01 (sample SAMN10711888, study PRJNA513371) | rock metagenome | isolation source: Antarctica rocks | place: Antarctica: Victoria Land, Finger Mt nord | collected 2015-12-18 | reverse complement strand
AGCAATAGTACAAGTAGCGGACAGTCATATTAGGTTAAGTTCTCCCGGTAAAAAATTTCTAACTAATTTTACGTTGCTATTTAAAACCTGTACAAGTTTTATCTAATATTTCTGATGCTTCTTTTACCACCTAAAAATCAATAAACCCTTGATAAGAATTTTGTAACGGTTTAAAATCCAAATACAGGATTTACAGGCATAAAAGAAGTAATGTTAATTTTTAGGATGGAAATTTAAACAGGCCCTTATATATTTACAGCTAACCTATTTTATGAATATCTTTAAAAGTTACACAGCCTGGTTCATGTTTATCCTATCATTGATAAGCAGTTTAACACTGAAAGCACAATTGAAACCAGCACCGCAACTGGGCAAGAACACGGTAAAAGAAGTTATTGCCGCCATGACGCTGGAAGAAAAAGCAACCCTGGTGGTAGGTTCGGGCAAGGCGCCAAAACCAAAACCTGCCGGGAACGGAAAGCCCGGTGTCAGCAATGGTTGGGTGCCGGAACCGCCAATGATCGGCCACACTGAAACCAAAGTACCAGGCGCAGCGGGAAATACAACCGCTATACCACGTTTAGGTATCCCTTCCCTGGTATTGAGCGATGGGCCTGCAGGTGTCCGGATTTCGCCTACCCGCAAAGGCGATAGTACCCAGACTTATTATGCTACTGCTTTTCCGGTCGGTACTTTACTGGCTTCAACCTGGGATCCCGCGGTGGTAAATACAGTAGGTAAAGCTTTTGGCAATGAGGTAAAGGAATATGGGGTGGATATTTTGCTGGCCCCCGGCGTAAACATCCATCGCAATCCGTTAAACGGGCGCAATTTTGAATATTATTCAGAAGATCCTTTAGTTGCCGGTACTATGGCCGGTGCTTTGATCAATGGTGTACAATCAAATGGTGTTGGTACTTCTATTAAACACTTTATAGCCAATAACCAGGAAAGTAACAGAAACTATAACAATTCAATAGTAAGCGAAAGGGCATTGCGCGAACTGTACCTTAAAGTGTTCCGGATAGGCATTGCCGCTTCCAATCCCTGGACAGTAATGTCCTCCTATAACAGGGTGAACGGTGTTTATACTGCTCAAAGGCACGACTTGTTGACGACGGTGTTGCGCGATGAGTGGAAGTTTAAAGGCTTTGTAATGACCGACTGGGGCGGTGGCTACGATTGGGTTGCAGAAATGAATGCTGGCAATGACCTGATTATGCCGGGAAGGCCAGATCAGATCGAAACTTTGATCAATGCAGTTAAGCACGATTCGCTGAGTGTTAAAGTCCTCAATCAAAATGTGGAGCGCATACTTAACATTATTCTTAAATCGCCGTCATTTCAAAAATATGCCTATAGCAATAAGCCCGATTTAAAAGCACATGCTGAAGTAGCACGCAAAGCGGCCACAGAAGGTATGATTTTGTTGAAAAACCGAGGCAATGCTTTGCCCATCAGCAAATCTGTAAAAACTGTTGCTGCTTTTGGCAATGCTACTTATAATACCATTCCCGGCGGCACCGGTAGCGGCGAAGTAAATAAAGCTTATACTATTTCTATTGATCAGGGCTTGGCCAATGCGGGTTATCGGCCGGATGAAAGCTTGAAAAACACCTATACCAAATTCTTTCAGGATGCCAGGTCCGGGCAACAGCCACGCCGCAGGTTTTATGGTGAAATGCCTGTAAGCGATAGCCTGATCAATGAAACGGCGAAGAAGAATGACCTTGCCATTATTACCATAGGCAGGAATGCAGGAGAAGGCAATGACCGTAATTTAGAAAACAACTACAACCTTGGGCCGGAAGAAAAACAGCAGTTTAAAAAAATTGCCGATGCTTTCCATGCAAAAGGTAAAAAGGTAGTGGCCGTACTGAATATAGGCGGTGTTATTGATATGAACGAGTGGCAGGATAACGCCGATGCTATTTTGCTGGCCTGGCAACCCGGACAGGAAGCAGGCAACGCAATAGCGGACGTGTTAAGCGGCAAGGTAAATCCTTCCGGCAAGCTGGCTACAACTTTTCCTGTTAAATATGCAGATGTACCCTCAGCTAAAAACTTTCCCGGCACACCGGCCGAAAGACCGGAACAAGTTATATACGAAGAAGGCATCTACGTGGGATACCGTTATTACGATAGCTTTAATGTTAAACCGATGTACGAGTTTGGCTATGGCCTTTCCTATACTGATTTTGCCATCAGCGACCTAAAATTGAGTTCAGCCACTTTCAACGGAATAATTACCGCTACGGTCAATGTGAAAAATACCGGGAAATTTGCCGGAAAAGAAGCGGTACAAATTTATGTGGGCGCCCCGGCCAAAACGATTGATAAACCTATGCAGGAATTAAAAGCATTTGGTAAAACGCATTTATTGCAACCTGGCGAATCACAATTGCTGACATTTACAATTCGTTCTGCTGATCTCGCTTCTTTCCATACCGATAATTCTGAATGGACAACGGATGCCGGGAAATATGTGTTGAAAGCAGGTATATCCTCTCGCGATATTAAACAAACTGCCGTTTTCAATATCCCAAAAGCAATTATGATTGAAAAAGACCACAAAGTATTGCAGCCGGAAGTAAACATTACGGAGTTTAATGCAAGGAAACAGGTTGGGAAATGACAGTTGAAAATGGTGAAAAGTCGGCTGCGTGATAGTAGTATTCTTTAAATACAGGCTGAAAAACATGAAAAAGGTATTGTAAAAACTTGTTTGAATTTATGAAGTTGTTTAAACTTTTGCTTGCTTGTTGATTCTTCCAAGGAAAAACACAGAAAAGGCCATCCAGTGCATGGCCATCCAGTTCCTAACCAGGGTTTCGTACCTAATAATCAGTCCCTTAAACCCGTCCATCCATGCATTTGCATGCTCAATGACCGTTCTTCTTTTATATAGTTCTTCATCAAAATACCAGTCTTCGTCCTTGTCTTTCCCTTCGTTGCGTGGGTTAGGTTTGATATTGGCCTCTATTTCTTTTTCGATGCAGGCAGACCTCAGCTCTTTGCTATCAAAACCGGGGTCTGCATTTAGGAAAACACCCCTGCTGTCTATACCTGCTTCTTTTAACAGGCCACATAGTTCTGTGAACAGTGCCTTTATTTTGTACAGGTCATGGTGCTGGCCTTCTTGTGGCTCCGACAGGGCAAGCATCAGACCGGTATTGTCTGACAAAAACAGTGCATTACTGGTCTTTGATGCCTTCCTGCCCTGGTAGCCCACCGCTTGCCCACCACGCTTTGCAGTGGTATGGCTCCCGTCCAATTGCACCGATGACAAGTCTAAAAAGGCACGCTTTGAACGTAAAAGAGATATCCAGACCAATCTCCATGACCCATCTTTGCTCCATTTGTTGAAATAATAATAAACACTCTCCCAGCTCATTTCTACCGTATCTGTAAATTGCTTCAACGGCAGCTCACGCCACTGGCACCCTGTCTTTAGCCTATAAAATATTGCCGCCACAACTTGGCAAGGGGGGATTTTGGACTTAAACCCGCGTTTCCCTTTACTTAAATGCGGCACAATTAATTTCTCTATCGTACCTTTATCTACGGTTTCCAATCTTATTCTGACCTTTTATGATTTAGCACCACAAAAATCAGCATTTATTGGAAACCTGCTTTTTCCTTAAAATAAGTTTAAACAACTTCTATATCAGGAAGTTTATGATACTTCTTTTATGCCTATAAATTTGTGTTTATATTTTCCAGAAATATAAAAGTATAGGCTTAATAGTTTTAATGCTTCTTTTATCGAAGTTGTTTAAACTTATTTTCCTGTTGTTTTTTTGGTTAGATGCTTCTTTTATCACCTTAAAAAATGGCAGGCATTTGGTTTATTTAAATAGATGCAGACACTGATTTTTATAGGGCAAAAGAAGCATTGCCTTCAATCCTGAGCATACCGAAGGATCTTTTATAAATCTAAACAGGCTTTAAAAGTTTAAACAACTTCGTCCTGTAAAAATTTAACCTTGTTGTCTTTTTTTAATTATTGAAATATAGGCACTGATTTTTTATGGCTAAAAGAAGCATATTCCGCCCCCAATATAAATTCGACTGATTCCATGATAAGTTCGATTTTTGTTTCAGATAAACAAAAACCACAAAGAGATTGCCTAAAAAGAAACCTCTTAGATTTTACTATTCCAAATTTAACAAACCTTATTCCACCAGCTCGAATTTTATTTTCTGATTACCAGCCTGCAAGTAAAAATCACCGGCTTCTAAATGCCGTTTGCCATCTGCATCTGGGAAGCTTAAATCCCGCATCGGATCAAGTTCAAACTTGAAAACATATTTTCCACCGGCGTTGATTTCTTTCTTCTCAAAATACTTCAGCTCCTTCATTGGCCTTGAAATAGAGCTGGCATGAGAGGATATATACCACAAAGCCGTTTCTTTTCCGATAACTACCCCTGAGTTGGTTACCTCTACGGTTGCTGTTAACTTTTGATTTTTATGGATTTTTGCTGCCGATAAGTTGATGGTGCCGTAAGTAAAGTCGGTATAGCTTAAACCATGTCCGAACCAATACAGTGGGTCAGTAGGTATATCCTGGTATTTACCGGCATTCGGACGGGCACTTTGGCGCATGTCATAATAAGTAGGGATTTGTCCGGTAGTTAAAGGAAAAGTAATATCCAGCTTACCAGAGGGGTTGACATGGCCTGATAAGATCGAAGCGAGCGCAGTACCACCAGCAACGCCTGGTTGCCACATTTCGACAATAGCATTTGCCATTGGTTCTAAACGGACTAATTCAAGCGGACGGCCATTTGCCAACACCAATACGATCGGTTTGCCTGTTTTCTTTAATTCCTGTACCAGTTTTTCTTGTATGGCAGGCAAGGCAATACTTGACCGTGAAGTATTTTCACCAGTCCAGCCTTTCTTTTCGCCTAAGCAAACCACAATGATGTCTGCTTTTTTAGCTGCAGTTACAGCTTCAGCAATACCGCTTTCGTCTGTACCGTCAATATCGCATCCCTTGGCATAACTGATTTGTGCCTTTTGCCCGAATTCTTTTTCAAGGCCATCGAAAATAGTTTCAGCATCCGTTGCAACACCATGGGAAGACCAATTACCCAATAGATCAACCTGGTCTTTTGCCATCGGGCCTACCAAAGCAATTTGTTTTATATTGACGTTCAATGGCAATACATGTTGATTGTTTTTTAACAAAACCATAGATTCTACAGCTAACTTTTGAGCTACGGCTTTACTTTCGGGCTGCAGATAACGCTGCTCGACAATAGGCGTATAAGGGTTATCAAATAATCCTAACCTGAACTTAACACGTAAAATCCTTTTCACCGCATCATCAATTTTGGCCATAGGAACCTTTTTCTCTGCTATCAGTTGTTTCAGGTTTTGCTCGTACACGCCATCAACCATGTCCATTTCAACACCTGCCATAAAAGCTTTCAGGCCTGCTTCTTTACGGTCTTTGGCAACACCTTGTGCCATCAGTTGCTCTACCGATCCCCAATCGGACACGACAAAGCCATCATGTCCCCAGCGTTGTTTTAGAACATGTGTAAGGGTGTAAGGATTAGCGGATGCGGGGATACCACTGATATCGTTAAAACCACTCATCAGGGTAGCTGCCCCGGCTTTTACACCGGCCTCATAAGGGACCATGTAAGTTTCCCACAGCGATTGTGCAGAAACATCGGCATAATGGTAATCGCGGCCACCTTCAGATAAGCCGTAACCGATATAATGTTTCAAACAGGCGGCAATAGAATACGGACCGGAAAGTTTTTTACCCTGGTAGCCTTTAACAGAAGCTACACCAAACACAGCATTGGTATAAGGGTCTTCACCATAACCTTCGGATACTCTGCCCCATCTTGGGTCACGGGCAACGTCAATCATGGGCGAAAAAGTCCAGTCAATACCCGAAAGCTTGGTTTCTTTGGCTGCCACAGCACAAGCTTCTTCCACTAATGCAGGGTTCCACGAACAGCCCTGGGCCAGTGAAATAGGATATATGGTACGGAAACCATGGATTACGTCATATCCAAACAAGATGGGAATACCCAACTTAGTTTCTTCCATGGCCCTTTTTTGAACGGTATTACGAAAAGCAGGATCACTGCTGAAATAGATGAGTGAACCAATGCCAGCCGGAAAAGCCGGTTTCTGATAGCCATTGTTGTTGGGGTTATTATTGTCCCCTACCGTTTGCTGGTTTAACTGAAGTATCTTTTCATCTAAAGTCATCCTTTTTAACAAGTCCTCTATCCGTCGTTCTATTGGCGCATTTTTATCTTTATAAACCGGTATTGGAGCTTTAAAAGCAAATGCCTGTTGATAGAGAAATAAAATTGTGAGTAAACTAATATATTTCATGCATTAAATATTTAACAGTTATACCATGTGTATAATAGGCAATATTACATTATAATATACATATTTAACGTGTTTAAAATCCGTATAATTAACTCAATTTTACTTAAAAAGGAAGAGCATAAAGGAATGGTAATTTTGTTTTACGGACTGCAAAGGCCATTAATTATGCTCCAAAAAAAAGTTATAGTAATCTTATTTTCTAATGAAGGGGCCTAAAAACATAAAACCCCGTACATCATTTGATCTACAGGGTTTTGAGAAACTTTGATCCTTTTTTTGTGGGAGATACAGGGTTCGGACCATTGACCCTCCCGGTTGAAAAACCGGGGTGCCCTGAACCAGCCGGGCTAAACCGACAACTGTTCAACCTTCTTTCTACTCTTCCAATTTTTGATTTGTTTTTCCCGCTTTAAAGCCTCGGGTTTTGTGTTGAACCCCTCTTTATAAGTTAAAACCCAGTCGGTAGCCCTACCGGTAAAGCCTTGATGATTGGCATTATGCCGACGCATCCTGCCTGCCCTCCACATCGGCCGTGGAACCAATGTAGTATTTGTTTAAAAGAGATGAAAATAAAACACAGCAGTAAAACATCGTAAAATAAAAAAACCGACAATACTTGTCGGCTTTTTGTGGGAGCTACTGGGTTCGAACCAGTGACCCTCTGCTTGTAAGGCAGATGCTCTGAACCAGCTGAGCTAAGCTCCCTATTTTTATAAACCCTGCCATGACCCTCCCGATTCGTAAATCGGGGTGCTCTGAACCAGCTGAGCTAAGCTCCCATTCGTTTGGGACTGCAAATATAGAAGCGGATTTTATTTATGCAAAATATATTTTCAGTTTTTTAACCAAGCACTTCTTCCAGCACTTCATGCGAACGGATTTGGCCGAAACCATCAATGTGCAAAGCATAATATTCAAGCAGCCGGTCCAGTAAAAAACGGCGGACATCATGGGGCAGCCGGATTTCAATCAGGTTTTCGAAGTTTCTACCAATCAGCAAATTAAAATATTGCGTATAGGGCGGTGCCAGATACAGATTATGTTCCGGCCTTTTGCCAACAAACAAACCATCTTTCAAATTAAAATAAGGGACATTTGTGCTTTCGTTCCTTTCGGGATGAAAACCCAAGTATTTACTCAACTGCACTAAAAACAGCAGGTGGAAATTGGCCAACCCTTGCTCCTGGTTGTCCAGCCATTCAATCGAATAAAAAATAAAATTGAATAGGTTTTCGTCTGTCTCTTGCTGCCTTACCGCTTTGTAGATCACTTCGTTCAAAAAAATGACCAGCGAACTTTTGACCACTTCGTAAGGGATCGTTTTTAAAACGGGTACATTTCTCAATTCGGCCACGCGCTGGATGTTGCCGTTCGGTTTGTGATAAACCACCATTTCCAACAGGTGCAGCGGTTGCAGCATGTTCCGGCTGATCTTGGCCCTCGGCTTTTTGACACCGTTGATCAGGTAAGATTGCAGCCCGAACTTCTCCGTAAAAACCTGGACGATCACGCTACTTTCGCTGTAATCTGTCGTTTTAAATACAATGCCGCGGGTTTTATGTAACATTTGCCTAAACTAAAAATTTTGAATTGATACGCCGAAATGATGATACTGTTTTTATTAGGTAAAAAAGCCTCACCCTAAATCCCTCTCCAAGAGAGAGGGACTTGAGCGGCGCAAGTGCAGCTACCTCCCTCTCCTTTGGAGAGGGCCGGGGGTGAGGCACACAATTGTTTTTGCTTTACCCAATCAAAATTTCACTTAAAACCGTATTTTTGCACCTCAAAAATCTGAGGTAAACGCATTGATGTACAAGGAATATAAGCAACTCAACCTGTCGGAAATCGGTAACGATGTGCTGGCGTTCTGGAAGCAAAACAACATCTTCGAAAAAAGTATCAGCAGTCGCCCGGCCAGCAAGCCTTACACTTTTTATGAAGGTCCGCCTTCGGCCAATGGTATGCCCGGCATCCACCATGTGATGGCACGTTCTATTAAAGATATTTTTTGCAGATACAAGACCCTAAAAGGTTTTCAGGTGAAACGCAAAGGCGGCTGGGACACGCACGGACTGCCGATTGAGTTGGCGGTTGAAAAAGCTTTGGGAATTACCAAAGACGACATCGGCAAAAAAATCTCGATCGAGGACTACAACGCCGAGTGCCGCCGGGAGGTAATGAAATATACCGATGTTTGGAACGACCTGACCGAAAAAATGGGTTATTGGGTTGACCTGGAAGATCCATACATCACCTACAAAAACGAATACATCGAAACCCTTTGGTGGATTTTAAAAGAGTTTTACAAAAAAGGTTACCTTTACAAAGGTTATACCGTGCAACCCTATTCCCCTGCTGCCGGAACTGGTTTAAGTTCGCACGAATTGAACCAGCCGGGCACGTATCGCAACGTAAAAGACACTTCTATCACAGCAGGATTTCATCTTATTAACAATCAAATTCATCCCTTAATCCCGGTTTTGTTTGAGGAAGAAACGGAAGACACCGCCATTTTAGCCTGGACAACCACGCCTTGGACTTTGCCTTCTAATTGTGCGCTGGCCGTTGGCGAAAACATCAATTACGTCAAAATAAAAACTTTCAATCCTTACACTTTTGCCCTGGTGAGCGTGGTTTTGGCAAAGGATTTAATTAATCAATACTTTAAAAAAGAAGGCGAGAATGCTTCTTTTACCGGTTATAATTCTGGTGATAAAATTATTCCTTGGGAAATTGCTGCCGAGTTTAAAGGCGCAGAATTAATTGGTTTGCGTTATCACCAATTGATGCCGTATGTTTCAAACGAAGACCTCGAACAAAATGCTTTCCGCGTAATTTCCGGTGATTTTGTAACGACCGATGACGGAACCGGCATCGTGCACACCGCTTCTATTTTTGGTGCGGATGACTTTCGGGTGGCGCGTGCCAACGGCGTTCCTTCAGTCTTAGTAAAAGATGAAAACGGCAAAGAAGTTCCGTTGGTGAACAAACAAGGGCGTTTTGTGGATGAAATAACTGATTTTGCCGGCAAATTTGTCAAAGAAGAATATTACAGCGATGCCGAACGCGCTGATCCTGATTTTAAAGCGACTGATGTTTTAATCGCCATCAAATTAAAAGAAGACAACAAAGCGTTCGACGTAAAAAAATATGAGCATAGTTACCCGCATTGCTGGCGCACCGATAAACCAATTTTGTATTATCCGTTGGATAGCTGGTTTATCAAAACGACAGCCGTTAAAGACCGGATGGTTGAACTGAACAAAACCATCAACTGGAAACCGGAATCCACCGGAACTGGCAGGTTTGGTAATTGGCTGGAAAATTTGGTGGACTGGAATTTGTCGCGTTCTCGTTATTGGGGAACGCCGTTGCCAATCTGGCGCACAGAAGATGGTTCGGAAGAAATTTGCATCGGTTCAATAGCGGACTTAAAAATGGAAATCCAAAAAGCCATTGATGCTTCTTTTATGCCACAAAACTTTGTGCTGAATGATTTGCACCGTCCGTTTGTGGATGACGTAATTCTGGTTTCTTCCAGCGGCAAAAAAATGTTCCGTGAACCGGATTTGATCGATGTTTGGTTTGATTCTGGTGCGATGCCTTATGCGCAACATCATTTTCCGTTTGAAAATAAAGAAGCTTTTGAAAACTCTTTTCCGGCAGATTTTATTGCTGAAGGCGTTGACCAAACCCGCGGTTGGTTTTTTACGCTGCACGCCATTGCCGTTATGCTGATGGATTCGGTTGCTTATAAAAATGTCGTTTCCAATGGTTTGGTGTTGGATAAAAACGGCAACAAAATGAGCAAGCGTCTGGGCAATGCTGTTGATCCGTTTGCAACGATTGACAAATACGGCCCGGATGCCACGCGCTGGTACATGATCAGCAATGCATCGCCCTGGGACAACCTGAAATTTAACGAAGATGGTTTGGATGAAGTGCGCCGCAAGTTTTTCGGTACGCTTTACAACACGTATTCTTTCTTTGCTTTGTACGCCAATATTGATGGTTTTGAATACAAAGAAGCAGACATCGAATTGCAAAACCGACCGGAAATTGACCGATGGATTTTATCTTTATTAAATACTTTAAGCCAGGAAGTAGATGGTTTTTATGCTGATTTTGAACCGACAAAAGCAGCACGCGCCATTCAGGATTTTGTGGATGCGCATTTGAGCAACTGGTACGTTCGGTTAAGCCGCCGCCGTTTTTGGAAAGGCGATTACAGCGCGGATAAACTTTCGGCTTATCAAACTTTATATACTTGTTTGGTTACAATTGCCAAGCTGATGTCGCCCATTGCACCTTTTTTTGCAGAACGCTTGTTTAACGATCTGAACAGCATCACCCAAAAAGAAACGGTAGAATCGGTGCATTTAACTGATTTTCCAGCTTATCATCCGGATCTGGTGAACAAAGAACTGGAAGAACGGATGCAATTGGCGCAGGATATTTCTTCATTAACGCTTTCTCTCCGCAAAAAAACAGGTATCAATGTCCGGCAGCCATTAAGCAAGATTTTACTGCCGATCCTGAACCCGCATTTCCAGCAGCAGGTGGAGCAGGTGAAAGAGCTGATCTTATCGGAAACCAACATCAAAAATATTGAGTATATTACAGACAATGCTTCTTTTATCAGCAAAAAAATCAAACCAAACTTTAAAGCTTTAGGCAAAAAAGTGGGGAAAGACATGAAGCTGGTGGCCGAAGCGATAAGCCGTTTTAGCCAGAAAGAAATTGCCGAATTGGAACAAACGGGACAAATCCTCATACCTCAAACCTCGTACCTCATACTTTCTTCTGAAGTGGAAATCACGGCCGAAGATGTGCCGGGATGGCAAGTGGCTTCTCTGGGCAAACTGACCGTTGCGCTGGATGTGGCTTTAACAGAAGAACTGAAACAGGAAGGGATTGCGCGCGAACTGATCAACCGGATTCAGAATTTACGCAAAAACAAAGGCTTGGAAGTAACAGATAAAATTAATGTTATCATTGAGGACAAACCTATTGTAGCAGAAGCCGTAAGAAGCAATTTATCCTATATTTGCGCCGAAATTTTGGCAGTAGGTTTAACCCTGGACAAAGATTTAACACAAGGTGAGCAGGTCGCGATTGACGGCCAAGAACTATTGATTGATATAAAAAAGTAATATGAACGACGGACAAAACGAAAAAAACAGATATTCCGATACTGAACTAAAAGAATTTAAAAATCTGATTTTAGAAAAACTACGCATGGCAAAACAAGAGCTGAATGCGTTGACCTCTTCTTTAAGCAGCCCCAACTCTAACGGCACAGATGATACTTCCGGCACATACAAAACGCTGGAAGACGGATCGGCAACGCTGGAAAAAGAGCAGATCAACCAGTTGGCCGCCCGTCAGAAAAAGTTTATCGAGCAACTGGAAGCAGCTTTGGGCCGAATTGAAAACCGCACTTATGGCATTTGCCGCGAAACCGGAAAGCTGATCCCGAAAGAACGCCTGCGCGCAGTGCCGCATACTACGCTGAGCATGGAAGCCAAAATGAAACAGTATTAATGAAAACCACTTATACCAAGCCTTTTTTAATTGCTGCTTTTATCGTGCTGGCCGATCAGATCCTGAAAACCTGGGTACGCACACACATGTATCTGGGCGAAGAAATAAAGCTGTTGGGCAACCGCGGCTTTTTGCATTATACAGAAAACAACGGGATGGCTTTTGGCTGGGAATTGGGCGGGGAAGCTGGCAAATACGCGCTGACTTTATTTCGGATTCTGGCCGTTTCGGGCATTGCTTATGGCCTGGTTTATTTGATTCAGCACAAATACCATCGTGGTTTGATCATCACGATTGCACTGATTTTTGCCGGCGCGCTGGGCAATATTATTGATTCTGCTTTTTATGGGCAGCTTTATCATTATGCACCGCTTTTTCAGGGGCGCGTGGTGGATATGTTCTATTTTCCGTTGCTGTCAGGCGTTTTCCCTTCTTGGGTTCCGGTTTGGGGCGGAGAAGAATACATCTTTTTTAGGCCGGTTTTTAATCTGGCCGATGCCGCCATTTCTATTGGCGTGGTGATGATTTTATTGAACCAAAAGAAGTATTTTAAGGAAGATGTCAAAGAAGAACCGCAACCAAACAGTGAGATTGTGGAAGAATAAATTGTTCTGAATCTTATTTTTTGTCATTTCGATCCGAAGGGAGAAATCTTCATCAAAATTGTATTTAACGTTCTTTTTGCTTGATCAAAAAGAACCAAAAAATCAAGAACAACCCGATCGCTCCGCGCGTTTGTTAAGGCCTACCCGCCTGGGTCGATACCTTTCTGGCGGTTACCATTATGGCTGTCTTTCCGGAGTTTAAAACTTGCAAGATATGGCACTGTCATCCTGAGCGCAGTCGAAGGATCTTCTTCAAAATAAAAGATAAACCTGTTATTATTTGATGAGGATTTCTCCCTTCGGTCGAAATGACAAAAAGTTGAATACTTCTTTTATCGGCATAAAATCAGTATTAGCTTCAATAAAAATTATTTTTGTACTTGAACTACATCTTTTTATGCTAAAGCTGAATAAAAATCAGAT
>JAABUQ010009687.1_pt1 | contig 12942 bp, 14 predicted proteins | sample 5560001 | NCBI WGS metagenome assembly JAABUQ01 (sample SAMN10711888, study PRJNA513371) | rock metagenome | isolation source: Antarctica rocks | place: Antarctica: Victoria Land, Finger Mt nord | collected 2015-12-18 | reverse complement strand
AACAAAGGCACGGCTCCAGTTTTGATGCCAGTTACGAGTTTTCGATGCGTCACCAGAGGTTTGCTTGCGCTCGTCTCTCTCATCCATACCTGACGTGATCACTGTCACGCCTTTTAACCACGACGTTTACCACCGCGGCATTGACCGAAGCAGCTCGTGGCGGTTTGAAGCCTTCCCCTACAGGACGGCTTCGAAGGGTCCTCCTTCATCTCTCGTACAGCATGACGCTCGCGCGTCTTCTTGACACAATGCCCTTCACCTCGTTGCAGAACACCACGACGGCCAGCAGATAGGTCCGCAGCGGCAGCTCATGCCAGGCGAACAGGGTGCCGGAGGTGATCGAGAAGTCGTGGCGGCACGCCTTGCAGCGCCATCGCAGCTGGCCCGCAGGCCGCCGGCAGGCATAGCAGATGGCGCAGCCGCAGTCCGGACATACAGGCCTACCGTCCGTCTCGGGCCAGCGCAGCCGCAGGAACACGTCCTCCACATCGGTGTCGGACAGGCGCATGATCTTGGCAAAGCTGAGCGAGCGAGCCGCAGCAGAGAGTAGGAAATGCTGCGCCATGCCACCCGCGGGAAAACCGATCCAGAGACCTTATTCCCACAGCTGGCCGTCCCGTACAACCCCCAACGCGTCGGTGGCAGTTGCTACATAAGGCCGGACTGGCGTCCTCGTGCATGGAGACGTCGAGCACGTAGTGGACCCGGTTCTCCACGCCCCAATGACCGCGCGTCGCGGCGGCGTAGGATGCGGCGCTGTTGCCTTGCCCGGTCGATGCATACCATGCGACTTCGTGTGTGCAGCGCCATTTCCAGCCGGTGGCGACATCCTGGCGCTGAACCGTGCGGGTGATGCGAACCGCCTCGACGACGTCGGTCCGCCATTCCGGCAGGTCCAGCCGGTGACCTGCCTTGAACACCTCGGTCTGGCGCTTTTCCTGGCGGTTGCGTCGGATTTTTCCTGTCTCCACATGGCAATCCTCCGGTTCGTATCGGACCGGGAGCGCTTCGAGCGCCGCTTCGAGGCTGGGCTGGTTGCCCTTGACCTGGAGCAGCGCCTCGCCGCCGGACGCCTTCACCGCCTCGATGGTCTTGATTTGGCAATGCATGGCATCGGCCGTGCAAAGCACGCCGGCCAGGCCGAGTTCGCGCACCAGCGCCTGCATCGCCGGAATTTCGTTGCTCTTCGCCATGATGGCGACGTGTCCGAGGATGATCTTCGTGCCGGCGGCGAACGCCCTGAACAACTGCGACATCTTCTGGTCTTGGGCGGTGTCGTAGCTGCCTCTCAGGCTCTTGCCGTCATGCGCGACCACCTCGCCTGGGCCGCCGCCGAGCGCGCCATGTTGCATCGCTGCCTGCCTGCGGAACACCGCTTCCAGTGTCCCGCCGTCAACCAGGCCGATGATCCGCCACAGGGTCGATGGCGCCGGCGCCCGCTTCATCCTTGATGGAAACGCGGCCTGGAGCAGTGCGAAACGCTCCTCGATGAACGAACACAGGGTCTTGTAGGACTTCGCCCCGCACAAAAAACCGAAGATGCAGAACAGAAGGATGTTGGCCAGACGATACCGCTTGGCCTGCTCACGCCGGACGTCGGTCACGCACGACAACATCTCCACAAGTGGGTCATTCATTGGTGCAATCTCTCGATGGTCACATCAATGTGGGGCATAATGTCTCCCCAGGATCCGGTTTTGCTATCGCCTCGACCTATGCCGCGCTTCAATTCGTCCAGCTTTCAACAGCGTGAAGCTTGTATCGAATGGCCCTGGTGCGAGGCTTTTCCCGACAAGCGGCGTGGCGGTGATGTCACCTACTCCATGGCAGACATCGGCCTGTCGGCCTTTTCGCTGTTCTTCATGCAGAGCGAGTCGTTCCTGTCCTACCAGCGGGGGCTGGAGGAGGGTCGCAAGACGTCGAACTGCCGGACCCTGTTCGGCATGACGGCCATTCCGACCGACAACCATATCCGCGCCATGCTGGATCCGGTCGATCCCTCGCACCTGCAGCCTGCCTTCGACGGCGCCCTGGACGCACTGCGCCGGCGCGGCTTGGGCTTGGTGCCGTTCCAGCGGCTCGGCGGGCGTGTGCTGATCGCGCTCGATGGGACGGAGTACTTCTGCTCGCAAAAGCTCGGCTGCCCGCAGTGCCTGACGCGCAAACGCGCCAACGGCAAGACCGAGAGCTACCATTCCCTGCTGGCCGCCACGATCGTGGCGCCGGGCCATGCGATGGCGCTGCCCTTGATGCCGGAGTTCATCGCGCCCCAGGACGGCGCCGAGAAGCAGGACTGCGGGCGCAATGCCGCCAAGCGCTGGCTCGCCACGCATGCCGAGCGCGTCAAGGACCTGCGGCCGGTCTATCTCGGTGACGACCTGTTCGCCTGCCAGCCAGTCGCCGAGGCCATCACGGCGGCAGGCGGCGACTTCCTGCTCACCGCCAAGCCGTCGTCGCACAAGGCGCTTTACGACTTCATGGACGGCGCCGCCGTCGAGGAGCACACGGTCAAGCACAAGGCCGGCAGCAAGCGCCTGACCTATCGCTGTCGCTGGTTCGAGCAAGCCCCGCTGCGCGACGGCCGGGACGCGATGCTGGTCAACTGGGCCGGCGTCACCATCACGGATGCCAAGGGCAAGGTCACCTATGACAATGCCTTCGTGACCTCGCTGCCCGTCACGCAAGGCACGGTCGCCGAGATCGTGGCGTGCGCCCGAGCCAGGTGGAAAGTCGAGAACGAGGGCTTCAACGTCCTCAAATCCAACGGCTACCACCTCGAACACAACTTCGGCCACGGCAAGCAGAGCCTCGCGATGGTGTTCGCCGCCATGAACCTGCTGGCGTTTGCCATCCACACCGTCTGCGACTGCCTCGAACAAGCCTGGATCGATGCCAGGACCGCCAAGCGCGCCCGCAAGCGCTTCTTCGAGCACATCTGCACCATCACGGCCTACCTCGTCTTCCCCGACTGGCAAACCCTCATGCAAACCCTGATCAACTCGAAACCGCCCCCCGACATCGCAGCCCAGATCGCCATGTGAACCCATGGCGGACGGGGGCATTTAGAATTGCTGGACGCTCGCGCGTCTTCTTGACACAATGCCCTTGACCTCCTTGGGGCAGATGGCGCCGAAGATGTAGGTCGACGCCGTGCGCTGGTCCTGCGGCGCAGAGGGCCGGGTGCCGCGCTTGGCCCAGCGCCGGGTCAGCTTGTTCTTCTGGCCGATGCGGGCCTCGTCGCCGAACCAGACCTCTAGCCCGGCGGGGTCGAGGCCCTTCTCGCGCGCGATCTCGTCCAGACGGGCCGCGAAGCTGTTTTAAAAAGATCGATCGCGCCGTCCGCCTGCGCGTGGTGGCGCGGGCGCGCGGACAGCTTGCGGTAGTTCATGGCCCGCAGCTCGCGGCTCAGCGTCTGCTTGGCCACCGTCACGTGGTGCTTCTCCCACAACCATTGACACAGGTCGACCAGCCGCCAGCGCACCACGCCATGCACCGCAGGGGTCGGTCCGCTCTCGATCACCGCTGCAAGCGCCGCCCGGTGCGCGTCGTTGAGCCGCGACGGCTGACCCGGCGCCTTGCGGTCGAGCAGGCCTTCGGGTCCATCGGCGTTGAACCTCAGCACCCAGTCCCGCACGATCTGCAGCGTCACGCCGCCGATCATGGCCGCCTCCGTGCGGCTCGCCCCGTCGTAGATCGCAGCCAACGCCAGAAGGCGGCAGGCTTGCGGTCCATCCTTCGTCTTCTTGGCAGCCGCCCGCGACTGCACCGCATCGAAATCAACCCGGAGCGGGAGCGACATAGGCACAGCAAACCTCCTCGATTTGCTGTGTTGAAACAGATCAGCCGCGGTCTGCAAACCCTAGTAAGTTAGCCTCTCAGAGATTTGGTATAACTCGTACCTAACTCGCAGGCATCGACCAGCCGAAATCTATTGCCGGCTGCCAGCACCCTATCCGATGACAGGGCATGGTCGATCTCGACTGACGGGTACACAACGAGCATCAAGACGGCTCCGGAGTGCGTTCTGTTCCAATCGGTGCAGACCTGCTTAAGACGTCGATGCGCCTCCACTAAGTGCGTTTCCGTGTCGGTGAGCTCCCACTGCGCCAAAGCCCTGTAGTGCGGGCGCAGAACCAGCGTATGCTGGCTTTCCAACGCGAAAACGGAAGGCACAAAGACGCCGACTCGGGCTGCTCGAGAGGCCAGCATGATCAGCGGCGGATTCCAATATTGCAACCAAGGAACATGTTCCTCTCCAACCCCCGTCAGAAGCATACTGTCGGGCGGTATAGTCTGGATCAAGCGATCGAAATCGGCGAGCGTATGAGACCGCTGCACCAGCGCAGCCGTGACGACCGCCGTCCGTCCGATTACGGTCAGCAGAAGCATGCCCCAGACGAAAACTGCCCTAGCCTGCGATTTCCAAGCGACCCGCATCATCGTTGCCGCCAGCAGAAGTCCGACAAGGACCATCCGGTAATCAAGTGTGTCCGCCTCACCGATTTTCGCTGGCATCGCCAAAAACAGAAGGAACGGCACGAGAAGAAAAACCGCGCCGTCTCGTGGCATAATGCACCCATCACAGCTGATAGCAGCGATCCATACAGCCAGCCCAACCAGAAGCAGGATCGCGCCGATCATGCCGCCGCCGTCAACTAATGTATGCACCACGCGTACAACTTTGGCAACCAGAACCGCAAAAATCGACGGCCCGTTAGTATAGAGGATGCCGCCCTCCGACCCACCATGACCAACTGTGGAGAGGGCTGCCAGCACACCCAACACAAGGAGACCTGCCACACCGGTCGCATGTTGCTTGAGCACGGGCCAATCGCGCTTTGGCGTATGCCAAATTACCGAGGCTTCTTGTACCAGGATCAGCAGAACCAGCAACGTCGCCGCGATGAGGTGGGCAAAAAAGACGAAGGCGACACCCACGCAGATCACTGCATATTGCGTTCTCGACCGGGCACGATGCCAGAACGCAAGCACCCAAAGCATGCTGCCAATTCCAACGATATAATTTACTAAACCGTAGAAGAGCGTTCCCGTATAGAATAGCAATACTAGCAACAACAGCGTCGTTCGGTCATATGCACCGAACGCGCGGGCAAGCGCCGCGCCGCCACTGATCAGCAGCCCATAGGTGAACACTAGGAACAGGCTGGAGGCAATGTCTGGCGGCACCCCGAGCAGCTCCGGCACCACCATGCCAACGTCAGAAGCCATGTTTGGCACAAACGGACCATTCACTGTGTAGAACGGTCGCCAGAACGGGTTACCTCGGAGCAGGGAAACAACGATCTCACTTCGAGCGATGTGGTTTGGCCAATCCTGTAGGAACGCCGGATGGACCACCATTAGTGGCAGGGCGGCCAGAAACGCCACCACAACCGACACCTTGTCCGCCCACCGCATAACACGATCATCGCTACCAAATATTGTGGATCTGGCTGTGCCGCTCGATTTTATCAACGGGTTATTAGCTACCATCCGTGTCTCTCCAGGTGGCGGGCGTGTTGCCCGCAAAATATTGCTTAGCTTCCCTGCCGAAACTGGTGAGATAACCATGTTTGAAGTCGATCGTGATTCGCGTCAGCGGCCCATGTCCAAGCGCAAGAACCGCACCCACTCGTCTGAACAGCAGTTACGGTCTGCGTGCCATTCACATCAACGCCGTCACCACTTACTGACGTACCATACTCACCAATAATGCAGGGCATAACTCCATCTACGCTCTTTACACTATTAGCATACTGCATCTCCTTCAAGATACCAGCCATACGAGCATTGACTGCTGCCTGGGTACTAGGGATATTGCCAAGCAGTTCGTAAACATGCGGCTCCCAAATCACGTTATGCATGTTCTGAAACCATGGACCTTGGTTGGCCCAAGGGGTAGCGAGAGAACCAACCTGCATGGTTATAGGACTGTCATTGCCTGTGTTGCGGATTGCGTTGTAGATATCCAACTCTTGTCGGCACATCGCATTTAAAGTATTACCATATGGCTCGTTTATCGTGCCAAACCACACGTACAGATTATTCTTATAATAGATTGCCATGTTGGCATACCATTGCATTTCGGCAGTATATTTGCTCCCCTTCGGAACTTGATTACTGCCTACATGGTCCTCAATAAGGACGACCACTTTAGCACTGGTCAGATTTGTTACGAATGTCGAGAGGCTAGCGGGAGAGTAATTGTAACCGGAAGAGTCGGTTCGTCCACTTTGCCACTGGCAATTCAATCGAACCATGTTGATATGTATTTGCTCACCCCTTTGACGTTCAGTCAAGGGATGGACGATTGGCAGCTGGCGGTATGCGCTTGAACTGGGCGGCGAGCCAGGGGCTACGCATGAAATCTCATTCTGAACTTGCACATAGATTTACGGCTACCCGACCAGGAGCTTGAGCATGTAGGCGTCGTTCCAAGCGGCTCGCTTCCGCCGGGCTCCACTTATCCAAAGCGAAACGGTGTCTCGACGAAGCCGGCCACCTCTCTTCCGGCCTCCTTGGGGCAGATGGCGCCGAAGATGTAGGTCGACGCCGTGCGCTGGTCCTGCGGCGCAGAGGGCCGGGTGCCGCGCTTGGCCCAGCGCCGGGTCAGCTTGTTCTTCTGGCCGATGCGGGCCTCGTCGCCGAACCAGACCTCTAGCCCGGCGGGGTCGAGGCCCTTCTCGCGCGCGATCTCGTCCAGACGGGCCGCGAAGCTGTTTTAAAAAGATCGATCGCGCCGTCCGCCTGCGCGTGGTGGCGCGGGCGCGCGGACAGCTTGCGGTAGTTCATGGCCCGCAGCTCGCGGCTCAGCGTCTGCTTGGCCACCGTCACGTGGTGCTTCTCCCACAACCATTGACACAGGTCGACCAGCCGCCAGCGCACCACGCCATGCACCGCAGGGGTCGGTCCGCTCTCGATCACCGCTGCAAGCGCCGCCCGGTGCGCGTCGTTGAGCCGCGACGGCTGACCCGGCGCCTTGCGGTCGAGCAGGCCTTCGGGTCCATCGGCGTTGAACCTCAGCACCCAGTCCCGCACGATCTGCAGCGTCACGCCGCCGATCATGGCCGCCTCCGTGCGGCTCGCCCCGTCGTAGATCGCAGCCAACGCCAGAAGGCGGCAGGCTTGCGGTCCATCCTTCGTCTTCTTGGCAGCCGCCCGCGACTGCACCGCATCGAAATCAACCCGGAGCGGGAGCGACATAGGCACAGCAAACCTCCTCGATTTGCTGTGTTGAAACAGATCAGCCGCGGTCTGCAAACCCTAGTAAGTCAGCCTCTGAGAGATTTGGTATAAGGCGTCTTCAGCCGATGGGCCATCGTCTTGAGAGGCGTCGGGGCGTCCGGCGGGGCGGCGCGTCGGCAAAGCGCTCGACCAGGGATGGATGGTGGGGTTCCGGACCCATCGCGATCAGCGGATCGATCCGCCGCCGCTGCCGCGCGGGCCTCCACGTTGGCCTCGCTGAAATACCCATTGTCGGCCAGCAGCACGTCGGCCTTGCCCAACCTTTCAGGCAAGGCGCTGACCTGGTCCAACATCGGGGAAAGCTGCTGCTTGTTGTTGGGCGCCTGCACTACGCCGGCCGCCACCACCAGCAAGCTCCCGTCGGTGTCAGCAGGGCATGGCGCAGGGGATCACGCTGATCGAAGCCAACGAGGACCGCAAACGCACCGGACGCTGGTAGGTCGTGCGCGAGGACGCGGCGAAGCAGTTGTTCCGCGATGCCATGCTGGCGCAGGTGCTGCGGCACTGCAGAGTGTTTATCTCCCCGAAAACCGTGCAAGCGCTCGGGCTCGCGTCCAGCACGCGCGCGCCGTGAGCGACGAGCCATTTTATCGCGTCCTCAAGATGACCGGGCGATGCGCAAGCAGCGCAGAGCGCGACAAGGGGACGCGTTACCATGCCGTGCCGCCCGGCCACGGATGGGTCGCGGCGGCGTGCGGGGCTGCGCCGGGCCAAAAAGGCAACGGTTGGAGCGATTACTCAGGTGACGCGGTGACGTGCCCCTGCTGCCGCCCCGCGACCCTCGGCTCGACCGGTTGGCGTCGTGGTGGGACCACGCGGTGGCGCAGCGCGTGCGGCACAGGCGACGACATAACTTTTACGACGAGAAAATTAAACAACACCACCAGGAAGTTGGTCGAGCGCAGCAGCAACCCTTCGGACAGGTTGATGGTGAAGAACATCAGCATATACCCCACGACCATTTCGAGGCTGAGCCGGTCGCCAGGGGTCTGCATGATCCGGGTGCGCAGCCGGGAGATAAACTGCGTGGCGGCGGTCGAGAACAACAAGAAGCCAACAATCCCCGTCTCGACGATGATGGCGATGTAGCCGTCATGGTAATTGTCCAGCACCCATCCGTGCAGCCGTTTGTATCCATAAAAGGTGTTTGCGTCAGTCCAAAAGCCATTCAGCCCGTAACCGATAAACGGTTGTTCGCGTAACAACCCGAGGGCGTATTGCCAGATGAACGTCCGCTCCGTGAAGTTGATCGGTTCGCCGAAAAGTTCGTAATGCGGGGCGCCGGTGATCATGAAGTAGGTGATGTTGGCTGCGGCCATGAATAAATCGGCGATCAAAATCCCCGACACCAGAGTCGCGAGCAGTTTCGGACGCCGCCGCGCCAGCACCATGCAGGTCGTGGCCACGATGGCGATGGCCCCGCCTCCACGCGATGCGGAGCCGAACAAGCACACTCCAGCGACAACGGTCATCAGCATGTCCAACAGCGATCGCCTCGGCGAGATGACGCGCAACAGGCTGATGCCCAGTGCAAAGGCGGAAATCATGCCCAATCCCTGCTTGGACGCGAACATCCCGTTCCAGTTGCCGACGTGCTGCCATTCTTCCTGCACGACGCCCACCGACGGCACCAGGATGACCAGCGCCAAGGAGGCGATCAGCAGGACGGACAAGGCGTAATAGACGCAGGTGAACATTTCGTCGACCGCGATCATCGCCGCCAACCGCCAGGTGGCCAGCGACAAGGCGAGCAGAACAGCCGCTTTGGGCATGCTGCTCATCGGATCATCGCTCCAAACCGACGAAAAAACCGACCAGGCCAAAAAAAGCGCCGGCCACAACAGCCCGGTTCTTCGCTGCGGATAGCAGATCATACCGGGAATAAAGGACAATCCGATCAACAGGGTCCAAAGGACGATGGTGATGATCTGCATTCGAGTGTCGGTGCCTTGAAAGCCTGGGTCGGCCGTTCCGCCCCCCGTCAGCGCCGCATTGAAGCTGTCGCACGAAAAGATCACGATCAAGCCCAATATAGCCAGACCTATATTCCTCAACACCGATCCCCTGTTTGCCAAAAACCTGTCTAGAGGTGGCCTTCTTACCGGGCAACGCTGTCTTTGCATTATGTTTGAGACGGACGCGGCGGTCGGCGCGCCAAGTGTTCGCTGGGTCCAAAATATCGAACGCTGGCGACAGCTCTCCATAAAGATGTCTCCGCAGGCGCGGGGACCACGCCCACCCCTTATACCAAGTCCTGCTGATTAAAACCTATGCATCCAGTCCGGGGTAGGTTGAGCTGGCGAGTCGCCCGGGGGAATTTCACCCCCAGGCGCTCCTAGAACCGTGCTTGAAGTAGAGTAGGGCGTCGGCGAGTTGCCAATGCGGCACTTTTCCGGTATCATGTAGCATCCGCCACCACGCCCTTGTTCCGAGGGGTGAGGCGTCCGGTTACCATCCTGAACCTTGATGTTTTGGGATGGAGAGTTGCGATGGCGGAGCCGCACGTCATGGACGCTTTGCGTGAGAAGCGATCCGAGCTGAGTGGGATTGTGAGCCATCTGGAGCAGCAGATCGTCCAGCATCGTGCCGATCTCGTGCATCTCGACGCCGCCATGCGGCTGTTCGATCCAAACCTCGCGCCGGGGGAGGCTAGCCCCCGGCAACAGCGGCCACGCAGCGCCTGGTTCTATCCTGGCGAATGCCTGCGGCTGATTCACGACGTGCTGCGCGAAGCGCCTGCGCCCATGACGACGCGCGCTCACCGAACAGATCATGAGCGTGAAGGCGATCACGACGGCGGATGAGCGCAGCTGCGCGCTGGTCCAGAAGACCGTTCTCGGGTCGCTCAGCCGTGCGAAGGCCACGATCCAGCGGGTCGAGATCGCCGGCGTGGCCTCGTGGCGGATCGGCTAGGCGGCTTGCGCCCGTTGCCAATATCCGCAGAAGTCGACCGATGGGCTGCTTCGCATCGCCAGGCCGACGATGCCATGCGCCTGCTCGCCGTTGCTGACCCGGCGCAGGTCCTCCCGCCATGCCGCTTCCTGCGCGTAGCGGACGAGATAGGGGCCGGCCAGGGTCATTCGATTCTAATTACTTCAGGTTCCGCCATATGCCAGGACGCGGTTGAGGTTCATGGCGTTGCGCCACAGAGCATCGGCGACGTCGTTGACCTTGTTGAACCGCAAAACATTGAGGGCGAAGCTGCGCAGGATGGAGAGGATGATCGGGCTCTTGCGGACGCGACTGGCGTCCTCGTGCATGGAGACGTCGAGCACGTAGGCCCCGACCCAACACTCTTGTCACCAAGGGCCACTTGGCGGTTCCAGACGGTGAACAGGTCATAGAAGATCAGGCTGTTTCCACTGTAAGCGCTTCGTAGAGGGCCGTTTTGCCAACCTTCACGCGCATCGCGGCCTCGCGCACGGTCAAACCCTTTGCGATGTGCTCACGCGCTCGTCGGAGCTTTTCCTCGGTGACGGTCGGCTTGCGCCCGCCCTTGCGTCCGCGCGCCGCAGCAGCTGCCAGGCCCGCACGGGTGCGCTCCTGGATCAAGTCGCGTTCGAACTGGCCGAGCGCCCCGAAGATGTGGAAGATGAGCCGGCCGCCGGGCGTGGTGGTGTCGATCGCCTCGGTCAGCGAGCGGAACCCGACGCCGCGCTTCGCCAGTTCTGTGACGGTCTCGATCAAGTGGGGCAGCGAACGGCCGAGCCGGTCCAGTTTCCAGACGACCAGCACCTCTCCGTTCCGCACGTAGCCGAGCGCAGCTTGCAGGCCAGCGCGGTCGGCGCTGGCGCCGGACGCACGGTCCTCGAACACCTTGCCGCATCCGGCAGCAGCCAGTGCGTCAATTTGAAGCGAAAGGTCCTGGTCCTGCGTGCTGACCCGCGCGTAGCCGACGTTCGCCAAGATCGTTCTGTCCGTTTTCCCGTCCGTCAATCATCTTGTCCGCTTTCCCGTGCGTGTGCCAGCATTGGCGGACACTTCGGGGATGGCCGGTCATGGATCGTTTGACGGACGAGTGCTGCATCGAAGCATCGCGAAGGTGGAGGGGGTGACGGTGACGGCCAAAACGAGCAGTGCTCCGGTCGCGACGGTTCCTGGGCACTTGCCAACCGTCGCCAAGCCGGGAACGGTTGACGCCATGCGCATTCCCAGCCTCGACAGTGCGACAGGGGCCGCCCTGACAGGCGATCTACCTTTGCCCAAATGAGCGCCTCTCTTCACGCCGGGGTTTGGGACCTCACGCCAGCTGACCGCCTGTTGGTCGAGGCCAGGCGCTGGGGCAACCGGCTGCGCTTTGCGGTCATGCTGTTGTTCTTCCGCGCCCGCGGCCGCTTCCCGCATGCGGCGGCCGAGGTGGACAAGGATGCCGTGGCGGAACTGGCGCGCACGCTCGGCGTGCCGGAGCCGGGCCATGAAGCACCACTGCTGCCCGACGCCGCCGACCGTACGCTGGAGCGGCAACGGGCCGAAATACGCGCCCTGCTCGGCTATCGCGAAGCGAGTGTCGCCGACGCGGAGGCCCTCGGTGCCTGGCTGCGCGACAATGCCGTCGCCCGAACCCGCGATCCCGGCGAGCTTGCCGTTGAGGCCGAAGCCCGGTGCCGCGCTCCGCATCGAGCCGCCCACGCCAGACCGCATCGCGTGCGTCGTCCGTGCGGCGACGCGGGCCTATGAGGACGGGCGACATGCCGCAATCCACGCACGCTTGCTGCCCGACGTGCGGACCCGGCTCGATGCCCTGCTGGAGCCTGTTGGTCCCAAAGGCGCCGAAGGTGCCGAGGATGGGACGGTGCCGGAGGGACGGACCGACGCCCCGCTCATCCCAATACTGTTCACTTTGCAATTCGGATGGCGGCGTTGAAGTCGATGCGCGTGGTCGGCTGTGGCGTGCGCGGGCGCAATGGATAGCCGCTCATCTTGCGCTTGACCCCGCGCGGCACCTGCCGGCCGCGGGAACTCGCCACGCGCTCTTCCAGGATCTCGTCCAGCACTTGCTCATGCAGGGCCAGCCTGTCCCGAGGGGGGAAAAGCCGCAAGCAGCGGCAGCTTGCGGCGCACCACGCGCACGGCATGCAGGAACGACAGCCGGTCCGGATCCTCGCCGGCCCGCAGCGCCGCCTCGTGCATGAGCCCGCGCACGGCGAAATGCGCCAGCAGCAGGCCCCAGAACTCCTGGCGCACCAAGTCGGCAGTCTTGCTGCGCAGCACAACCTGGGCTCCGCGCAGCTGTGTCTTCAGCTCGGCCAGCGCGCCCTCGATCTCCCAGCGCTCGTGATACAGGGCAGCCAAATCCGCAGCCGGCGCCTGCGCCGGGTCCAGGATCGTGGTCACCAGCCGATACAGCGGCTCGGCGTCCGCCACGCCCTGCAGCCGGTATTCCACCACGCGCACTTGGATGCCATTGGTCGCGTGCCGCCGGTCTTTCTCGCTCGGGTAGACCATGGAGAGATAGGACCCGTCCGCCAGCGCCGTTGCGCGCGGCAGGCGCAGGTTGCCCTTCACCCGCCACAGCAGGTCGGCGCCGGTGGCGGCCGCCGCTTGCCAGAGCGCATACCCGAAGAAATACCGGTCAGCCACTCATGCCTCCCCTCATTTCGCTTCAATGACGGAGATGGTCTGGGATCTCGCGACGGTTCGGGCTGGATTGCCTGACGGACGGGGCGTGACAAGCGGCTGAGCGGCCTTGCAAGCCGG
>JAABUQ010009686.1_pt1 | contig 12944 bp, 13 predicted proteins | sample 5560001 | NCBI WGS metagenome assembly JAABUQ01 (sample SAMN10711888, study PRJNA513371) | rock metagenome | isolation source: Antarctica rocks | place: Antarctica: Victoria Land, Finger Mt nord | collected 2015-12-18 | reverse complement strand
CCTTCTGCGAAACGTCCAAGCCAACGAACTGCGTCATGGCAATGCTCCTCCTATCACACGATGATGGCCGAGCTTCCGCCTGTTCTACCGCTGGCGGCAACGGCCTGCCCGCGATTATGGCAGGTGCGCCAATGCCGATCCCATCCAGTATGGATCAGAACCGCGTGGCCACGCACGTCCACCCCCGCGAACGCGTCCGCGCCGATCGCGCCCGCCTCCGATCGAACGCGAACGCCGGGCAGCGCCGCCACACGCGCCAAGGTCACGCCAGCCAGATCGTCACCATCGGCGAAGCGGTGGAACGGCGTATCGAGATACGTTCCCGTGTTCGACACCATATCGATACGCCCGATCTGGAACTCGGTGCCCGGCGCGTACAGCGCGCGGCTCGCCTCGCGCGAAAGGAAATCGCAGATCACCGGCGCGGGCAGGCCCTTGTAGGTGACCATCGCCGCTTCGATCGGGTGGCTGAGATCGATCAGCCGCACCGCGCTATTGCGCTCGCGTCCGCATGATACCGACCAGCGCTGTCAGGCCCACCACGCCCCACACAGCGTTCAACGCCACGCTCGGCCACGCTCCGTGAACGAGGCCATTCCATGCGAGCGCTGCCCCGCCCACGATGTTGATCCATTGGTTCTCGCGTGTCCGCGCGCCGATCCTGCCCAACGAAACGAGCGCGTATGAGGCGAGGACGAGCAGCGCTCCGACCCAACCTGCGACCTCGGCCGCTATGCTAGAAGGCAATCCCGAGCCCCAGGAAGGCGGCTCGGTCATTCGCCGAGCGCGCTTGCGCCTGCGCGTCGGTGTCGCCGGGCACGACGCGGTAGCGCACGCCCGCGCCCAGTTTCACATCCTTGGCGATCGAATAGGCGCTGCCGAGCTCGACCGAATAGCGCTTCTCCGCATCGATCGGCGAACCGCGCAGCGCATTGGTCTCCTCGCCAACCTTGAGCGTCGTCGTCCAATCGCGGAGGCCGTAACCCAGCCCGAGCGAAACCGCTTCGCGCTGCGACAAGCCCGCGTCGGTGCGGCGAACCGCGCCCGATACAGCCAGACCACGCAAACCGAGCGCGACACCGATGTCGTAGCCTGTAAGCGAATCGGCGTGGCCCGCCTCCAACGGTGCGGCCACGCGCGAGTGGGTAGCAATCGTAACCGCGTGTTTGTCGGCGGGCTTGCCCGACGGCGTAAAACGGAACTGGCGCGCATCGAGCGCGGTGCCGGGGCGCAGCAGCGTGCCCGGCGCGTCGATCAACGAGGGGGTGAACGCACCCACCGGACGCGGTGCTTCGGCGCGCTTGGCTTCGGGCTTGGCGCGCTCGGCCGCGGACGCGGCTCCGGGAATGGCGAGCGCCAATGCGACGAGCGCGTGCGCCGCCCGGCGCGCCAAGATCTCCAAGCCCTTCATCTCAAAGCCTATTACGCACAAGCAATGCGGAATCCCACATGACCGATGTGTCCATCCTGAACGAAACTTCGAGGGTGTGGCCGACTCTCCACAACTTCGTTGCGGCGGGTTCAGTTCGCGCCCTATAACGCTCGCCAGCAATCGGCCCGGCACCGCCCGCGTCCGCCCCGTATCAGGAGTGTTCCGCCCAGTGACCGTTCAAGTGCGAACCCGTGTTCCCGTGCTCGCGCTTTGCGCCATTTTGGCGCTATCAGGCTGCCACCGCCATCGTCACACGATCAAAACCGCCCCCGTCGCGCCGTCGCGCGTCACCACTATCGGCGTGAATTCATGGCTGTGGCGCGCCAGCCTCGATACGATCGCGTTCATGCCGATCGCCAAGGTCGATTCGAACGGCGGCGTGATCGTCACCGATTGGTACCAAAACCCAAAGGCGCCGGGCGAGCGGGTGAAGGTGTCGATCTTCATCCTCGATGCCGATCTCCGTGCCGATGCGGTGCGCGTCGCGGTCTCGCGCCAGATTGCCGCGAACGCCGGCGGCTGGGCGGACGCGCCGGTCGCGGCGGGAACGCAGCAGCGCATGGAGGAAGTCATCCTGGGCCGCGCGCGGGATCTGAGACGCGCCGCCGCGGGCGCGTAATGGCGACGCGGTTCAACCACGCCGAAGCCGAAGGCAAGTGGCAGGTGGCATGGGACGCCGCTGGGGTGGCGCGCGCCGACGACGACGATCCGCGCGAGAAGCTCTACGTATTGGAGATGTTCCCCTACCCGTCGGGGCGCATCCACATGGGCCATGTGCGCAACTACACGATGGGCGACGTGATCGCGCGAGCGGCGCGCGCGCAGGGCAAGGCGGTGCTGCACCCGATGGGCTGGGACGCGTTCGGAATGCCCGCCGAAAATGCCGCGATGGAGCGCGGCGTCCATCCGGGCGAATGGACCCGAGCCAACATCGCCGCGATGCGCACGCAGTTGAAGTCCCTGGGGTTCGCGCTCGACTGGTCGCGCGAACTCGCCACCTGCGAACCGGGCTACTACGGCCACGAACAGGCGCTGTTCCTCGACCTGTATGCGGCCGGGCTGGTCTACCGGCGCGAGTCGGAGGTGAATTGGGATCCGGTCGACAACACCGTGCTCGCGAACGAGCAGGTGATCGACGGCCGCGGCTGGCGCTCGGGCGCTTTGGTCGAGCGCCGAAAGCTCGCGCAATGGTTCCTGAAGATCACCGCCTTCGCCGACGAGTTGCTCGACGGGCTGGCCGCGCTGGACCGCTGGCCAGACAAAGTGCGCACGATGCAGGAAAACTGGATCGGCCGCAGCGAGGGGCTGAAGTTCCGGTTCGCGCTCATCGACCCCTCACCCTCGCTCGGCTCCGCCTCGCATTTCCCTCTCCCTCAAGGGGAGAGGGAAGTCCCAACCTCTCCCCTTGAGGGAGAGGGAAATGCGACCGCAGGGAGCGAGGGTGAGGGGTCGGCGTCGGCGTCGGCGATCGAAGTGTTCACCACGCGCCCCGACACGCTGATGGGCGCGAGCTTCGTCGCTATTGCCGTCGACCACCCGCTCGCTCAGGCACAGGCCGCGCGCGACCCCGCGCTCGCCGCCTTCATCGCCGACCTCAAACAGGGCGGCACCGCCACCGCCGACATCGAAACCGCCGAGAAGCTTGGCTTCGATACCGGTCTGCGGGTCGCCCACCCGTTCGATCCCGCCTGGCACCTGCCCGTCTGGGTCGCGAACTTCGTGCTTATGGACTACGGCACCGGCGCGATCTTCGGCGTGCCCGGCCACGATCAGCGCGACCTCGATTTCGCGCGAAAATACGGGCTGCCGGTCAAGCGCGTGGTCGCCGCCGGGGATGCCGACGAACCGATCGGCACCGAGGCGTACACCGGCCCTGGACGCATCGTGAACTCGGGCGCGCTCGATGGCCTTAGCATCGCCGAAGCCAAAGCCGCCGTCGCCGCGCGCGCGCGCGCGGAGGGCTGGGGCGAGCCGACCACCGTGTTCCGTCTGCGCGACTGGGGCGTCAGCCGCCAGCGCTACTGGGGCACGCCCATTCCGATCGTCCACTGCGCCAAATGCGGCCCGGTCGCCGCGCCGCGCAACAGCCTGCCGATCGTGCTGCCCGAGGACGTGGCCTTCGACCGCCCCGGCAACCCGCTCGCGCGCCACCCCACCTGGAAGCATATTGATTGCCCCAAGTGCGGCGGCCCCGCCGAACGCGAGACCGATACGCTCGACACCTTCGCCGACAGCAGTTGGTATTTCCTGCGCTTCGCCAGCCACCCGGCAACCGCGCCGTTCGACCGCGCGGTGGTCGATAAATGGCTGCCCGTAGACCAATATATCGGCGGCGTGGAGCACGCGATCCTGCATTTACTCTACGCGCGCTTCTGGACCCGCGCGCTCGCGCACCTTGGCAAGCTGACCGTCACCGAACCCTTCGCTGCGCTGTTCACGCAGGGAATGGTCATGCATGAGACCTATTATTTGACTGAACGCTTTTGGACCGAGGTGCAGCACCCAGACGATCCGAACAGGAAAATCAAGTCTCATAATGCGAAGCTAAACTGGCTTGCGCCTGATGAAGTCGAGGAGCGAGATGGAAGGCTTTTCGTCGTCGGCAAGGATCAAGAAGCATTGGTCGGCCGCGTCGAGAAGATGTCCAAGTCCAAGCGCAACACCGTCGATCCCACCCCCGTGGTCGAGCAGTACGGCGCGGACGCGGTGCGCTGGTTCATCGTCTCGGACTCGCCCGCCGAACGCGACTTTCCCTGGTCCGAAGCTGGCATCGAAGGCGCTTGGCGCTATGTGCAACGGCTATGGCGCATCGCCGACACCGTCGCCGAAGAACCCGAAGCCGCGCCCGATCCCACGCTCGCCCGCGCCGCCGCGCGCGCCACCCAAGGCGTCACCGCCGACATCGCCGCGCTCCAGTTCAACAAGGCGATCGCGCGCCTGTTCGAGTTCGTCGCCGCAGTGGAACGCGCCGCCCCTGGTACCCGCCGCGAAGCCACCCGCACGCTCGTCCAGCTCGCCGCGCCGATCATCCCCCATGTCGCCGAGGAAGCCTGGGCGCGGTTGGGCGGCGAGGGCCTCGTCGCGCTCGCGCCGTGGCCGGTGGCGGACGCCGCGCTGCTCGTCGAGGATACCGTCACGCTCGCCATCCAGGTGAACGGCAAGCTCCGCGATACGCTCACCGCCCCCAAGGGCCTCGCCCGCGACGAAGCCGAAGCGCTCGCCCGCGCCAGCGCCAAGGTCATCGCCGCGCTCGCGGGTGCGGCCCCGAAAAAGGTGATCGTCGTGCCGGACCGCCTCGTGAACCTCGTCGCGTGACCGCCCCCTCACCCTCGCTCCGCTGCGCTCCGCTTTTCCCTCTCCCTCAAGGGGAGAGGGGCAGACTACCCTCTCCCCTTGAGGGAGAGGGACAGGCGCGAAGCGCCAGGGTAAGGGGTCGACGGACGTTGGCAAACTCCCTCGCCGCCGCGCTCCTCCTCACCGCCTGCAACCTCCGCCCGATCTACGCAGGTGGCGCGCAAGGCCCCGCCGCCACCACGCTCGCCAGCATCGAGATCGCCCCCATCCCCGACCGCGCGGGCTACCTCGTTCGCCAGCAGCTCCTCCAGCGCCTCCAGCCCGCCGACCGCCCCGCCTACCGGCTCGAAGTCACCCTGGACGACAAGATCACCGGCTTCGGCATCCGCACCGACACGTCGATCGCGCGCGAGCGCCGCACCTTGCGCGCGCGCTACCGGCTGGTCGCCACCACCACCAACGCGGTCGTCCTCGACGCCACCGCCGCCACCGACGAGGGCATCGACGTCGTGCGCTCCGAATACGCGGTCGTCGCCGCCGAGCAGACCGCGCTCGACCGGCTCGCGGTCAGCCTAGCGGAGCAGATCACCGCACGCATCGCCTTGTTCGCGCACGAGCGCGGCAACGCGGCGGCACCTCGCGCGCCCCTGCCACCAAACAAGTGAAGGTCGAACCGCGCGACGCCGAGCGGCTGCTCGCCGCGCCGCCCGCTTACGCCCGCCTCTACCTGTTCCACGGCCCCGACGAGGGCCAGGCGCGCGACCTCGCCCAGCGCCTCGAAGCGAAGTTCGGCCTCGACCGCCTCGACCTGACTCCCGCCGAGGTCGCCGCGCAACCGGGTTGGCTGGCGGACGAGGCCGCGAGCGTCTCGATGTTCGGCCCTGCGCCGTGCCTGCGCCTGGTGCCCGCCGCCGACGCGCACGCGCCCGCCGCCGCGCTGCTGCTCGACGCGGCCGCGGCGGGCAACCCGGCGATCCTGATCGCGGGCAACCTCCCAGCCACCAGCAAATTGCGCAAACTCGCCGAAGCGCACCCGCGCGCGCGCGCCCTCGCCTGCTACCCGCCCACCGCCGCCGATTTCGCCCGCCTCGCCCGCGACGCCGCGCGCGCCGCCGGGTTGGACGCCGAACCCGCCGCGCTGTCGCTGCTTGTCAACGCGGTCGGCGGCGAACGCGGCCTGCTCGCGCAGGAAGTGGCCAAGCTCGCCGTCTACCTCGACGCCACGCCCGCGCAGCCCAAAAAGTTCATCCCCGCCGATTGGTACGCGGTCGGCGCGGGCGAGGGTGCCGCCGACATCGATCCGCTAATCGACGCGGTCGCCGCGCGCGACCCGGCGGCCACCGCGCAGGCCTTGCGCGCGCTCGCCGCCGACGGCCAGCGCGGGATCATGCCGCTCCGCGCCGCCGCGCGCCGGTTCGCGCAGTTGGCCGAAGCGCGCGCGGCAATCGACGGCGGCGCATCGCCCGACAGCGCGGTCGCCGCGCTCCGGCCCCCATTGTTCTGGAAAGCCAAACCCGCCTTCCTCGCCCAACTCCGCGCCTGGACCAGCCCCGACCTCGCCCGCGCCGCCCACGAGCTGTTGGCCACCGAACGCCGCATCAAGGCGGCGAGCAGCCTGGGCGATCTACACGCAGACGAATGTTTGCTGGGTTTAGCCGGGCGGGGGTGACTTAGGCTGTCGCGAGCGGGTCTTTATAATATTGCGATATAGCGACCCCGTTACCTTCAGGATCACGGGTCATCACGAAGCGGAGGAATCCGCCAGCCTCGACTGGCGGTCCTTCGAAGGAAACACCCTTCGCTTCGAGCGCGGCAATCGTCAAATCGAGATTGCCGGTTGCGAGTATCAGGTGAGAAGGCCCTGCGCCGCCCGCATCTTTGCGGTTGTCGAATATGGACAGGCGAACACTGCCCGCCTTGACTGCGATCAACGACATCGTCGGCGTGTCCTGCAAAACAGGAAGCCCGAGTTGATCGACGTAGAAGCGTCGCGCTGACTCGAGATCGCGAACACGCAATTCAAAATTGGTTGAAGTGAACACACCGCCCTCTCTTCGAATTGCTTGCTGGTCGTATATTACTTGCGTCAGGTCAGCAATCGTCGGCGTTGCCCTCGTTGCCCCCACCCCCTAGCTCGCGCCCATGCAAACCACCCTTGGCCAGACCACGCCCACGTCGCAGTCACCCGAGGCCGCGCGACTCGATTACGTCCCCAACCCGCGCCCTGGCCGCCCCTACCTCGTCCGGCTGACCGCGCCCGAGTTCACCAGCCTGTGCCCGGTCACCGGCCAGCCCGATTTCGCGCACATCGTGCTCGATTACGTACCCGCCGCGACCATCGTCGAAAGCAAATCGTTCAAGCTCTTCCTCGCCAGCTTCCGCAACCACGCCGCCTTCCACGAGGATTGCACGGTGGGCGTCGCCGAGCGGCTGGTCGCCGAAATGGCCCCCCACTGGCTGCGCATCGGCGGTTATTGGTACCCGCGCGGCGGCATCCCGATCGACGTCTTCTGGTCCACCGGCGAACCCCCCGCCGGGCTGTGGCTGCCCGACCAGGGCGTGCCGGGGTATCGCGGGCGCGGCTAAGCCCTTTCCGCGCGCGCCCCCGCCCGCTACTCGCACCCACACATGTCCGAAGCCACCAACCTGCGCGAAGAGGTCCTCGCCGCGATCGCCGCCGCGCCCACGCCGGACGCGCTCGAAGCGCTGCGCGTCCACTATCTCGGCAAGGCGGGTCGGGTAACGGCGTTCATGAAGACGCTCGGCACGATGTCGCCCGCCGACCGCCAACTGCTCGGCCCGGTTTACAACGCCGCGCGCGACAAGATCGCCGCCGCGATTCACCACGCCAAATCCCGCCTCGACGCCGCCGCGCTCGACGCCCGGCTGGCGACCGAACGCCAGGACATGACGTTCCCGGTCGCGCCGCCGCGCCGGGGCCGCATCCACCCCGTTAGCCAAGTCCTCGACGAACTCACCGAGATCTTCGCCGATCTCGGCTTCGCGGTCGCCACCGGCCCCGAGATCGAGGATGAGTGGCACAACTTCACCGCGCTCAATATCCCCGAAGACCACCCCGCGCGCGCGATGCACGATACCTTCTACTTCCCTTGCGGCCCGGACGGCACGCGCAAGCTGCTCCGCACGCACACCTCGCCCGTCCAGATCCGCACGATGCTGTCGCAAAAACCCCCCATCCGCATCATCGCGCCGGGCCGCGTCTATCGCTCGGACAGCGACGCGACGCACACCCCCATGTTCCACCAGATCGAAGGCCTGGTGATCGACCGCAACATCACGCTTGGCCACCTCAAATGGACGATCGAAACCTTCCTGAACGCGTTTTTCGAGACCGACGAGGTCGCCATCCGACTTTTCCCGAGCTACTTCCCGTTCACCGAACCGTCGGCCGACGTGCAGGTCGGCTACACGATGGACAACGGCGTGCGCCGGATCGGCGGCTCGGACGCGTGGCTAGAGGTGATGGGTGCGGGCATGGTCCACCCGCGCGTCCTCGAAGCGTGCGGCCTCGATCCCGCCATATGGTCCGGCTTCGCCTTCGGCACCGGCATCGACCGCTTGGCGATGCTCAAATACGGCATGGCGGACCTGCGCGCCTTCTTCGACGGCGACCAGCGCTGGCTCGACCACTACGGCTTCGACCCGCTCGCGGTGCCGACACTGAGCGGCGGGGTAGGGGCGTGACGACCCCTCACCCACGCTCGGCTCCGCCTCGCATTTCCCTCTCCCTCAAGGGGAGAGCGTCGTCCGCCCCTCCCCCCTTGAGGGAGAGGGACAGGTGCGCGCAGCGCACCAGGGTGAGGGATTGCCGGGCATGAAGTTCACGCTGTCCTGGCTCAAGGACCACCTCGAAACTACCGCCAGCGTCGACGAACTCGCCGCCGCGCTCACCAACCTCGGCCTAGAGGTCGAGAACATCACCCGCTCCGCGCAAGCGCTCGCCCCCTTCACGGTGGCGCGCGTCGTCACCGCCGGGCCGCACCCTAACGCCGACAAGCTCCAGGTGTGCATGGTCGATACCGGCGCAGCCACGCCCACCCAGGTCGTCTGCGGCGCGCCAAACGCGCGGGCCGGCTTGATCGGCGTGTTCGCCGCGCCCGGCACGGTCGTCCCCGCCACCGGCATCACGCTCAAGGTCGCCGAAGTGCGCGGCGTCGAATCGCGTGGGATGCTGCTCAGCGAGCGCGAGATGGGCCTCTCGGACGCGCACGAGGGCATCGTCGAACTCGCGCCCGACACCCCCGTCGGCGCGCGCTACATCGACGTCACGGGTCTCGACGATCCGGTGATCGAAATCGCGGTCACTCCCAATCGCCAGGACTGCATGGGCGTCCAAGGCATCGCGCGCGACCTCGCCTCCGCCGGGCACGGTCGCCTGATCGATCCCGCGATCGTGACTGTGCCCGGCCGGTTCCCCTGCCCGGTGCCGATCGCGATCGAGGACGCGCAGGGTTGCCCCGCCTTCCACGCCCGCACCGTGCGCGGCCTCGCCAACCGCGCCTCGCCCGATTGGCTGCAGCGCCGACTCCGAGCCGTCGGCCAGAATCCGATTTCCGCGCTGGTCGATATCACGAACTACGTCTCGGTCGCGCACGGTCGCCCGCTCCACGTCTACGATGTCGCCAAATTGACTGGCGGCCTCACCGCGCGCCACGCGCACGCGGGCGAACAAATCGAGGCGCTGAACGGCCGCACCTACACGCTCGACGCGACGATGACGGTCATCGCCGACGCCGCCCAAGTCCACGACATCGGCGGTATCATGGGCGGCGCGGCGAGCGGTGTGTCACCCGAAACCACCGAAGTCCTGATCGAGTGCGCGTACTTCGATCCCACCCGCATCGGCCGCACCGGCCGTGCCTTGAACCTGACCTCGGAAGCGCGCACCCGCTTCGAGCGCGGCGTCGATCCGGCGTTCCTAGCGCCCGGCCTCGAACTCGCCACGCGCATGGTGCTCGACCTATGCGGCGGCGAGCCGAGCGAAATCACCCAAATCGGCCAAGCGCCCGACCCCGCCCGCACGATCCCGTTCGATCCTGCGCATACGCTCGCGCTCGCCGGGGTCGACGTACCGCCGATGGAGCAGGCCGCAATCCTGACGCGGCTCGGTTTCCACGTGGAACACGGTCCGTTTTGGACCGTCGTTCCGCCAAGCTGGAGGCGCGACATCGATGGCCCCGCCGATCTCGTCGAGGAGGTCGCGCGCGTCTACGGCTACGACCGCATTCCCGCGACGCCCCTGCCCCGCGCACCGGGCGTAGCGCGCCCGACCGCAACGCCCGCCCAGCAGCTCGAGCGCCGTGCCCGCCGCTCCGCCGCCGCGCTCGGGCTGAGGGAGGCGATCACTTGGAGCTTTCTTGCCCCCGCCGAAGCCGAGCCGTTCGGATCCGAGGACTCCGGGGCACCCTTCACGCTCGTCAACCCGATCTCCACCGATCTCGCCACGATGCGCCCGAGCCTAGTCCCCGGCCTGCTCGCCGCCGCCCGCCGCAACATCGCGCGCGATACGTCCGGTGTCGCGCTGTTCGAGATTGGCCTACGCTATCTGGCCACCGGCGAACATCCGACACTTGCCCTGATCCTCGCGGGCGACCACCGCGCGCGCGACTGGCGCACCGGCCCCGCCGCGCCGCCCACCACCTACGACGCCAAGGCGCTCGCGCAAGCGATACTCGCCGTGATCGGCGTGCCCACCGACCGCCTCCAAACCGCCGACGGCGCACCCGATTGGCTCCACCCCGGCCGCTCGGCGCGCCTGACGCTCGGCCCCAAGGTCACGCTGGCGGTCTTCGGCGAACTTCACCCGCGCTTGGCAGGCGATCTCGGCCCGGTCGCGGTCGCCGAACTCTACCTCGACGCGGCCCCCCCCACCCGCGCCAAACGCGCCCGCCCGGCCTTCGCGCCCCCCGCGCTCCAGCCCGTAACCCGCGATTTCGCCTTCGTCCTGCCAGAAGCCATCGCCGCCGAAACGCTGCTCCGCGCGGTCCGCCGTGCCGACAAGGCCGCGATCACCGGCGTCCACCTGTTCGACATCTTCACCGGCGCGGGCGTGGCCGACAGCCACCGCAGCCTCGCCCTCGAAGTCACCCTGCAACCCACCGACAAAAGCTTCACCGAAGCCGATCTCGACGCGATCTCCGCCAAAATCGTAGCTGCCGCCGCAAAGGTAGGCGCGGTGCTCAGGGCGTAGCGTTGCGCACTCGCCCCGCGCTCGCCTAAACCACTCCCGCAATAACCTCCCGCGAGACCCATGGCCGGCCATTCCAAGTTCAAGAACATCATGCACCGCAAAGGCGGCCAGGACGCCAAGCGCGCGCGGCTGTTCTCCAAGCTGGCGCGCGAAATCACCGTGGCGGCGAAGATGGGCCTGCCCGATCCCGACACGAACGCCCGATTGCGTGCCGCGATCATCACCGCCCGCGCGAGTTCGCTCCCCAAGGACAACATCGACCGCGCGATCAAGAAAGCCAGCGGCGCGGACGCGGAGAATTACGAGGAGATGCGCTACGAAGGCTTCGGCCCCGGCGGCGTCGCGATCATCGTCGACGCGCTGACCGACAACCGCACGCGAACCGCGTCCAACGTGCGCACGATCTTCGCCAAGAACGGCGGCAACATGGGCGCGACCGGCAGCGTTTCCCACGGCTTCGACCGCGTCGGCCTGATCGCCTATCCGCTCAAGGCTGGCACCCCAGATGCCCTGTTCGAGGCGGCGTTGGACGCGGGCGCGGACGATGTCGTCTCGAACGAGGACGGCCACGAAATCTACACAGCGGTCGAAATGCTTCACGAAACAGCCCGCGCATTGGAAGCCAAGCTCGGCCCCCCCGAAAGCGTCAAACTCGGCTGGCGCGCGCGCGAGGTAGTGGCGGTGGGGGAGGACCACGCCACGACGTTGTTCAAGCTGGTGGATGCCTTAGACGACGACGACGACGTCCAGACGGTCACGGGCAATTACGACATCGCCGACGAGGTGATGGCGAAGCTGGTGTGAGCGTACACAAACTCTACCGGCTTCGAACACGCATCCGCTCACGCCTGCCTTGGTCTTTGATCGACCTTGGCTTCTTCAACAAAGGTGCGGACTGCGAACGTAGGGGTGGATCGCACGAATGGTATAACCAAGACGGGATCCGTAGCGCCTGCTATAAGCGCCGAGTCGTCAACGAACGACAAACATGGCGAGCATAGCATTCCCATGATCCTCATCGGCCTAGACCCCGGTCTCGAGCGCACCGGTTGGGGGGTGATCCACGCCGAGGGCAACCGGCTCGTCCACCTCGCAAGCGGCTGCGTCGTCACGCGCGCGGCCGAGCCGTTGTGCGCGCGCCTCGCCGCATTGTTTACCGCGTTGGAAGCGGTCATCGCCCAGCACCGCCCGCGCGCCGCCGCCGTCGAGGAAACCTTTGTCAACACTAATCCGCGCTCGACGCTGAAGCTCGGCCAGGCACGCGGTGTCGTGTTGCTCGCCGCTGCCCGGATCGGCCATGAGGTCGGGCAATATCCGCCCGCCACGATCAAGAAAGCCGTGGTCGGCACCGGCGGCGCGGACAAGGCGCAGGTGCACGCGATGGTCCGTATCCTATTGCCCGGCAGCGCCCCCGCCGGTCCCGACGCGGCGGACGCGCTCGCGGTCGCGATTTGCCACGCGCACCATCTCGCGTCGCGGCGGGCCTATGCTCCGCTGGCGGCCGCATGATCGCCAGCCTGACGGGCACGCTCGCCGCGACCAGCGCCGACTGGGCGGTGATCGACGTCGGCGGCGTCGGCTACCGCGTGCTCGCCTCGACCCGCACGCTGACCGCGCTCGGCCCCATCGGCGGCGCGGTAACGCTGCACACCGAGATGCAGGTGCGCGAGGACGCCATATCGCTGATCGGCTTCACCAGTGCCGACGAGCGCGACTGGTTCGGCATATTGCTCGCGATCCAGGGCGTCGGCGCAAAGGTGGCGCTGGCAGTGTTGTCGGTCCTTCCCCCCGCCGAACTCGCCCGCGCAATCGCCGCCAAGGACGCGGCGATGGTCGCGCAAGCGAACGGCGTCGGCCCCAAGCTCGCCGCGCGCATTGTCAACGAGCTGAAGGACCGTGTGCCCGAGTTCGGCCCCGCGCCCGCCATCATCGCCGCGCCGCGTGGCAGCCCGCAAGCCGACGCGCTTTCCGCGCTGGCCAACCTTGGCTTTCGTCCTGTGGAGGCCG
>JAABUQ010009685.1_pt1 | contig 12945 bp, 15 predicted proteins | sample 5560001 | NCBI WGS metagenome assembly JAABUQ01 (sample SAMN10711888, study PRJNA513371) | rock metagenome | isolation source: Antarctica rocks | place: Antarctica: Victoria Land, Finger Mt nord | collected 2015-12-18 | reverse complement strand
CAGTCGGTGCGGCCCCACTTGGCTTGGCGGAGGCGGCTCTGGCAGTGCGGGCATGGCTCACTCATGCCCGCGATTGTACCACAACTAAGTTGGACACTCCCCGAATCGCCGCCACGCTGGAAGAGTCCACCTGGGCGCCCGCCCTCGGCGACATCCCGGTCGGCGGTGACGACAGCGCGTTCAGCGGGATCGAGCGCCTTTTTTCCTTTGTCAACGGTCCGATGGGCAAGGGCAGCCCGCAGCGGCAGGGCCTGAGCAGCGCCCTCGTGGACGGCAACGGGCCGATCAACGTGTTCGGCGGCATCCCGACGGTCGGGCTGGACTACAGTCCCATCTGGGACTTCCAGCTGGGCGAGTGGACGCCGGAGGCAATCGCCAAGGGTTACCGCTCCCGCCTGATCGAAGAGTTCCAGATTCTGGGCTTCGCGCAGAAAGGCTGGATCACGGGGCCGGGGGGCAAAAAGTACGGCTCCTCCGGCATCGTCATCAACTGCCCGGTCGTCATGCGCTTCCTCTAGCGCGCGTCTGAAAAACGGACGGAAACCAAAGCAAATCGTTCTCAAAAGGAGATCAAAACAATGCCGACAACGACACAATTCGACATGGCCGGAACGAAGCTGGAACGGATCGGCGGGGGCATCGTGCGCTACGGACTCGCGCTGGTTCTTGGGTGGATCGGGGCGCTGAAGTTCACCGCGTATGAGGCCAAAGGCATCACGCCGCTCGTCTCCCACAGCCCGCTGATGTCCTGGGCGTACAGCGTGATGAGCATGCAGGCGTTTTCCATGCTGATCGGCGTTGTGGAGATCACGCTGGCACTGCTGATCGTGACCCGCGCCTTCGCCCCTAAAGTCTCCGCCATCGGCAGTCTAGGGGCGGCTCTGACATTCCTCGTTACCCTGAGTTTCCTGCTCACGACGCCGGCGATGGCGGTGTTCCAGCCCGGCTACGGCTTCCCGGCGCTCTCGCCGATGCCGGGGCAGTTTCTGCTCAAAGACATCGTGCTGCTCGGAGCATCGGTGTGGTCGGCGGGGGAAGCGCTGCTGGCGGCGCGGGCCGAGGCGATGCCGGATCAAGTCAGCCGCGAAGCCGCGACGGCAGGCGCAAAACGATAGCGCCCGGAAAGAACTCCAAGGAAAACAATTGATGAAGCAACGAACACTGTTACCCTGGGCCGTAGCCGCTCTGCTAGCCGGCGCGGCGATCCTGCCGACGCTTGCTCAGACCGGCAAAGGCGGCACCACCATGGCGGGCGACCCTCGTTTTCTGCCTAGAAGCGATTTTACCATCAAAAGCGCCCTGCGCGTAGACCTGTATCACAACACCGGAACCCTGCCCCTGCACAAGGGGACCTGCAACGGCCAGACTGTCTGGTACGTCATCACGGATGCCTCGGATGCAGCGGTGGCGCGCGACTTGGGCGTCAACTTCGCCCCCCGACTGACCAATCTCATCGCTTCCCCCGGTCAGGTCCAGCCGGTCACGACCGACTCGCTGCCGTTGGGCCGCGCCGCCGTCACGTTCGCCGGGACGCCGGATTTCGCGCCGATGCGTCGCCTCCTGCCGAGCGATACCGGCTTCCCGCCGATGGGCGCTTCTCCTGGGAGCATGGGAGACATCCATTACAGTGATTTCGTGCGCGCAGGGAATGATCCGGTCGTCTACAACGCGCCTATCGTTGCGACTGGTGACGGCCCCTTCGATGTCACGACGCACACGAACACGCATGATCGTGTGATGGCGATTGATACCGGCAAAATGACCGTAGACCTGCTGGTGGTGCGCGGGTTCACGGACGGTGAGCCTGTCTTTTACCTTTCTTTTGGCGACTCCGACGCAGGCTCCGCCGTCATCGAGCGCGCCACCTTCACACCCGGACTGAGTACGTCGCCGTCTCCCAACGGCGGCAAAGACCCGTCGAAATCGGCGCGAGCGGCGCTCTTCACGTTCGTCAACGGCCAGACGCATCGAGCCAGTCCCCCTGCCCAGGGCCTGAACCACGTCATCATTGACGGTCACAACGCCGAAGACGCCAGCCTAGACAATGAAGGACTGATGGAATCTCTACGGCTAGGTGGCGACGCCCGCAATGTGCTGGAGAACTCCCCCACCCTGAGCGACCCGAAGATGCGCGACCTGTACACGCCGCTCTGGGACGTCCATGTCGCGGAATGGAGTCCCGAAGCCGTCGCGCGGCTGGAACGTCGCCCAGATGGACGCCAATCAATGCCGGCAACTGGCAAAGAAGGGCCTGATCACTGCGCCTGGCGGTGCGCCGCTCGGCTCGGCCAACTTCGTCGTGAACTGCCCGGCCCTCGCCTTCACCCATGATAGGCCGACCGCGCCGCAGGCATCCATGCCGGCGGGCGTTCCGTGACGCCCCTGCTCTCGATTCGACAGCACACTCGGCAAGCGAGAGGATCGCTTGAGAAAGCACAGCGTAATGAAGAATAGACAGTTTTGTCTCACAGGACTTGCCCTGATCGCCCTCGCCGGATGGGCCGCGCCAGTCGGCGCGCAGACCGCCGACACGGTTCCTCCCGCCACCGGTGCGCGCGTGCCGCAGGGCTATTTCGGCCCCTCGCCGTCGGAATTCAAGAAGGAGTTGATCGGGCCTTACAAACTGATGAAGTCCGGTACCGTAGACATGAAGGCGAATACCGTTACGCTGCCGCTTTACAAAGGCAGGCTCAAAGACGGCCGGCTCGTCTGGTATATCGTCACCGACACCGACGACAAACTGAACGCGGATCAGCTCGGCCTGAACTGGTCAGCCAAGATGACTTACGGGAATGTCGGACACGCCTGCCGCCAGGCTGATCTGGTCAAAGCCGGCGATGAGAACGTGCTGGTTTTTGACAGCGGAACCGTGGATTTCAAGCCCGTGATGAGCCTGACGCCGGGAGACGCTCCCAATGCATTCCCGCCCAAGGCCGCACAGCCTGGCTCGGTTGGGGACAAAAACTATAGCCCGCTGGTGTGCATCCGCAATGCCGGCAACCACATTTACAGCATGCCGATGATCGCTTTTGATGTCAGCGCCTCGCAGATCAACTTCCCGAACGGCGGCGTGGATCATTCGATCATGCACGACAAAGTGGTCAAGTGCGACCCCGACGCCATGACGGTGACGCTGATGCTGACCAAAGGCATGAGCTTCGCCCGTCCGATCTTGTATCTCAGCACGGAAGTCAACGACTCCACCACGGCAGTTCTGGAAGAGTCCACCTATGCACCAGCATTAAAAGACATTGTAGTGGGCGGTGACGATAGCCTCTTCAGCGCAGTCGAGCGCATTTTCGTCTTCACGAACGGGCCGATGGGCAAGGACAACCCGCAGCGACAGGGCCTGAATAGCGCCATTGCGGACGGCGGCGGCCCTGTGAACATCTTTGGCGGCATCCAGACCATCGGCACGGACTACAGCCCTTTGTGGGATGCCAATGTCGGTGAATGGACGCAGGATGCCATCAGCAAAGGCTACCGCTCGCGTCTGACCGAGGAGTTCCAGATTCTGGATTTTGCCCGCAAAGGCTTCATCACCGGCCCGATGGGCAAAAAGTACGGCTCATCGGGCATCATCATCGTCTGCCCGCCCGTTATGCGCTTGGAGTAGAAGGCGCCCATCACGCTGGGCCGCGTGCAATGTCTAGGCGGTTCCACAGACGAAAAAGGCGCAGAAAGCAACGAAATTTGAAGCCGATGACGGGGCGCTGGCAGGAACACTGGCCGGAGTATCTGATTGAGGCGTGGGGGCTGGGGCTGTTCATGGTCAATGCCTGCCTCGCCGGGGCCGTCTTGGAGTACCCGGCGTCGCCTGTCCATCAGGCCATCCCGAATGAGTTGGCACGGCGCGCGCTGTTCGGGATGGCGATGGGGCTGACCATCGTGTTTCTGGTCTATTGCCCCTGGGGTAAGCGGTCGGGCGCACATATCAACCCCGCCATCACGCTGACGTTCCTGCGGCTGGGCAAGATCGCGCCTGCGGACGCCTTTTTTTACATCCTGGCGCAGTTTGCGGGCGGGCTGGCCGGGGTCGTCCTGGCGGCGCTCGCCCTGCCTGATCCCATGATGCATCCCAAGGTGAATTATGTGGTCACAGTCCCCGGCCCACAGGGCTTCCCGGTTGCCCTGCTGGGCGAGGCGGGCATCTCATTCGTCCTGATGTTTGTGGTGCTGACTGTCTCCAACATGCCTGCGCTTAAGGCATGGCTGGGCACTTTCATGGGCGTCCTGGTGGCCCTCTACATCACGTTCGAGTCGCCGCTCTCGGGCATGAGCATGAACCCGGCCCGTACTTTCGCCTCCGCCCTGCCGGCGCACCTCTGGACGGCAGGCTGGATCTACTTTCTGGTCCCGCCGCTGGCGATGCTGTGGGCAGCGCAAGTCTATGGCCGATGGAAGCCGACGACGGCCTGTGCCAAGATGCGCCATGACGACGGCGCCCACTGCATTTTTTGCCGCTACCAAGACGGCAAAGGAGAACACCGCTGATGGACACGGAACACGGCTCTGACGAGAGCATGACGCGGCGCGACCTGATTGTGAGAATGGGGAAGGGCCTGGTCGCCGGGGCGGCGGGCGGCCTGGTCGGAGCGGGCGTCAAGCTCATCTGCGAGGCGATTGTGCCGCCGCGCGCGCCAGACCGAGAGCCGCCGCCGGGGATTCTGGTCTCCAACATCCTGCAAGCGCGGCGTGGCTACGGGCTGGATAAAGAGGGCAAGAAGAAGGCGGCCCTGGCGGTCCACTGGTCGTTCAGCACACTGGCAAGCGCCGCCTACGGCGCGCTGGCCGAGTTCTTTCCCGCAGCCACTGTCGGCTACGGAACGGTGTACGGCTGGTCATTGTGGGCTGCCTCGCACGAGTCGGCCCTGCCGCTGCTGCACCTAACTCCACCGCTCAGTCAGGTCCCGGCGTCCGAGCAGATCAACGAGTTCGTCAGCCACGGCATCTTCGGGGCGAGCGTCGAGGCGACGCGCCGGGTCGTGCGCCCTCTGCTGGGAAAATAATCTGCTGGGGAAATGAGGGGGTTGGCATGAGCGAGGCAACGGATTACGATGTGATCATCATCGGGACGGGAGCGGGCGGCGGGACGCTGGCGCACCGTCTGGCGGCGACCGGAAAGCGCATCCTGCTGCTGGAGCGGGGCGGCTACCTGCCCCGCGAGCAAGACAACTGGGATGCCAAGGCGGTCTTCATGGAGGGCAAATACACGGCTCCCGAAAAGTGGCGGGACAAGGACGGCAAAGACTTCCAGCCGGGAACGCACTACTACGTCGGCGGTAACACCAAGGTCTACGGCGCAGCCCTGTTCCGGCTACGGGAAAAAGATTTCGGCGAGCTGACTCATCACGGCGGAATCTCGCCTGCCTGGCCGCTCGGCTATGACGAATTCGCACCTTACTACACACAGGCGGAGCATCTCTACCGCATTCACGGCGAGCGCGGCATTGACCCGACCGATCCCCCCTCGGACGACCCGTACCCTTACCCGGCCCTGACCCATGAGCCGCGCATCCAGCAGCTCTATGACGACCTGACGCGGGCGGGGCATCGGCCGTTCCCCCTGCCGCTGGGTGTCCGGCGCGACGACGCCGACCCGCGCCGGAGTCTCTGCATTCGCTGCTGCACCTGCGATGGGTTTCCCTGCCTGGTCCATGCCAAGTCCGACGCCGAGGTCCTGTGCGTAGAACCGGCCCTCGCCTCCTCAAACGTCACCCTGCTCACAGGCGCGAAAGTGACGCAGATGGAAACGGATGCCTCCGGGCGCGTCGTCACGAAGGTGATCATCGAACGGGACGGACAGCGGGAAGAATACTCGGCCCACATCGTCGTCGCCTCCGGTGGGGCCGTCAACTCCGCCGCGCTGCTGCTGCGCTCCGTGAGCGACAAACACCCGAACGGCCTCGCGAACGGCTCGGGCATGGTGGGGCGGCATTACATGTGCCACCTGAATACCGCCGCGCTCGCCATCTCTCGTGAGCCGAATCCGACCGTCTTCCAGAAGACCCTGGGTCTGAACGATTTCTACTTCGGCGCGGACGACTGGGACTACCCGCTCGGCCACATCCAAATGCTGGGCAAGACAGAAGGCGTCATCCTCCGGCCTGACGCGCCCGCCCTGGTTCCGGGGTTCGCGCTGGACCAGGTCGCGAAACACGCGATCGACTTCTGGCTGATCACGGAAGACCTGCCTGATCCCGACAATCGCGTCACGGTCAACAGTGATGACCGGATCGTCCTGCATTATACGCCCAACAACGGAGAAGCCCACAAGCGCCTGAACGCGAAACTCCACGGTCTGCTGGGCCACATCGGCTGCACGGGGGGCTTGGTGCCGCACTCGCTCTACGCCCCGCACCGGGTCGGCATCCAAGGCGTCGCCCACCAGTGCGGCACGGCGCGGTTCGGGCCTGATCCCCGGACGTCCGTCCTTGACCTCAACTGCAAGGCGCATGACCTGGACAACCTGTACGTCGTGGACGGCAGCTTTTTCCCGTCTTCCTCCGCCGTCAACCCCGGCCTGACCATCATGGCAAATGCGCTGCGGGTCGGTGACCATCTCCGGGAGCGCCTGGCATGAGGGCACTCACCAGGCCGCGCATCAGACCCCTGACGTGGCTGCTTCTACTCTGCCCGCTCGCCTGGTCGTGCGCGAGCGGCCCGGCGGCGCGGGCGCAGGCCCACCCCCGCCCGCTGGTCAGCGCCGTGGACTCCTTTGACGTGACCGTCGGGGACATGGACCGGTCGGTCGCCTTCTATATGGACGTGCTTTCTTTCCAGAAGGTCTCGGATGTCGAGGTGGCCGGCGAGCCGTATGAGCATTTGGAAGGCGTCTTTGGGCTGCGGATGCGCGTCGTGCGCCTCAAGCTCGGCGACGAATTTCTGGAACTGACTCAGTTTCTGACGCCTCGGGGCCGGCTGGTTCCCCCCGACTCACGCAGCAACGACCGCTGGTTCCAGCACATTTCCATCATCGTCGGCGACATGGGCCGGGCGTATGCCCTTCTGCGCGCGCACCATGTCGGTTATGTGTCTGCCGAACCGCAGCGTCTGCCGGACTGGAACAAGGAGGCCGGCGGCATCGAGGCGTTCTACTTCTCCGACCCGGACGGCCATACGCTGGAGATCCTGCACTTCCCGCCGGACAAGGGAGATGCCAAATGGCACCAGGGGCGTCCATCGCTTTTCCTGGGCATCGACCATTCAGCCGTCGTCGTGGCCGACACGGAGGCCAGCTTGAAGTTCTACCGTGACATGCTGGGGATGAAAGTGATGGGGAGCAGCGAGAACTACGGGACTGAGCAGGAGCACCTGAACAACGTTTTCGGCGCGCGTCTGCGGATCACGAGCCTGCGGGCAGCAGCAGGCCCCGGCATCGAGCTGCTGGAGTACCGAACGCCGCAAGATGGCCGCCCGATCCCTGCTGATGCCCATGCCAATGACCTCTCTCATTGGCAGACAATCGTGCGAACGCGGGATGCCGACTCGCTGCGCGCGTCGGCAGACCAAATGCCGCTCGTTTCGCCCGGAGCCGTTACCTTACCAGACGGAAAGCTGGGCGTTAGCCTCGCCCTGGCCGGGCGCGACCCGGATGGTCACGTTCTCGAGCTGACACAGCCTTGATACAAGAAAAACTAGGAAAAACTAAGGGAGGCGATATGGCAGGATTTACCGTGGAGAAGATCGAGGCGCTCGCTTTGGAGGGCAGTGCCTCCGTCCTGGAAATGTATACGCTGAGTCCCTGTGTCTGGCGGGAGGCGGGAAGGTATGCGCTTTTGTTGCGGGTCGTGCCGCGCTCAAACAACAAGGAGGAGAAGATCTCCCGGATTTACGCGGGCGACTCCGGCGACGGCCTGCGCTTTACGATCTACACGCCGCCAGTGATCGCGCCGGGGGCGGACGCGGATGATCGGGACGGCTGTGAAGACCCGACGGTTGCGGTGACGGAACACGGGACTTTCGTCTATTACAGCGGCTGGAACCAGGCCGAGGAGCGGGGACAGCTCTTGCTGGCGGCAGGCCCGGACAGCCGAAAACTGCAAAAACGCGGCATCATGCTGGCCCCAATGGACGGGTACGAGAACCCCAAAGAAGCGACACTCGTGCCGGTCCCTGATGGAAGCTGGCGACCGTTCTTTGAGTACGCCGCCGATGGCGCCTCGAAGATCGGCCTGGCGTCCGGTCCGGCGGTGAACGGTCCGTGGACGCTGCTGCCGGCGCTCGTGGAAGCCCGACCGGGCTGCTGGGATAGCTGGCATCTGAGTCCGGGGCCGGTCTTTTGCCCGAACCCCGAGCGCCCGGTCATGTTCTACAACGGCGCGAACAAAGACACGCAGTGGCGCATCGGCTGGATCGTCTTTGATCAAAACTACACGCGCATTCTGGAGCGCTCGGACACCCCACTGATTGTCCCGCCGCCCGGACAGCCGGGCGACACGGATATTGCCTTCGCTGCCTCGTGTGTCGCGGAGAACGGCAGCGTTCACTTGTATTATTCAATCGCCGACAAAGAGTTATTTCGGGCGACCCTGCATGCGCGGTGACAGCAGACTGCCGGCAGACCGTCAAAATGAAGGTGAGGCCAAGCCAATGACAGCTCCGCCCCTGTATCGTTTCGGCGTCAGTGAGTTTACGACGCAGCCGTGGGCGTTTGAACAGGATGTCGAGAATTACGCTCGGCTTGGCGTCCAAGCGATCGAGGTCTGTGAGGCCAAACTGGACGCGGGATGCGTCGAGGCTCAGATGGAACTGATCGTCGCGCACGGGCTGACGATCAGTTCGGTGCAGCCCGCGACGCGGACGCTGTTTCCCAGCCAGTCTCAGCCCAAGCCAGCGGCCCTCGCCGAACGCCTGGCGCGCTTCCGGCAGACAGTGGAGACCCTGGCTCCCTGGACGCCGGACGTCCCGTTCGTCACTAACACCGGCATCGCGCCGGAAGGCAACATTGCGGCGGCACTCGACACTGCGGTGAGGGAATAGGCGGATGTTCTCTGTGATCAAGACTTCGCGGATCTTTACTCATCCACCGGGCAGCCAGCCCTGTCGCCCGCGCTCCTGGCCCTGGTCACCGTGCTGCAAGCGACCGAGCATTGCTCGGATCGCGTCGCCGCAGAGATCGTCCGTTCCCGCATCGACTGGAAGTACGCCCTACATCTGCCACTGGCTCACCCAGGCTTCGATGCCAGCGTCCTCTGCGAGTTCCGTCAGCGGCTCGTCGCCCATCAAGCCGAGCGGCGCATCTTTGACGCGTTCCTCCGCCGGCTTAAGGAGCGCGGCTTCCTGAAGGGACGAGCGGTGCAGCGTACCGACAGCTTGGCGATCATTGCTGCCGTCCGGGAGCTGGATTTGCTGGAGCTGGTCATGGAGACGCTGCGCCTGGCTCTTGAAGCCATTGCCCAGCACGACCCAGTTTGGCGGAAGGCCCATATCCCCGACGACTGGCTCCAAAACTATGGGCCGTGGACGCAAGCAGAGCGCTTGATCCGGGAAACCGGCTCGCGGGCATCGGCGGAGGCCCAGCGCTTGCTTTCGCGCGCTGGGCAGGACGGCTTTGCCTTGCTGGATGCTTTGGAGGCGGAAGATGCGGCGTTGCTTCGTGGCCTTGCCGCCGTTGAGGTTTTGCGGACCGTCTGGACCCAGCAGTACCAGCGTTCAGAACCGCATCAAGCGCCGATCCCTACCACTTTGGGAGGCGACTGTGAAGCAGGGACCGAAGCGAATATAAAAAAGGGAGACGAGGCAAAAGATGCCAAGTCCAAAGCGGATGTGCAGATTCGATCCAGCATACAAACCCGGCCTGCCCCTGCACTTGATGACGGCCAGCGCGGGCGCGTGATCATCACCCCACACGATCCACAGGCCCGGTGGGCGACCAAGCAGGGCCACGCTGGGGCGGCTACAAGCTGCACCTGACGGAAACCGCCACCGAAGATGCATCCCTGCTGATCACAGACCTAGACATCGTCGCGGCTGCCGCCCATGACTCGCAGGCGGTTGCTTCTATTCAGCAGCGGCTCCAGGCGTGCGATTTGCTGCCGGAAACGCATCTGGCCGATGCCGGCTACGTCAATGGTCTCACTATCCAGAGCAGCTTAGGCTATGGGGTAGATCTGCTAGGACCGATCTCCACAGATACTTGTGGGACATCCCGCAAAGAAACGATCTTGCCATCGGAGGCATTCGCCGTCGATGTGGAAAACCAGCAGGCGACTTGCCCCGGCGGACATTCTGCTCGCTTGTGGTCTCTGTACCAGCGCTCGGGCCGAAAAGGAAGAAGCCTCATCGCCATCGCCTGGGACAGGAAAGCCTGTTCCCAATGCCCGCTTCGCTCGCGATGCCTTCCGCCCGGCCAGCTTCAGCGGGTCCTGCGCCTGTCTCCTTACTACACGCTGCTGACCAACCGGCGGGCGGAACAAAAAACCGCTGGGTTCCGAGAGCGGTACCGCCGGCGGGCGGGGATTGAAGCGACGTTCTCGCATTTAGTGAATGTGCATCGGGCGCGGCGAACACCCTATTGCGGTTCCGCCAAAACGCTCTGCCACTACGCAGCTCTTGCGGTGGGGGTAAATCTGCGTCGGGTGGCGCTGTGGGAAGCCGGACAACGTCCTCAACGGCAGCGGCTTTCGTATCTTCCCCGGTTGCTGGCAAACCAAAGGGGTGAGAAAGGGACGTGAGCCTCTTGCTGAACTTTCAGGCAGCGCTTGACCCCAAGAGTTGATCGAGTCCGCGTCGCATATGCCGGCGGTTCACGGCTGATTTACTCGTTTTGCTGAAGTTCGTGGGAAGAATGTTGGCAGAGACCTGAGTTCGCCAGCGGCAACTTACTCATTCTGTTGCAGCGGATAAAGGACGTTATCGGATACTACTGCACCCATACAGTGCAACTTATTGAAACGTCCATTTCAGTGCTGACAAGATGGTAGGTAGACGGTATTCTAAAAATTATATTATTTGTCTGAACCCATTTTGAGGAGTCGTCGCCTCTTAGCTACTGGAAGGCGCAAAGCGCGGTTCACAAACACAGGTTGATCATGTCCATAGCTGTTGACGATCATTTGCTGATAGCGGCCCAAAGAGGCGACACGGTTGCGCTGGAACGGGTGATCGCCCAATGCAGGCCCAACCTGCGCCGCTACGCCTCCCGGTACTGCGTGACGACCTCGGACGCAGAAGAGGCCGTGCAGGAGTCGCTGATCATCCTGTACCGCCGCCTTCCGGCGCTGCGCTCAGTGGGGGCGTTCAGCGGGTGGCTGTTTCAAGTGATCCGGCGCGAGTGTCAACGGCTGGCGCGAAAGATGTTCCATCAGCACGTTCCACTGGATGAGGCTATCGAAGACAGATACCTGACGACCCGCACGGATATTGAACTGCGGCTTGACATTGCGATGGCAATTCAATCACTGCCCGACATTTACCGGGAAATCATCGTACTGCGCGATTTTGAGGAGTTGACGGTCAAGGAGATCGCCGCTCGCCTCGGCTTGTTGCCGGAGACGGTGAAGACCCGCATTCACCGGGGGCGGCTGCTCATCCGGGAACATCTTTTGGCGTGAGCCTCATGGAGAATGATTATGTGTCCGACAAAACCGCTTATGATCCATCTGGTGCGGGGGGTGATTGGCATTGCCCTTCTCATCGCGGCCCTTTCGCTCGCGGGCCGCCTCCCCCTTGTGGCGCTGCTGCTGGGGGGCGGTGCGCTGGTCGCCTTTCGTGGCTGCCCGACGTGCTGGCTTGCCGGACTGTTCGAGGTGGCTCGTGCGAAAAAGCCTGCGCCGCCCGTTGCCGTGCCGGTTCATCCGCCGACGCGAGAGAGCCTGATCCACAACCATTCGCAACGCTTATAAAAACCACTCAACCAAACAGGAGAAAAACGATGCAAGAAACAGACACCGCCAAGCAAGAAACAGACACCGCCAAACCGGGCCGCGCTGTTGTCGCAGGGCTGGTCGCCACTGCCGTCATGACGATGCTTATTTACATGGCCCCGCACATGGGGATGCCCAACATGGACATCGCCGGGATGCTCGGCTCGATGATGAACGGTGGGCATCTGCCCGCCGTTATGAGCGGCCCGTGGCTGATCGGGATGATGATGCACTTTGTTGTGGGAACATTGCTGTTCCCGCTCCTCTATGCCTATTTTGTCTATGGGCTGCTGCCGGGCAAGCCTTGGGCAAAGGGCCTGATCTGGGGCGTGGCGCTCTGGGCGGTGATGCAGATCATGCCGTTGCCGATGATGGGCAAGGGCTTCTTTGCCAGCAAAACGCCGGAGCCGCTTCCGTTCGTCATGGGTACGCTGATGGGGCATTTGCTTTACGGCGCGGTCTTCGGCGCTCTGGCGGGTCAGCAGGCGCAGCGCAACGCCGATACGCTGCCCGGCCATTCCCAGACTGCGGTCTAAGAATTACGCCCCTGAGAGGGGCGGTCAATCGTTTACAGGGCAGTGGCGGGGATGCTGCCGCCCTGTAGATGCGGGGCAATCATGCCCTGATCTCGCGCCCGGTTCCAAAGGAAAATCATGATGACACTTTCACTCACTCCCCGGCTGGCTGGCGTGTTCGCCGCCGTCGCCCTGGCGGCCTTGACGGCCGCGCCGGTCGCTCAGGCCGCTCCTGCCGGCAAGATGGCGCACAGCACAAAAATGGCGGCGCACACCGTCTACGTCTGCAAGGACTGCAAAGCCTTCTACTCGTCCGCGATGGCGAAGAAGATGGGCTACAAGGACGGTATGGGGCATATGCTGGTCAAGCAGGCCAAAGCGCCCGCCGGGTACATGGACGGCAGCAAGATGAAGATGTAGTAGAAAGTCTGTTCCGAATGAAATCTCCGTCGCAGCAAGCTGCGAGGTATCAGAAAGATTGCGGCGGCAAGCCGCCGCTAGGAAGTGGCCGCTGAGACGGCCACTGGCATCAGACAAACAAGGTAACGCAGCAAGCTGCGGGG
>JAABUQ010009684.1_pt1 | contig 12945 bp, 15 predicted proteins | sample 5560001 | NCBI WGS metagenome assembly JAABUQ01 (sample SAMN10711888, study PRJNA513371) | rock metagenome | isolation source: Antarctica rocks | place: Antarctica: Victoria Land, Finger Mt nord | collected 2015-12-18 | reverse complement strand
ACCTGATCCCGTGACATGGCCACACGATCACTCAGGTCAGCGGCCGATCTTAGGAGACACGCCCTAGATGACCTGCTGCCCCGCTCGAGCTGGGCAGGTGACCGGCACTCCTTCGCCGCCCCGACCACCGTCCGGACCCTCCAGTGAGCACCGGCCGGCCATGCCTGACCCGGAGCGTGCAGATCCCCGTGCCCGGTACGGCGGCGCCGATGACCGGCTACCTGGCCCGCCCCGCAACCGCCGAACCGGCCGGGTCGGTCATCGTGGGCATGGAACTGTTCGGGCTTAGCGCCCACGTGCGCGATGTCTGCGACCGACTCGCCGACGTGGGCTATCTAGCGATCGCGCCGGACCTGTATCACCGCAGCGCACCGGGAATAGAACTGCCCGAGGACGAGGCCGGCCGCGCCCGCGGCTTCCAACTGCTCGCCCAGCTGACCCGCCCGCAGGTACTCACCGACATCACCGCCACCATCGACTACCTCGCCGAGTACACCGTGCCGCTGGCCGGGATGATCGGCCTCAGTGTCGGCGGCCATGTCGCCTACCTCGCCGCCGCCCACCTCCACATACCCGCGACCGTGATCTTCTACGGTGGATGGATCCCCACCACCGACATCACCATCAGCCAGCCCGAACCCACCATCGCCGCGACCGGCGGCATCACCGGGCGGGTGCTGATGGTCATCGGCGAGAAGGACACCCTGATCCCGCCAGAGCAACGCCGCCAGCTCGCCGATGCGCTGCGCGCGGCCCACATCGAGCATGAGCTGATCCAATACCCCGAGGCCAGCCACGGGTTCCTCTCCGACCGCCGCGCCAGCTTTCACCCCCAAGCAGCCCACGACGCGTGGACCCGACTAGCCCGCTTCCTCAACGAAACCCCCGAGTCTCGGGTGATCGGTGCGCAGGTCACCGTTCCCGCTCGGGATCCGCTTGCGAGAAGCTGATCAAACTCCCGAGCGCCGATCGCAGGCCCAGATCGTCGCCGCAAGCGGTTCGACTGCGGGCGACTCCAATCGGGATCGGCCCGTAGCGCAGGAGGGCGCCGCGGTCTGCTCCCTCGCCGAGAATCTGTCAGTGTGACTTGACAGGGTCCGCGTGTCAGTCCAAATTGACAGTCGTGGATGTCGTTGAGTTGACCGCAGCGATCGGCTCTGAGGATCCCGCGACTGGTCTGCGCGCGGTGCTCGCGCTGCGCCGGCTGGCTGAACAGGTGGAGGCCAATCAGGTGGCCCGCGCGCGTCGTCAAGGCTGGTCGTGGCAGCAGATCGGCGACGCGTTGGGGATCACCCGACAGTCGGTCCACGCCAAGTACGGGAAGTGAAGGGACGGGTCATGTTCGGCGCCAAGCAGAAGTTCGGGACGGGGCGGGTGTACCTCGACGCCAATTCCGAGGCCGTGCGGCGGGGGGACCGTCGGGTCGGCACGGAGCACGTGGTGTTGGCACTGCTGGTCGATCCCGAGTCGGTCACCGGGCTCGGGCTCGGGGTCGGCCTCGGCGCCGCCCGCGACGCGCTGCTCTCTCTCGACAGGCAGGCATTGGCCACGGTCGGAATCGTCGCGGTCGACCCGGGTCCGGTGTTCCCTGGTCGGGTGGGTTGAACGTCTGCGACTGACGCCGGGCGCGGTTCTGATCGCGGCGGCCGCCGTCGGGCTACTCGGGTCGGCCACGTTCATCACCGACCCCGTCAGTGGCTACCCGCCCGGCACACCCGGCATGCCGACCGGCTACAGCACCTGCGGCGCGCTACACGACCTATTCGCTGTCCCCACCTTCCTCGGGCTGCCCGCGGCCGCCACGGCCTACGCACGGGTGTCGCATCGAAACGGCAACCGCGGCTGGACCGTGTACTCGCTCGCTACAGCGGTGGTGATGCTGGCCAGCGTCGGTCTGGCCAGCGCGGCGTTCAACCCGCTGCCCACCCTCGTCCGCCTCGGCGGCCTGTTCCAGCGAGTCTCCGTCGCGACCGGATTCGCGTGGCTGACCGCCCTCAGCGCGCGCGCCCTCCGCGATCGTGCCAGCCGAGGAATGCTCGATGCGACGCCAGAGCCGATGCCGCACTGAGCGATCGACTACCGGGCGGCTGTCTACCGCCGCTTCGCCGTTCGATGAGGTTTGATGTAAACATGTCTTACGCTCGGGACGGTGGTCACCGATGACGATCTCGATCCGGCTGTCCGATGAGGAAGAAGCGCGCCTCGACAGCCTCGCGCGCCGCACCGGGCGTTCAAAGAGCTTCTACGTCAAAACGGCGCTTCATGAGTACCTGACAGACCTCGAAGACGCCTACGCCGCCGATGCCGCGATCGATGTCTTCGAGGCCGAGGGTCGGCGTAGCCGTCCGCTGTCTGCGCTCGAGGCCGAGACCGACAGGTGACGGCCCGGTGGAGCGTTGAGACCACCGACCCGTTCGACCGGGAATTCAAGAAGCTTGATCGCGCCGTGCAGCGGCGTGTGCTGGCCTACCTGCATGATGTCGAAGGTCTCGACGACCCTCGGCAGCGCGGGAAGGGATTGACGGCGAACCACGCTGGGGTCTGGCGCTATCGCGTGGGTGACTACCGCATCCTTGCGCAGTTGATCGACAACACCCTGACAGTGCTGGCGCTGCGCGTAGGCCACCGCCGCGACGTGTACTGAGGCAGCCGGGCCATCGCGTATAGGGATCCTCTTCCGCGACGACAGGCACCGCACGCCCGCGGAACCCGCCCGCATACCCTGGCCGGTGGCGCTCACCCTCACCACAGCCACGGCCCTCGGGCCGCTCCTCGGGTTCGCGCCCCAACTCGTCCTGTCCGTCGTCGGCGGTTAGCCGCGCACGTGCAGCCCAAAACCTGTGCGGCTCGAGGGCTCCAGTCCCTCTTTCAGGTGCAGCGAGGGGATCTCGTAGTCACCGAAGTTCTGCCGCCGGAACGCGATGGGCTCGGTCGACTCCAGGGTGCGCAGGCGCTGCTCCCAGGCCTTGGCGACGTCCGGGTACCCCTCGCCGGTCATCCGGTCGGTGCCGTACAGCACGAACGGCGGCAGCACCTCGATGCCCGGGTAGTAGAGAATGCCGTGGTGAATCGGGAACAGCAGATCGTCGATGGGGCCGTTGATCCCGCGAGCGGCGTAATGCGACTCTGGGCCGCCGGCGGTCACCGACAGCAGGGCCTTCCTGCCCGCGAGGGTGCCTTCGCCGAAGCGCTCGCCGTACTTGGTGTCGCTGTGCTCGCCGACGCCGTACGCGAAATGGTAGGTGAACACCCGGTCCACCCAGCCTTTGAGGATCGCGGGCATCGTGTACCACCACAGCGGGAACTGGAGGATGATCGTGTCGGCCCACAGCAGCTTCTCCTGCTCGGCGGAGACGTCCGGGGTGAGCGTCCCGGCGTCGAAGGCCCGGCCCGAGTCCAGGGCGACCTTCAGCGGACTTGAGGCGTCGGGGCCGTAGTCCGCGGCGTCCACGACCGCCTTCCAGTTCATCGCGTACAGATCGCTCACCCGTACCTCGTGCCCGGCGGTCTCCAATGTGGACACCGCGAGGTCCTTCAGCGAGTTGTTGAGCGACTTCGGTTCCGGGTGGGCGTAGACGATCAGCGTCTTCATGGGAGCTCCTTCGGATCGGATGCCTTCGATCCTGGGCGCTGCGGCGCCCGGCGTTCAGGGGCGCCGCTTCCATCGGACGGGACTTCCTAGGAACGGCAGGACCACCTTCACGGGCACCACCAAGGCCATACTGGGCGGCGTGGACGATCTTGCGGGCTTCCTGTCGACCCGGCGTTCCCGGGTCGACCCGGCCACCGTCGGCATCCCCATCGACAGCCGCCGCCGGGTCGAAGGGCTGCGCCGCGAAGAGGTCGCGCACCTGTCCGGAGTCAGCGTCGACTACTACGTACGCCTGGAGCAGGGCCGCGCAACCCAGCCCTCCGAGCAAGTCCTCGACGCGCTGGCCCGCGTCCTCGACCTCGACGAGACCGAACGCGGGCACCTCTACCGGCTCGCCCGGCAGCGCCGCCGCCGCGCGAAGGCGCCGGGCGGGCGGGTCCGGCCGGAGCTGCTGCGCGTCCTGGACATGGTCGCCGACGCGCCCGCGCTGATCATGGACCACCGGCTGGACGTGCTCGCCGGGAACCGCCTCGCCGGGCTCCTCTTCGGCCGGCCGATGCCGGGCCTGAATACCGCCCGGCACATCTTCCTTGCGGAGACCGAGCGCGGCCTCTACGCGGATTGGGACAACTGCACCCTCGACGTGGTCGGGCACCTGCGCCTATCCGCCGGTAAATACCCCGAGGACACCGGCCTGGCCTCGCTCATCGGCGAGCTGGCGATGGGCAGCGAGCGCTTCCGCCGCCTCTGGGCCCGCGCGGATGTACGTGCCCGCACACATGGACGCAAGGCGTACCGGCACCCGCTGGTCGGACTGCTGGAACTGCACCAGGAGAACTTCGCACTACCGGACGAATCAGGCATGGAGCTGCTGGTGCTGTCCGCGGCCCCCGGCAGCCCCGCCGACGACGGGCTGCGCCTGCTCGCGGGCCTGGGCGCGGACAGCCGTGACGCGCACCCCACAGTGAGCGCCCAGGTCCGCGAGTAGCTCAACGACGCACACTCACCTCCGGGAACGTCTCAACACTGACGGCTTCCGGTCCCCGGCCCACTTTGCGGCCGTGACGAGCTTCTTACCGACATCCCAAGTGGGTGAATAGGCTGGCGCTCGACGAGAACTCTGCAGCGTAAGCCGGCCGTGGCCAGGAACGATCCAGGGCCCCGATCAGCTTGTGGACCGCCAAGTCAGCCAGACAGGTGCGAGCAAGACACGACGGCCTCGTGCTGATCGCCGACTGTTCCTCGACCAGTTGAGGTTCGGGCTTCGCAGCTAGACGTCGAGATCCCGCCGATCGTAGATCCTGGATCTCAGCAGGGCCGTCCCGTACGCCGGTCGCCTATCGGACAAGCTGTCCCGGTCGTCGTTCCTGTACCGGACGGCGCGCAAGGTCTGCCGCGAGAGCCACAGCGACAGGAGCAGCGCGCCTCCCCAGAGGAAGAACAGCGGGTCCCACAGGTACGCGTGCCCCCTCATGGCGTCGGCGTCATAGCCGCCCTCAGGCCGGATCACCCCTGCAAGCACCGCGAGGGCCACAATCGTGTTGATGCCTCCATAGGCCACGAGTAGCAGCCCGCCGGCCCAGCTGATGCCTCGCCACAGCCACGGCCAGGGCACTCGTCCATAGGCAACGCCCACTGGGATCGTCGCGCCAAGAAGCTTGACCGCCGCCACCAGTCCGAGCGTGATCCCCGCCGCCAGCGGACGGTCGGTGGAAAGGTCCACCGCCCACTGGCCGACCGTGGCCAGCAGCCAGCGTCCGCCCAGTGCCCAGTAGAGACTGAACCCCGCGTGCACCGCCCCGGCCAGTCCGGCAGTCCATACCAGCGCCAGGCCCACCGCGAGCCTCCTGCTTGGCGTCACCTCACGCAGGCTAGGGCCTGTCGGAGCGTCTCCTCGTCCCGCACGGCGATCGGTGAGTGAAACGCGGTGGCCCCGGCTGACCTCGCGCTGGGAGACTCCGGGGGGTGAGCGCGCCCGAGACCGAGGACGAGCAATTCGTCCCCATACGGGACGCTCGACCGGAGGACGTGCCCTGGCCGGTGATGACCTGGCCACCCCCACCGGACGTCCGGCTGCTCGGTCGTCTCGTCGAGGTCGTTCCCGGCGTCCCGCAGCGCGACGCGGAGGAGCTGTTTGAAGCCCTGGATGACGATCGGGTGTGGCAGCACTTGGCCGGGCGGCCGTGCAGGCCGCAGGCCGTCGCGGAGCGCCTGGAGCAACGGCGTGCCGCTGGAGCATTTCCGTGGATGGTGCGGCTGCGCACCGGGTACGCGGGACTGCCTGCGGGAACCGTCGTCGGGACCTCCTCCTATCTCGACGTTTCGGTGGGTGACGCCCGCTTGGAGATCGGCGGCACCGCCTACGCGCCCGGGGTGTGGGGGACGGCGGTGAACCCGGACACCAAGCTCGCGCTGCTCACCCACGCCTTCGAGGTGCTCGGCGCCGGGCGGGTGCAGCTGAAGACCGATGTGCGCAACACCCGCTCTCAGCAGGCCATCGCCCGGCTCGGTGCCCGCTACGAGGGGACGCTGCGCCGCTACCAGCGCCGAGCCGACGGGAGCGTGCGCGACACGGTCCTTTTCTCCATCGTCACCGAGGACTGGCCGACGGTGCGAGCCACGCTGGAGCACAGGCTTACGGCCGCCCTGGGGTCTGCTGCCATCCCGAGACGGTAGGACGCCGGCCCCGCAGCGGAGGCCGCGAGTAAGCAGCCCTCAAGTTCCCCCTGCTCCTCGACGACCGACGTACCCGGTCGGATCCCCTGGCGGGAAAGGACACCAGTGGCAGACTAGCGCCGTGACGAGCGCGGTGGTCGCCGGAGAGTGCATGCTGTGCCGCCCCCGAGATCGCGGACGCTTTCTTCATCCGGACGCGGCTGTGGGAGGACGAGCATTGGCGGTTGTCTGCCGTGCTTCAGGGCCCAGTTCCCGGGTTCGCTCACCTGAGACCCGCCGGCACGTGCCCTTCATCACCGACCTCGACGGCCCCGAGGCTGTAACCCTGGGGTCGGTTCTCGCCCGGGCGACCCGCGTGCTGCGGGAAGCAGCGGGTGCCGAGAAGACCTACGTCTACGTCTTCGGGGACCGCACTCCGCACCTGCACTTCAACCTGGCACCCCACCAGGACGGCGACGGGCTCCGGAGCGGCCCAGGCCTGCTTGATCCCGATGCGCCGGACGCCGACCCCGCGGTTCACCGCGCCGTGGCCGAAGCGGCAGCGCGAGCTCTCGCCGAAGGGCCGAGTATCGATGATGAGACGAAGACGAGGCTGAGTCCCAGCTGACGATCGGGCTGCGGGACGGTGTGCGTCTACCCGTCGGTTCCCGGTGACCGCAAGGTGGTCAGGGCTGCGTCGATCGTGCGGTGGACGTAGCTGGGAGGTGCCAATGGGTCCGGGCGCCATCGAGGCAGCTCGTCGGGCCCTTGGCTCGGCGCGACACTCGTTGGCCCGTACTCGAACAACCACCAGATGTTGTGCCACGGGTCCTGGAACCGCGCCAGGCGCTGCTGGCCGTGGAAGTCGGTGGGCTCTGTGATCACGTCGGCATCGTTGGCTCTTGCCCGCTCGATCACAGCGGCGGCATCGCTCACGTACACTTGGAGCAGCGCAGGTGTGAACGACCAGTCCGGCTTGGCGTCGCAGAGCATCACGGTCGAGTCGGCGATGCGTAGTTCCGCGTGGATCAGCAGATCGTCGGCATCGACGGTGCGGGCGGCCAGCGTCTCGCGGGCGCCGAGCACGGCTTGGGTGAATCGGATGAACGCCGGCGCACCACCGGGGCCGCGGACAGCGACGAACGGATTCACGCTGCCGTAGCCGCGCGGCAGCGCCTGGCCAGTCAGCACCTCACTGGCGTCCTCGACATCGGTCATGTCGAGAAGTATCTCAGGGATCACCGACAACGAGCGCTCCACTCCATGACTTCGTCCCTCAGCCGATCGCGATGTGGTCAGCGCCGAGGCCAGCGTTAGGTTGGGCGATCGCGTCTCCCCGTCCGGGATGATCGCAGTGTGATCGTGGACGGCCTTGAGACTGCTTGCCCGGGCTGCCGACTCCGACTGCCGGTGGTCGAAGCCCCAGCGCATCCGTACATGACCTGCTCGCCCGCTTGCTGGGCGCGCTATGGCGACCTACTTGCTGTGCAGTACGCCAATCCACGGCGGATGGCCTTTCACCAGATCGTCGTCGACACCTACGCCGTGCAACATCCCGATGGCGACGAACCTCGCGCTATCCAGTCGGTGGGCATCCATCTGATGACCTTGTGCCTGTTCCTTGAGCGAGGAACCGACCCCTCGCTGGGAACCCGGCTGCATCAGCGGATGGTCGACCGACCGGTGTTCCATCAGCTCAAGCCGCCGTCATCGCCTGGGCAACTCACGATGCTCAACGTGCCGCTCGAAGGCGACCCTGAGGTCGCACGAGTCGCCTCCTACGCCTGGGCTAACGACGTCTGGAAGACCTGGACGAGCACCATCCGACGGTACGAGAGTGGGTCGACAAGTCGGGCCTCGGCCGGCAAGCGTGACCGGTGACCCGGTGACCGGTGACCGGTGACCGATCCCCCTATGACACAAGATCAAAAGCCTTGGCGGACGGAAGTCATATCCGATGCGATCGGCCGTGGATCCGATGGCGGAGCGCTGCAGGCGGAGCCCGTTGGGTCGAGGCGTTACATGTTATGCAGTCCGGCTCCGAGCCTCCGACGACCGGTCCGCGGCGGGCCGTAGCCGCCCAGGTACCGCCGCTCGACGCTCCGGTACGGGAACCTGCACCTCTGTGAAGTCCCTGCCGACCAACTTGAACTGCGAGCCAACTCCCGAGACGCGTCCCCTCGGGAGCGGGGCCGAGGCTGGGGCAGCCGATGAGCTGCGGCCAGGTCCGCGACCGGTAGGCCAAGCAAGATCACTAGAACCACCGCGATCAGCAACACCATCACTCGGCCACCCCGTAGAACCGCGGCTGCGCTCCCGCGTAGAGCCGCAGCCAAGCATCCTGGATCCTGCCCGTCAGAGCCCTCCCCCACCGCCGAGGTCGTGAGCGCGGGCACCTGGCAGTCCGTGAAGCGCTGGGGTACGCCAAGTGGGCTGCCATCCACCCATCAAGATCACATGGGGGCAGATCTGGGGGCAGCCGGCTAATTGAGTCTCATCCAAGATGCGTCAACCGCACACTGCCTAACCCTCTGAGCACCGCATTCGACATCTTGGCTGGTCGCCACGCCCGCCCACGGCAGGTTCAAGTCCCGGCACTCAGCTATCGCTGCGGGCTGTGGACCGTGACTGACTGCGCAGCTTCCCGACAAGTTGGCCTGCCGATTTGTCGCCGTGGCGGGTGCGGTTGCCGGTTCATGTCGGCGCAGTTCCCGGCCCGGGGCGTTCGCTCATGGTCACATCCCCCTCGCATCCCCTGTCCCCAGCAAGCGTGCCGCTGGCAGTGTGGCCAGCGGCTCCGACATCAGCCGATCGCCAGCAGTCAGACCTGTCCTCACATCCGCGTTCATGCCGCCCCGAGACGGTGCCCTCCGGGCTCGCGGCTCAGATCCTCAACGCCTACTCCGCTTCCGGTCAGCTGGTAGTCGATCCCATGGGCGGCGACGGTGCGCTTGTCGTCGAAGCGGCTCGGCTTGGCCGGCGCGCAGTGGGAATCGCACCTCGACCGCGTCAGGGGGCCCTGCTCCGTACCAGCCTCGACACGAGGCTCGACGCGACGCAACGTGGACTCGTCGAGGTGATCGTCGGCGGCGCCGTTCGGCTCCCCGAACTACTCGGCTCGCGGACCGGCTCCGTCGACCTTGTCGTGATCGGCGCCAACTGCTGCCGCGTTCGAGCCCTCCACACCCCCACCCGCCCCGAAGAAGACCAGCGCATACCGAAGAACGCCGACGAGGAGCTACCTCAGGCCAGGGCCGCACGCCGACACACCGGGCCTTCGACCGCTGCGGTGCCCGCCCTGTACAACGCGTGCCTGGCGGTCCTTCGACCCGGTGGCCTGCTCGTCAGCATTCCCGCCGACTCTGACGCCCGCGGTGACTGCGTCGACGGCGGGGATAGCAGTGTCGAGCTGGCACAGCAGGCCGGGTTCAGCTATCTGCAGCACGTCATCGCCCTGCGCGCTTCGATCTGGGACGGGCTACTTGGCGCCCGACCGTCGTCCCCAGAACTGTCCGAGCTGCAGGCTGCCCGGCACCGGGGGCAGCCTAGGCATCTGGTGGTGCACACCAACGTGTTCGTGTTCACCAAGCCGGCGGTGAGCCGATGAGCACCCCGCTCCCACAACCCCTGCCGCTGTCGGTGTGGCCAACCGCGCAACGGACCGCCCGGGTGCAACGCGCTGGCCGCTACCTGCCCACCTCGGTGGCGCATCCGGGGAAGATGCTGCCCGCTATCGCAGCTCGGGCGATCGCTGCCTACACCCAACCCGGGGACCTGGTCGTGGACCCGATGTGCGGCATCGGCACTACCCTGGTCGAAGCCGTCCACCTGGGTCGGGACGCGATAGGCGTCGAATACGAACCGGCCTGGAGCGAACTCGCCGCCGACAACCTCACCTTGGCCCGGGCCCAAGGCGCGACGGGCCATGGGGAGGTGATCACCGGCGACGCCCGGCACCTGACCGGGTTGCTCGACCCGGCGGCCGTGCGGGGACTGGTCGCTCTGGTCCTGACCTCACCGCCCTACGGCCCGTCGGTACACGGCCAGGTCACCGCCCGTCCCGGCGCCGGCGTCGCCAAGTCCAACTACCGGTACTCCACCGACCGGGCCAACCTTGCCCACGTGGGCCAGCGCCCCCTGCTCGATGCCATGCGGCAGATCTTTACCCAAGCACGGCGGGTCCTTCGCCCCGGCGGCATCGTGGCGATGACGGTGCGGCCCTACTGGCACGCCGGCACGCTCGTCGACCTGCCCGGTGCCCTGACCCGCACTGGGCAGGACGCCGGCCTGGAACTGCTCGAACGCAACGTGGCGCTGCTCGCCGCCCTCGCCGGCGACCACCTCGTTCCCCGGAGCTCGTTCTTCGCCCTCGACCAGGTCCGCCGGGCCCGCGCCCGAGGCGTCCCCCGCTCGGTCATCGCCCACGAGGACCTGCTCGTCTTCCAAGCCGGCCAGCCCCGGTGAGCACCCCGACAGCTCGGGGCGAATCCTGCAGCGGCCCTACCGACGGGACGGGCCGGCTCGTGGTGCATCCCGCCCGGCAACTGCCCATGGACCAGGACCGCGCGGCCCGAGCCGTCGCCGCTCTGGCCGCGCTGCTGATTCCCCACGCCCGCCGCCAGCTGGCAGCGGGTAGGTCATCTTGACACAACAGCAACAGGTGAGCGCTGCTGGGACCACACTCGACCCCTAACCCAGGACACCTAGCCCCAGGAGGCCACCGATGGGTCCCGCGTCCCGCCGTACCCGCCCAGCCCGCCCAGCGCTGGCCGGTGCTGGTACCGGCGGGGTACGGGTGGCTGTGGTTACCCGGATCTCCACCGACGAGCTGAACCAGCCTTATTCGTTGGAAGCCCAAGCCGCTGGTCTGGACGCCTTCGTCGCCTCCCAGCCCGGGCACACCATCACCCACCGCTTCGTCGACCAAGCCTCGGGCGCCACCCTGGCCCGGCCCGGTCTGCAAGCTGCCCTTGCCGCCGCCAAAACCGGGCAGTTCGACGTCCTGCTCGTCTACCGCATCGACCGGCTCACCCGCTCCATCGTCGGGCTGATGAGCATCGTCGAAGAACTCGACGCCGCTGGAGTTGCCCTGCGCTCGGCGACCGAACCCATCGACACCCAAGGCCCCGTCGGGCGGATGTTGCTGCAACTGCTCGGGATCTTCGCCGAATTTGAACGCGGTCTGCTCATCGACCGGATCACCAAAGGCTTCGAACGCAAAGCCGCTCGCGGTGAATGGCTCGGCGGCCCCGGCCCCTACGGCTACCAGTTGGACTCGGCCAGCAAGACACTCACCGTCGAAGCCGGCGAGGCAGCCGTCGTGCGGGCCATCTTCGCCCGGTACACCGACGAACGTTCCGGCGCACCCGGGCTAGCTCACTGGCTCAACGCCACTGGCAGGCGCTCCCGCCGCGGCCGGCTATGGAGCACCCAGACCGTGCTTCGGGTGCTGCGCAACCCGGTCTACGTCGGCAAGATCGTCCATGGCGAGGATCTGCACGAGGGCAAACACGAGCCGATCCTGGACGAGGCGACCTTCGCCCGCGCTCAGCTGCTGCTCCAAGCAGGGTCGGCCGAGTCACCCGCCGTGCGGCCCAACTCCTCGGACTACCTACTCAGCGGGCTCCTTCGCTGCACCGCCTGCCATGGCGCCTACGTCGGAGCTGGCGCCCACGGCCGCGGAGGGTTCTACCGCTACTACGTCTGCCGCACCGGCCAAGCCAAAGGCGCACACGCCTGCGCTGGTCCCCGGATCCCAGCACAAGACCTCGAGGACGCAATCACCACCGCCCTCGTCGACACCTACACCGACAGCGGGTTCTTCGAACAAGCAGCCGCCGATGCCTACGCTCACGTCCAAGCCGAGCTGCCACGCGTCAACGTCGAACTCGCCGCCAGCAACACCCAGCTTCGCGACACAACCGCAGCCATCGACCGATACCTCCGCGCCTTCGAAGCCGGAACCATGTCCGACGACCTGTGCGCACCCCGCATCGCCGAACTGTCCGCCCGGCGCGACGAACTCACCGCCCGCGCCCGCCAGCTCTCACAGCAGCTCCAGGCAGCCACGCCCGCCATAGCCGACGCCGAGCATCGGAGCTGCATCACCAGTCACGTGCAACACGCCTTGCAGCACGAGGATCCACATGCCGTCAAACAACTCCTGCGAGAACTCATCGACCGCATCGACATCAGCCCAGACAAGCGCGCCCAGCCCTACTTCTGGGTCCCGCAACCACAACAGCCCGAGCCGCCACCGGCTCGGGCCACCACAGGGACAACGGTTCGCATGAGGTCACAAGACGTGGAGCTGAGGGGACTCGAACCCCTGACCCCCACACTGAGGTGTGTCTGACTCTTTCCGGGTTCCGGCGGGCGAAATACCCGACCAGGGTCGGCGGGCGATCATGATGGGTCCTTGCGGTGGGATCGACGGTAGGCGATCCGTGCTTGTCGTGCCGCGGCGAGGCCGTCGCGGCGGGCTTGGCGGAGGGCGTCTCCGCGGCCGTGGTGTTCGTCGTCGGGCGTGACGTAGCCGATTCCGGCGTGCAGCCGGACGGTGTTGTACTGCTCCCGGACAAGGTCGAGTTCGAGGCTGAGTTCACCAGCGTCGCGGATCTTGCTCAGGTGCGGCCACTCGCCCTTGACGTGTCCGAACAGGGTCTCGATCCAGGCCTGGTCGGTCGGGGTCCCGGGCC
>JAABUQ010009682.1_pt1 | contig 12946 bp, 10 predicted proteins | sample 5560001 | NCBI WGS metagenome assembly JAABUQ01 (sample SAMN10711888, study PRJNA513371) | rock metagenome | isolation source: Antarctica rocks | place: Antarctica: Victoria Land, Finger Mt nord | collected 2015-12-18 | reverse complement strand
CTGACCGAGCATGGCCCCTGGGAGGGCTACAGCCTCTCGAGGAAGGAGCCGATCCGGTTCCAGACCACCGCGCACACCTTGGCCCTGGCCCTCGGGCTGCTCGGGCAGGCGTCGGATGACATGGCCCGATACCTCGGATCGAAGGGGCTGGCCGGCCGCCTCGAGGCGACCTTCCGCCCCGGCCCGGGGCGCGACCTCCTGGCCGCCCCGGCCAAGGGGTTCGCCTGGTCCCCGAACGGCGGCGCGATCCGCTCCGACCTGGAGGGGGGCGTCTTCCGGGCCTCGGGAGAGTCGGTCCGGGAGTTCGGCGTCGCCTTCCTGCCGGCCGAGGAGGGGGTGAACCTATCCGGCGGCATGCTCACGATCCGGTACCGGAGCCCCCGGGCGATCGGCCCGGCCACGCTCGCCCTCAAGGCCAAGGGGGGGCCCCCCGACGACGATGGCAAGATCCCCCAGGAGATCCAGATCAACCTGGATGACACCCTCGGCCGCGAGGCGGAGCTGAAGGTCCCCCTGCCGGCCACGCCCGGCCTGGCCTCGATCAAGGAGATCGTCCTGACTCACGGGCCCGAAGCCGAGGGGAGGCCGGTGGACCTGGCGATCACCCGGCTGACGTTCGAGCCCGCGGCGCCTTGAAGGGGGAGGACCCCGATCGGCGGCCCCGGAAGGCGCCGGCGACCAGGTTCCAGGCTTCCTTGGCGAACGGCTGGCGTGCCAGGCTGGCCAGGGCGTGGCGGCGGGCGGTGCCGACGTGGCCCGAGCCCAGGGCCCACCAGCCCCAGCGGCGCAAGACCTCGGCCCCGAGGACGCAGTCGGCGTGGGCGTCGAGGTGGCGGACCTGGCGGGCGAAGCGGTCGGGCAGGGCCACGTCGTCGGCGTCCATCCGGGCCACCAGCTCCCCCCGGGCCCGGCCCAGCATCTGGTCGAGTGCCACGAGGTAGCCGGTGTTGGGGCGGCTGACCAGGCGGATCCTCGGGTCCTCGGCGGCGAAGCGCTCGAGGATCGACCGCGAGCGGTCGGTCGAGCCGTCGTCGACGATCAGGAACTCGAAGTCGCCGAACGTCCGCGCGAGGATGCTTCGGGTCGCCTCGGCGACGTGGCGGCCGGCGTTGTAGACCGGCATCAGGACCGAGACCTTGGGCGTGCCCGTCGGGGCCGGGTCGCCCCCGGCCTTCCGGCCGGTCGTCTCCATCCTTGTAGTCCGCCTCCATTGAATCGCAGGGTATATCCGGCGCGGAGGGTTGGGCACTTCAGCGGCGCTCGCCTCGGCGACGCATGGCCGCGATGACCCACGGGATGGTCCTGCGAGATCGAGGGCCGGCGAAGAGCCATGCGGCTGTCCAAAAGGCTAGAGACCATCCCAGGACGCCCCAGGATAGTCGGCTCGGAAGGGCGGCTTGCCACCTCCCTGTCGCCGTCTCCCGGAGATTAATAAACCCTCCCTGACTCGACGTCGCCAGGATCAACCCAGCGGGGCTCACCGCCAGCGGATTGGCCCCCGCCGGATCGCTCTCAACACGGGCGATCGCATCCCCCGTTCGGGCGTCCCAGAGCTTGACGATCCCGTCCTGGCTCGCCGAGACCAGCACTTTCCCGTCCGGCGAATACACGAGCGAACTGATCCAGTCGTCATGCCCGCGGAGGGTCGCCCTTGTCGAGCCGGTGGCGACGTCCCAGAGCGTGACCAAGTTTTCGGCGCCACCGGACGCCAGCGTCCTTCCGTCGGGCGAGAAGGCGATGGCCATGACACCGTTGGGCCCGCGGTACAGCCGGTGTCGCATCCGTCTCGTCTCCGTGTCCCAGACCTTCACGCCGCCATCGCCGTTGCTCCCCGCCGCGACGGCCTTGCCATCGGGAGAGAAGGAGACGGTATTGAATGTACTGGGGGTTCCATCGATGACGGCCCGCTCCCTGTAGCCGTCGGTGTCCCAGAGTCGGATGGCCATGTCCTGGCCGGTCGTGGCCAGCGTCGAGCCGTCGGGCGAGTAGGCGACGGAATTGACCCAATGCGTCAGCCCGGTGGCGGCGGCACGACAGCGCCAGGTTGATGCGTCCCAGGCTTTCATCTCCTGATATCCGCCCGTCACGAGCGTCGAACCGTCGGGCGAGAAGGCCAGGGCAACGACCGAGGACCGGAAGCTCCCGAGCACGGCGGTGATGCGTCGGATCCCCAGGTTCCAGATACGCACTTCATGGAAGGACGTCCCACCCACCTTCCGCCCCGTGAGGAGCGATTCGAGCTGACGGTCAAGGCCAGGTGGGACCGTCCTGCTGATTGAGCAGGCGAGCGTCTTGCCGTCGGGCGAGAAGGCCAGGGCATTGATCGGATGCGACGAGCTTGCCTGACGATCACGCACCAAGGTGAAGGCGAAGATAATCACGATCAGGATCGCCAGCAGAGCGAGCTTCGCGACCGAAGGCCGCCCCCTGACGAAGTATCGAATCAACGACATGGGAGCACTCCGGGCGTCGGCGGCGTTTTACAGATGTACTATCCTATCCGGCGACGGCCAGGGAAGCCACTTAGAGGCTATCCGGCAAACCAGATTTGCCGTAAGATACCGCCGGTCCGAGAGGACCGCGATTAGATTACACGGGATTTTATACCAGCATGGATAAGTCCTATCCCTCCGATCTCAGCGACGCCCAGCGGACCATCCTCGAGCCTCTGATCCCCGTCAACGCCGCCGGCAGGCCCCGCGCCATCCCCATGCGAGAGATCCTCAACGCCATCTTTTACCCGAACCGATCCGGTTGCCAGGTCGCCGCCCTCCGCGGGCCCGAGGCCGTCGCCTCGGCCCTCGAAGCGGCCCCGGCCGCGATCGTCGGCCGGGGCGGGCCGAGGCTCCCGCCGCCGGGCTGGTCGATCGCCGCCTCGGGGCGGGCCGCCCGGGTTGACGGCCGGCCGCCGTCATCCCGCCGCTCGGCCATCCGACCCGGGCCGATCTCGGAGGATTCGCGTAGTTGCGACGAGCGAAGGACGATATACCTAGCAACCATCCGGCCCCGTCGAGCGGGGCCGGTCGGCGGGGTCGAGGCACGGCCCCCGGTCCGGGGCGATCCTCGTCGGCGTCTTTCGCATCTCTTCGCCGATGGGGGACTTTAGGTCGCGGGGCTCTTCGATGCAACCGATCCGCCGCTTTTCTTCGAACTTTCTCGCCGCGTCGCGGGGGTTCCGGCGTGGCTTGCCGGGTGGGTTGGTGGGCATGATCGCCCTGGTGGCCCTGGTCGAGTGGGCCCTCTCGGCCCGGGACCGCGACCTGACCGCCGACATCTCGACCACGTGGCGCTGGAGTCGGATGTCCTCGACGCGCGATGCGCCCAAGGCCAAGATCCTCTGCCTGGGCGATAGCCTGGTCAAATTCGGGGTCGCCCCCCGGATCATCGAGCAGGAGACGGGGTTGCGGTGTTGCAACCTGGCGGTTTACGAGGGCCGGCCGCCGTCGTCCTACTTCCTCCTCCGCCGGGCCCTGGACGCCGGCGCCCGGCCGGCGGCGATCGTCGTCGACGGGGACATGCTCTACAAAGACCCGGTCGAGTATCCCTGGTTGTGGCCGGAGCTGGCCGGCCCTCCCGAGATCGCCCAAGTCGCCTGGGCGGGGCGGAACGCCGAGTTCTTCGCGAACTCGATGACGTGCCTGCTGCTCCGCTCCTTCCGCGCCCGGGGCGAGATCCGGAAGAGCCTGGTGGCGGGGTTCAACGGCACGCGGACCGAGACCCTATTGGCCTTCGAGGCGAATTGGCGGAACTGGACTCGCAACCAAGGGGCCCTCATCGTCCCTTCGTCGCTCCACCTGGCCGAGGAGAATCCCCGGCAATTGGAGCAGCCCTTCGTCCGGACGATGACCTGGGCCTGCCACCCCATCAATGCGCATTTCAACCGGAAACTGCTGGACCTGGCCGCGTCGCGGGGTATCGCCGTCTTCTGGCTGATCCCGCCGAAGCACCCCAAGTTCATCGAATGCCTCGACCGCCCGGCCTGGGATGGTTTGTTCGCGGCCTATCTCGCCGAGTTGATGGGCCGATACCCGAACCTGATGGTCGTTGACGGGCGACATTCCGGCTATGACGCCACGCTCATCGGCGACCTGGTCCACCTGAACCGTCGGGGCGCCTGCTCGTTCAGCGCTTCGGTCGGGAAGATCATCCGCGACCGATTGGCCGACCGCGACAAAGCCCGGGGCTGGGTCAACCTGCCAAGGTTCGCGGAAGTGGCCGACGGTTCCCTCGAAGACACCAACCAATCCATCGGCCATGTCAAGGCCCGCTGGAAGGCGGCCAGGAAATAGGGCCGCCCGGCGCCCGATCCGGGAGCGTCAGCCGTCCAGGTCGCGGTCCCAGAGCCCGTCGCGACGGGGCGGGGTGGAGCCCGGCTCGGGCGGGCTCGGGGTCAAGGATACGTTCCGCAAGAGCGAAGGATCGCGGCGGACCCGGCCGGCGAGGAGCCGGCCGGTCGTCGACTTGTCGATCTCGGCCACCGGGGCACCCTCCCACTTCCCGCTCGGCTTGAGCACGGGCCGGCGCGCCAAGGAAAAGTCCGCGGCCCCGCCCCACAGCCCGCGGGCGAGGCGGACGACCTGATAGAGGACGAGCCCGGCCGAGGCGCCGGCTCCGAGGACCCCCGGCAGCTTGTGGGCGGGATCGATCACCCTGTCACCCTCCGATCGAGTAAACAAATGCAGACATATCGATCAGGACAGGATCGGCGCGACGACCTCGCCGAAGACGTCGGTCAGCCTCATGTCCCGGCCGCTGAAGCGGTACGTCAGCCGCTTGTGGTCCATCCCCAGGAGGTGGAGCATCGTGGCGTGGAGGTCGTGGACCTCGACCTTGTCGGCCACGGCGTGATACCCATAATCATCCGTCGCCCCGTGGATGGTCCCCCCCTTGATCCCGCCGCCGGCCAGCCAGATCGTGAAGCCGTAGGGGTTGTGGTCGCGGCCGTCGGCCCCCTGGGCCATGGGGGTCCGGCCGAACTCGCCGCCCCAGATCACCAGGGTCTCGGCCAGGAGTCCCCGGGCCTTGAGGTCGGCCAGGAGCCCGGCGATCGGCCGGTCGACGGCCCTCGCGTTCTTCTCGTGGCCGTCCTTGAGGTTGGCGTGCTGGTCCCACCGATCATGGCCGACCCCCGGGCACAACAGCTCCACGAACCGGACCCCGCGCTCGATCAGCCGCCGGGCCACCAGGCATTCCCGGCCGAACGTCCGGGTCGGGCCATACTCGTCGTCCAGCCCGTACAATTTCCGGGTCGCCGCCGACTCGCCCGCCAGGTCCATCAACCCGGGCACGGACGTTTGCATCTTGAAAGCCAGCTCATAGTTGGAGATCGACGCCTCCAGGCTGTCGTGCCGGCCGATCCGGCCGAGCACGTCGCCGTCGAGCTTCCGCATCAGGGCGAGCTTGCGCCCTTGCGCATCCGCCCCCGCCTCCGTCGGCCGGATGTTCGCCACTGGCGCCCCCTCGGCCCGGAAGACCGACCCCTGGTACGTCGCCGGCAGGAACCCCGAGCCGAAGCAATCCTGCCCCCCCGGCGGGATCAGGCCGCCGTTGAGCACGACGAACCCCGGCAAGTCCCGGCACTCGCTGCCCAGGCCATACGTGACCCACGCCCCCTGGCTCGGCCGCCCTTGCAGGCCGTTGCCGGTATGCAGGAAATAATTCGCCGCCGTGTGCTCCGAGAAGTTCGACACCATCGACCGCACCACCGCCATCTCGTCCACCCAGCCGCCGACGTGCGGGAACAAGGCGCTGACCGGGATGCCACTTTCTCCCCGATTCTCGAACTTCCACGGCGACCGCAACACCTTCCCCACGTTGTTGAACTGCGTCGGCTGGACCTTGGCCCGGATCGCCTGGCCGTGCTCGCGATCCAACCGGGGCTTGGGGTCGAACGTATCGACCTGCGAAGGCCCCCCGTCCATGAACAGGAAGATGACGTTCTTCGCCTTCGCCGCGAAGTGCGTCGGCCGCGCCGCCATCGGATCGGCCCCGCCCCCATCCTCGCCCGAGGTCAAGGCCGACCCATAAGCCTTCTCCCCCATCAACGCCGCCAGGGCCACCGCCCCGAACCCGTTGGCGCACCGCGAGAGCATCTGGCGACGGCTGATCGGCGGGGCGATGAAACATCCGCAATGCATCGGTTCACCTCGGTCCCAGGGCCGGTCGGAACATCTCTTCCCGACCCCGGCCCGTGTTGGGCTGTCAGTGAGTCAGGATTTCCCAAAGCTGGATGAATCTGATGAGCAGAAAGAAGGCGATCCAACCGACGCCGATCGTCTTGCCGGTCCAGCCGAGCCAACCCCGCCCGGGACGCCGGCGACCGCTCAGGGCGAGCAAGACCCATGCGGCAACGACTGCGGGGCCGACCTGGCTCGCCCAGGGGATGATCACGTTGGCCCACCACGATAAAGCGGGGTTCCAATCGCGAAACCCCGACGAAAAGCTTTTTGGGTTGATCGATCGAACCAGGCTGATCGGTGGCAGGACGAGGAGCCCCAGGCTCATCATCACCGTGCCGACCGCGAGAGCGGTGAAGCCGGTTTGCCGGCAGGGTTGCCGGATCGCGGGCCGGGGCCGGATCAGCCCGAGGACCAGGAAGGCCGGCGTGTAGGCGGTCATCCCGAGACCGAATAGGAAAATAGCATGCTTATAATCCAGCGGGTTGGCGCCCGGGCGGCGGTTATGGAAAAGCGAGCCGGCCATGAAGAAGCCGATCGCCGAGGCGACGATCAAAATCATGCCATCCCGCACGGTGAAGCGGCGGACCGGCTCGCCGGACGGGAACCGGGCCGCGCCGGTCGCGCCCTCTTGCGGTCCCGAGACTATATTCATGGGATTTCGACCCTCGGAACCACTCGATTCACGGGATGGCCACGAAATCCTTGACGTTGAACAGGACATGGGCCAGGTCGCACCAGGCTTTGAGGTCATTCCCATCGCCGTAAGCCTTGGCTTGCTCGTCGAGGAAGGCGAGGGCGGCGGCCCGCTCATCGTCGCCGGGGGGGCGGCCGAAGGCTCCTTGGTACATGAGGTGGATCGAATCGGATGGGGATACGGTCCGGTCCCGGCGGATCCGGGTCGCCCAGGCGCGGGCCTGGTCGATCAGGAAGGGGTCGTTCATCAGGGTGAGGGCCTGGGCGGGGACGTTGGAGACGTTGCGACGGCCCATCGGGGCGGAGGGGGTGGGGAAGTCGAAGGCCTGGAGCATGGGGTTGAGGAAATTCCGGCGGACCCCGAGGTAGATGGTCCGGCGGCCGTCGCCGTCGAGGGGGCCGGAGCGGCTGGGGCGGCCTCGGCCTTCCATGAACGGGGTCAGGTGGGGGGCGACGCTGGGGCCGTGGAGGGTCGGATCGAGCCGGCCGGAGACGGCGAGGATGGCGTCGCGGATCGCCTCGGCCTGGAGCCTCCGGAGGTCCTGGCGGTGCCAGAGCTCGTTGGTCGGGTCGAGCCGATCGCCTTCGGGGTCGAGCCGGCTGGACATCCGGTAGGCCCGGGAGTTGAGGATCAACCGGTGCATGGCTTTGATCGACCAACCACTTTCGACGAACCGGGAGGCCAGGTAGTCGAGCAGGTCGGGGTGGGTCGGCTCGCGGCCCATCGCGCCGAAGTCGTCGACGCTGGCGACCAGCCCTCGACCGAAGTGGTGGTGCCAGAGGCGGTTGACCATGACCCGGGCCGGCAGGGGGTTGGAGCGGTCGACCAGCCGGCTCGCCAGTTCGAGCCGGCCGCTGCCGGCCTCGGGGGTCGAGGGCGAGGTTTGCGGGGCCGAGAGGACTTCGAGGAACCGCCGGGGGACGACCTCGCCCAGGGTCCGGGTGCTGCCGCGGACGTGGACCCGGACCTCGATCCCGGTGCCGTCGGCGAAGGCTTGGCCGAGCGTCGGCTCGGGGATCGTCGCCTCGATGGCCCGGTAGCGGGCCAGGAGCGGGGCGAGAGCGGCGGCCTTGGGCCCGTCGATCGGAGGTGGGTTATGTCGGCCCGGCGCGGGGGGCGGGGGGCCGTCGGCGAAGCGGACCTCATCGACGGCGATGAATCCGTCGCCCGGCTTGATGAGGCCGAGGCCGCCGGTGAAGTCGACGGTGGCCCCGTCGGCGATCTCGAGATAGGCGGGGTGGCCGAGCCAGTCAGCCGCGTCGATGGTGATCCACTTCGGGGCGTCGCCGTGGTCGACGTCGTGGACGAGGTCGCCGTAGATCGGGTCGCGGATCTTCTCGAACCCGTCGATCACCAGGTTGATCCGCCCCCCCCGGCCCGATGCCAGGACGTGGACGAACCGCCTGGAAAGCGCGAACGTCCGCGACCGGAGGACCCCCCGGAGCCGGTTCGAGGCCGCCCCGCCGTGGGCCAGGCCGGAGGGCAGAGGCTCGACCCGGTCGCCGACCACCCGCCACTGCCCGGCCCGGGTCGGGCCCGAGCCGAAGGCGTCGCCGCCGACGAACCAGCCGCCGAAGGTGGGGCCGGAGAAGTCCTCGAAGACGACCTCGCCGCCCTTCGGGGCGGGCGGGGCGGGGGGCTCGGGCGGGCCTTCGAGCAGGTCGGCGATCTGGTCGCGGATCGCCTCCAGTTCGGCCACCTTGGGCCCGATCCGGGTCGGCGGGTCGAGGAAGGCGAGCTGGTGGCGGGAACTGGCGAAGTAGCCGGCGAGGGCGTAGTAGTCCTTGGTCGAGATCGCGTCGAACTTGTGGTCGTGGCAGCGGGCGCAGGCGATGGTCAGGCCGAGGAACGCCTTGCCGAAGACGTCGATCTGGTTGTCGACCTTGCTCGCCTGGTCCTCCTTGAGGTCGACCGGCGAGTGGACCCCCTCGTGGAGCCGGAAGAAGCCGGTGGCCAGGGCCGACTGGTTGGTCCCGTCGACCGGGTCGCGCCTCGGCTCCGGCAAGAGGTCGCCCGCGACGTGCTCGACGACGAACCGGTCGTAGGGGAGGTCGGCGTTGAAGGCCCGGATCACGTAGTCGCGGTAGCGATAGGCGTTGGGGATGTTATAATCGAACTCATGCCCCGACGTTTCCGCGTACCGGACCAGGTCCAGCCAGTGCCTCCCCCAGCGCTCGCCGTGATGGGGCGAAGCCAGGAGCCGCTCGACCGCCTTCTCATAAGCGGCCGGGTCGGGGTCGGCCACGAACGCCTCGACCTCGTCCGGGGTCGGAGGCAGGCCGATCAGGTCGAACGTCAGGCGGCGGATCAGGGTCCGGCGGTCGGCCTCGGGGGCGGGCTTGATCCCCTTGGCCTCGAGCCGGGCCAGGAGGAAGCGGTCGACGCCGTTGATCGGCCAGGCGGGATCCCGGACCTCGGGCGGCGCCGGGTCGCGGACCGGCCGCAAGCTCCAGTGCTTCGCCCGCTCGCGGAGGTCGAACGGCTTGACCTTCGCCCCGCCAGGGGCCGACGCCGCCGAGACCGGCCAGGCCGCCCCTTGCTCGACCCAACGGGTCAGGGTGGCGATCTCCTCCGGCGGGAGCTTCGACTTCGGCGGCATCTGGAGACCGTCGCCGTACCGGATCGCCTCGACGAGCAGGCTTTCCTCCGGCTTCCCCGGGACCAAGGCCGGTCCCGACGGCCCGCCGGTGATCGCCTCGGCCCGGCTGTCCAGCCGCAACCCCCCCTTGGCCTTGCCGTCGTTGTGGCACGACCCGCACCGGCTCAAGAGGAGCGGCCGGACCTTGGCCTCGAAGAACTCGACGGCCGCCGGGTCGTCCCTCGGGCTCGGCGCGTCGTCTCCACGGACCGCGAGCCCGAACCCGGGAGCCACGAGCAGCAGGGCCAACGCCCGAAGCTTCGCCATCATCCACCCCCGTCGTTTCCGACCGAGCACCGCCCCGCCTCGCGACCGGCCCAACATGAACCTACCCGATCCTCGCCTGGATGGGAACATCCCCCCACCTCGCCCCCCGAGTATCCCCCGCGCCCTCGCGTTGATTTGGGTTGATCGTGGAGATTAGGAACATATCCTGCGCTCATTAGCGGACACGAGGCCATCCGCCCCCCTTCGCCGACCCGTCCTCGGCCCGAGCAGGACCATGAGTCCAGGGCGGCCCGGGACCTACCGGCGGGCCGGCCCCGAGGTCGCGGCCAAGTCGCCGACGATCCCCGGGCTCGATCGTGTACCCCCGCAAGCAATCATCCCTCCTCCTGACATGCCCGGTTCCGACCAAGCGGAAAAATCTTGGGATTATGCTGGCCTAGACCGGGATCGTCCGATACGATCCAGAAGTCCCCCCTTCTTTTAACTTTCCTTTCACCGGGATTACGAGGGTTTGTCACGATGAGTCGTACCTTCACGGTCCGTCGCGGGGCGTCGCGCGCCTTCACCCTGATCGAACTCCTGGTCGTGATCGCGATCATCGCGGTCCTCATCGCGCTCCTGCTCCCGGCGGTCCAGGCGGCCCGCGAGGCGGCGCGGCGGACGCAGTGCGTCAACAACTTCAAGCAGCTCGGCCTCTCGATGCACAATTATCACGACGTCATGGGCGGCTTCCCGATCGGCCGGATGGGCAGCGGGTACAACTACGCCCCCCAGCGCGGCCAGCGCCGGACCTGGGCGTTCAGCATCATGCCGTTCCTGGAGCAGGGCAGCGTCTTCAACGCCATCAACTTCAGCCTCCAGTTCTACGAGTCGGCCAACACCACGGTCATCCGGCTGCAATTCAACTCGTTCCAGTGCCCCAGCGACATGCCGACCACCCAGGAGCCCGACACCCCTTACCCCCGGGGCAAGGGCAGCTTCGCCGCCAACTGGGGCAACACCCACTACGGCCAGGACGACGCGGCGATCCTGACCGGGTTCGGCTACCCCAACCCCTGGAACACCGGCCCGATGCTGACGCAAGGGGCCCCCAACGGCGTGCAATTCTCGGGCGCCCCGTTCAAGGGGAACGTCTCGCTCGGCATCCGCGACATGACCGACGGGACCAGCAACACCATCCTCTGCGGCGAGGTCATCATGGGGGCCAACGCGGCCGGCGGCCAGGCGTACGACCACCGCGGCGACATCTTCAACGACGACCTGAACTGCACCATGTTCAACACCTACACCACGCCCAACTCGAAGGTTCCCGACGGCATGAGCGGCGACGCCAACGGCCGCCCCTGGTGCTCCTACGGGCTGCTCGGCAACGTGCCGCCCTGCAACGGCGTGTCCCCCACCTTCAACGCCTCCAGGAGCCGGCACCCCGGCGGGGTCAACACGCTCATGGCCGACGGCAGCGTGAAGTTCATGAAGGACACCGTCAACCTCGTCGCCTGGCGCTCCCTCGGCAGCCCCAGCGGCGCCGAGGTCATCAGCTCCGATTCCTACTGAATCCGTCCTCGACCGTTCCCCAACAATCCGGACCCGGGGCCGAGGCGGGCGCCCCCGAGCGGCCGACTCCCCCGGCTCGCCGGGCGCCCGGCCCAAGCCTCTCGAAAGGACCGTCCGACCGCATCGGGCGGAGTCCCCCGAGCCGAAACCTTCGAGGAACATCATGGCCGACCAGCTTCGCCGCGCGCTTGCCCTCACCTTGATCGTCGCCCCGGCCTTCGCCGCCATCGGTTGCGGGGAGACCACGCCGGCCCCGGCCCCGGCCCCGCCGTCCGCCGCCCCCGCCACCAATACCGCCCCGGGCCCGGGCTCCGGGCCCGCCCCCGCCGTCAAGGTCGAACCCGGGCCGCCCACCGCGCTCCAGCCCAAGCGCTAACCGATGGGCTGGCCGTCAAGCCATCACATCCCCTCGCCGTCGAGAGGCGGCGAGGGCTCGATCCTCGCCCGGGACAAACGATGCCCTCCGACATCCTCGCGAGGGGATCCAGCTCGCGTCTTCTCGCCTCGCCGGCTCAGAACTCGTCGTCCGGCCTGTAGCGTGGCTTGCTCGGGGAGGGACGGTGGAAGATCGCGACGATGATCCACCCGGGGATCAGGGCCACCAATTGTAGCAGCCCACCGGTCACGCCTGTCACGAAGAAGCCCCCCAGCCCCGACAATGGATGAGGTAAGTCCGAGCCCGAAATGAACGACCAGGCGGACAAGCCGGCGAGCCCCGCGAAGTATTGCGCCGTAGGGTAAAACTGCGAGAAGGCCACCAGGGTGCCCCCATAGATCAAGGCCCGCCCCCAAAGCGCCCGGCCGGCGCAAGCTCTTAGGCCCAGCCCCCAGTAAGCCGCGATGGCCAGCCCCAACCCGACCCGACCGCTCGGCCCACAAAGGTTCCATCCGAGAAAAAGCGGGAAGATCAGGTTGAGCCCGAAGACGACGCTCCAAAGGATGCGCCAACCTCGGGAGGTCAACCGCCGGTCCTTCATCATCGACCAATCCTCCGCCGCCGGACTTGTGCGCGGTTCCCTCGTTCGGCTCCGCCTCGAAATTTTCGAAGGCGGGTGATGCCCGCGGAGGATCATTCTCCTCTGGACCGGGCAGAGGTGTCAAAGCCCGGAAGAGGATCGGGGACCGTCGGCGACCGGGATCGAACCCCCGATCGTCCGAACCGAAGGCGGTCGGCTCGCCCCCGCCCGCGTCTCGGGATCACGACACCTCCCACGAGATCGAGGTCCGGCACCGGCGATGTCGTCCCCCTCCCGATGGCGGGCGCCCTAGAGTGGGAAGGGGGCGGGTCGATCGAGGGGGCGTCTCGGGAAGCGAGGGGTCGGATGGCCGGGCTCGGGTTGGGGTGCTGGATCGCGGCGGTGGGGCTGGTCGGGCCTTCGGAGGTCGCGAGGCCGGAGGTCGGCTCGATCGTGGCGGGTGGGGCGGTCGTCGATCTGCCGAGGGGGCCGGTGGTCCTGGTCTTCCTCAAGGCGGATTGCCCGGTGTCGGAGCTTTACGCGGGGACGATCGCCCGGATGGCGGCGGAGTATGGGCCGCGCGGGGTCGGGTTCGTCGGGGCGATGCCGGCGGGGAACGATGCCAGGGACGACGCCGATCGATTCGCGAAGGCCCACGGGATCGGGTTCCCGATCCGGCTCGACCTGGGCGGCGGGC
>JAABUQ010009681.1_pt1 | contig 12948 bp, 11 predicted proteins | sample 5560001 | NCBI WGS metagenome assembly JAABUQ01 (sample SAMN10711888, study PRJNA513371) | rock metagenome | isolation source: Antarctica rocks | place: Antarctica: Victoria Land, Finger Mt nord | collected 2015-12-18 | reverse complement strand
CCAAGCGCTTTCTCGGCAAGGCGCTGCACGGCCTGAAGGACTGGCAGAAGCCGCTGAAAATCAACACCGACAAGGCGCCGACTTGCGCCACCGCCATCCGCGAACTCAAGGCCGAGGGTAAATGCCCCGAGGATACCGAGCACCGCCAAGTCAAATACCTCAACAATGTCATCGAGGCCGATCACGGCAAGCTGAAGCAGCTGATCCGGCCAGTTCGCGGGTTCAAGTCGCTCAAGACCGCCTACGCCACGATCAAGGGCTTCGAGGTCATGCGCGCCCTGCACAAGGGGCAAGCCGCGCTCTGGCAGTACGGCGGTGGCATCATGGGCGAAGTGCGTCTGATCGAGCGCAACTTCGGCATCTACACAAGCTGATCGCCGAAATCAGACGAAAAACCTTGGCCCTACCGAATTCTTGCAACAGAGCCGCCTCAAGCGCCACCTGAGTACGCGCGGGTTGACGCCCGAGCAGTACCGCGAACGCTACAAGCTTCCCGCCAGTTACCCGATGGTAGCCCCGGGCTATTCGGAGCAGCGCCGCAAGGTCGCCAACTGTCTGGGTCTCGGCGCAAGCCGAATGCGGACAAGACCACGCCGGTACTCAAGCCCGAAGCCGCCGATCAGCCCGCGCCCGCACCCGTGCGAAAGGGACGTGGAAAGGGGGGGCGGCTGCAAAGACGGCCGAGGCGGGATGAGCGATGGTAAAGCGAGTGGACCGGGCGATAGCCGACAGAGCAGACGATGATGGCCGTGTGCGGATGCTGCGACGAAACGAGTGTCTCGTCGGATTTAGGCATCAATCGTTCATAACAATCCGAAATGCTAGTCGTGTAAACTTATCGCCAGAGTGAGACCGGGTTTCACTGTTGCGGCATGCCGCGTGCGGCCGTCGCGTTACGCTGCGCATCGAGATATGTACCGCGACGCATAATCTTCACCGGTCGATGGCGCATCGTGCCGCCTCTCCTCGGCCGAGTGCGTCTACGCCGCAGGGCACCCGCGCGCGCGCCGCCCGTTCACCGTTAAACATCCGGAGAGCGCGCATTGATCGATGACCAAGCCACGATGCCGATCGTCAGCACGCTAAGATCGGTCCAGCGCCAAGGCGGTATCAGCTTTGGCGCGCCCGGCCACCATCAAGGCCGCGCCGCGCCGCCAGCCGTGAGGACGCTGCTTGCCGATGCGTTCAAGGCCGATATCTTAACCCCCAAGGGCCTTGACGAGCGCACCGAGCCAAAGCAGGTCCTCCAGCGCGCGCACGCGCTCGCCGCCGAGGCATGGGGGGCGGACCTGTGCCGCTTTGCAACTGGCGGCACGACGCAAAGCCTGCACACCGCGCTCGCTGCCGTGGCGCACCCGGGCGATACCGTGCTGCTCGCGCAGAACGCGCATAAAGCCGAGTTCGCGGGCGCGCTGTTCATGGGACTGGACGTCGGCGTGATTCCGGTGACGATCGACCGTGACTGGGACTTGGAGCACGGCGTCGATCCGGCCGCGCTGACGGCGGCGTTCGCAAGTCACCCGGACGCGAAAGCGGTCGTGGTCGTCAGCCCGAGCTACCACGGGGTGACGAGCGACATCGCCGCACTCGCTTCGGTCGCCCACGCGTGCGGGGTGCCGCTGATCGTCGATGCGGCATGGGGCGGGGCGTTCGCGTTCAGCTCGCGGTTGCCGCAGGACGCGCTCGCGGCGGGTGCGGATATCATGGTGACGAGCGTTCACAAAACCATGGGTGCGCTCGGCCAAGGATCGGCGATGTTCGTCAAAGGATTGCTGGTCGATCCCGTGCGCTTCGCGCTCGCCTACGAACTGTTCGAAACGACCAGCCCGTCGGTTCCCATTCTTGCCAGTCTCGACGCGGCGCGCAGCGCTCACGCGACCAATGGCGAGAAAATGTGGGGCGACGTGCTCGACATGGCCGCGCACGCCCGCGCCGAGCTGGCCGCGATCCCCGGCGTGCGCGTGTTCGGGCGCGAGCATCTGGACGGCGCGGGCGCGCACGACCTCAACCCAAGCGCGGTCACGCTCGACATCGCGGCGCTGCACATCGCAGGCTATGCCGCCGACGATTGGCTGCAAGCCGAATACAATGTCACGGTCGGCCTCTCCGACGCACGGCATCTGGCGGCGATCATCTCGCCCGGAAACACATCGAGCGAGATCGCCCGCCTCGTGCGCGGTGTGCGCGGCTTGGCGCGGGCGAAGAAGCGGCATCCCGAGCGACTGCTGGCCGCGCCCGCCCTACCGCACATCGACACATTGACCTACGATCCGGCGATGCGCGCCAGCGAAGCTTTTGCGGCACCCGCCGAGCTCGTCGCGTGGGAGGCGGCCGCGGGACGGATCGCCGCCGAGATCGTTGCCCCCGCGCCACCGGGCGTGCCGCGCCTGATCCCCGGCCAACGCATCACGCAGGCGCACGTCGAGTGGCTGGTAGCCAACCGCGACGCGGCATGTTCGTCCTCGATCCAGCGGACCCGAGCGAACGTCGCCTCCGGGTCGTCCATTAAGCCGAGCCTGCGCGGCGAGCGGGTTGCCTGGTAGACACGGGTGTGAGTCTTAAATAGAGGGCGTTTAACAGTGAAGCTCTGGTTGTCCGGTCGGCTGCGCCCGCGATGGCTCCCCTGGAAAATGCTCGATTTTTTCGAGAGACCTCGATCACAGCTGACAACCCCATGTCGGTCATCCACATAGTAGCGCCTCACTTCTGAAAGCGGCTGCTCACCTTTCAGGCTGCTGAAACACGCAGCGGATCAAGCAAATCATTCGGAGTAGTTTGGCCGCTCGATATCCGAGATGATGCCCACCTCTCTCGGCTCCCATTCGAGAATTGCCCTGGTTTTCTCGCTCGAGGCGGGACCATTGCCCGCTACCCATATCGCCAAGCGGCCGAAGTGCGCCTCGGCTTCTTGCGGAGTCAGGGACTTCGCGGGCACGCCGATCTGGCGTCCGATCGCCTCGGCGATCAGCCTGAACGGAACGCCTTCCTCGGCGATGGCATGAAAGACCTCGTTCCGCGCACCCCGTTCCAGAGCGAGGCGAAAGACGCGCGCGGCATCGAGTCGGTGCACGGACGGCCAGACATTCTGGCCATCTGCGACATACGCGGAAACACCTTTTTCGCGGGCCAGCGCAGCAAGCATCGGAATAAAGCCGTGATGTTCCCCAGCGCCGTGGACCGAACGCGGGAGGCGGACGACGGATGACCGCAACCCGCGGTCGGCGAGCGCGAACGTCGTCTGCTCCGACGCGCGTGGAAACGCTGGCATCACGGGAGGCCGTGCGTCTTCCCTGAACGTCTCCCCCGAAGGCAAGAGGCCAACTCCAGCGGTCGCGACGATCGGCCGGTCCGAACCGGCGAACACTTCTCCGAACGTCTCGATAGCCTGACGATCCTCGTCGGCCAGGTCCCCGATCCTCGAAAAATCGATACCGAATGCCGTGTGGATGACACCATCGGCATCGCGGGCACCTTTCCGGAGTACGTCCAGATCACGCAACGAGCCTAGCAGTGGCGTCACGCCAGCGGCGACAACCGCGTCCGCCTTCTCTTGCGAGCGTACTAGCCCGACAACCGTATGGTCTGCATCGAGCAGCTCGCGGGCGATTACCGAACCAACCCAGCCGTTCGCTCCCGTAAGAAACACACGCATGCTTACCTCCTTGACACCACCGAGCGGAAACGTGTTAGCGCCACCACGTCAGTCACTGACATAGATGGGCTGTCAGTCACTGACAATAGGGAGTGGGTGCGTTAGTGGCGAAAGAGGAGTTGGACGTGCACGCGCGCCTGCAACGGGCGGCGTTGGAGCTGTTTCGGGAGCGGGGCTACGATCGCACCACGGCTGCCGAGATTGCCGCGCGGGCCCGTGTGACGGAACGGACCTTCTTTCGTCATTTTGCGGACAAGCGCGAGGTGCTGTTCGATGGTGAGGCCAAATTGCGAGCGGCCCTGACAGCCTCGATATCCGACGCGCCGGGCGGACTCGGACCAATAGACACGCTGTTCCGAGCGTTTCGGTCGGTCCAGTCGGCGCTTGAAGACAACCGGCCGTTCTCGAAGCCACGACATGAGGTCATCTCCAACACTCCCGCGCTTCACGAGCGTGAGCTGGCGAAAATGGCTGGGCTGGCCGATGCGCTTGCCGCCGCGTTGAAAGCGCGAGGTGTCGCTGACCTACCGGCGGTTCTCGCAGCGTGGACCGGCATGGCTGCGTTCGCGCAGGCTACGGTCGCCTGGCTCGACGATCCACGGTTAGGCCTCGGCGAGCGTCTCGATCTCGCTCATCGTGAGCTGAAAGCGTTGTTGACCCAAGATTAGCTGCTGATCCGGTCGCCACCGGCCGAACCGATGTCCGATTGCGCGACTTCGCCCTCCCCTACTCGCGCCAACTGTGCATCGAACCGAAAGCGACCAATCGATCAGCTATGTCGACCGTCGCGCATTTTGCTGCAGCTGCCGAGCCCGCATCGGCTCGCACCCAAGCTGAAAGCCGAGGTCCGGTGGCACAGCAGGTTGCCGATGCCGGCTACGTCGTGCTGCTGCCCGACCTCTTCTACCGTCATGGCCGCACGGTCCGCTCATCCCCAGGCAAGTGTTCGCGGGCGACGTGGGCAGCGCCCTCGGGCCGCTGGTGGCGACGACCGGCAACGACAAGTCGGCTGAGAACACCGAGCCGCTTCTGACCTATCTCGCGGCGCACAGGGGCCTTGCGGGTGTGGAGATCGGCGCGGTCGGGCATCGGCCGTCTCTCGTCGATATGCGAATCTGCTCGATCGGCATGGTGTCCTCGGTTGTGCCCGTGTTGCGTCGAGAAAGACAACCAGCGACAACCCGATCACGCAATCCTGCAAATTCCTGGACCCATCCATGCCGACCCCTTCGTCAGCAGGGATCGTGGATCAGCAAACCTAGCTCAACGATTCACCTCGACTGAAAAATCGCTTTAGCGGCGACATTCGCTCCTTGTCTGCATTGCTCGATAGCAGTCAATCCAGCACGCCCGCGATTGCTTGCAAAAGACAGCCCTTAATCAGAGGGCGCGACCATGCGAACTTAAGAGTTCACACAGCCTAATTACCAGTTTTTTATAACCGGCCAAACCGAAATGCTTTCAAAGAGCTTAGATTGTAATCGCGATTGCACCGCGTAACCACGGCTCCACCCGAAGGAACACAGCCTTCTCATTCGAATATAAATAAGAGACTGGAGCGGGCGAAGGGATTCGAACCCTCGACCCCGACCTTGGCAAGGTGTTTGACGGGTTTACGCCAAGGTAGCCGGGAACACGCTCTAGCACGCAGAAACTCCGAGGAACGTCGGCCTTCGCTCTCTTCAATCCCGCCGCGAGCGCGCCGGGCTAGCCTACGACTTGCATCCAGAAGCTTGGAATCTGCTTGGATTATGGTATCCTGCAAAACTCTAAGCGGCTACAATAGTCGAGGTGCTGAGATGCCGAACGAAAAACTCACGAAGCGTGTGGTCGACGCGCTTAGGTCTCCGGAACCCTCTCAAGCCGGGCAGAGGGCACGCGAGAAATTGGCTTGGGACCGCGACCTCCGTGGCTTCGGGGTGCAGATCATGCCCTCAGGTCTGAAGAGCTTTGTCATCCAGTATCGAAACAACGAAGGCCGTACGAGGCGGACCGTCATCGGTCGGTATGGACTTATGACAGTTGAGCAAGCGCGACAAATAGCGCACGAAAAGCTTGTGGCCGTCTCCAAAGGAGTCGATCCCGCCGAGCAGGCCCGTCAAGCTGGCGCGATAACGGTCCGTGAAATCTGCGAATGGTACTTGAAAGAGGCGAGTAGTGGGCATTTACTGGGTCGCCAGCGTAGACCGATTAAAGCCTCGACACTCGCGATGGATCTCAGCCGTATCCAGACGCATATCATACCACTGATTGGCACGCGCCAAGTCCGTAGCCTTCGGGTGGGCGACATAGAAGGCATGCAAGCCGATATTGCGCGCGGCAGGACCGCTAAGTCTCGGTCGGGGGGTCGCGGCGGGACCGCAACAGGCGGAGGAGGAGTAGCAGCGCGCACGATCTCCACTCTGCACGCGATGCTCGAACATGCCGTACGGCTCGGTCTTCTCGAGGCAAACCCCGCCAGAGGGGTCCGCAAGCTCGCTAGCAATCCGCGTCAACGTCGGCTGAGCACAAGCGAGATAGCGGTGCTAGGTCAGACGATGCGCGAGGCTGGTGCCGCAGGCGAACATCCGACGGGCCTCGCTGCAATCAGGTTCCTGCTACTGACGGGGTTTCGGCGAACGGAATGCCTCAGCCTTCAGCGAAACTGGGTGGCGTACGAAGATCGTTACGTCCGGTTTCCCGATACAAAAAGCGGACCCCAAATTCGCGTGATCGGCGAACCCGCCCTTGGGCTTCTTAAGTGCCAAGTCGGCCCGAAAGGGTCACCGTTCGTGTTTCCTGCGGATTGGGGCGAGGGGCATTTCATCGGAGTAGTACGCGTGCTTGGAAGGGTATGCGCCCGTGCCGATATGGAAGGCGTAACACCGCACGTCCTGCGCCACACCTTTGCAAGTGTAGCCGGTGACCTTGGGTTTTCGGAGCTAACCATCGCCGCCCTACTCGGTCACGCGGCGCGCGGCGTGACCCAACGTTACATTCATATCGACGACGCCCTTCGGATGGCTGCAAATCGCATCGCAGAAGAGATTTCAATGCTACTTGATGGCCAGCGATCCCGCGAGCGGTCCCGCAACGGACGGATTGGCGAGATCAGGAGTGCTGGTGCGATTTAACGCCAAAGAACACTTTGGCAGCATCGTCGAGGACGGTTGGATGCTCCACGCTTCCGTGCAATGCTGAGGACGGAGTTGGACCAAATCTGGTACAGGATGACCAATACGGACGGTATTGACGACCCGACGCTCGCGCTCCTCCTGCTCGGCCTGCACGAGCAGAATCGCGCCTGGAAGACCTTCGATTGGGACACGATGCATCGCCTATATGCGAACGGCATGATCTCGAATCCCGTTGGCAAGGCGAGATCGGTTGTCCTTACCGCGGAGGGCATTACGGCGGCGCGGGACCTGCATGCGAGATTGTTCCGGCAGAACGTGGCGGACTCGGACCGATCGGCTCCTCGCTCCTGCGACTCCGACGATCAGGGCTGACCAGATCGAGGCAAGCTACCTCTGTCAGGCGCGTTTGGCCGACAACGGAGAATCGGCATAGCCGATATTCAGCGCGCGTTCCATCCCTCGGCGATGCTCCAGAAGCCGGCCTTGCGCCCGTGTCGTTCGCGGAGGCTCAGGGTCCATTGCTCGTGCGAAGGGATTTCAGCGTTGCCCGGGATCGCCTCCGCGAGCGCGGCAGCAGCCTTCAGGTCGCGTGCAGCATAAGGATAGTTCTTGAAGCTCGCGCTATCGAGTGCGCCATCCACCAGGCGACGGTATAACAGGCTGGCAGCGGCGGGGTACCGACCGTATAGGGCTTCGGCGGCGGGACGCAGGATGACGTAGTTGCGGCCGTTAAGCTCGTCGTGCCGCGCCCGGATCAGCCGGTCGGTGCGCGCATGATCGGGCCATGCGACCAAGAATGCGAGCGCCGACGTTGCGTCGGCGTGCGCGGCGACATGGGCCAGCGCGGCTTGCTCGGCGTCTTCGTCCTCGAAATCGGGGAGATTGCGCAGCCACGCGCGCAACGCCTCGCGGTCGAGCCAGCGCTCGAAGATTTGCCGGCGCTGCATCTGCGCCGCTGGCTTGTCGCCCAGCCGCTCGAGCGCGCGAAGCCGCAGGTCGGCCAGCTCGCGGCCGTTGTGGCCGATCTCGGTCGGAGCATCTATCCACTCCAGCGCCTCCCGCGCGCGGTCGTGGGCGATCAATCGCTCGGCTACTTTGGCGTTTAGCAGCGCGTTGCGACGACCCTGATCGACCGTGGCAATGTAGGCGTCGACGTCACCGTCGAGGTCGGCGAGCTTGGGCAGAAGCCAGCGGACCTTGTAGTCGTATTTTCTCCGCGTTTCGGATGTCGCCGAGGCTTGCCTTTCGAGCAGCAGGCGTCGCATCGTGGCGCGTCCCTCGGAGCCGAGCGCCCGGGAGGCGGCTTCGGGCAATCCGTCGAACATGCCGTACTCGTCGGCTTCGATCAGTGACAGGATTTCGGCCGCGAGCGCTCGCGGCTCCTGATCCTTCGCCGCTGCCCAGAGCCGGCCCAGGTCGTCGCCGCCCTCGCGAAAGATATCGCCCAGCGTGCCATTGCTGTCGTCCGCCCGCTCGAACAGCGATGGCGCAAGGTGGACGAACTGGCGCATGTGCACGATCGCCAGCGTGGGCGACTGCTCGGCGAGCGGCCCGGCGATTGTCGCGCGCAACCGGTCGAGCTCGCGCGTCAGCGCCCGAAGCTTGTCCCATTCGAGGAAGCTGCGCGAGCGACGGATCGCTTTCAGCCGCACGTCGATCGCATGCGCCAAGGCCGAGGCGTCGTTCTTGGCAGCAAGCGCCATGCGCACAGTGCGCGCGAATACCGGATCGTCTTCGGCTTGCGCGAGGATCAGCGCCGACAACCGCTCGGGCCCGAGCGCCACCAGACCCTCGACGCTGAGTTTGCGGGACGTCACGGAGCTGCGTCGCCGAGGCGCGGCTCGCCTATCCGAGCGCGACAATGATGGACTTGCGGATGTTTGTCCTGCCGATGTCGGCTGGACGCCAGAACCTGGTTGGATTGATCGACTCCAGTCGGGTGGAGGATCGCGATCACGATGGGTCGCCATCTCTGCGTCGATCCGGTTCGGACCGGGGTTGATATGACGGATCCTGGCCCACTGATGCGGGCCCCCGCTTGCTAATGACCCGTGCCCATGCCCATATCAATGCCATGACCGCCGCATCGACTTCCACTCCTTCCAAGCGCGTGCCCCCGCCTGGTACGCGAGGATGGTATCGAGGCGTCAAGCTCGTCGACCGTGGGCCGACTCGGCTTCCACGCGAAGTGATCGAGCGCGCGATCAAGGACGCGATCCGCAAGCATGCCGACGAGATCGCCCGGCTCGGTTGAGCCGATGCGTGATCGCTCGGTTTTCATCAACTGTCCGTTCGACCACGCCTATATTCCCCTCCTGCGCGCCATCTGCTTCACCGTGCGCGCGATTGGCTACGTGCCCCGCTGCGCGCTCGATATGTCCGACTCGGGCGACGTGCGTTTCACGAAAATACTCGACATGCTGAGCGCCTGCGACCGGTCGATCCATGATCTGTCGCGCGTCGAGCCGCATCCCGTGACGAACCTGCCTCGGTTCAACATGCCGCTCGAACTCGGTGCCGACCTGGCGTTGCGCATCAAGGGGCCGCTGCGGCAGCGTCGCAGGCGCACTTTGATCATCGACGCCGAGCCGCATCGCTACGACGCGACCATCTCGGACATCTCGGGCCAAGACATAGAAGCGCACGGCAACAGTCCAACGCGAGTCATCGAGGTCGTCCGAGATTGGCTCAATGCAAACCGGGGCGACGGACCGCCCTTGCCGGGTGGCGCGGCGCTCGCGCTCGACTATGAAACCTGCCTTGTTCTCATGCCAGATATAGCGCACGAACTGCGTCTCGACATCCACCGCCTCTCGCATCGCGACTTCCTTGATCTTGTCGACCTTGCGCTGCCGATGATCGAAGCGGCCCGTCCTGCAATCTCCTGAGTTCACAAGCCTTTGCGCGTCAAACTTGGGCGCGATCTGGACCTACTCCGCGACTTCCGGCTTCGTTTTAACGGGAGTCCTTTGCCGACGCGAAAAACCCCGATCGGTCGCCATAAACTTCGCCAGCATCGGCGCGATCAGCCTCGCGGGTTCGACCGCCTGGCCCGTCTCGCGCGCGAGCGCGTCGGCGTAGGCGGCGAGGTCGCGGTGGACGGCGGCGGGGAGTTCGACCGTGATCCGCACTGGCTTGTCGTCGAGCAGCGGCCCGAGCTTGAGCGCCATCGTCAGTGCTCCGCGTAAGGCGCAAGGATCAGGTCGCGCGTGAGGATCACGCGGACGGGATAGCCCGGGCGAATGGTGATCGTCGGTGGGCGGCCCATCTCGCGATCGACGATCTGGCCGCCGGTGCGCGAAATGCTCTCGGACGCGCCGTCGCGAAGCGCCTGGGTAATGCTGGTCGCGCCGTTGCTCGATCCGCTCTGCGCGCCGACACCCAGGATCGTCGAGACAAGCGCGGCGCGGAGCAGCCCGCCCCAGTGATAGTCGGTGCGGTCCTGTATCCCGGCAAACCCTTGCGCGTCGGCGCCTGGCATGCGGTCGAGCGTGACCGAGCGTCCGTCGGGGAGGATCAGCCGCGTCCAGGCGACGAGCGCGCGCGACTGTCCCGCGGCGATGTCGTTGTCGTAGGTGCCGATCAGGCGCGCGCCTTGCGGGATCAACAGGATGCGGCCGGTCGGGCTGTCGTAGACGCCCTGCGTGACCTGCGCGACGATCTGTCCGGGGAGGTCGGAGCGCAGGCCGGTGATCATCGCGGCGGGAATGACGGTGCCCGCCTCGACGATGTTGGCGTCGGCGGGGGGTTGCGGCACGCCGTCGTTGAGGGTGAGTTTGTCGACGCTGGTGTTGAGGAAGCCCTGTTTGCGCGCAGCTGTGCTCGGAGGTGCCTGCGGCTGGTCGGGCGAGGGCAAAGAGCCAGGCTCCGCAGTCGACGGCGGTGGCAACATGGGGATCGACGACTGCTCGGTGGCGGCAAATGCCTTGGTGGAAAACAGGTCTCCCCGGATCGCAGCCTCGTCCTCCTGCGCGCGCCGCTGCACTGCCGGGTCGGGTGCCGGTGCGGCCGCGGGCACGGCTTGCACGCTCCCCGGCACCGCGCGGTTCTGGGCATCGAGCATCGGGCGCGCGAAGTCGCCGGGCAGCGGCGGGCCGAGTTTCGGGATCGCGCTGTAGTCGCGCGGCAGTCCGGCGAGTCCGTCGGCAGTGGGCTTGTTGCCGGTGTGGTATAGCTCCTGCTCCGGAGGCTTGGCGTCCCTGGTCTCGAGCGCAAGGATCAGCGCGCCGCCGAGGCCGATCGCGCCTAGCGCGCCGACGCCGACCAGCACCTTGCGCGACAGGCGCGTGACCCGCGGCGGCTCAGGGCGCAGCCGCAGGTCGCGCGCGACCTCGTTTTCGGAGCGCGGTTGCTCTTCCTCGTAGTCCTCCATAACCGCATTGCTCATCGCGCGCGCCCGTCGGTGCGGACGATGCGCACGCGCTCTTGCCGCTTGCCGCCGAGGCGCAGCTCGGCGGCAGCGAACAGCCGATCGACGATCATGTGGTGCCCAAGCACGCGGTAGTTGACGAGTTCGGCCGAGCGCCCGTCCCCGGCGACCACGAACAGTGGCGGCATCTCGCCCTGACCGATCCCGGTTGGAAACTCGATGTAGACGTGCGCGCCACGCGCAAGTGGCGATGCACGACGTCGACGAACTGCGGATCGCGCCGCGCCGCCCACACCGCCGCCATATGGCCGACGATCCAGACACCCAGTCCCACCGCCCACAACTGCAGGCCGAGCCCGAGCGCGGCTGCGAGCGTGCCGTTGACGATCGCGAGCGCGCGCGGTGCCCCGGCGAGCAGGATCTGCTCGGTCAAGGCGCGGTGCACGGGGACGCTGAAGCCGGAAACCTCGTCCATCAGGCGAGCACCCCGCCGCCGAAGCTGAAGAAGCTCAGGAAGAAGGACGATGCCGCGAACGCGATACTGAGTCCGAAGACGATCTGGATCAGCTTGCGCGAGCCGCCCGAGGTGTCCCCGAACGCGAGGCTGAGGCCGGTTATGATGATGATGATCACCGCGATGATCTTGGCGACCGGGCCCTCGATCGAGTTCAGGATCGATTGCAGCGGCGCTTCCCACGGCATCGACGATCCCGCCGCGTGCGCGGGGGCCGTGGTGAGTAGGAGCGTCAGGGTGGTCGCGGCACCGAACAGGCGTGCGCGGGCGCAAGTGGGCAGTGTCATGTCATTCTCCTGCGGGGTGGATGGCGTAGTCGCCGCGGGCGTCGAGGCCGGTGACGCGGGCGAGTTCGACGAGGCGGCGCTCGGTGCCGCGTCCGGCGAGCACGGCGATGACTTGGATCGTCTCGGCGATCAGAGCGCGCGGGACGGTGACCACCGCCTCCTGAATCAGGCTCTCGAGCCGCCGCAGCGCGCCGATGGCAGAGCCGGCGTGGATCGTGCCGATGCCGCCGGGGTGGCCCGTGCCCCACGCCTTGATCAGGTCGAGCGCCTCGGCCCCGCGTACCTCGCCGATCGGGATGCGATCGGGGCGCAGCCGCAGCGCAGAACGGACGAGGTCCGACAGCGACGCGACGCCGTCCTTGGTCCTGAGCGCGACCAGATTTGGCGTGAGGCACTGCAGCTCGCGCGTATCCTCGATCAGCACGACGCGGTCCGAAGTCTTCGCCACCTCGGCGAGCAGCGCGTTGGCGAGCGTCGTCTTGCCCGTCGATGTGCCCCCCGCGACGAGGATGTTGGCGCGGTCGCACACTGCGGCGCGCAGCACCTCCGCGTGCGCGGCCGTCATCACCCCCGAGGCGACATAATCCCCGAGCGTGAACACCGCGACCGCGGGCTTGCGGATCGCGAAGCACGGCGCGGCGGCGACCGGCGGCAGCAGGCCCTCGAACCGTTCGCCCGTCTCGGGCAGCTCGGCCGAGACACGCGGGCTTTGTCCGTGCACCTCGGCTCCGACATGGTGCGCGACCAGGCGCACGATGCGCTCGCCGTCGGCGGGCGACAGATTCTGGCCCGTATCCGACAGCCCCGCGCCGAGCCGGTCCACCCACAGGCAACCGTCGGGGTTGAGCATGACCTCGACCACGGCGGGGTCGGCGAGCAGCTCGGCTCTGTTGCAAAAACCGGCGGCGGGTCCGATCTGCGGCGCCTGAAGTGTAAGCGGGGAGCGGGTGTGGGCGATTTCAAATGGCGTCATTTTCGCGGCGATATCATCCTCTGGGCGGTCCGCTGGT
>JAABUQ010009679.1_pt1 | contig 12949 bp, 12 predicted proteins | sample 5560001 | NCBI WGS metagenome assembly JAABUQ01 (sample SAMN10711888, study PRJNA513371) | rock metagenome | isolation source: Antarctica rocks | place: Antarctica: Victoria Land, Finger Mt nord | collected 2015-12-18 | reverse complement strand
GGGCGGGGGTTGTGCTGCGTTCAGACATGGATGAAGCGTTCTGGCGGCAGGTGGGGCAGTTCAAGGTGTCGCCGGGCAAGCTGTCACTGGCCGACTGTTTTGCGCTGGCCCTGGCAGTTCGCACCGGAGGGATGCTCGTCACCAGTGACCATGAGTTTGATCCGGCGGCGGCATTACGTCTGTGCCCCGTCCTCTTCATTCGCTGACAAGTCTCCCAAGCCGGAGCGCTTCGCTGCTGTGCCTCTGCCGATAATTACAACGCCGATAATAACAACGCGGCGGGGCATAACGAGGCTGGTAAGCGGGTATTCTAGACGTAAGGGAAACAAAGCGTGTTTGACTACGACATTGTCATTCTGGGCGGCGGGTCGGCGGGGATTGTGTCCGGCGTCATGGCCGGGGCACTCGGCCTGCGCGTGCTGCTGATTGAAAAGGGCAAAATGGGCGGCGAGTGCCTGAACACAGGCTGCGTGCCCAGCAAAGCCCTGCTGCATGCCGCCAAAGTTGCAAAGACTATCCGCACGGCAGGGGAGATTGGGTTTGCCCCGCACACTGTCACGCGCGAGGACGCGGCGGGCGTCATGCGCCATGTGCGCGCAACAATCACCGCTGTCCAGGACGCCGACGCCACGGAAAAGCTGCTGCGCGACAACGGCGTGGAGATACGGCACGGCAGCGCGCAGTTCACCAATCCACACACGCTGAGGCTGGACGGGCAGGCGGTTTCGGCGGCAAGCTTTATCCTCGCCACCGGGTCGCGTCCCGCCGCCCCCGCCGTGCCTGGTTTGGGCGAAGGCGGGTATCTCACCAACCAGACGGTGTTTGATTTAGAGGCCATTCCTGAGCGCCTGCTGGTGGTGGGCGGCGGGCCGAATGGCGTGGAAGCGGCGCAGGCTTTCTGCCTGCTGGGCAGCCGCGTCACACTGGTGCAGAAGGGCAACCACCTCCTGCCGCGCGATGATGCCGAGATGACCCGCCTGCTGGAAGGCTATTTGCGCGACGACGGCGTGGACGTGCGGCTTGCCACATCGCTGGCTGAAGTGCGGCAGGAGCAAGGCGCGCGCGTGGCTGTCCTGCGGCACGGTGAGGAAACAAGCGAAGTGCGCTTTGACCAAATCTTATTCGGCATTGGCCGCCTGCCCAATGTGGAGGGCCTGGCCCTGGAAGCGGCGGGGGTGGAGTACGACAAAACGCGCGTGCGTGCCGACGATGCTCTGCGCACGACCGCGCCGCACATCTATGCCTGCGGCGACCTGCTGGGCCATGACCAGTTTTCCCACCTCGCCGAGTACGAGGCGAAGATAGTCGTCCGCAACATCGCCTTTCCCGGCAAAGCCAAAGCCGCCTTTCTGCTGCGCCCCTGGACCACCTTCACCGACCCGGAGCTGACCCATATCGGGCAAACCGAAGACGAGCTTCAGGCGCAGGGAATCGCCTATGAAGCCTACCAGCAGCCGTTTGCGCAGAACGACCGCGCCATCACAGACAACGAAACGCGCGGCGCGATCAAGGTGCTGACGCAAGGGCTGTCGGGCAAAATACTCGGTGTGCATATCCTGGGCAGCCGGTCGGGCGAGCTGGCGCAGGAGTGGATCATGGCAATGGAGCACGGGCACTCCATTCGCGCAGTCGCCGATATGATCCATGTCTACCCAACGCTGTCGCTGGCGTGCCAGCATGTCGCCCAGCGCTGGTACGAGCGTAAAGCGCAGGAGCCGCTGGTGCAAAGCGTGCTCAGCGCCTATGTCCACGCCATCCGTCCGCGCGAGCGCGCCCTCGCCTGGGGTGCGCTGGCAGTAGCCGCCGTGGGGCTGGGGATGTGCCTGAGCCACCGGAGCAAGAACAGCAGGAACTAATGGGGAAAGCACGACGATGACCAGCTATTACAACGAGGAAGACCTGGCCCGCTTTGCCGAAATGGGACGCGAGCGCCCTGACCTCATGGAGAAGTTTTTCGGCTATTACCAGGCGACTTTGGAGGAAGGGGCGCTTTCCAAGCGCGAGAAAGCGCTGATTGGCCTGGCCGTCGCGCATGCCATTCCGTGCCCTTATTGCATTGACTCGTTTGCTCAGACGTGTTTGGAGGCAGGCTCCAACCTGGAGCAGATGACTGAAGCAATTCATGTGGCGAGTGGTATCCGAGGCGGAGCCACTCTTATTCATGGCCTTCAGGCCCTGCGCTCCGTGGACAAAGTGAGCATGTGATAAGAAAGAACGTCCCCCAATGACTCCCCTCACCCTGGTCCGCCCCGCCTTTGATGCGGCACTCGCGCGCGCCGACCTGTTTCCCCTCCGTGCGGTTCGCATTGATACGCTGCAAATCAACGTGGGCAAGCGCTGCAACCAAGCCTGCAAACACTGCCATGTAGATGCCGGGCCGCTGCGCACCGAGGAGATGACGCGCGAAACTGCCGAGTTGGTTGTTTCTGCGCTGGCCCGCAGCCCCGGCATTGGGACGCTGGACATCACGGGCGGCGCACCAGAACTCAACGCGAACTTTCGGTACCTCGTGCAGTCGGCGCGCGGGCTGGGACGGCATGTCATAGACCGCTGCAACTTCACCGTGCTGTTTGTCCCAGGCCAGGAAGACACGGCCCAGTTCCTTGCCGACAACCGCGTGGAGATTGTTGCCTCGTTGCCCTACTACATGGCCGACCGCACCGACGCCCAGCGCGGCGGCGGCGTGTTCGTGCAAAGCCTGGATGCCCTACATCTGCTCAACGGCCTCGGCTATGGGCAGCCCGGCTCCGGGCTGGTCTTGAACCTGGTGTATAATCCCACCGGCGCGTTTCTGCCGCCCGCGCAGGCCGCGATTGAGGCCGAGTATCGCGTGGAGCTTGCCAAACGCTATAGGGTCGTGTTCAATCATCTTTTCACCATCACCAACATGCCGATTGCCCGGTTCCGGCACTTTCTGGAGCGCACGGGCAACTATGCCCCTTATCTTGCCAAGCTGTCGGCGGCGTTCAACCCCGATGCCGCCGCGAATGTGATGTGCCGCACACTGGTCAGCGTCGGCTATGACGGCCTGCTCTACGACTGCGATTTCAACCAGATGCTTGACCTGACCGTGGATGCCGCCTGCCCCCAGCACATTCGCGACCTGGACGTGTGCGCCCTGGAACAGCGCCGCATCGCGACCGGCGACCACTGCCTGGGCTGCACCGCCGGGGCAGGCTCGTCCTGCGGGGGCGCGGTTGCGTGACCCATCCCGCCGTTGTTGTCATGGTGAAAGCGCCCACGCCCGGCACGGTCAAGACCCGCCTTTCGCCGCCTCTTTTCCCTGCCGACGCCGCATTGCTGGCCGCCGCCTTTGCCCAGGACACGGTGGCGGGCCTGCGGCAGAATGCCCCCGTGCTCGCTGCCTATGCCCCCGTCGACAAACGCGCCGTTCTGGAATCCCTGCTGCCGCCCGGCCTTTTGTGGACAGCGCAGCGCGGCCAAAACTTAGGCGCGCGCCTGGACGCGGCCCTGGCTGATGCCCACGCGCACGGCTTCGGCCCGCTTCTTGTGGTCGGCACGGACAGCCCAACTTTGCCACCTGCTTTCGCGCTGGATGCTTTTTCCGTTCTGCATACCGGGCAGGCCGATGTGGTGCTTGGCCCGACCGACGACGGCGGCTATTACCTTGTTGGCCTGCGTCAGCCTGCCCCCGGCCTGTTTGACGCGGTCGCCTGGAGCACGCCCCACGCCTATGCCGACACCGCCGCCAACGCCGCGCGCCTGGGCCTGCGCCTCCATGTCCTGCCACCCTGGTACGACATAGACACTGCCGACGACCTGGCCCGCCTGCGCCGCGAGATGGAGGCCGACCCCGCCGCCCGCGTGCGTGCTCCCATGACCGCGCACTGGCTCCGCTGCTTTCCCGAACCCGCCCTTTCTCCACTCTGATTTCGCTTATTTTGGCGGCGCGGCGGGCCGGACATCCACAAACCAGCGCTTCAGCGTTTGGGGTGCAATTCCCGCTTTGTAGCCGGCATACAGCAGGCACATCAGCCCCGATGCCCGCCACAATCCATGTGCCTGCCAGCGCCGGGGCGAGATGGTGACAGCCGCGCGTGCGATGCGAAACCGCCCGCCTCGCTTGATGCGCGCCACCAGTGCGAAGTCCTCAAACAGCGGCCATGGGGGAAAGCCGCCCGCCGCCTCAAATGCCGCCCGCCGCACAAAAATCGCCTGGTCGCCGGTCGCCTCCGACGCGAGCCGCGAGCGCAGGGTAATCAGCCCCGCCAGCCGGTGAAATGCCTTGGGGCACTCTGTGGGAAAGCGCACCCGGAACGCCCCGCCCGCCACCGACAAATCCGCCAGCAGCGCCGCAATCGCCCCTTCGGCATCGGCGGGCAGCAGGCAGTCCGCGTGCAGAAACAGCAGCACATCGCCGCTCGCCGCCTGCGCCCCCGCATTCATCTGCGGCCCGCGCCCGCGCGCCGCCTCCACCAGCCGAACGTGCGAACCGGATTGCGCCCACTCCCGCGTGCCGTCGGCGCTGCCGCCGTCGGCGACTATCACTTCCGCCGATGGCAGGCAACGCTGCACGTTTGCCACCGTGTCCGGCAGGCCTGCCCGTTCATTGAGGGCCGGGATGATCACTGAGATGTTCATGCGCTTTTATTCTACCTGCCTCAAGATTGCCCTGGGCCTGCGCCGACAATGTGAGGCTTGCAAAGGCATTGCCTACTGCCATCTCACTTGTTTCAAGCGCAGACCAACGACGGAACAGTTTCTTCCATCATCGGCACGCGCTTGAAACAAGCTGTCAACGCCTGGGAGACGCCTGTGCAAAGCCTGAAAAGGCCGCCTGCCCCGGTATTAGGGCGGGGGCCTCTTCATGGCTGTTTATACACACTCTTGGCAGTCGTGACCCTGTTCTTGCGTCCAAAGGACGTGGCCGCGTCTCTTGCCGGGGGGTTATGATGCCTCCGGCACAAGCCTAACCTCATAGTTTATTTGCCCTCGGCACAAGCCTCAGCCAATGGCTTTATACCCCCGCACTTGCCAAAACCCATGATGGCCTCTCATTCTGATTTCCCTTCCCTTTTCAGAGAGAAAGAGGCTGGGGGATGGGGTGCATGGGGCAGGGCTGATTTGCGCACTTTTGTGAAAGGCTCTAAGTAACGGGTGCTGCGCAGAGTGCTCGTCCGGCATTGACAGAAACAAGTTCCTGGCTTATACTGAGGGCATGAAGCGTACATACATCTCCAACGGGTTCCGGCTGCTTCTGGCGTGTCTGCTCTGCCTGCCGCCGTGCGCGCGTGCGGAGAGCCGCCCCGCCCTGGCCGCCCCGCCTGCGCCTGTCACCCTGGCCCGTGACCTTCAGGCCCTGCCGTCATCGGCAGTGGAAAAGGGAATTGTGGTGCTGACGGTCTCGCCGGGTTCGGTCACGCCTGTCCCTCCTTCCACTGAGGCTGCCCCCTCGCCCGGCGCGGCGGCACAGAAAGCCCCCGCTCCCGAACCGCCTGTAACAAACCTGGAAAGCATCGTCGCCTACTACGGGCGTGTCCAAACCCGGTTCGGCCATGTCGCTGCGCTTGCGCCGCCGACCATGACGGTGCTCAACACCAGCCCTTCGCTGGCCGTCCTGCCGCTGGGGCAGTTTGCGGGGCAGCATCCTGAAACGTACCTGCTCGGCTCGCTGACCCCGGAACAATTGCGGCAGGTAGGTGGAAGCGGCCTGGCCTATGCAGACATGACGCCCGATCAGCAAAGCCTGATGCACGACCTGCTGCCGGAGCCATTGGAGATTGTGCCGGTCGCGGCGAACACGCCCGGCCTGAACATGGAGCAGGCGGAGCGCGAGGCGAAGGAGGCCGAGTTTGATGCGCAAGTCCAAAAGGTGAGCGGAGACACGCTGTTCAGCGGGCTGCGCCTGCATGCGTACCTGACGGGGGATTTCTTTGTCCACGCCCCCTCCGGGTACGGGATCGGCGATACGCGCGATTTAATAGAAACAACCGGGGCCTTCAAGCTACCCAATAGCGGCTATGGCAACATGGAGGCGCGCGGCAAGTCCACCGCGACGGCTCTGCGCGCCGATGTGCCCAACGCGCCTAAGCCCAGCGACCTGGACTGGACGCGGCCCGCGCTGCGGCACACGGTGTCGCTGCAAAATATCAACACGGTAGACGCGCTGGTGGGGCGGCTGGCGCGAGCCACGGGCCTGGAGCTTTACGCCGACACGCACTACGGCCCGCAGGCATTGCTCGCGGTCGGGGATGTGGGCGCGCCGCAGTCGGCAGGCGATGTGATGCAGGCGCTGGCGTTGTGCGTGTGCGGAACATGGCGGCGAGTCGGGCCGGCGTATGTGCTGACCGATGACGTGCAGGGGCTGGGGGCGCGTCAGCAGTTCCTCAGCGAGACAGGGGAGATTTGGGCCAACCGGCTTTCGCAGGCGGGCAAAGACGCGGGCGCACGGCTGCAAAGCCTGGACTGGCTGCACGCGTTGCCGTTCGTGCCGGGCGACATCGGCGCGCTGTCAGCGGCGCAGATTGACGCGATCCAAAAAGAGGCGGACGGCGGCAATGCGGGCCACCTGCCCTGGAAAGACCTGCCATTCGCACTGCAAACACACCTGCGCGATATTTTCCTGCACTACGGAGACGACTTTCCCGCTGCTTTCAGAGACAAAGAACTGGCAGAGCCGATGAAGGCCATGCGTTCTGCGGCCCAAACAGTCCGGCCCGACTCAGTGGTAGACACGACGCTTAATATCCGCTTGGCTGTGGAGCTGCCCACGACGGGGGCCATGATGCTGTACGGCGACTACAAAGTGCAGTCCCTCAAAGCCGACGACAACAGCGCGGCGAAGGACAATGCCTTGGCCCCGCGCGCCGCCATTACACTGCCGGAGCCGCTGCGAGCAGTTCTGTGCGCCCCCAAGACCCCCGACGAGGCGCGGGCCGTGCTGGCCGCCCTGCCAAAGCTGGGCCTGAACACGCTGTACCTGGACGTGTTTACCGGGGGCCGAACTTACTTTCCAAACACCGCCCTGCCGCCCGCCTCGGACAAAGCATCGGGGGTCTTGCAGGCCGCTTTAGACGCTGCTAGGCCACTGCACATTCCCGTGTATGCCGTCGTGGATACGTTTTGCTGGCGCAAAGACGGCCTGGCAGCGCATCCGCAGCCGTGGCCGCGCGGCTACGCGGAAGACCTGACCATCAGCGGCGAAGCTCCCGACCGGGCTATTCAGCGGCGCGCGAGTGCGGGCAGCCTCAGCGCTCAGTATAACCATCCCCGTTTTGCGCTGGCGAGCGAAGGAAACGAGGGCTGGGCCAGCCCTCTAGACCCTGCCGTGCGCGCGACGCTGCCGCCTCTCGTGGGCGCGCTGGCCGCAACGCCGGGCCTAGCGGGGCTGGTATTTCAAGACGCAGCGCCGCCCGGCTACGCCGAAAACGACATCTACGGTGACCACATCGGGCTGGGCTATACACTCGATAATAGGTTGGCTTACCTGCGCCGGATGCACCAAGACCCCATAGATGTTGCGGGCGGCTACGACTTTGTGAGCGTGTATGTCGGTGGAGAGAACTTCTTTGGGCACTATGCCATCGGCATCCCGACGTTTCCCGGCAACGGCCTTGCCGCATGGAAGTCCTGGCGCGCGCAGGCCGACCAATCCCTGCTTGCGGCGTGCTGGCGTGCGGCCCACGCCGCCGCGCCCACCCTGCCGACCCTGCGCCGCAAGTCGTTGGGCTGGGCGGAGTTTGTGCCGTGGACGGTCCCCGTTCAGGTGGACGCGCCGCGCACGGCGCGCACGGCGGCCTTCGGCCCCGCGCCGACGTCCCGCAGCATTCTCGGGGCTGCCTTTGGCCCTGACGAGCAGGCCCACCCGAATCGCTTCTTAATGGACGTGCAGGACGCGGCGGGCACGCGCGGGGGTGACGGCGGCAAGGCGCACAATCCTCCGGCGGGCGGGATTGTCATTGACCTGGTGAGCGGCGGCCCCCCGGACAGCCTCGCTGGCACGCTGCACCGGCTGGGTGGGTATCTCCAAGCCCCGGCTGAGACGCCAAACAGGGTTCCTGCAATAACTTCTACGGCTGCTCCGCTCCCAAAGGAGTAGGACAACGAAGGAGTAGGACAATCTTTCTTGGCGTGATTGCTTTGTTGTGTTCCGGGCGCGAGTGGGGCAAGTCTGCATGAAAAACAGGTATTCTTGCCAATACCTGTTTTTTGTGCTTAGAGCCGCGCACAGGCGTTCGCGTGTTATAATAGAACATACACGGTTAAGGAGAATGCCATGAAGATAGGCGCGGGGCCGCAGGGAACAGGAATACGACGCGCCCGATTGCGCGGGGCCGGACTGACAATAGCCGCTGTGGGCTTGATTGTCTGCGCGGGGTGTGGGGGCGGCGGAGGCGGCGGCTCGGCTGACACGAACACGATTCACGGGTCGCTGGACACGAGCGATCAAGCCTTTGCGGGCGGCGATTACGTGGACTTTTATGTCACCACGGCGGCTTCGGACGGCACGGCGACGGTGGAAATGGACTCCGACAAAGTGGACTCGCTGGTGCTTGTGGGCGTGGAAGACAGTTCCGGCAACATCCAAACGGTGGCAAGCGATGACAATTCCGCCGGGGGACGCAATGCCAAAGTGACGTTCACGGTGACGCGCGGGTCTTTGTACCACATCGCCGCCACCACAGCGGGCAGCAGCCCGGAAACCGGGTCGTACACGCTTGTGTACTCTGGCGCGCTGGGAACACTTTACTCCGACCCTGCAACCAAAGCGAACTTGCGGCAGATGAAATTGCTAAAGAAGTAGCGCCAAATGCAAATCGCGGGCAGGGTTTCTTGTTCCTGCCCGCTATTCGCACGGGTGTTCGTGTGCTATAATAAGCCATCATGCCTGATGCTTCGCACAAAGTGCAGATTTTAGATGACACCACGGCCAACCAAATCGCCGCCGGGGAAGTGATTGAACGCCCCGCCGCCGCTGTCAAAGAACTGGTAGAAAACGCGCTGGATGCTGGTGCGCGTCAGGTGGTGGTGGAACTGGAAGAAGGCGGCAAGCGACTGCTGCGTGTCACCGATGATGGGACGGGCATGGGGCAGGGCGACGCGGTGCTGGCGTTGCAGCGGCATGCGACCAGCAAAATCCGCACCGCCGATGACTTGTTTCGCATCACGACCATGGGCTTTCGCGGGGAAGCCTTGCCGTCTATCGCGTCGGTTTCGCAGATGACGCTGCTGACCAAAGAAGCCGGGCAGGACGAGGCATCGGGGACGCAGCTGCGCTGCGCGGGCGGCACGCTGGAAGACGTGAGCGAGGTCGGGGCGCGGGTGGGGACGTCCATTACCGTAGAGAACTTATTTTACAATGTCCCGGCGCGGCTGAAGTTTCTCAAGACGGCATCCACCGAGCTAGGGCACATTGTCGATTTGATGCAGCGGTTCGCGCTGGCCCGGCCCGATGTGGCCCTGCGGCTGGTGCAGGGCGGCAGTGAAGTGTTCGCGTCGGGCGGCAGCGGGTCGCTGATGGATGCCTGCGTGCATGTGTTTGGGCGGGACACCGCCCGGCATCTGGTGCCGCTGCAATTTGACGGCGCGGGCCTGCGCATCACGGGCTATATCGGCACGCCCGCCGCGCTAAAGGGGTCGCGGGCGAGCCAGCATACCTATGTCAACAAGCGTTTTGTGCGCAGCAAAGCCATCACGCGCGCTTTGGACGAAGCGTATAAAAGCGTGCAGACATTGCACGGCACGCGCTTTCCCGCCGCTGTTGTGCTGCTGGAAATTGACCCGGCGCATGTGGATGTCAATGTCTCGCCCACCAAGACCGAAGTGCGCTTTACCCGCGAGAGTGACATTTACTCGGCGGTTTACAAGGCGGTGCAGGAGGCATTGCTTGCGGGCGGGTTGGTGCCCACCATTATCCAAAAAGCGACTGTGCGGCCCGAAGAAACGCCCCGCGCGCTGTCGCGGTGGGATGCCGACGCGCCTGCACCGCTGCTGCCCGTGCCGCCGCGCCCGGCTGCGCACACGCACCAGGACACAACGTTGTTTCACGACACTATGCAGGAGCGGGCAAGTGCATCGCGCCCTGCCGATGACGACCCGTTTGACGATGCGGGCAGCTTCGCGGGCGGGTCGGGCATGGGCGCGTCGGCTATGCCAAGCCCGTCGCCTGCGTCAATCCCAGTTTTCAGTGGCACGGAGGCGGCTCCTGCGTTTACAGGCAGCGACTACCGGGGGCAGGATGCCAAACAAGTGCGGGTGCTGGCACAGACGCGCAACCAGTACATTTTGGCGCAGACCGACAATGCCTTGTTATTAATTGATCAGCATATCGCCCACGAGCGCGTTTTGTACGAGAAGCTGCTGGCCGGGGCGGAAGGCGGCGGGGCAGGCGTGCCCACCCAGCGCCTGATGCTGCCGTTTACGCTGCAAACCAGCCGCCGCGAAGCGCTTGTCATTGAAACTCGACTGGCGGACCTCGCCCGCGCAGGCTTTGATTTGGAGCCGTTCGGCGGCGATGCCTTTGTCGTGCGCTCTGTCCCCGCTAGTGTCGCAAGCAGCCATCTCAAGGCGCAGGACGGCCCGGAAGCCACTCTGCGGGCGATTGTGGATGAACTGGTGGAAAAAACTGTTTCCCGGCGACTGCTCCTGCCTGCCGAGGAAGTGTTAATCACTGCTTCGTGCAAGATGGCCGTGAAAGCGGGCGACCCGCTGTCGTTTGAGGAGATGGATGCTCTCGTCGCAGACCTGTTCCGCTCGGACAATCCGTACACCTGTCCCCACGGTCGCCCCATTATCGTGGAGCTGCCCAACACGGATTTGGACCGTAAGTTCGGTAGATAGCATTCCAGCAAAGGCATAAACTCTTGCCCTCCGGCAAAATCCATGACCGCCTGACAGTGGTGACGGCAATGGCGGCTGTGCCTTGCTGGTGGCTGCTTGTGCCCGCCCATGACCCGCGAGACGCTGCCGCCCTGGCTGCCGCACTGGGAGCGTATGTGTTTTCCGGCTTCTGGCTGTCGGATGATTTGGATACCAACTCGGTGTCGTACAAGCGCTGGGGGCCTTTGCGTTATCTGTGGTGGCCCTATCAGAAGCTGGTGCCGCATCGGTCGTGGGTGTCGCACGGCATTGGGGTAGGACCCATCGTGCGCGTCGCGTACTTTTTGCTGATGCTGTGGCTGCTGGTGCGTACCGGGGCCTGGCTGCTTATCAAAGCAGGCATTCCCATTAACCGGCAGGCCTTGCTGCTTGGCGCATGGCAGCATACGTGGGCTTGGAGCGTCGCGCATCCGTCATGGGCGCTCTGGGCCATTATCGGGTTGATCTTGGGCGGCGTGACTCACTCCGTTGCAGACACAGTGGTCAGTGGAGCCAAGCGTTTGTGGTAATGCCCTTGCGCCAGTGCCGGATGTTTTAACAGGAAGGCAAACGGGTAGAAGAACGATATACCCAACCCAAAAATTGCCTCTTTATGCGGGTTTTACCATCTTTCGGCCCCGCACCAGCGTAGCCAGGATACTTTTACTTTAAATGCCGAACAAACTGCGCGGCGTCCTGCTGGACGTCGATGGAACCTTGGTAGACAGCAACGACCTGCACGCCCAGGCCTGGGTGGATGCCCTTGCCGAAGTAGATATTCATGTGCCGTTTGAGGCCGTGCGCCATGCCATTGGCATGGGTGGGGACAAATTGCTGCCGCAGGTCGCTCATATTGAGAAAGACAGCCCGCAAGGCGAACAGGCGAGCAAGCGGCGCGGAGAGATATTCAAGGCTAAGTACCTAACCCAAGTAAAAGCGTTTCCTCAAACACGCGATCTTTTGCAGCGCATGAAGGACAAGGGCTTGACCCTAGTAGTTGCCTCATCAAGCGAGAAAGACGAAGTGGACGCTTTGCTTAAGATTGCCGGCGTGGAACACTTGATTGATGCTATGTCCACATCCCAAGATGTTGAAAGCTCCAAGCCTGCCCCGCAGCCAATTGAAGTTGCATTAAAGAAAGCCAATTTGCAGCCGGGCGAAGCGCTGATGGTAGGCGACACGCCGTACGACATTGAATCGGCAGCCAACGCGCACGTCCAAACAATCGCTCTGCGCAGCGGCGGATGGAGCGACGCCGATTTAGCAAAAGCCGTCGCAGTCTATGCCGACCCTGCTGATCTTTTAGCACAGTTCGCACAGTCGCCGCTTCACATGTCCAATGTCTGATACTTCCGTCCCGCAGGCCACTTTGAGGAGCCTTAGAAAGATGCACCATGTCCGCCGCTGCATTTGTTTCGCTTTCCGCTATTACCCCATTGCCGGGAAAGCTCTGTGAGCAGTATATCCGGTGCGGCAAAGCGGGCTGCCGCTGCCAGGAAGGGGAGCGCCATGGGCCGTACTACTACCGAATATGGCGCGAGGGCAGCCGGGTGCAGAAAGTGTACGTTAAGCGCGAAGAACTAGAGGCTGTACAGGCAGCCTGCGACAGCTACAAAGATTACCTAGCTGTTCTTCGGACAATGAAAGCATCTCGCATGCGGGTGACACGGTGCATCTCCGGCGAGTGCCGACGTGCGCAGAGCTTGTTCCGGTAAGCCTATGAGTGCGTAGCGTTTACCCACACGAGGCTTCGGGTATAAATCATTAAATTTACAGGCGTAATCAAGCAGACATGTGTATGCTTAATAAAGCATATGTCTGCCCAATAATGGCGGAAAGCAGGCGGTGTGGCGGAAGAATTTGATGTTGTCTGCTTGTCTCACCTGCGCTGGGACTTTGTATTTCAGCGTCCTCAGCAGTTGATGACACGGTGCGCGCGAGAGCGGCGCGTCTTTTTTGTGGAAGAACCCGTTGTTGAGGGCGAGCAAGCACGCCTTGATTTGCGCTGTTCGCCTCAGGGCGTACAAATTGCCGTGCCTTTTCTGCCGGCCGGGCTGAGTGAGGAAGAAGCAAGGACGCAGCAAAAAAGCCTGCTAACGGATTTATTTGCGCAGCAGGACATCAAAAAGTA
>JAABUQ010009678.1_pt1 | contig 12951 bp, 12 predicted proteins | sample 5560001 | NCBI WGS metagenome assembly JAABUQ01 (sample SAMN10711888, study PRJNA513371) | rock metagenome | isolation source: Antarctica rocks | place: Antarctica: Victoria Land, Finger Mt nord | collected 2015-12-18 | reverse complement strand
CATGAGGGCGGGCAAGTGCTCGTCGATTTCAACAATCTGTTGAAACTCGTCCAGAATCAGGACGACACGGCGCTGCCGCTCGCGCGCGACGATCTGCGGTAGTTCGAGTAGCTTCTCCAGCAGGTCTTCGGCTTCTCCGCGTTGGTCCGAGACGGCCAGCTCGACATCCCATGTGCCGTTCGGATTGACGGTCAACTTCGGCCGGACGGGTAAGGTGGTGAAGATTTCGCCCGCTCGATGCTTGAGCCTTTCGAACGGCGCGACGACGGTGTTGTAGAGAGCCGTGGCTAACTCGTTGGCCAGGTCATTCAGGGTCGCGGCTTTGAAGAGATCGACATAGCTGACGAGCGCTCCTTCCGCGCTAAGCCGCTCGCGCGCCTTCAAGACCAGCGACGTCTTGCCGTACCGCCTGGGGGAAATGACAACGACATTCTGGCCGCTGAGAGCATCACCCACTAGATCGGCGAGTTCACGCTCTCGATCGGTAAAGAAGGACCCACTAACGATCTCACCGTAGCGGAAAGGATTCTCCACGCTGCCGTTACGTAGTCTACGTTACGGCAACGCCGTAATGCCACATCCGTAAACCGCGCGGCCGGTCGAGTCGCGTGGGTGCGCCGCGGGATCACATCGAGCGTACCCTGCAATGAAGACCACCGCTGTCCGAAATATGTCGTTGGCGCGTCTGGAAGCAGCGACTCTTGGTGTCCCAAGCAGGCCGCCTGCGACGACCGAGCTTCGCCGTGCTCATCATTTAGGGGGCACTGGAACCAGCCGTCTTACCGAAGTGGCCTGCCCCCGACACGCAGGTCTAGCGGAATGGCCAGGCGTCCGGCACGACGGGGAGCACAACGTCGGCTGGATGCTCGGTAGCAAATTCGCGCACGTGCTCTTCGACGATGTCGACCAGGTTGGCTTCGGACACGTACAGCTCGATCGGCCACTCGCCGCCCGGCAGCGGCCAGCCGAGATGCCGCGCGGCACTGCTGCCGGCTCAGGCCGAACGAAGCGGCCCGCTCAACGTGCTACTCGCCAATCCAGCGGTCGGGGCGATCGCCGTCGGGGCGAGTGGTCCCTTCGCTGTGCCCGGCCTGTTAGGGCTGAAGGTTCTCCAGGTCTTCCAGGAGGCTGAGGTGCGCTGGCGTCCAGCCGAGCGTCTCTTGGGTGTGGGTGCTGGAGGATGGCTGGTCGGCCGCGAAGATGGGACCGAAGGGGCCGTAGGTCTCCTCTGCCACCGACTCGACCGGGAGTCCGAGCCGGCGTCCGATGGCCGCGGCGATGTCCCGCACCGCGTCACCCTCGTCGGCCACGGCGTGCCAGGACGTCCCGGCCGGCGCCTGCTCCAGGGCCAGCCGGAACAGGACCGCTCCGTCAAGGGCGTGCACGGCTGGCCATCGCTGGGAGCCGTCGCCGGGGTAACCCGACATCCCGGTGCGGCGCGCGATGTCGGTCAGCAGGCCAGCGAACCCGCCCTTGCCCTAGTTGTGGACCGTGCGCGGCATGCGCACGGCGGCGGTGCGGACCCCGCGTGAGGCCAGCTCGAGCATCGCCATCACCGCGTGACGAACGGGCGGTCGCTGCCGATGAGCTCCTCACCCAAGGCTGCGAGGGCGGCACTCTCCTCCGCCATCCCCTGCGCGACGGAGTCGGCGCTGCTGTAATCCCTGCTAAAGGCGAGCTGGATCACCCCGTCGGCCTGGGCGGCGCCGGCGCGCAGGACGTCCAGGTCGCCCAAGGCTCCCCGCAACGGCTGGGCACCGGCTGCCTGGGCGGGTCTTGAGCGCGCGTCCAGCGCGATGGGTCCGCTGAACCGCGAACTCGGCCCCCGCCTGAAAGCGGCCGTGGCCGCCAGCATCGAGCTCCAAGAACGTGACGCCCTCAAGAGCGTCGGTCTCGCCGCCGCCATGACCACCGCCCTCCTCGCCCGGGGTGTGCCCGACCCGACCGCGCACCTCGCGGGCGAGCTAGGCGTCCTCGCCTTCAAACGGGGCTACGCCGAGTGGTCCGAAGGCAACCGTGACGCCGAGGACGACTTGGCGCAGCACGCCCTGGCGGCCCTAGATGCTCTGCGGGCGGCCAGCGCATCACTGCGCTGACCCGTCGACCTCGCTCGAGTGAGACAGCCCTTCCTGCCATCCAGGTCAGGCCTGCATCCACTGCCGCCTTCAAGCGCGACCGGCAACAGGTCGACCGTTTCGTCCGTCAGCGCCGCCCTGGCCCGTCCAGAGACGGCCCAAACAGCGCCCAGCACTACGTCGGCTACTCGGACGACATCGCGCGGCGGACCGAAACCATCGCAAAGGGCACGGCTCACCACTACTGGCAGCCGCACTTATGGTCGGGATTGATTTTCGCGTGGTGCACACCTGGCCGGGCACGGATCGACACTTCGAGCGCAAACTCCACAACCGGCACGGGTCCAGGCTGTGTCCCGAGCCCGAGTGCGTCTCCGAGCGAGGGCGTCGACGATTTCGGCTCCGCCTCATTCTGGCCGATTAGCGAATTGGCGCTAGTCGCAGTCTTCACGTAGTAGTCAATCCTCGCCAAGGCTCAACCTTGCTAACGGCTACGCTGCCGGCACTCACTACAGACCGTCGCGTCGTGCACCGCCGCGGCGAACATCGCGCGGATACCGTAGGTATTCAACATGTTACTCCAGCCCGCTCACGATCGACCGGATCGAAAAGGTGGCGCCGCAAACGATGGTGTCGGCCGCGCCGTAGTACAGGGTCACTTGATCGCCGTTGACGATGGCGCGCCACTGGCAAACACAACATTCCCATAGAAGCCACCTCGCTCATACTCCGCAAGTGGCTTGCATGATGGGCACCCGCGATCTTCCCAACACCCTGGCCGGGTTGTCGGCATCCAGCAGCCAGCGTGGTGAAATAGGCACGTCCCTGATACCGAAACCTACGTGGATCGCCCGACTCGAGTGCGGCGTCATCGGTGCGTACCTCGAGACGGTTGATACCATCAACGGCCGACGGATCAAGAACGATCGCGCTAACCAGGTCATCGCGAGGCGGAAGAGCCTCGGCGATTCTGAGCTCGAGCCACGCTTTGTCGTGGTAGGTGAACGCGCCCGGATTCAACACGCAAATGACGCGCAGACCTGGCCGGCTTGGTGCAACGTCGCCAGGGCCAAGCAGAGGATTGCTCGCCGACCTGTCTGCTAAATCGCGCATCACGACCACCGCCCGGCTAGCCCTTCACGGCCGAACCGAGCTCGGACTGGATGAACTGGCGCTGGAAAATCAGAAAGAGGACGATGACCGGCACGGCCAGAACGGTGGCGCCGGCGAGGATGGAGCCGAAAGGATTGGCCGCGCGCGAGGCAACTGTGGAGATGTAGTTGGCGAGCGCGACGGCGAGTGGCTCCAACTCGAGCCGCTTGGTGATCAGAAAGGGCCACAGGAATTCATTCCATGGGCCGATAAACGTGAGCAACATGGCCGTCAGGATGACCGGCCGCGTGATTGGCACCACGACTCGCGTCAAAATGGCGACTTCTGAGGCGCCATCGATGCGCGCGGCTTCGAACAGGTCCCTGGGGATCTGGGTGAAGAACTGGCGAAAAATGAACACCGCCGTGGTGTTGATCGCGAATGGCAGGATCATGCCGATGTGCGTGTCCGCGAGACCAAGGTCGCGCGCGATCACCACGTACAGCGGAATCATCAGCAACTGGAAGGGAACGATCAGGAGCAGGAGCATGGTGTAAAAGATCGCCTGCCGACCACGAAACTCCAGCTGACCCAACGCGTAGCCGGCGAGCAGGCCAAACACCAGCGTGCACGCCAGTACGCCACCGGTGAAAATACCCGAGTTGAGCAGTGTGCGCGGCAGATCAATGGACTGGTGGATTGCCACAAGGTTGTCTAGCGTCAGGTTGGCGGGGTTCGGGAACGCCCCCGAGAGGTCCGTATTGGGCTCTCGTTGGAGAGCGCCGACAACCATGTAATAGAAGGGGAAAAGGAAAATGAAGGCGCCGATCAGGAGCGCCACAAACTGCACGTAGCGGCCGATCGAAGGGCGCCGCCGGCGCCCGGCCCCGACACGGATTGATGCCAGGTCCATTCGTTCGGATGTTGCTGTCGCCATCGTCTAGTCTCTCTCCTCGAACACCAACCGGTTGATGGCCGAGAGTGCCATGACGGCGATGGTCAGCAGGACGCCGATTGCCGCTGCGTAGCCCGGTCGATTCTGCTCGATGCCCGACTGGTACATGAGCAGAACCGGCGAGATCGACTGACCGTCTGGACCGCCGCCTCCCGTCAGCAAATAGGGCTCGCTGAAGAAGTTGGCGCCGACGATGGTGGCGACCACCACCACTAGGGTAGTCGCCGACCGCACGCCGGGCACCGTCACGACAAAGAACGTGCGGAGGCGGCCGGCCCCGTCAACCTTGGCCGCTTCGTAGAGTGGGACGGGAATATTTTGCAGGGCGGCCAGATACAGGAGGACGTAAAAACCCAGTTGCTTCCAGGTGACGTAGAAGGCAATGATCGGCATGGCCCAAGAGCCGTTCACCAGCCACGGCGGAGTCGGGGCTAGATTGCCCAACACTTTGTTGATGATGCCGGTGCCGCTGAACAACCAGAGCCAGATGCTGATTACGGCGACACTCGCGGTGACGTAGGGGATGTAGTAGGCAGTCCGGAAGAACGCTCGAATCGGTAGGGCGCCATTCAGCGCCGTCGCGAGCACCAGGGCCAGGACAACAGTCAGCGGCACATTGATGGCGACGAACTCCACGACATCCCGCATCGCCAGGTGAAACAGGGGATCGCCAAGCACCTGGGCGTAGTTCTGGAGCCCAACAAAGGGACGGTCCACGACTGCGCCCGGGCTGGCGAAGAAGTAGTCGAAGAACGACATGTAGACCGCGAAGAGCACCGGATACGCATAGATCGCCAACACCCAGATGACGTATGGCGCGACAAACAGGTACCCAATCGGATGTGCCCCGAACCAGGCCAGGAATCGATTCCCTGGATCGAAGGGTGGGGGCGGAGTCCGAGCAGCGACAGCCATCGTCAGCTCACTTCGCTCACTGGCTGACGAGCTTCTTGATCTGGTCGGCGGCTGCCGGGAATGCCTCCTCTACTGTCTGCGTTCCGGAGATGACGGACTTGGAGTATGCGTCGCGGAACGTTTGCCACATCTGGACGGAGTTCGGCACATTTGGCACTTCGACGCTGCGACTCGCCTGGTCGGCGAACACCGTGTAGGTCGGGTGGGCCGAAAAATAGTCCGGATACGCCGCTTGCAGATTGGTCCGCATGGGCATCTGACCGGAAATGGTCAACAACGCGCCATCGTTGTCCTGGTTGGTCGCAAACTTGAGAAACTCCCACGCCGTCCCGCGGTTCTTGCAGCTGGAGTACATCCCAATCGACTTTTCGTCAGAAAACGTGTGGATGCTGCTGGCAGGCATGCCCTCCCTGGTTGGCACGGGCACCACGCCCCAGTTCAGTTTCGCGCCGTAGACCGCGATCGCCCACGGACCGGCAATTGCCATGCCCGCCTGGCCGCTCACGAATGCGTCGCCGGTTGCCTGCTCTTTGGGCGACAGTCCCTGCGCGTACATCTGCCTCCAGAAGTTTGCGACCGCGAGTCCATCCGCGTCGGCGAACTGGGGTTGCCCTTTGTCCACCAGGAGTTTGCCATTCGTCTGCGCGACGAACAGCGGATAGAAGTCGAACCAGGGTTGATAGAACTCAGACGTAGGAGAAGGCCAGATCGCGGCGGTGACGCCGCCTTTGCTCACCAGAGCCGCCGACGTGGTCAAGAACTCGGCGTACGTCTTGAGCGGTGGATCGGTGGCGTTGAGGCCAGCCTTTTGGAAGATGTCCTTGTTGTAGAAGATCATGACCGGATTGGTCTTCCACGGCATCTGGTAGTACTTGCCGTCGGGTGACTTGTACTGACTGGCGCGGTCACCTGAGCGACCTTCAATCGCAGTGACTCCATCCGGGAAGTCGCTGAGCGAGACCAGGCCGACTTGCTTCTGGAATTGAGGCACCGCAGCCGGCGCTGTATTGAAAATCAAACACGGGGTGGTACCAGCAGTGATACCCGCACCGATGACCTCTTCCGAGCTCTTGCCGGCCGGGATCTGGTCGGCCGAGACCTGCTGATCCGCGTGCGCCTTGTTCCAGGCGTCCACCGCCGCCTTGCCCCAGGTGATCTCTTCGGCGTTGTTCGAATACCAGATGGTGATAGGACCATTGGCAGTCGCCGCCTGGGTTGCGTTGCCGCTCGTACTTCCGCCACCACACGCGGCCAGCACCAGGCCCAGACTGACGACGGCGCCGGCCCACACTGCCCGAGTTCCGAAAGCCAGGCTAGACATGCAAGGGTCCCTTCCCGCTGGTGCTGCGCGATCCTGACCGAGCCGCATCGCTGGTCAGTCGCAGCACGTCCGATTAAGCCTGGCGGCCCCACTGCAGCCTGTCATGATTTTCTGTCATCCTGGGGGCGGCTCATGCCGCCCGCATGGGTCAACCGTCAGCGAATCGCGGCACTTTCGTCACACGTTTGGCAGGCGTCTCGAACAACTTGCGTGTCGTCGGAACTATCGACGTTTCTGGTAAACGAGTTGGCCAGGACAAGCAGCGCATCGCCGACTGGCCGCTCGCCGGTCGCATCCGATGGGATGTTGACCACGCGTGCGCCTCGCGTCAGGGTTGTCGACCCGCCACCATCGAGGTTGAGCGCCTCCGATGCTCCAAGTGCGCGGAGCACCGACGCCGACTCCGTGAACGACAGTCCCATACTGTGGCCCGGTTCATGGCCGTCCACGGCCACTAGGAGCAGGTCACCGCGCGCAGTTACTCCCGCCAGGGTGCGCGGGTTGCGTCGGACGCCGAATCGCCAGTAAAAGCGCCCGGTCTCCGCGTAGCAAAAGCCTTCTGCACAGGCATCGATCGCGGGGTCGCCATGACTGAGCAACCTCGGCCCACCGTTGACGGCGCCCAGGCCGGATTCCAGGTCCAGACGGTCCTCGCCAGCAGTTACCACCTCGCGGTAGCGCAGCCGCGTGCCTGGCTGGGCATGCGCGGCCAGCCAGTCAGCCGATGTGCCCGTCCCGGCCAGGACCATCCCTGTAGTCGGTATGCTGCCGCCCCGCAGCCGGAGGGCTGACACCCGACCGCGCGCGTCCAGAACAGCTTCCTGACCGGGGCCCGCGGGCGTACTGGCTCCGAAGGCTGCCTTATAGCCGATCAGCTCGTCCGGATCGGTACACGTGAAGTCGTGCTTGGGCGCTTCGGTCGGACGTGCGCCCGGACGACCGCAGGCGCGGATCAGCCCGGGCACGCGGTCGAGTCCATCCACCACGTGGTGCGCTCCATCTGCTGCGGCGACACGCAAGTCCGTGCGCACACCCGACAGGACGCTCGCCAGCCTGTCGCCTCTGTCTCGGTGCGGCTCCAGGAACAAGGCGGTGCGTCCGTTGACCGCTTCCGCCACCAGCGTGCCATCCACAATAGAGATGCCAGCCGGATCGCCGGGCGTGCCGTCATTCGGACCTACTACGAAGTACCCGCCGTTCGTCGCCGCCAGCGCGCCGGATCGCGCCGCGATGTGGCTGACTGTGTCCTTGCCAGCCGAGATCGTGCTGCCCGCGAGAACGTTTTTCAACGTGCCCGTGAAGCGCGAGCGATCGATCCGCAGGACATCCACCGCCCATGGACCCGTGGTCGCATCGCCATCCTCACCCGTGAAGTCGACACTGGTGCCGGAGAAGCCCAGGGCGACGACCTTGCGTTGTTCGTCCACCGCCGCGGATTGGCTGGCAAACGCGCCTACACGCACCGCGTAACCGAGCGCACCGCTCAGCGGATCGTCCGGCGCACGCTGGGTCACGGCGACGACGTGGGCGGGGTGGCCTGCCAGATCCAGTCTGGCGGCGTCCGCGTTCGCGGCGGGTAGCGAATCCTCCCAGGCGCCAGTCACCGTCCAGACATCGCCCGGATCGGCCGCGCCACGGGTGATCTGCGTCAGGGTCACACCGGGCGCGAGCTGCTCAGTTGAACGTTGCTCGGTCAAATCGGCCGGTCCGAGCGGGAGGCCGTTGCGCTCGCCTGGCGTGGCCGCATTGGCGAGCGGGACAAGCAGGAGTGTCGAGGCGACGAGCGCCGCCAGGACCACGACCAGTCGTTCGCGAACTCGTGAAACGTGCATGAATCCTCCACCAGGCGTGTTGCGGCCCCCACAGACGCGCTGCGTTCCAGCCTACCCCGGCGGCGCGTGAACCGAATGTAATCGCGTCGTAAACGAATAGGCCGCGAGGCAGGGGTTGACAGCGCCGATCCGGTCGTATTGTACCCACAAAATAATTAGCCACAGAGGAAACGCCCGCGGCGCCAACCGTAATCCGCGCACCTACCGGCTTGCGCCGTCCAGCTCGCAGCAAGTGGCTTTCCACCGCCTGGCGCTCACCCTTCTCGGCCTCGACGTAGCCAGCCTGGCTGGCCACCGGCGCATTACACGCCCCGCGCCGCCTAGCGCGGACCACCTCCAGAAGAGGAGATCGGTCAAGCATCATGACCTACGTACTCTGGATCGTTCAGGCACTCCTTGCGGTCGTCTTTGTCTTTGCCGGCGGCTCCAAGCTCGTCGCGCCCATCGACGTGCTTACCAGCTTCGTTCCACTGCCGGGTCTGGTCATCGGGTGCAGCCGTTAAGGTAGGCCACAGCGTCAGGCGCTGACGGTTAGCTGCTCGGACGTCCCCTCCAACGGAAATGGCTGGTTCTTCCGGCTGCTCTACGAGCTGGAATCGTGAGAAGCGCGCAGTTAGCCAGCAGTTCTCCCCACGGCGATGCGCATACGTAACGCCGTTGGAAGCCTCGTGAGTGCAGCCCTGGCGGCCATGCTCTAGGGCCGCGGCCGAAACCCACTGTCATCACCACGATGGCGGCCGCGTCCCTAGGCAAGTCTGTTGCACTCCCGCTGGATAATCAGGCCGGCGGGCTAGTGGCCGACAGGTCGTCAAGGGTCGCCGCAAGCTCGGCGGGCATCGACAGCATGGGCCAGTGGCCGGTGTTGAGCTCGCGATACTCCCAGTCGTCCCCCGCGCACGCGCTGAAGTAGGGCTCGCCAGCCGCTAGGCTGGCCCGTACGACCTGCATAAGGCGTTGTCCGTCCTCGCACAGGATCATCACCCGTCGGTAGCTCGGCGGCCCGGAACGAGTCAGCCGCAGAGGCTGGGTGTACGTGCCGAACGGGTGGGCCACGGCTTTGCGCCGCATCAGCGCGAGCTCCGGCTCGCCGAGGCCAGTCAGGCTGGCACTCCTGGCCAACTCGTCGAGGGGCGGGAAGGGCCACCGCCAGTGATCGCCAGACTCGTCGACCGTGCGCCGCGTCTGCGTCTGGGCGTCGGGCGGTGACATGCCAAGCAAGGTCTGGCCGTCACCCAGCGGCGCGGAATCGCAAAACACCAGGGTGCCGATTCGCTCGGCGATGCGATCTGCCACACCCGTCACGACGATCCCGGCGTAGCTGTGCCCCACAAGGATCACGTCTGACAGGTCTTCGAATTCGATCAGCTTCACCACGTCGGTGATGTGGGTATCGAGGTCCACCTCAGGTCGGGCGAGATGGACGCGGTCGCCGAGGCCGGTCAGGGTCGCCGGATAGATGTTGTGATCGTGGAGGTGTCCGAGCCGCCGAGTCACGGGCTGCCAGATCCAGGCGCCAACCCACGCGCCGCCGACGAGTACATACGTAGCCATGTGTCTACCCTAAAGCCGGCTACCTGACAAGTCCTGTCAGGTACGCTACACCTGTGCGCGCCTCCCGCCTGGTCTCCGCACTGCTGTTGCTGCAGGCTCGCGGACGGCTGACCGCCGCCCAGTTAGCCAGCGAGCTCGAAGTCTCCGAACGCACCGTTTACCGTGACCTGGCCGACCTGGGCGCTTCAGGCGTGCCCGTATACGGTGAACGCGGCGCAGGTGGCGGTTACCAGCTGGTTGATGGGTATCGCACGCAGCTGACCGGCATGACGAGCGAGCAGGCGAGCACGTTACTGCTGGCTGGTGCGCCCGGGCCGGCCGAGGAGCTAGGCCTGGGAAGTTTGCTCGCGGCCACGCGCCTCAAGCTGCTGGCGGCTGTACCACCCGGTCTTCGGAGTACGGCAACCCGCGCCGAAGAACGCTTTCTGCTCGATCCTTCCGGCTGGTCGCATCAGCGACCGCGCGATCAGCGACAGCTGCGCAATGTGGCGCGCGCCGTGTGGCAGGACCGTCAACTGGAGTTGACGCATCAGCGGGGTAGCGACAGCCCACCAGTGACGCGGGTGATGCACCCGCTCAGTCTGGTGCACAAGACCGGCACCTGGTATCTCATCGCCGTCCACGATGGCCGGCCGCTTGTGTTTCGCATGGACCGTGTTCGCGAGGCTCGTGTACTCGATGCGCCTGCTCAACGACTGGCTGACTTTCAGCTGGCGGCGTTCTGGTCCAATTGGGAATCGGACTATGAGAAACAGCTGCCGACCTTTGTGGTTACGGTACGCCTGGGTCCACGCGCGCAACGGTATCGGGATGTGCTTGGCGCCGCCGCGCCGCGCGCCGTCACCGACGAAACCCGCGAGTCCAACAATTGGGTGCGCCAAAAGCTGTTATTCGATCGACCCGAGGTTGCGCTGGCCGCGCTGCTCGCATTGTCACCCGAGGTCGTGGTTATCGACCCGCCCGACCTCCGCCAGGCCCTGGTCGACGCCGCGTTTGCCGCCGCCGCGCTCAACTCCGACTCTACCCAGACTTGCCTCTAGGCCGCCATCAATGCGGTGCACGCGGGACGCGCGACAAGGGAGCGCGGGTTTCGCTGCCTCGTAGTCGACCTCGATCCTCAAGCGCTGACCACGATGCCGAGCTTGAGCAACTCGCCTCGGATGCGCTCAGTTCCCCACAGGTGATTGTCACGCGAGGAGGCACGGCAGCGGTGGCAGGCGCTGCAATGATCCCCTAACCGGGTGGAAAGCACCCGAACCCCCATCCCGGCAGGCTAACCGTAACCACTTGGAAGGCCGCTTGGTCCACGCTGATTCCCGCAGTCTCACGTCGACCACATTCCAACGCCGCTGTCACTACTCCGCGTCGTGCTCAGCCGCGCGGCGCATCAGCGGAGGGAATGAAGCGATAACCCGTGCCCCAGTCCGTCTGAATGTAGCGAGGGTGCTCCTCGTCGTCGACCAGTTCTTGTCTGAGGCGGCGAATGACGACTTTGAGGTAATGCACGTCGTGCACGTACGCCGGGCCCCACGCGCGTTCCATGAGGGTCCGGTGCGGAACCACTGTCCCGGCATGGCGCACCAGTTCCTCGAGCAGGCGATACTCGGTGGATGTGAGCGACAGGCGTTCACCTCGCAGCCGCACCTCGTGCGCGGCGGGATCCAAGAACAGATCGCCATTCGCAATCGGGGACGGGACACCTGGCGGCCGGGGATCAGTCGCTCGGCGAAGGAGCGCCCGAATGCGCGCGAAGAGTTCATCGGGCTCGTACGGCTTGGTCACATAGTCGTCGGCGCCGATGTCCAGCGCGCGCACCTTGTCCGCCATCGAGCGACGCACGCTGAGCATCAGAATGGGCACATTCGACACCTCGCGGATGCGCCGACAGACCTCGAACCCATCCCACGGAGGTAGTTCCACATCAAGCAAGACGATGTCCGGCAGCTGCTCGTCAAATGCTGCCAGAGCGAGGTCGCCGGCCGCGACGATCGTGACGTCGCAGTCCGCCCACTCCATGCGCGCGCCAAACGCCACCACTTCGGCCACGTCCGCCGCGTCATCGGCAATGAGCATGCTGAGTGTCACCGTGCATCGCCCTCCGCCACGCATGGCAACGCCCTGGTGGATGTGGCGGGGTGCCCGGGGTCTCGGCTGGGGGCGCTTGCGGTTGCCATGATGTGCATGCAGGATCTCCAAACAGGCGGTCGTCTCTATGGTGGGCGCAGAGGCAGCCGAGCCGTCAACGTCCAAGCGGACAGTCGTAAATGCCCCCAGCATTGGCGCGACCTGTCCATGCGGGCCGGTGTGAGCTCTGAGACGTGCCGTCATGACGGCGGTCTCGGCTGCTGAGCGTGGGGTGGGCTGGCGGAATGGCGTCGGGACTTTGTGCAAGTGGCCAAATGGGCAGGCATACCTGTCCAAAAGGGCAATCCGTGGCGGACGGCAACTGTTCGAACAGCCATGGGCGAGCGCGTCACCCGAGTCTTACGCTGAACGTGGATCGTGCCGTCCGTTGTCGGGTGGCACACCGGACACCCCCGCAAAGGAGAAGGCGATATGCGCCTCACGCAAACCTCTCGACAATTCCTCCCGGGCTTTTCGCCAGGAAACATCGCCTGCCTGGGGATTGCCAGTGTAGCGCTGACTCTGGTCATAACGACCTTAGTGTCGCCGTCTGTGCCGGTCGGCGCATCCGACCACATCGATTCGCCAACGGTTGCCCAGGACCGTGGCGCGGACCTCGACGACACCTACGCGTTCCTCGATCCGAATGACAACTCGAAGGTTGTCCTGATCATGAGCACCCAGGGCTTCATCGTCCCTGGCGAGCATTTCGGTATGGCGATTTTCGACCACAACATCCGTTACCGGTTCGAAATCGAAAACACCGGCGATGCGCGCCCTGACCAGTTCATCGATGTCACCTACGCCAAGGGTGTGGGACGAACGACGTACCAGGTGGCCACCATCAAGCTGCCGAATGGGAAGGAGCTCCAGGCCACGACGACGGTGGCCAACCACGAGGGCACGCCTCCGCCTCAAGCGGTGTTCACCGACGCAGCGACCGGCGTGAGCTTCTTTGCCGGGCTGGCTGAGGATCCGTTCTTCCTGGACGACACGAGCGCCAACCGCTTCGTGGCCTCGTCACTGCAGAACCCGGGCCATCCGAACAAAGCCATCCTGGGTGAGCGTGGCCGTGACACCTATGCC